>ERZ1292632.2796-Hain-H43-01um-R2-2796-length-14084-cov-6_pt1 | contig 14084 bp, 15 predicted proteins | sample MGYA00564407_ERZ1292632 | MGnify/ENA primary metagenome ERZ1292632 (study PRJEB36523, sample SAMEA6512637) | groundwater metagenome | collected 2019-01-08 | study: AquaDiva: Metagenomics assemblies of 32 groundwater samples
AAAATATCGGATTGGGGGCATGCCAGTACAAAATCAACGGACGGAAATATACTCGTGTATTCGAGAATTTCTGCGAATCAGCAGTAAATATATACTGGGAGAATTAATTATGGCGGATGAATATAACGCGCTTGCTCGTATTGCCCAACAAGCCGAACCTGAAATGCTTGGTACTGGAATGGCAGGAAACGCCGCAGTAATGCGTCGGCTTGACCAGGAATACCAACAACATCTAATTGATTCAGCAGAAAATGGCGTTCAACCAATGGATCGAAATACATTTATCCGTTCTAGGATGGGCGGATAACATGGCTTGCAAATCAAAAGGCAGAAAGCCCCCGAAGAAATGACAACACAACAATACACCTGCCCAAAGTGCAACCAACACTACACAAACGATACAAGCTATCAACATGTAGCGTGTGGAACTGTAGAGCCGGTAGAGCCAGAACATAATACTGTAATGGAGTACACCGATCCGATTGTTATCGCGTTTAAAGTACATGAAGATATTAAACCTTTTATTGATGCAAAAATTGCGGCCAATGTAGTTTCAGAATTATTGGCTAATAAGTCAATGGAAGAGTTGGAAAACGAAATCTTAAATGCAGATAAAATAACAAATATCGTAAATCAGCCTAAGAAGCGTGGCAGGCCAAAGCTAAATAAGTAATAGCTTATATTAGAATATTCTAATTATGTGGAAATCTATGGCTTATAAAGTAAAAGAGCAAAAAATTGAAACATGGCATCAAATATATAAAAATCTTCCTAAACCTTGGTGGTCACGTAAAGGGCCGTGGAAAATAAAAAGATTGGCCATATATACAAATATGGAAAGCAAAACATGGCCCCCGTTTGGATGTAGAGGATTTATTGCAAATAAAGGCCCGTTATTTAAAGAGTGGGGTGCTATATACCTAGAACTGCGATTTATAAAATGGATTGTTAATTTTAGGCTTTCCGTAGGAAATAAAACATCTGTAATACCTAAATGGATGAATTAGGTTCAGATCAATGCAAATAATGGCTGCGTGCCCAGAGTTGTTTAGATGATTAAATGAAAAAAAAAGAACTAATAAAGTGGTTAAGTAATCTTGACGATGAAACAGAGATATTCATTGGGGATTTTGATGAATATGGCGATAGAATATCAGAAAGAGCAGATGATATTAAAAATATGAATGTTGATAGTGATACCAACTATGTAGTAATTGGATGATAATCAACAGTAAATAGTAATCTAACATAAAGATAAGCAAACACTAATATAATCAAACTCTAATATGAGTGAGCTAACACCAAAACAACTACAATTCTGCAAAGAGTACCTAATAGATTTAAACGGTACTCAGGCAGCTATGCGCGCAGGATATAGTGCTAGAACATCCAATGAGCAAGCGTCTCGTTTATTAGCGAATGTTAATATTCAAGCGAAAGTGCAGGAACTAATGGATAAACGTTCTGATAAGCTCGAAATTGACGCTGAATACGTTCTAGGAACGATCAAATCAACGATTGAAAGATGCAGTCAGGCAGAGCAGGTTAAAGGGCCTGACGGAACTGTATCAGGCGAATACAAGTTTGACTCAAATGCTGTTCTTAAAGGATGTGAGTTGCTTGGTAAGCACTTAAAGTTGTTTACTGATAAGACCGAGCATACCGGAAAAAACGGTGGGCCTATACAAATCATAGCTACAGAACTGGATGAGAAGATTTGACATTTAAGTTTAATCCTAGGCAGCTTGAAGCACAAAGCATTCTAGCGGGCGATGCGCAGAATGTAATGTTGTTTGGTGGTAGCAGGAGTGGTAAAACTTTTCTGCTTGTCAGAAATGTAATATTCCGGGCATTAAAGGCTTCTGATTCAAGGCACGCAATTCTACGGTTTAGATTCAACGCTATAAAATCTAGTGTTGTAATGGATACCTTCCCGAAGGTGATGAGTCTTTGCTTTCCTGGCGTGGAATTCAACTTAAACAAGACGGATTTCTATGTCCAGTTTGAAAACGGAAGTCAGGTATGGTTTGGTGGATTGGATGACAAAGAGCGCACAGAAAAAATACTAGGGATGGAGTTTGCAACTATTTACCTAAACGAATGTTCGCAAATACCGTGGGGTTCGGTAGGGATAGCAATAACTCGTTTGGCACAATTAGCGATACAGCAAATAGTTGGAAGGCCGGATGCAGTTCTAAAGCCCCGGATGTATTTTGACTGTAATCCTCCGTCGAAAGCCCATTGGTCGTATGCGTTGTTTGTTGAAAAGCGCGATCCTGATAGCAAGCTTCCTCATTCACATCCAGACAATTACTCATATTTCCAGATAAACCCTCAAGATAATGCAGAAAATCTATCGGATGGGTATCTAGATACACTAAAAGGCTTATCTGTACGCTTACAGAAGCGGTTTTTGCGTGGAGAGTTTGCGGATGCAACACCAAATGCGCTATTTGCCGATGAAACAATAGATAAATGGCGTGTTCTTGACGGGAAGCTCCCGGATTTTGTACGTGTTGTTGTTGGAGTAGACCCAAGCGGAAGCGGAGATGCAGACAATGCAGATAATGATGCAATTGGTATATGTATTGGCGCGCTTGGAACTGATGGAAACGCCTATTTAATAGAAGATTGTACCGTAAAGGCTGGCCCTGCAACATGGGGAAAGATAGCAACAGACGCATTCGACCGCCACGCTGCTGACGTTATAGTAGGGGAAGTCAATTACGGCGGCGCAATGGTTGAGCATGTAATACGCACTGCAAGGCCAAGGACGAACTACAAGCAAGTTACTGCATCAAGAGGTAAGGCAGTTCGTGCAGAACCATTTTCTGCACTGTACGAACAAGGCAAGATAAGGCACGTTGGATATTTCAGGGATTTAGAGGATGAGCTTGTGGCATTCTCTACGTTTGGGTATACAGGCGGAAGATCACCTAACAGGGCTGATGCATGGATATGGGTACTTGCAGAATTATTCCCCGGTATAGTAAAAGCCAAGGAAGAAAAAAAGGAAGAAAAGCCAACACCAAATCCATACTACAACCACAATCAAGGCTGGATGCGATAATTTATTTGCTTTTAATATTAACATATCATAATATAGCAATTAACTAATAATAATCATGCGTCGAAAGGCGTAATCCATCAACTCAATATGCCGTGAGGCAATAGGAGAATACCATGATCTTGAATTCAAACCTGAAGAAGCTACAAATCGTACTTACTGCCGCAATGACAACCAGCAATATGTCGGTGATGGTTGATTACACCGATATATCTGGCGAATCAAAAGTAGATGACATGCAGCTATCAAGCACCAACGGCACGACTGCTGTTGATATTTGCTTCGCTCCAGAGGTAGGAATTAAGCGGGACATTAAAGGAATCCAGATACACAACCAGGACACAGCAGCAAAGACAATCCAGATCAGCCTTGTAATCAGTGGAACCGCAAGCAGGATTGCATCGGCAACTCTACAGGTTGGAGACACATTTGGCTATACCGATGCCGGTGGCTGGTACGTAATGGACTTGAATGGTAACCACAAAACCAATATGACCACAGCAACCAATCTTACTTTGATTGATGCTACAGAGGTCAATGTCGGATCGTCTGGTGTGGCTGGAACGCTTGATATTTTCCCGACAACCGCAGCAAAAGGTAAGGTTCAAGTCGTTAAGGTTGATAATACTGCTAATGATACAACTACGGTATCTTTCGATGCGATGGGCCAAGCTACTACCGTTCATGTAGGTGATTTGGGAGCTGCTGCTGATTACATGGTTAGATCAACTGCACAGGTAACACTTGCAGAGGCTGATGTTCTCGATGGAGCAACCGCAGGCGGTAACGTTGCAAGCAAGGCTAAGGTAAACGATTCAAACAGCAATCAGGGTATCGTCAAGGCTACAGAGTTTCATTTGGGAGCATCTGGCTCGGAAACGCAACTGCTTGCCACTGCGCTTGAACTGAACCGTGCCGCTGATGTATCTACAAGGCTCGTAGCTGCTGGTGCTACTTTGGCTGTTACGGTAGCTGCGCATGATGGTAAGACAATCAAACTTGACACTGCTGGTGGAAGCGTTTGCACATTGCCGGTTGCCGCAGCTACAGGTGCGCGTGTTCGCTTTGCTGTAACTGTTCGACCGTCAGGCGGTTCGCATGTAATCAAGGTAGGTAATGCGAGTGATTTCATTGCCGGACAGATCAACATGCTAGACCTTGATGCTTCTGCACAGGGCGCATTCCAAGGCGATGGAGCTGCTGACGATACGATCACTATCAACAACACCACTACCGGAGGCGCGATAGGTGACTATATCGAGCTTGAGGATACTTTAGCTAATATCTGGACAGTTGTTCATGGAGCACTGACTGTTCCAGTAGGTTCAAATATTGCTGATCCATTCTCTGCTACCGTTTAATGAAACCAGGAACAATAGAACTAGGTAACGCATCTGTCCGTGTTGGTTATCCGCAAATCATCGCACCTAACCAGCGCGGTCATGCGCGAGAGCTAACCGAGTTCTTTGTATCTGAAGAGTATCGCGGAAAAGGAGAAGGCTCTGCATTATTGAAGGAAGTATGCGAGCAAGCAGACCAAGGTAAATTGATGCTAATAATGATTGCAGACTCGTTAAGACTTGCATCGTTTTATGCTCGTCACGGCTTTATTGCAATACAAGCGAATCCCATTTTGATGGCAAGAACACCAGCCAGTTAAAACCAAACATCCTAACGCAGTGATGCGCCGGAGGTCTCATGCAAGAAAATGAAGTGACAACAAACAAAGTGGTAACTGAAGCGCGCAAGCGTTTTGATTTGGCGCAGGATGCATATTCAAAGAACCGATCACTTGCGATTGATGACACTCGTTTCGTTATGGGTGATTCGGATAATATGTACCAATGGCCTGATGATATTTCTAATGGCCGAAGTGCTGACAAAAAAATCTGTCTCACCGTAAATCTAACAGCGCAGCACTGCAATCAGATTATCAACGAAACTCGCAGAGCACGCCCTGCATGTAGGGTAATGCCAGCAGATGACTATGCAGATAAAAAGACCGCCGAAATTCTTGCCGGGCTTATCCGTAATATACAAGTATCCAGCAATGCAGATGACGCACATGATTTGGCATTTGAGCATAGTGTTTATGGAGGAGAAGGATTCTGGCGCGTAATCACAGAATATGAAACACCGTCAAGTTTCGATCAGGTTATTAAGATAAAGCAATGCCCAAACCCTCAATTGGTATTCGTCGACCAAAATTGCAAAGAGATTGATAAATCAGATGCGGAATGGGGGTTTATCTTCGAGGATATAAGCAAAGAGACATTCAAACGCGAACATCCTGAAATTGATCCAACAAGCTGGGCTATAGATAAATCTGGATGGATTGCAGAGGATACATTCCGGCAGGCTGAATATTTCTATTGCGAATACAAAAAAGACAAGGCGTTACTATTGGCCGATGGCTCGACAGTAATCGAAGGAAACCTACCCGAAGGAGTCAGGCGCGAAGGAATGATGCTAGTTCGTGATGAGACATTTGAGACAATTGGAATCATCAAAGAACGCGACACAGAGATAAAGAAATGGAAGTGGTGCAAACTGGTAGGAGGCCACGATACGCCTATTGAAGAACAGGATTGGTTAGGAGACTATCTTCCAATTATCTGCATCACAGGTAAAGAACTGAACGTCAACGGCGAGATAATAAAGAAGGGTATCGTCAGGGACTTGAAAGACCCGGCTCGGATGGCTAACTATGCATTCTCGGAGACAGTTCAAACTCTAGCACTACAGAACAAAATACCATACATGGCCGCCGCTGAGTCTGTTAAAGGATGGGAAAATAAATGGGCAAATGCCAATAATTCTAATGATGCATATCTACCGTTTAATGCATATACAGACGACGGGCAACAACTACCGCGTCCAGAACGCCAGCACCCGGCCACGATGCCAGCAGCGCAGATTCAATTATTGCAGGTTGCTACCGAACAAATGCGCGGTGCATCAGGCCAGCAGAATGCAAATTTCGGGATAAAGTCAGAAGCATCTAGTGGCGTAGGAATTCAGCGTTTGAAGGCGCAGGGAGAAATTGCAACATTCCATTTTCCTGATAACCATGCTAGGGGATTGAGGTATGAGGCGAAGATTCTAATCAATCTCATCCAAAAATATTACGATACCAAGCGCATAGTGCGAATACTTGGATTGGATGGTAAAGAACAAAAAGCCGTGCTCGATCCAAACATGCAACAGCCGTATGCAGAGCAACATCTAGGTGCAGATGACATACAAAAGATATTCAACCCAACAGTAGGGCAATACGACGTTGTGATTGACACTGGGCCGTCATATCAAACTCAACGGCAGGAGTCGTTTGCTGCCATGACAGAAATGGCATCGCGTAACCCTGCATTGATGAACATCGCCGGTGATTTAATTATGCGTGCAGCCGACTTCCCAAATGCAGAAGAATTGGCGAAACGATTTGAAAAAACACTTCCACCAGAGTTGAGGGACGATAAACAACAAGGAGGAGCAGAGCAAAGACTAGCGCAGATCACCCAAGAACATCAACAAATGGCGCAACAAATGGATATGCTATCCCAACAACTTGAAGAGGCCCAAATGCGCTTGCAACAAGCAGAGAGTGGGGTAGATAAATCTCGTATGGAGCTTGAAGTAAAGCGCCAGATTGCGGAACTTGATGCAGCTATGCAAGAGAAGAAAATGCTTCAAGATGCAGAATTAAAACAACGCCAGATGATGCTTGACGCAGAAATGAAACGCGAACAAATGGCAATGGATATGCAGCTTGCCCGTGAAAAAGTCGATGCCGAGGCAGAGATTGTGTTCTACAAGACCCAGGTAGCAACAGAAAGTGCTGAGAAAACGGCCAAGATCAGCGCAGGAAGCGATATAGCAGGGAAGATGATGCTAGCCCATCAAGACATATGCGCAAAGGTAAAAATGAACGAAGACAACAACGACACAAAGAAAGACATTGCGGAACTTGATGCCTATGTAAAACTGGAAACTGCCGGATTGCAAAATGCTCAACTAGCAACCGACGTTAATCTTGACCTCAAGGAAGATATTAAGGAAGATAAAGAGGATTAATACTTCTTGACATGTATTAGAATACGCTGATATTATGATGTACAGCTAATAGTGGCTTTCACTATGTCCTAACGCATAACTGCGCCGGAGAAAAAAATGAACGACCAAGCAACAGAAATTGTAGTAGAGCCAACAGAAACGGTTTTGGAAACAAACGAAGTAAAAGAGGCATCTGCACCTGAACAAAATGCAGAGAATCCAGACAAAGCTACTGGGGCGGTCGAGGAAGAAACAAAGACTCAGGAAGTGGAAAAAACATTTACTCAAAAAGAGCTAGATGAAATTCTACAAAAACGAATTCACAAAGCAGAAAGTGCTGCTGAACGAAGGGCATTAAAAGCATACGCAGAAAAACTGGAAGCAATGCAAAAGCCTGTAGCGCAAGAGCCACAAGCGAAAAGCAATAACGGAAAACCAACAATCGCGCAGTATGGTGAAGATGTTGAGGGATACGTTGAAGCTGTAGCGGAATGGAAATTGCAACAGCGTGACATTGAAACCATTAAGTATCACGAGGCGCAGCAACAAGCGAAGATTCAGACAAAAGCAGAACGGCTATATGCTGAAGCAGAAAAGCTACCTGGTTTTGACGTTGACACGTTTGAATCACTATTGACACCAACGATAGCGCATGTTGTTCTTGACAGTGATGTGGCTCCTAAACTTATGGTCTATATGGCAGAGAATCCAAAAGATGTAGAGCGGATTGCATCATTAAGCCCTGCTAGGCAAGCTGCTGAAATAGGAAAACTGGAAGCTAAGTTATCAGAGGCTAAACCAGTAAAGGCATCAAATGCACCATCACCGATTAAACCAATCGGATCGCGTGGAAGCGTAGCAAGCAATAATCCTGAAGAAATGGATGCTGATGAATATAGAGCATTCAGAGCTAAACAGGGCGCAAGGTGGGCACGATAACGGTATAAATTTATACCATCCATTAACTCATATGCCGTGAGGCTTTAGGAGAAAATTATGAGCAACGTATCCGTAACTAGTAGCATCGTAGCAAAAGAAGGTCTGGCAATTCTGGAGAATATGCTTGGTTTCAGCAAGAACGTGAATCGTGATTGGGAAGATGAGTATTCCCAAAATATGTCGCGGGGTTATGAGCCGGGCAATACCATCAACATCAAAAAGCCGCCACGCTATACATATCGAGCAGGTCGCGTGGCTGTACCTCAAGCAACCACTCAAACCACTGTTCCTCTTACCTTGAGCCAAGGCGGTGCAGATTTGTTCTTCACCTCAAACGAACGCACAACTTCATATTCGCGTTTGGAAGATAAACTTCAAGCTGCTATGGCAACCGTAGCGAATGAAATTGATCGTCAGGGATTGGAGCTTGCACGTAACAGCGTGTATAACGCTTTGAACCCTACCTACGCAGCGCCAAATACAGCCGCTCTAGCAGTAGGTGCGGTAACGGCAGTCAACCAACGTATGGATGAAATGTCGGCCCCGCGTGACATGCGGCGTGCGCTTACTCTTTCGCCTGCATTGAATGCTAATCTGATTACTGGTCTGGCCGGTCTGTTCAACGCATCGTCCACGCTCGATAAGCAATACGGCAAAGGCATTATGGTTGATTCGCTTGGTCTGCGCTATCACATGGATCAGAACATCGCTACCCATACCAACGGTGCAGCGACCGCAACCAACATCAACGGCGCAAACCAAACCGGTTCTTCTGTAACGGTTATTGCCGTAGCCGCTGGTACGTTGACCAAAAACACTATCATCACTTTGCCTGGCGTATTTGCTGTTAACCCACAAAGCCGTCAAAGCACTGGTGTACTGGCTCAATTCATCGTTACGGCAGATGTGGCCGCTGGTGCAACGTCGATTCCGATCAGCCCTGCAATCGTAACTACTGGCGCATTCCAGAACGTTACCGCCTCTCCTACTACCGCACAGCCGTATGTTATTTTTGGTGCAGCTTCGACATCGTATACCTGCTCGACTGGTTATCACAAAGATGCCTTTACTCTTGCGATGGTTCCGATGTGGGTTCCGCCTTCCGGTATGGGTGCGAAGGTATCGCAGGCAGAGCATAACGGTTTCCGCATCAAAGTGACTGATTACTACGATGGCGTGAACGATACTGCAAATATGCGTGTTGACGTGTTGTTTGGGTGGGCAGCACCTTATCCCGAGCTAGCCTGCAAATACGCAATCTAATCAATCCCCGGTTAATTCCGGGGTAACTTTTCAAGGAGAAATATTATGTCAGTTACTCTTTCACGCGCTTATCAAGGTTATGCCTCTGGTGCTGTTGTAACTCTGCCTGACTCTACAGAGTCGGCACTGATTGCACAGGGCTTGGCGGTTGCCGCCGGTACTACTTCTATGCCATCAGTTGTTGGTGCAACCGATCAGTTGCTTACACAAGGTGGTAACGTTACCTATGCCCCACAATCCGGCGTAGCCACTCCAACTTACTACCAAGGGCCGTTGATTCTTCCCTGTATTAATCTTGGGTCGGCGGCTCTTACAGGCTATGAAACAAACGGAGTCGCGCCGGTTGCTGGGTCGATGAACCTTACTGAAATCCATGTTCCATATACCCAAACATGGACAGGTATCGGGGTTCTTAATGGTACTGTAGTTGGCACTGATAACCATCTGGTAGCTTTGTATGGTTCTAACGGTGCTTTGCTGGCAAACTCTGCTGTTGCTGGCACTGTTTCCGCTGGTGCATCGGTTATGCAGAATCGTGCGTTTACTGCACCCATTACACTGGTTCCAGGTCGTTACTTCCTTGGTGTTCAGTCTAACGGAACCACTGCTACTTTGCGTCACTTGCTGGCTGCAAACGGTTCAAATGTATGTACCAGTGTAACAGCCGGCACATTCGGTACTGTTCCTGCAACGATCACACCTCCTGCTTCGTTTACCACGGCAGTTGGTTGTATCGCTCAGTTGTACGTGTAATAGCGTGTAACACCCTCCGGCATACGTTGTGAAACGCTGCCGGAGGTTTTCTCTTAGAGGTGTATATGCCGACATCCCAAACAATCATAAACAAAGCATTTAGATTAATCGGTGTACTAGCTTCTGGAGATTCTGCAACTGCCGCAGAAAATTCTGATGCACTGGATAGTCTAAATTCTGTTATTGATGGATTATCAATTGATCCTAATTTTTACTACACAGAACAAGACGAAAAATTCAATATTGTAGCCGCACAATCAAATTATTGCATCGGTAATGCGTCGTTATCATTATCGTCTCTTACAGTTGTTACAACCATTGCGACCGCAACATCTATCACGCCTCATGGCCTTGAAACAGGAAATAAAGTAACTGTTTCTGGAGCTACTGGGGCTGATGCTGCGAAACTAAATATTACAGCAGCGATCACCGTAATAAGTGCCACGGTATTTACCTATCCTATTGCATCGGCTACTGTTGATGGAGGAACAGCCGCAGTGATTACGGCTGGTGATTTTTATACAACCAGGCCAATAAGGATATTGGGTTCGTTTACAAGGTTATCATCGGTAGATTCTCCTATCGGGATAATCACTGAGCAATATTGGACAAACGTTCAAGATAAAAACACAACTGGCGCAACTCAAACAAAATTACTATACCGTCAAAACTTTCCTTTTGGGCAGATAATTGTTTATCCAATTCCAACCGGAACGCCTGTATTGCATTTGAAATCAGAAAAGTGCGTCAGTCAATTTGCTAATCTGACAACGAATTATTTGCTTCCACCTGGTTATCAAAGATTGCTTGAATTGGGACTGGCAGTAGAATTGACTTCTGAATATAACTCGAAAATTTCTGAATCTGTTACCGCTAATGTGAAAAAATCATACGAAGATATAGTTGCGGCAAATCTACGGCAAATTCAAACATCAAAGTTAGGTCAAGAAAATGCCAACCGCGCGTGATTTAATCGGAAGAACATTCAGAGAGCTTGGATTAATCAAATCTGGCAATGCTATGCCGGAAGCAGACTACCAAGAAGTTTTAATCTCACTGAATGCCTTGCTTGATTCATTAAGTAATGATAAGGCATTCGCTGCGTATGCCTACGAACAGACATACACGCTTATCGGGACGGCATCATTTACGGTAGGCCCAACTGGAAACGTTGTATCTGTTCGCCCTGCAAAAATAGAATCCGCATACGTTGTACTTAACAATATTTCATATCCAGTTAGCATCTACACTGTTCAGGAATGGGATTCGATAATAAATAAAACGCAGACTGACACTATTCCAACAGCGATCTATTTTGAAGGGATTATGCCAGACGCGACAGTTAAAACATGGCCGATAAGTACAGGCGGCGTGTTGCATTGTAGGGTGATAAATCAAGTAACAACATTTGCCACATTATCCACGGCACTTTCGATGCCAATTGGTTATGAAGAGGCTATCGTCAAAAATCTAGCAGTGAATATCTCACCTCAATATCCAGATGGCGCACTAAGCGAAATTACAGTCAGGACAGCTAGGAGTTCGTTGCAGCGCATCGAAAGAAATAACACAGTAATCCCTAAGCTGTCAGTTGATTCAAGACTTCCAGGACTAGGTAGAGGAACATCATATACTGATTACATAGCGGGATAACACATGCCATTTTCCAAAAAACAAAATACTTTGTTCCGTGCCGCAGCACATAATCAAGCTATTGCTAAATCCGCTGGCATACCTATGGCGACTGCCAAAAAGTTGGCCGCTGAAGGTGTAAAAAGAAAGAAGAAAAACAAACTTGCGGAGATGGCTAATGCCTAATGCTCTTTCCAACATCCTGAACGCCCAACTAGCGCAACGCAGAGCGCAGATGACGCACACTGGTCAATTCGACAATGATGCAATCCGTCAGCAACGCTGGCAAGATGTATTACGCGCACCAGGAAGGTTAGCCCAAGGAGCGTTCACTGGACTTGCTGGTGCGCCGGTTGATATAGTAAATATGGCATTACAACCTTTAGGGCTAGGCTCTGAACGTCCTGTAGGTGGTTCCAACTATCTAGCATCTCTTATCAATGCCGACACAAGCAGCGTACCATATCAGGCCGGAACAATGCTACCTATCGGGCCTGAAGGATTGGCTGTAGGTGGTGCTAAATTGGCTGGGTTGATGGGCGTGGCTAAACATGCAGGAAAATCTAGTGCTGCACTTAAATCAGCCAAAACAGAATTTGAACTAGCCCACGAAGTGGCGCAACGTAACGCTGCATTGCCTGTTGAGCAAGGCGGTCTAGGATTGCCGCCTAACAATACGGCTATGGATAGGGCGAAGGCGATGTCAGCAACTGGTGATGACCTGTCTCTTATCGGCGGGCCGAGTGCTGGATTACGTGATGCGTATAGCCTTGGGAAAAAAGCGCGTGAAGTAAATCCTGATATAAATACGTGGGCATACACAGACGAATACAAAGATTTTTTAGGAACTTTCCCATGGGAAAAAGAGAAAACGCCAGCATGGGAAGCATTTTATAGAGCTGGAAAATTAAACCGCGATGAGCCAGTGATGGCAATAGGAAGCAGATATGGGGAAATACCAGAGCGAGGGACATCATTTAACTATCGTGACCAAATAAACGAGCGCGGAGTATCTATGGCGGATGTGCAAAACTCAAGCGCGGCAGAATGGGCCGACCCCATATCAAAAATGATAATCGAAGGGTATGGAAGGCCAAAAATAAACGTCGGAGGATATTTGATTGATGACGTTGGCGCAGACGAAGAACCTTTAATGGTCGCGGCTAAAAAGTTGGCCGGGGACTATGTTATTGATAGCGGGAAAAAACGCTCCCGCTTTGCCGCCTTCGACCCAATGAAACGACGCAGCGCAAACATCCTTGCAGGTGGTTTAGGTGGCGCTATCGGATTAAACACTTTGGCTGACTTGGCTAACCAGCAGGAATACCAATAATGCCCAACACTCTTGCCCAACTAGCTAACGAAGGCCAATATGCAACTGGCCTATCACGTCAATCCGGCAACCCTATAGGGCGCTGGATACAGGGCGTGGCTGGTCGGTCTACGCCTTCAAACATGCTATCTGCGCTGGCAAGTGAAGCACAACGTTATCAATCAATGCCCGCTGGAGAATTGGCCGCTCAATTTGGCGCTGGTGGCGGCTCTGGCTTGGTCGGAATGTTTGCAGGAAGAGGCGCTAAAACTGCGAACCTTGCGGAACTTGCAAGAGCCGAGGAAATGGCAAAGGCTGGCGTACCTGATCCGCAGATATGGCGTGAGACTGGCTGGACGCTGGACACGCCGGATAGAGTGCCGAGGTTTGAGATACCGGATATTGGTGCAACTTCACAATATACGCATTTGCCAGAAATAGGTAGCAGCAGGATTTCAGAAAGAGCTATTGAACATCCTGAACTTTTTGGAGCATATCCAGACACACAAGGAATAACTCAACTTGGATTGAGGGAAAGTCAGCCAACAGGAAGTATGGATTCACTTGGTGGATACTTGACTGCTAAAGCTCCAAACGTGGAAGAATTAAAAGGTGTTGGACTACACGAACTCCAGCACGCCATCCAGCAGCGCGAGGGGTTTGCTAGGGGCGGAAGTCCTGAAATGTTCAAGTCATCGCCAGAATCGCTGCAAGGGTTGCATACATACGATGACATGGCACATGCAGAACAAATAATCAACATGGCAAAACAGTATGGAAAAACTGTTGATGAGTTTATGCAAAACCCTCCAAGATGGGTTACTGATAAACAGGTTGCAATTGCTAAGAATTTCGAGAATCGCCCTGCTCAAGATTTGCAATATGCAAAGAACTACATCATAGAAAAAACAGACCCACGTGAAGCATATACACGCCTAGCCGGAGAAGCCGAAGCCCGCCTAACCCAAGCGCGCATGAACATGACACCAGAGCAACGTCTTGCTCAATACCCGTATGATCCTGAATACTTCCAGGGTGCGACAGGTGTTGGATTGAAAGACTTCATTG
>ERZ1292632.2797-Hain-H43-01um-R2-2797-length-14084-cov-5_pt1 | contig 14084 bp, 35 predicted proteins | sample MGYA00564407_ERZ1292632 | MGnify/ENA primary metagenome ERZ1292632 (study PRJEB36523, sample SAMEA6512637) | groundwater metagenome | collected 2019-01-08 | study: AquaDiva: Metagenomics assemblies of 32 groundwater samples
CTCCGTTGATTTCGACTCCCCACACTTCATTTTCTGGATAGGCACAGTATAAAACATGGTTATATGTACCTGTTTGGATAGAAAGTTTCCAGCCGTCTCTCCACTGCTGACTGTTCTGACTCCCAGTTTTGTGCTCAAACGACTTTATTAGATCATTATTATCTTGATCTCTCACGATGCTGTCAATCTTGAAGTGCATAACTCTAGTTGCACTAACAGGAACTGTCCCAGCTATTTCAGTGAATAGCACTTTAAGGTGATCCTTATGTCTGAACTCCTTACAATACATAGCTAGTGCAAGTCGAGCATGTCCTGGCGTCTTTGGCGAGCGTTCTAAATCTGTCGTTTCTGAAAAAGCTTCTCTGTACTTATCAGTCAGTATCTTGACTGCTTCTTCATATGAAACTTCATCCATCCCATGTAGTAGCAGATGTTCTTGAGCTAGGTGCCAGCATTTTCCAAAGTGTAGATGTACGTTTGGTCTATCTACTATCCACCCAAAGATGTATCTAAGCATATAAGCTCTTGGGCAGCCAGCATATCCCATCACTTTTGTCGAGTCGTGAATTTTCCAAGTTGGATGTTCGATTAGCATCATGCCTCCTTTGATCCTGCTCGAAGGTATCCCAGCGCGCACTCTTTATCATAAAAGACTGGGATGTTTAAGGTGAGAGCCAGTTCTATCTCAGGCTGTACTCCAGCAGAGTCTTCATAGCCAGGAACTACATACATTATTTCTAAGCCAGGAACAAAGGATACTGAATAGTCCAATATATCATCCTCTGTTATCACTTCTCCTGGCTGTAGTTGGAAAATTAATAGGAAGTCTATGAAGGGACAAAACGGTGCGTAGCCCTCAAGTATAAATTCGGTACATACTCTCATTCCCTTCCTTAAGTTATCGAGAAGCTTCATACAGTGAGGACTTCTAATAGCTCCAGCTACATAAATTTTTCTTCTAAGCTTTCTTTTCATTATTCCTCCCACTCAAATGTAGCTTTAATAGACGTGTATAGTGGAATTTCGATTGGCATTCTGAGTCCCACAGTACGCTCAGTTATATAGTACTCGTCTACAAAAATCCTCTTCCTTTTCACAACCTCCCAATCGTCAGCAGAAAAATCAACGCCGAACACTCTACTGATATCTATAAGATATGCTCTGACCCATTGCACTTCTTTCTTTTCAAACTCTGTACCTGACTTGCTTATTCTGTGAATTTTCTGGCCTATCTTCGCACTCATCCAAGCTTCATAAGCTTTCATTTTATGCCTCCTCTACTTTATCTACAAAGTGTGGAATTTCATCCATAGTGAAATGCCAAACTCTCAGTCTATCATAGTCATCTATGTATAGGATGCAGCCTCCAATGTCAGGTTGCATCTTGCCATAGCTCTTCAAATATGGTTTAGATGGTTCGTAGGCCATCCAGGCTGGCAACTGAATCATGTGCACATCTTTTTCATGGATATAGATGAAGTTGTGCCAGTGGCCTCTAATGAATACGTCTATCTTAGGAACCTTTCCAGTTGCCTCAGCAAGCTTTGTGAACATTAGTTCACGACCCATCAGCATCTCTTGGTAGACATAAGCTGCCGACTCTCCATGCTGGATATTGAAAACCTTCTCAGCAGGAGCAAACTTTAGGTTAGCTATCATCCCTTTCCATACTCCACCAAGACGATCACACACATCTTTTTCAGGATTATGGCCTCTTGTACTTTTATGATAGCCAGAACCACCAAGCACAATCAACTTTCTTTTAGGAAGTCCTTTACCTGGATTTACTAGCAAATCAAGAACTTGACACCCCATATCTACTTGCTCATCAAGATCAGCAGATATTAATCCAACTCCACGCTCAATGAAGTTCTGTCCGTGGATTAAATCTCCTACAACCAAAATAGTATCTACCTGATCTCTATTACAGACCTTAGCATAATTCAGATAGTGCTCCCAGATAGCAAGTTGTCCAGGGCTCGCAAGTATCTCCATCCCCTCCGTAGTTTTAAATGAAGGTGGCATTAGCGCGTACCTTGAAAATAGGTGTAAATCAGAAATAGCAGCAATGACTCGTTTCATTCTACTTGGACCTCCATTATAGGTAACTCAACCTTATCTCTAATAGGCGTCTCTTTATAACATCTCCCGCATAATCTACAGCACCAACTTCTTACTCCTCCTGGTAAGCCACACGCATAAGGGTTATGACCTCCACAGCTAGGGCATGGAGGTCTGTCTTCAGTAGGAACTCTAGGACGCCTTGGTATCTTAGGAAAAATTCTACTGCAGTCCCTACAGCTTAGATTTTTGCCCTGCGATTTAGTTCTGGCACTTCCGCAGCGTGGGCAGTTCATATCTCAGGCCCTGTCACTTTCAGTAGCTCACCGAGCACTAATTTTCGCTCAACATACTTCCCATTTTTGAAGATGAGGATGTTGATCCTTCCGTGTAAGAATGCGAAGCAGCTGCAAGCAATACAGGCCATCGTTGTTAGACCTGTTAGTAAAATGTAGTCTGCTGCTGTACTTTCTCTTAGCTTCATAGCGAACTCACGATACATCTTACTGATCGCAAACTTTGAAACTGGCCCAGCACTTAAAAACTGGATATGACCAAATCTGTTTGCATCACTATAGTCATGACCTCCATTATTTACTATATAAACAGTAGCCATTCCTTATTCTCCTTTATAAACAAAATTTAGCAGTAAACACAGTTATGAAGAAGATGAACCATAAACTCATCGCTAATAAAATTGGCCACCATCTTTCATCATCAACTACCATATGCCCCCCTATACCTTTGTTCAAAATTTTGAGCATAGGTATTAAATTTCCATATGCTCCCTAACTTCTTTAGCCAACCCTTCATCATATAAAAGGTTGATGACTGGAGTAAACTCTCCAGTCTTTGTGTCTACTTTAAATAGATGAATACCGCAGCCTCCATACTCTTCCAAATATGTAAAGCCAGCTGCATAAAGGTTGTTAGCTTGATCGAACAACCTAATCCAGTTTACTTTGACCTTATGCACTTCTCCAGATAGGTCTTTGATATGAGCTGTTACGTTGCTTGTTAGAAGACTTATTAGTCCTAAATCTGGCATTGTCCTTTTCCCTTATATACTCTTTGTAATCTTCGGGTGTCAATATAAACCTGTGTCCACCTATACACACTACCTCAAGACCATATAGTGCTGCACATTCCTTATGCTCTCCAGCCCTTCCTTGCTCAGTCCATAAATAACCTCTACATATTGGACAAGTCATTCTCAATCTCCAATGATAAATGAACGTAGTTTGAAAGGATTCTGCTCGTATACTTTCCATCTTTCCCTCCAAGATATGAATGGAGGGCTTTCACTACATCACCATTATTCTTTTTTAGCATCATCTGCAAAACGAAACTTGTAGCTTTGATATTCTTGTCTATGTCGAAGAGGTCTCTCTTCTTGCAAATTCCGAGCGAAGCCATGTCCTTCTTATGAATGTCATACATAATCTGTCCAAGACCAACTGCTCCCACTTTAGAAACTGCAGTTGGTGTAAACTCTGACTCCGCCTCAATCAGTGAAAGAATCAGTGTTGAATGGAGATACTTAGAAGCTTCTTCAGCTATAAGCTTAGCAGTGGTATAACTTATCCTGCTTGAATGACTTACTACCCAAACAGCCTGAGTCTCTGTATTAATCTTGACTGGCTTTTTCATAGAAGCTATCTGCTCTTTCAGTACTCCTATGTTTTTAATCTGTGCTTTTCTCTCATCAAGCTGCCCAGTGGAGTACGCTAATACTGCTATACCTACTATCAAAAGTACGACAGCAATTCCATTCTTTATCATCTTATTCTCCTTATCTATCTACGTTCAAAATTTTGAACAAAGGGCAGACTCTGTATACGTCCTTGCTCTTTGACATGGTAGTTAACAGAGTCCGCCCACCTAACTCTACTTTAAATGCCTTGTGGGCAGCAGGTTAGGGTTATTCAGTACCTGAGGATGCGAGCAGTTTGGCGATCAGCTCTTTTTGCTTGTCTGGAGACAGTTTTTCAAACTTCTTCAGCAAGCTGCCGAGTCCTGCTTCGCCTGTTACACGGCCCTGATCAAGCTTCCAGTCAGCCATCTTAGCCTCAATAGCTGCTCTATCAAGGCCATCGATTGCGTATGCTACGATCTTGGCGCGTGCTCTGATCACTGCACTAGCGAGATAGGCATTGTACACCTTCTCTTCACCGTGAATAGCGATGGCCTCTTGGAGGTTCTCTCCTAGGCTGACTTCTGCTTTCACTACCTGTTCATTCAGCTTCTTAGTTTTCTCAGTTACAATTTCCATATCCTCACCTTTACCTCCTATTAGTTAGTGTGCACACACTGCACTAGGACTGTACTTGAAGTACAGGCTCCTTATTCTCTTGTTGCTTCTTGCTCCAGATTTCATAGGGGCTCTTAGTCTCTATTTCTCTCCATTGGACTTCTGCAAATAACTTCTCTAGCTTTTCATCAGCAGTTTTTGTTGTTAACTTCCCTTGTGTAAAATCTTCGATGAATTTGAACAGAAGGATTGATTCATCACTTGTTAGCATATCGTATTCGATAGCCGTGCATATCCACTTTAACCTTGACAGCCTCATGACTTACCCCCTTACACGTTTTCTTGTGGGCTTCCTGATACTTCTTCTGAATCCACTTTCTACATATTGAGCAAGTATGTCGCATAGTTTACTCTCCATATTTCTTTAGGAATTTGTTTACTGTCTCCTCAAACTTCTCTGTTAACTCTTCTCTAGAAATTGTACCTTCCACTCTTGACGTTATTAGATTTACAAGAGAGTGTGTATACTTCAGCAGGTCATCTTTGGTAAACCTTGGTTTGTATAACGATGATAGATTCATTCTTTGTGCTCTCCTTCCTTGAGGTTCTCCTTTATATACTTCGTTGTTGACAGCATCTCTTTGATTTCATCAGTGGTAGATGGGCCTCTCCTCACTTGTTCAATGAGGTCTTCCAATTCTCCCATTGCCATCTTTTTCTTGCTTAATGTAGTGATAAAGGATTGGCTGAGTTGACTTTGGTGAAGGTATCCAGCTTTCTGCAGGAATTCCATAGCTCCTACCTCAGTCATTGGCTCAATTTCTAGAATGGAGTGAGCTGCTTGAAAACAAAAGCGTATGACATCTGGAGGTCTAATCAAAAGTAGGCCCCTTTTCATCATAGCCTTTGCAATTTCAGCAACTTCCACTATTGAAATTTGTGCTTGGATATGAATCTTTTTCATAGTCCCCTATCTATTAATGGTGTAATTGTACCACAATTTTAGCAAGGTGTCAATGAACAATCATGTTCATTTATAATCAGCTACATCTATGTACGACCATTTAAGGTGAGCCGGGTCAACTCCTGTCGTTTTAGCTATACTCTTCAGTAGCTTCTCCATGTCTGCTGGAGATGGGGAATAGAATGGAAACCACTTCTCCCCATTTATTACTTCTCCATGAAAGTGTGTATTCATCATAGCTCCCGCTGCACTATTCTTAGCAGCTATCATAAAATGTTTATCTTTGTCTTCTAGTTCAACTTCCAGGCTTCTTATCAGCGAATCTTCTCCTGCTTCCGATGTAGATTTAAAGAGGAGGATAGAGACATAAGTTGCGCCTTCCTTTTTGAATTGTTTAGCTGCTTCTTCTGTGAAGATTTCTTTCCAGTTCATAGTTGTACTCCTTCTAAAAGATAAAGTATCCATAATATAGTTGAAAGAACACCGATTGCAAATCCTATTCCAATTAGCCAGCCTCTTATAAAATATTTTAGCATACTTGCCTCGCTGCCTGCACCCTACGCAGTCGTAGCACTTGTAGATATAGACATGACACTGTCTGTCCAGTGACTTCTTTAGTATAGAGGTCAATCCTTCTGTCTTCACAGTAGATAGATTCTTCGAGATTGACTTTAGAGGGCTCGTTTTCTACAATATGACAGCCACAGTGGTAATGAGTTGTAGAATATGGATGCTTCATTTTTCTATCCTCCTTATTAGCCAGCCATGCTTATTTACTAAGTAGTCGAGAGTTCCAAGCCTCCCGAGACCTATCACTTCGTTCCTTGAAATTAGCATGATCTTAGTAGCGCCACCAGCAGTTTCAATATTAAGACGCCAGCTTCCAACTGTTCTCACAGCCTCTTCCTCATTCATGTACTGTTTACCCACATTTCTTCTCCTTCCTCTGAGTTAGTTTTGAGGCTTCTTCAAACATCTTCATATTCCTTTTGTCAGACTCCTTGGTGATGATGCACTTTATTCCATTGTCAAGAGTGACTACAATCTCGTACTTCCTCATTTATCCTCCCTTTGTTCAAAATTTTAATCAAAGCTAACTTCAGCCTACTCAAGAGTTACACCAATCCTATTAATTTTCCTTCCTTTCAAGAATGAGGCCTAGATACTCTTCTGCTGTTGTTCGCGACTTGAAACTGTCTGATACTATAAAAGAATCAGTATCGTTTAACCACGCAGTAATCTTCCAGTACTCACTAGACTTTGGAACTATCGTAAACTCGGTAATTCTTGATAGTTTCACAAACCTATTTCCAGTATTGTTGGAGATATAGCCCTTCATTTTTCCTCCGTTCTTCGGCCCAGCCTAAAGTTATTCCCTATTCTCATAGTTTTAGTCTCCCTTCATTTTTTGTTTTATTATACCAGATTTGGTTTGAGATGTCAAGTCCTTTGATCAATTTATTTTGTACCTATGTTCAAAAATTTGAGCAAAGGTAGAGCAGATACGCCGAAGGTTCCCCACTTTGTTTCAATCCAAACTGGGTCTGGAAATATATCTATTTTTTTACTGCAGTTTGGACAATCTATCTTATATCCATATTCAGTGACTTCAAAATCCTTTTTACAGTATGGACATGTACCTTTGTCGTTCATTCTATTTCTCCTTTAATTATATTTATATCCTGTTATAGTTGTCTCTCAAGAGAGTCTGCTTCTTCCTGTTCTTCTTTTGTTACTTCTCTCAGTAGGCTATTGCAAAAGATGCAGGGCTGACTGATATCTGGATCACTCCCTGGAGTACCCCACTCGAATGTACCACACTCTAAGTCTGAGCATATAAGCACTTTTGTTGGCATAGATTTCACCTCCCTTCATTTTTTATTTCATTATACCAGATTTTTCATGGAATGTCAAGTCCTTTCATCAATTTTTGGGAAAAGGAGATGCTTTAGAATTCCAGCCTGCGCCTGTTCACCTAGCCTAGCGATCATAATAAGTGCTGCCTGGTCAACTATGTAGGAGGCTACTGGAAGCGATTCTGTTCCCTCTTTTACATCTATAGTTACGAGAAAGCGTTCCTTCATGTTCTCATCTCCCTTCGTTTAAAATTTTGAACAAAGGTTAGATAGCCAGTCAATACTTTTAAAGCCCACCAGTGTTTCACCTCCTTTCATGATATAATTACCATATTACCAGTTTACCATAATATAGCCCCCATGGTTTGTCCCAAACCCGTGAGCATAGGTACACCTTGCACGTGTGGCCTTGCCACAGTGTGTGTATGTCGTTGTTTCTTTTTTTTTTTTTTTTTTTTTTTAAGAAACATACATGCCATACCTATGCTCACACGCCCCACAAAAACGGGCGGGGCTATATTTCGGTATTATGGTATTACGGTACACAGTTTTGATGTATGCCTTAAAAGACTGGACACCTATGTTTTACTGTGTTATGCCATCAAAGCGGCCAATTTAGCGGCCAGTTCCGCTTTCTTTTCTGGTGTCAATTTAGACGCTTTTTTCATGAGTGCATCAACACTCACTTCTTTCGTCTCACGAGTGCCGATGGGCGCTACAACGATTTTAACCGTACTGCCAAGTTCTGCAAGTTTTGCATTGTAGCGGTTAGCATTTTGGAATGTAATCCTTCGGGGACGCAGTGCCAGTTCAATTACGTCCTCAACAGTGCAGTTGGACAAATCAAACTCTAACTCCATCTCCTTGACTTGTGACTTTGCGTCAGCGTCTTGCCCTGGAGTGATAGTACAAGGCAGCGAACGGATTACGCCTGTCAATTTCTCAGTGAAGTCTATCATGGTCTGAAACCTCCCTTATGTCTGTTAGTGCAGGTGTCCAGTCCATCAAGACATGCATCAAGATATTCAGTTGTCAATGAGCAGTGGAGTCAGGGGCAATTCCCTAATTCGTGAAAACATCATACCAGAAAATTTGCAGTTGTCAAGTTTTTTTTTCACCTTGGCAGTTGCTGCTAGTTGCTCCCTGTTACTCAGGGTTGCTGACTGTACAAGTTTAAACTTGAAGGGTGGCCTAGGGTGGGCATGGTCTTGCGTCGAACGACGCAGCCACTCATACTATTTTTATATAGATTTGAATATGCACATTTGTGTGCTACGCACACTCATAAAATAACCTACCTATGTTCAAAATCCTAATCATAGCGCGATGCACGCTAATGTTACCTATGTTCAAAATTATAAACAAAGGTAAATGAAAAAGGTATATAGTTAATGAATTGAGACGGTAGAATTATAGATAGTATGAAACCAATTGCACATTTGATAGATATAAAAATATGTATATGTCTAGTAGATTGTGCATAATAGATCGTTGATTTCTATTGACATTTATGGTATGATGTGTATAATTAGAATGGTAGGGAACTATGGATACTCGATTCAATAGTAATGGCAGGAAATACCAGATTCAGAAACTGTGGGACGTTCACCACGAGATCTTACGACTTCTCTTACTAGGTTGGGATAAAACTGAGATTGCAAGGACACTCGGTGTCACTCCGGTGATGGTATCTTATACCGCCAATTCTGAACTTGCTAAGAGACAGTTAGAAGTAATGCGTGGCGCTAGGGATTCTGAGGTGCTTGATCTATCTATAGAGATAAAGAGATTTGCACCTGAAGCTTTTGAAACACTGCAGACCATTTTAAGAGATCCAAACACCCATGAGAAACATAAGATTGCTATAGCGATGGACGCACTTGATCGTGCTGGATATGCACCACCTAAGGTTATTGAGGGTAGATTTTTGCATGCACATTTTACAGCTGAGGAAATTGAAGACATGAAGAAACGATCTAAGGAGTCTGGCCAGGTAGTTGAAGGGGAACTGGCAGAATCTAATTCTATTTAAATGGAGGTAGGTATGCAAGGCAGTAAAAAAGTTTCAGTTAAATTAGGGCAGTTTGACAGAGCGTCTGTTGTTTTGAGATCGTTAGTTGGAGAGAAGCTTCCTTTCAAAGCTTCTTATTGGCTGCGAAGAGATATTGATATAATTAGCAGGGTTTACCAACCTTTCATTGACTCCAAACAAATACTCTTTAAAGAGTTTGCGGAGCTGGATGAGAAAGGTAATATTAAACTTGATGAGGCAGGAACAAATGTCAAACTGATTGAAGAAAAGAAAGATGAATTCTGGAAGCAGTATACTGAGTTGGCAAACAAAGAAATTGAGATCGAAATCTATCCTCTAAAGCTTGGATGGTTTGACAAGGTTGAAGGCACAGTTGAGGAGTTGGCAGTAATAGACTTCCTTTTGGAGGAGGATGAAAGTGCGTAAACTCTTCATCATCACTATAACACTTCTGTGTGCTATTACAATTTGCTTTGCAGATGGAACTAAGTCTTGGAAGTTTCTTGAGTATGGCATCTACATAGTGCCCGAAGACTTCCCTGATAAGTTCCTTAATTTCCCGTCTCGCTATTTAGGCAAGGATATAATTGCCAATAAGGCAGTAATGGGATTAGTAGAGCATGAAAGTGAAGCAACTCCAGACGGAGATATTCTATTTATTCTCGTTGCATGCTACTCAGATAGTGATATAGTACACATATTGGCAATACAGACAGTTTCAGCTATTGGAAGAGATCCTAAGAAATGGACATCCTGTTCATATGTTGATGAGCAACTTCTTAAGACTGGCAAACCCTCTTTTATATTGACAAAGGCTGACAAAAAGTTAGACCTTGAAAAGTTTAAAAGAGAGAGGGAACTTGAGTTTGGGAAGGTGGCAATTTAGTGGACTGCCTCAATGGTATCACTAAACAAACCTTCTGTGATTTAACAGTTGAGTCAAAATTAGATGTTCTGTTTGACTGTCTAGTGGAAGTTAATTCAAACTTGAAGAAGTCAAATGGATATGATAAGATGGTTGCTTTTTCAGGAGGAGTAATTGGTGGTATTGCTGCAGTTCTTGGTAAAGGATTGTTTTGGGGTAAATAGATGGGAGATTTAACACAGAACTTTAGTAGAAGTGAGTTTGCATGTAAGTGCGGTTGTGGCCTTGACAGTATCGACCCCATGCTAGTGGACATACTTCAATGTTCGAGGACTGCAACTGCACTTACATATGAAATTGCCTCAGGTTGTAGGTGTGAGAAGCATAACAAAAGTAAAGGAGTAGGTGGCAAGCCTAATTCAGCACATCTGAGAGGGAAAGCAGCAGATATTACATGTGTAGGTTCACAGATGAGATATAGAATGGTTCAGGATCTTATAAAACGGTTTAGAAGAATTGAAATAAGGGATTCGTGGATTCATGTAGATATTGATTCTACATTATCGCAGGATGTACTATTTTTAGAGTAAGGAGAGGATATGGGACTTGATGTAATCCTTGCATTAGTCGGCACATTAGGTGGGATGGTTTTTCCGTCTATTGTAGATTTTGTAAAGAAGAAGTTTATTCCAGCGTCGAATGATACTCCTGAGAGAACAATGGGGACACTGGCTACTACTAAGCCAGAAGTGTTAGCTCCATATGTTACATCTCTTGCACAGTATCTTGAGGCCCAGACGAAGTATTTTAATCGTGATGTAGTTGGCACTCCTTCAACGTGGGTGATCAATCTACGTGCGGCTATCAGACCTGTGGCGGTGATAGCATCATTTTTAATTATAGGTCTTGATATGGTGAAGCAACTTGAACTCGATGCAGCTACTCGTGCTGGATTGCTTACTGTAATTGGCAACTGGATAGGGTCACGTATAAATGAAAACTCTTGATATAGTTCATGTTGTCTGGAGAGATGCATTAGGTTCTCCGGTTGCTTGGGAGAACTTAGATGAATTGGATAAGGATCTCAAGTACGAAAGAGACATAATGGAGACTGTAGGTTTCTTAATTTATCGAGATAAGCGGTATATAACAGTTGGTGGAGGAATACATTATGATAGCTGGGGAAATCCATGTAAAGCACATAGTGTATTTTCTATTCCAACTAGAAGTATTATCCATGTGAGGAAGATAAGTGGGCCAATCAAACGAAAGTCTTGATATTAGATCACCTGAGATTCAGGAAATCTTAGTGGGGTGTATTGGGAATACAAGATCGATTTCAAGAGTTATGTTTCCCAATCGCTTTACTCGCCCCTTCAGTAAGATGCATGAAAAGATCTTCAGAGTGTTAGATGATAATAGTATACAGCAGGTAGTCATCGCAGCACCTCGAGGATTTGGTAAGACCAGTTTAGGTATGGCTTATGAAGCTGGGAAGATTATATTTAGAGAGAAAAAGTTTATTGTTCCGGTCAGTTGTACTGCATCGCAGGCCGTCTTACAGGGTGAGAATTTAAAGCGGGAGTTACTATCAAATACTACAATAGGTAGATTATTTGGCCCAATGAAGAGTTCCTCCTTTAGTCAGGATCAGTGGATTACTGAGACTGGAACTATGGTTATGCCTCGCGGTAGTGGACAGCAGATTCGTGGTCTTCTCTTTGGAGATTATAGACCTGATCTGATTTTTGGAGATGACATCGAGGATAGTGAAAGCGTTAAGAGTGAAGAACAAAGGACGAAGCTGAAAGAATGGTTCTTCGCTGATGTCATGAATAGTGTTGATAGATCGAGGAAGGACTGGAAGATCGTTGTTGCAGGAACTCTCCTACATGAGGACTCCCTATTGGCAAACCTCCTCGAAGATCCAAATTGGCATCCAGTTCTTCTTGAATTATTTGACGATAACTATCATTCAAACTGGCCAGAGTTTATGGATGATGAAGCTGTTAGGAAGTTGGTTGAGACTTATAGGAAGCAGAAGATGTTGGGTACTCTTTTTAGAGAGTATCGGAATCTGCCAGTGGCTAAAGAGGATGCGAAGTTTAAAGCTGAGTATTTTAAGTACTATGAACAAGATGATTTAAAGAATATTCAGGAGACTGTGGTAATAATGGATCCTGCGAAAACTACTAAGCACACAAGTGATGAGAGTGCGGCAGTGGGAGTTGGCCTAGATATGGAAGGGAATAGGTTGTATGTTATGGATGTAGATGCTGACAACTATCACCCAGATGAGTTCATTACACATGCACTAAATATGTGTGTTAAACTAAAAGCAAGAGTATTAGGATATGAAGAAACTTCGTTACATGAGTTTATATCCTACCCACTTGAGAATGAAATAAGGAAGAGGGGTCTGACTTTAGAGTTGATTCCATTGACCGCAAGACTGAGTAAGGAAGAACGTGTCTCTGGACTACTTCCGTTTTATAGACAGGGTGAGATATGGCATAATAAGAGTGCCTGTGGCAGGTTGGAAGCTCAGCTGATGTCATATCCGAGAAGTAAGAGATGGGACTGTATGGACGCACTTGCATATGTTGTGCCTCTGTTGGAGAAGGGTGAGAGATATTTCTTTGCAAAGAGTGAGAAAGCGACTGAAGCGGAATTTGCAAAATTAACGAATAAGGAAGAGGATTTTGAGCCACCTCCAGATGATAATGAGCCTTTTGAAGGCTGGCGGAATGTTTAACGCTTTGTTTATAATTTTGAACAAAGGTAATTATGTCCTCTAAAATCTTTACTATATTTTTAACAGCTGGACTCTCAGTAATGATTGTGAGTTTATATACTGCTCCTAGTGTAGATATTAAAATACATGAAGAATTAAGTAAGTCTTTGTCAGGATCACCTTCAGTTCATTTTGCTGTAATTCCAGCAAAGACCTTTGCTGACTACATCCCCTATATCGGAGGGGCTTCAGCAGTTGTAGGGTTGGCTGAAAAGGTGGTCAAGTTTTTTAAGTGGTTGTTTTCTAAGAGGAAGAATTAAAATGCCAGAAAAGATGGAAAGAGAACTAAAAGCAAAGGCTAAGAAAATGGGTTTAGGAAAAGAGCGAACTGGTGCTTATGTCTATGGAACTATGCAGAAGATGGAAAAGGAGTATATGGGAGCTAAGAAGCAAAAGAAGATGGGTATGCACAGTCCTCCTGCTCACGAAAAATTTAGTAATCCCAATAAATATTGAAGGGAGTGAAGATGGCTGAGAAAACTGTAAAAACTGAAGAGCAACTGATTCAAGAATTGGTTGAGAAGCGTGAGAAGTTTTCTAAAGGACAAACTTTAGGAATGGAACCTAAGCCTAAGTCTGATAAAGAGGCAGAAGCTGGTGCACCTAAACGCGGGTGGCGTGGTGCAGTTGGAAATATCTACGACACTATCAAAGGAAAATAAGCTAAGTGGCAACTAGAGAATTATGGTATGGGCAGGAAGGGCCTATAATATTTGATGATACTGCAGTAGCTACAAGTTGGTATCCTGCACCGTATGATACTCTTGCATTTAGAGGTGCACTTTGCTCACAGATCTATATTACAGATGTGCCTGCGAATGATATTGAAGTTGTTAGGTTGATAGATTTGAAAGGATTTTGGCATAGACATTTTTTATTGATGGGAGCTTAAGTGGCACAGAAAGTACTTGGACAATCAGCACCAGTTGCAGCAACAGCAACTGCTTTATATACAGTGCCAGCGTTAAAATATGCTGTTGCTTCAAGTATTGTGGTGTGTAATAGAAGTGCAGTTGCAACTTCGTTTAGAGTTTCGGTGGCAGTTGCAGGTGCAGTTGCTGATGATAAGCAGTACTTATATTATGATATTCCTATTCCTGCAAATGATACTTTTATTGCAACAATAGGTATAACATTAGCAACAACAGATGTTGTTAGAGTGTATGCTACATTAGCAACATTGAGTTTTAATTTATTTGGGACAGAGGATAGTGTATAATGAGTCAAGGATTTGCAATACCTGGATATCCGACTTCGTTAG
>ERZ1292632.2799-Hain-H43-01um-R2-2799-length-14083-cov-4_pt1 | contig 14083 bp, 22 predicted proteins | sample MGYA00564407_ERZ1292632 | MGnify/ENA primary metagenome ERZ1292632 (study PRJEB36523, sample SAMEA6512637) | groundwater metagenome | collected 2019-01-08 | study: AquaDiva: Metagenomics assemblies of 32 groundwater samples
ATGTATTCCATCAACTCTAATACTTCCGTTTATATGTGTCCATCTGCTCATCTTATTTCTCCTTCCCCTTCAATAGCTTCCTTACATCCCTCCAAAGTTCAGGGCTGGATAAAATATTCCCTAATATCAAAAATATCAAACCTACTATGAATAACATTATCTGTCCTTCCCATAGATTTAGGAAAAAAGATAAAATTTCCTTCCTTTGTGAAAACTCACAATTTATCTATCGTACAGTTATACCTTGAGCGTAGAATTATCCCTATGTATAATTTCGTATTTGATTGCGATTGGTTTGTGCTTGATTGCGCAGAATACCTCTGTGAGTATACCTGCGTTCGAATACGAAATTATGAATGCGCCCTCTTGCATATACCCCAATTCTACAAGAGAGTTACCCCTTGAGTCAGGGCTACTGAAATTGCCTATTCGTACCATTCCGCATGGTGTGGTGTTATGTTTAACTAATTCTAACATAGCGGCAGTCATACTCTCAACGGACATCGTGGGCATCTGTTTGCATCCACCGTCCCTTTTTACTGGTGCTATCTTTGATATATGTCCCTTTTTGTTTTTCCCTAACATATGTACTATGGGATATCCACCAGTATTACCAGACTGATATACATCTAAATCATGGGCGAATTGATTGTGTACCTGTATTGTTACTTTTACTGTAGTTTTTTCTGGGTCTATGGATTTACGCTTTTTGTATGTTGCCTTTTCTTTATCTCCCTTTTCTAGTGGTACTAAACTTTTTTCGTAAAAACGCATGTGTGTACCATTATCAAATTCAACGTTATATATAGCTTGTGTATTTGATATTTCTACACCGATAATTTTGCCTATTATATATCCATAGACACCACCCCATATTGGTGTGCCAATGTTATCAATATATTGTTCGTTATCTATAAATTTTACCTGGTCGTTTATCCTAAATTTGCCTTTTGGCAATGTTGGTGCTTGATATTCAATTTTTTCCTTTTCTGTTAAATGTACTAAATCACTTGGTACATATGTGTTATTTATTCCGTTGTCCCACAATACTGACATACCTGCATCGAGAGACATAACTGTACCAGCTATTCTGCCATACTTGCCGCCCCATATTGGATTAATGTTGGCGTCGGGATATTGTCTACCTAGATACTTTACCCTATTGCCCACTTCAAATAGATTCTCGTTTGTTTTATTGCCCATCGATGTTCTAAACTTTATGCACCCTGGGCATTGGCATATATCTCTATTAACCCCCACTGGGTCTTCTAGATAAGTGCTCGGTCCTGTTGTTTCCATGTTTGTTACCTCTTCTTCATATTTAGGCCAATTCCCAGTCCATGTTATTGTTGCCATTTAGAGGTTGCCATTTAGAGGCGGTGCACTTGTAAGGTACACCGCCCCCAATTGTTGGGCGGATACAGCTCTACTTACCGCCACTAACCTGTCCGATGACCGTGATAATATCTCCGTTATGGAGCTTGTATATCTTACCTGCGGTTTCGGCATTCACGCGTACTGCTGAGCTGTATGACAGACCATTCTTCTCAAGGAAGTCTATTAGTGTCGTGCCAGATTTTACCCTAGACACCACGACTTGCTTAGTAAGCTCGGCCAGTCTTACCGTGATCATTTTCTCTTTCTTTGCCACTTTAATCACCTCCTTTCCATTCATATTATGGAAAATATACTTTTCTTATGGGTATCTCGTCAATGCATTTTATTTGAACAAAAGTGTGTAAACTTCCTTCTACAGAATAAAAATGTCGTTTAAACATAAATATGCAATGAAACGCGGAACTTCCTATATAGCATGTTTGAAACGGCAGCGGCTCACTTATGTCTATAATTTTATTTTTTAAGAATGGGACTATTTCATTCCATTCTTCTACAGTTATTTTCTCTTTTTTTAAAATTTCCACTAACTGCTCTTCTATTGATTTTGTGATTATCATATTATCACTTTCATATTATTGATATTTTATATTCATTCTCTTATCATATATGAGTGTTTGTTTAAATGTTCCATATCAAAGATTTGCTCTCTTGGTGCTTTCTCATTGTTAATGATGCCTTTGTACGCTCGGCATATTAAACTAGACACCATAAGCACGTTATAAATAATAGAACGCGCAGTACATTTGAGGGGTACAGCTTGCTCGTCAGAGTAGAGTGTAGCCTCGTAGAAGTCTTGGTCTGGAATCATTACTTCGTACTCTTCACGTATCTTTCCATTTTCTAGAATTATTGGTGCTTTTTGTATTGTGTAAACCATTCCGAGTTCCGCACCCATACGCGCCTCGATGTAATTATGACATTGTTCTTGCTTAAGAAATTCATTCCACACTAAAGTACGCGATGTCATAGTATCAGTTGCGACAATGGCTGTGTCTCTTAGTACCTGTCCTGAATATTCCTTTATATTGGCGTATATAAGAGTACCAACAAAATCGTGCACAATTTCTTCTAGTGCGAGTGATTTAAATTTGTCTATATCCCTATTTCGGTAGAATTGATTTGGTAGGTTGTGCGCTGTTACCCCATCATTATCAAAAACTTCAAGGTTACCTAACCCCATCTTCATTAGAGATATGGCTGTAAAACTACCAATTGCGCCCGCACCAACGAGTGTACATCGTGATCTACGTAGCGTATCCATGTTTATTATATCCGTTTGGCGCATGTATGACGGTTCTGTTTGTTCTATTGCCTGTGTTTTTTCCATTCTTTACCGTGTCTCCTTTGATGGTAGTTTGTGTGCGTTACTAATCCTGCTACTTCATTTTCACATTGCTTACGTAGTGCATCGTCTCCTTCAATTTCCGATATAACAGACAAGGTTGTTTGTTGACCTCTTGTGTCTTCTCTTCCTATCGATGCACCTTGTTTATTGATACAGACTGAATAGAGAGTAGAGTCCTTTGATAATTCATCTACCGTGCCATCGTCTGTGCCTGACCAGAATACACCAAAATCGTTGTGAGAGTGCCACCATAATCTCCAATGGCCTGGGTCAAAACCCATATTAATAATGCTAACTACAAACTTTGATAAATCTTCAGGATTTAAATGCGTACCCCCCGATGTACAATCCTGTTTAAAGATTAATGCGTCTGTAATATAGATATCTTTATCGCGTATTGCAACTCTACCAAAACCAGAAATTTCTCCTTGTGCCGCCTGGGTGTAGTACAGCATCTTTTTATAAATAGGAAAGTCGATGATGATTTTACGTGTGCTATCAATTATTGGAATTGGTCTTTGGTATCTGTATCCTTTGCTATGGTAGGGGTAGTCATTTCTATGCCCAATATTATAGTCTACAACATCTTTATCGCGGTAGTTATCATCGCGGTATTTATCCCACCAATCTCTTCGTTTTTCTGCTTTTTTGCATGGAATATCTTGACACACAGAACAATAGTTATGCTTATAGGTGTGGTCTCGATAAGATACAATTTCTTTTGTTTTTACTTCTTTAATTTCTCCATTTTCATCTCTTGTCTTTTGGTCCTGCTCTGCTATCTTTATTAGTGGTTTGGCGCAATCAAGGCAGTAATTACGATAGTAGAACGTGTGTACGTGCTTACTCTTTAGGTCTTTTTTGCATAACCAACAAGTGTCTAGTTCATCGCCTAATCTTATGCCCATTGTGTATACCCCCATTTTATTGGTCCTCTGACGTATCTACAAATAATTCTTCTCCGCACTCCGCACAGAAGAAACCACTACTTTCATCTGCTTTATCTTGTCTATCCCCATTTGTACCTATTCGCCAATGTGTAGTAGTTTCTTCTATAAAATCCTTATCGTTATTACAATTTGTGCATTTAAGCGTCATGTTTTTGTCTTTTTTCTAGTGCTGTGGTCAATTTCATTACTTCTCTTTGCCACTTTATTATTTCATTGGCACATTTTGCCTTGTTTGCAATTGCAAGTTGAGTTTGTGCAAACACTAACTTCTCTTTGGTACTCACTATTGTTTGCCCTCCGCCCTTAATATCGCACGCATATCCCTCGACGATAGAGGGCGCGCCAAGGTGCACACGCCCTCCCCCAGCATTTATAGCCGATTCATGACGCAATCCCACATGCGCCATTTCAACCTGATTGTGCGTATGTATACCTCTACCTGTCTCATTGAGATACCCAAAAGTATTGATAGGTCCTCGATGTAATTTTGTGCGTTGTCTCTATCTGTACCATCAAGCATAAGTCCTACAAGGTCAAGTTCACGTTCAGATAGAAATTGCTTAAAGTTGGTTATATCAAGTTCTTCTTGTAATTTGTGCTTTTTGCACTCTCCAACTCTGTCTTCAATTACAACTTCTATCTGTTGCGTCTGTAAGTTAATGCTATCACACCTGCCACAATGTATTTCGTCTGTGTCTCTACGGTATCTGCCTATGCGCCCACAATCAAGGCATTGATAGCACACTCCTGTTGAGATGGTATGCCTAAGTGCGTTTTTGACTTGGCACAATCCTTTCCACGTTAAGAATTGGAGTGGATTTCCTATGTCGTGCCTTACTACAGGCATGGCCTGTACAACCCCAAGCCAAAACTCACTCTTAACGTCGTCAGCACTCAATAATCTATTTCTGTAGAGATATCTTGATAGTTGGCGCATACAATTGTTAGCTACCATGGCCTTAACGAGTTCTTCTTTGGCTTTCTCGTCCCCAGCTTGTGCTTGTTCAATAACAGTCTTCAATTCCATATGGTTTCACCTCCTTTCAGAGCATGGCTGGCTCTGTTTATTCCATTACTTCTTGTTTCATATTGAGTCTTGCTAGTTCTCTTTCTGCCTTTCTCCTTGCCCTTCTTGCTTTCTCCGCTATCTTACATTTGCCATTACGCAACTTGCGTTGGCACTCAACGCATCTTTTAACCTGAAACACGTCCTGCGTTGCAACTTCACGCTTTGCGCCACACTCACAGCACGTGATTTGTGCTCTAGCAGCCTCCTTCTTCCTTATAATCTTAGACTCATGAACCTCTACTACCTCAAGTGTGTTCTCTATGTCCACGATTCCATAGGCTCTACCAGATTTTTGGTCCTTGAACCACTCACCTCCATCTTTACGCACTCCAAGGTGCATAAACTCGTTAGAGATGTCATGACCTGCTAGTACCCCAGATTCAAGAACACGTTTAAGCGTTATAGCTTGAGCGTCTGGATTGTGTACGTACAGCTTCTTCTTTTTGCTCACTTTACTCACCTCCCTTCCCTGCACGCTCGACAACCTCCGAGCGTGTGTTCTTTGTTATTTTTGGTTTGTCGAGCTTATTCAAGCTCAACAGCCATGATTTGAACCTGATAACGTTTACCACTGTCTTCTACCTTTGCTTGTCCCCAGAAGCCTTCTTTACCAGACTTAAACTCCTTGGGCGTTATCTGGACCTGTACTTCCTCTTTACCAAGTGTTACGGTTGCTTTTGCCATTTTACTCACCTCCTCTCTTTCCATTTTGTTTCCTAGACGAGCGCGATTGCTCGACCTCCGATGTGCGTATCGTGCGTGGCATGCTCGCACGCCGAAGGGCGACGCATCGTTTCTATCTATAGAATCCGTGTCCATCTTTGTTGGCATCTTCTTTGCTCATGCGCACGAATCTTAGCTCGTCGTCTTCGCTTATTATACGAATCAAGACTGTCTTTGCCACAGTTATCACCTCCTTTGCTTCCTTTATTTAGTTTTCGTCTCCTTTTGCATGCTCGGCACTCTTCGCCCTATCGTGCTTGGTTAGTCTCCGAGCGTGCGCTTGTTCGTTCGTCTTCCTGTTTTTTTGCTTTTTTCTTTGTTCTTTGTCTTCTACTTCAGCTCTACCGCCATCACCTGGACCTGATACCGCTTGCCGCCGTCCACGACCTTTGCCTGACCCCAGAAGCCCTGCTTTCCGCTTTTGTAGGTCTTGGGCAGGACCTGAATCTCGACCGCTTCTTTGCCTAGCACCACTGTTGCTTTTGCCATTGCCGTTCTCCTTTTGCTTTCGGTCTTTGTGCTTGCGTGCCACGCACGCCCATGCGCCCGTCCGCACGCTTGCCTTTTTTCTTTTGTCAAAGACCGCGCCAGTCGGCGCTCTGGCTCGACTGACACAACAAGTATACCACACGCTGGCTCGTCTGTCAAGATTCGCCCGAATGGGAGAGCTGAGAGTCGCCTTTCGGGGTCGCTTAACGCAGGCATCGCTATCTCCGAACGCACGCGCGCGTACTGGCTCAGCTTCGGAAAGCCCACAGAGCGGTATCCCGAACGCGCGTGCGCGTACTGGTCGTCCGACGTGGCTGGTGTGTGCGTGTGCGCCTTGCCCCGCACAACTGGTGCGCAACCCTGACACATATGACAACGCGCAAGGACGATGGCAAGAAGGACAACAGAGAGACACCAAGGGCAGTAAGGCACGATGGCGTACGTGTACGCTGGTACGCACGATGGTACGCACGCACGCACGCACGATGGCGCACGTATGTTGCTTCTCGTGCGTACCCACGTATCCTAGGGCTATGTTGCACATGTACGACGTTGTACGACGTGTCTACGTGTACTTTTGCTACTTTTGCGCATGCGTAAGGAGAGGTATGGCACACCCCCCGAGGTGTATACCCATATGCAAAATAATATAAAAAATTACTTCCCGCGCCTATAATATATTATACACGTTATTTTTATTAATTGTACTCAAAAGGCGATTACATAGTTAATATATACAGTTGACTCTCCACGTCGTTTTTCTTTCTTACATACAATCTATCGTTGTTAATATCGTTGTGTACACCTTAAAGATATACACGTACGTCGTAAGAGTGTCTCCAAATACGTATTTTTATCAATTAAAAATATCTGCGTATAAAAAGGTAATTAAGGTAATTAAAGAAATTTATTTTACGTCGTGTCAATGTTATTTAAAGTGAGGATCATATGAATAGCTTGAGTGAAACGAAATGAATTCCTTAAGTATTAAGCAACGCGAACACCTTAAAAAAATCATTGATGGCAAAGTAATAATAGATAGTAAAACAACCCAGGATTTCCTTACAAATCCCAAGGTACGTATCGCATTAGAAGTAATAATGGATAATGCGGGTCTCACCAATGAACGTCTCACCAAAAAATTATCAGAAATAATAAATAGAAAACCCACCAGATCAATAACAAAAACAGGCACAGTAGTAACAAATCAGCCAGCAATAGATGCAAATACACTACAATCTATACGTATGATATGGCAAGCAAAGGGAGAATTTGTAGAGAAACATGAATTGGGGGGTCCAGGGGAAATGAAAAATGTACCTGAGGATCAATTAGATAAGTTTATAGCACAAGGAACTAAATATCTAAAACTAAGGAAGGATATATTAGATAATAATGGAGGAAATCCAGCAAATAAATCCACAGACAGCATTCCAGATAGAATATGAACAGAAACGTCTACTTGCTGTTGCCATAGAAGAAAAGCGGCGAAGGATACGCGAAAATGGAATTGAATATTATACACCTCAAATATACCAGGAACCGTTTCACAAATCCAACAAACGCACACGACTTGCTCTTGGTGGGAACCGTTCTGGAAAATCAGTTAGCGGTGCTTGCGAAGCAGTATGGTATGCCACTGGAACTCATCCGTATAAGCGTATACCTGTGCCAAACTTTGGTAGAGTTGTATGCACTGATTTCACCAACGGTATCGAGAAAGTCATACTGCCAGAAATCAAAAAATGGCTTCCAAAACGATATATCGCAGGATATCATGTAGAATCACGTACATTAACACTTACTAATGGATCTACGATAGAATTTATGTCATATGATCAGGATGTAGAAAAGTTTGAATCAGCTAGTAGGCACTGGATATGGTTTGATGAAGAACCACCACAAGATATATATAATGCGTGTCAAATGCGCATACTGGATACCAAAGGAGATATCTGGATTACTATGACACCGACTAAAGGTATGACCTGGGTATACTCCGAGGTATACGAACAGCAAGGTATAAATCCCAACATAGATATCTTTCATTATAACACGTATGACAACCAATACGTAGATAGAGATACTATAGATGAAATCACTAGGGGGTTTAGTGATGCAGAGAAAGAGGCAAGATTATTGGGTAAGTTTATACAGATGTCTGGATTGATATATAGAGAGTACAACCAAGATGTACACTGTATTCCTAGATTCACAATCCCAGCGCAATTCCCTAGGACGTGTAGTATTGATCCCCATCCGCGTATAGCTACTGCAGTACTCTATATAGCAGTTATTCCTATACCACAATTTATAAGGTTGTGTAAAGATAACAATATACAACTTAATGGCGAAATAAAAGGTAGTGAGCATATTCGAGATGTGTATGTGGTATGCGATGAAATATTTCCTACTGAACCCAAACTAATATCAGATACTGTAGAATTAATGAATGCAGTAGAAGGTGACTATTATGTATCTATGCGTCTCATTGATAATAGTGCCAATACTCCAGATCCTATCAGTGGTAAAACAATAAGGAAAGAATTAGAATCATATGGTATTAGGACCATACTTGCCGATAAAAATATACCCGATAGGATATTTAAGGTACGTGCACGGTTGCAAACCAATACGCTGTATTTCTTTAATGATTTGCCAGAGACTAATTGGGAGATAAGGCACTATGCGTGGGATGATTATAAGATAGGTAGGGATTATAAGGATCCCAAGGAAAAGCCAAGGAAGAAACGTGACCACCAAATGGATAATCTCGGATATCTCTGTTTAGCGTCGCCAAGTTATGAAGCTCCAATAGTTTATCGTCCTAAAAGAAGTACTGTTGACAGTTTAACGGGATATTGACTAGGAGGTAATATGAAAGGATACTGGGGATTTGTATTAAATAATGGGGAGATAATCTGGGTTAAGAAATCAGATGTAGAGGGTGTACGTTTATTGGAATTATGTATGTGTTTTAATAAACAATTGAGATAAATATGATTCGTAAGCGTAAGAAATCCAAGGGTCAGGCGTTTGTTGCTAAGCGTATGCGTGATTTTGCTGCTGGTAAGATGCACTCTGGTGTAGGTGGTAAAAAGGGTGCACGCATGAAGAAGTCCGTATCTAATGTGCGTCAAGCTATAGCAATATCGCTGAGTGAGGCAAAGAAGAAGGGGTATAAAGTAGGGAAGAAGAGGGCATAATGGCACGGAAGAAAAAGGGTAAGAAGCACTGCTAATATAGGAAAAATTATATATATTATTTAAATAATTTACCTAAAGGAGTTGTTAATGTCCCATAAACATGAACATTGTTGTTTACACGACATAGTCTATTGTCAAGTGTGTGATGTGGTGTATTGTAAGAAATGCGCAAAGGAATGGTGTGGGTACTGGAATTACTACCCCACTTATCCTACTTATCCTACTTATCCTACTTACTCATGGGCGACTATTACAGGTGGCACTGGTGCTGGTTGCACACACGGAGGGGCGTATTAATGCCTTACCGAAGTAGCAAGGTGTGTTCTAAATGTGGCACACTAAAACCACTTTCTGAATTTTATAAAAATAAATCTAGGCATCGTGGTATTAAGTCTGAATGTAAAAAATGTGCTAATGAATACCATAGTCGACACAACCATACACCATCTGGAAGAGCAATAAATAAAAGATACCGCAATAGCATAAAGGGTAGACTAGTATCTAGGAGAATGAAATTAAAGGCATACTACGGTATTACAATAGAAGAATACGATAGAATGTTAGAGAAACAAAATAATTGTTGTGCCATATGTAAAACAAACACACCAAGTGGAAAATACGGTAGATTTCATGTTGATCACTGTCACAAGACGAATAAAATTAGAGGTATATTGTGTGATAGTTGTAATAGAATGTTGGGATTTGCTAAGGATAGTATAAATGTTTTATTAAATGCTATTAAATATCTAGGAGAACAAGATGGCTCCCTACGTTAGTGCTAAACAACGTGCCTATATGCATACTAATCACCCAGAGATTGCAAAAAGGTGGGATAAGAAGTATGGTGGGAAGATAGTAAAGAAGAAACGAAAAACTAAGAAATCAGTTACTAAGCATCTTTTAAGTGCGAGGTAGGTATGCCATTTGGACAGTGGATTGGTGATACAGTTAATACTATAAAGGAAAAGGCACAAGGTATTATGGGTTTATCGTCTAGACAACCAATAGAACGAATGGAACCCATAGAGAATCCTCTTGCACAGTACCAGCCCATGGAGACCATGCAAAAACAATCATTGGGCGCGCAAAATATAGAACAACTTTTGACACGATTGATTATGAATCATGAGGGATTGGAGCCATTACAGACACCGTTTAGAATAACTAGTCCAAAGATGAAGAAATGGACTAGTATGTTTGACGATAGTATTAAGATAGAATTAGACCCAAGAGCAAAGAAAGGCAAAGGAAGAGAGAACTTTTTGTATTTAAAACGACAAGAGGATTTATTGCCTGCTATTGAGGAACAATTTAGAAGATATGCTAATAACCCAAGTAAATATGGTTTACCAGATAATGTTACTGTTGCCGAGGCAGTACAAAAATTCGATCAAACTGGTGCTGCCAATAAGATACAATTTTTAGAAGAAAATGAAATAGACACATCTCAACCACTTATTAATCTATTTGGAGAATCATAGTGCCAGACATGATGGGATTAGGACAAATGATGCAAGGCGGAGATATACAACTTGATGAACAGCCAATAGCACCTACGCCAACTCGAGAAGTACCAGTTGATATTCCTGAATCAAAGATAGACGCTGAAACTGTGGCAAAAGAAGAAAAGGAATATCAGTCTGACGTGCAATATAAACTTACTGATGAGCAAAAGACCGAAATAGCAGAATACATAGTTAAAATTGTTGATGATTGTGTGGCAAGTAGGACTGCATGGCAAGAAATACGCAACGATTGTCTTAATCTATTGAATGGTGTACGTCCCTCAAAATCGGATCCCTGGCCTAACTGTTCTAATATTTCTGTGATGGCAGTACCGACACATGCAAAATTAATGCACTCTAAATTATTTCCAGCCGTATATAATGAAAACTTGATATATTGGCGGCCCACTGAAAAGGGTGATGTTAATAATGTAGAGCAGATTTGTAAGTTAATGCGCTATGTTATTAAACAGGATATGAAGTTACAAAATACGGTTGATGACGGCACATGGTTGTGTGTTGTAGACGGCACAATAGCGTTTAAATTGCGTTGGGAAACGAAATATAGGAAAGTTGCAAAAAAGAATGTAGAAGGCAAATTAGAATACAATGATGTCGCTAGACAAAAATGTGTTGTGGATATTGTGAATATAGATGATGTATACTTGCCACAATTGTGGATTAATGAAGATGACAGTGAGTATATCGGTCACAATATGTATGTGCGCTTGCCCGATATAGATGATTTTATTAAACGTAAGATATATATTGCTGACCAGCGTGGCAAGATAGATGCAAATATTGATGAAATAGTTGGCGAATCCATGAAGGCAAAAAATATGGAGATAGAAGGTACTACTCCAGCGTATAATGCCCATAAAAATAGTACACCCATTCGTCTTATTGAAATGTACATGCCATGGGAGATAAATGGAGAACTGCGGGAAAGTGTATTTACGATAGCGTATAATTCTAAAGCGTATCTGTCTGGTAAACCGCTTGAGGCAGTATCTTCGATAGGTACTCGTCCTTGGGTGATTGGTCAGTTTATTAGACGGCCTGGTAGTCCGTATGGCATTAGTCTTATAGAGGTAATGCGCGGACTTGCAAAAGAATTGGATGCAATACATAATCAACGTATAGATGCTGGTAGTATTGCTATAGCCCCATTTGGTTTTTATCGCGCGGCTAGTTCATTTAAACCCGATAAGATACAGATTGGTCCTGGAGTTATGATTCCAGTTGATGATATTAAAGATGTAAATGTTATTCAATTGCAGCATAACCCAGTAGCTAGTTTTCAAGAGGAACGTATAATCATAGAGTATATAGAAAAACTCACATCTACTAGTGCATACCAGATGGGTAGAGAGAGTGATATAGTGAAATCTAGGGCTACTGCAACTGCCACTATGGCGATTATGGGTCAAGGTGAACAGGCATTTACTATCCTTGGCATAAGATTACAAGAAATATTTAGTCGTCTTCTTACTAAGATACTACAACAATATCAGATGTTTATGCCTCCAGGGTATGCGGATAGGATACTAGGTGAAGATGTTGGTGCTTTGTTATTTCCTAGTGGCCTTAGCACAGAAGATATAGCTGGGCAGTATGATGCGTATATGACACTTGACCCAACTAATGTTAATAAGGCAGCAGAGAGACAAGCCAATGCGGCGTTAGTACAAATGGCTCCACAATTATTGGCGATGGCACAAGACCCAAGAGGGTATGAGATTGCAAGTGAATTTCTAAAGAGCATAGGTAAAGTAGAGATAGAAAAATACTTGGGATCCAAACCAGTAAAAAATCCTGGTCAGACTGGGGGCTTGGGCGCATTTGGGCAGGCGGCAGCGGCTGCACAGGGTGGGGGTGCACCGATGGGACCAGGAATGGGCAATGTAATGCCACAAGGTGGTGGGGAAATGGAGCAGGGTGGTGGCAACGTCCCCGTTTAATCAAAAGATAGCGGAGCAATTGTCTAACTTCTTAAAGTCAGAAGCATGGGTTGTTGTAAAGTATAGACTTGATATAATATATAAAGATACTCTGCAGAAGAAGGTGAATATTAATATAGAGAATGGTAATAGTAACATTGCAATAATGAGTGTAGGTGGAATGAAGACTATTGGTGATATTCTGGGGATAACCGAGCGTCTCCCGAATGAATTAATGAACGACAAGCTCGACGCTGACGTAGCTCTGAGCGTCATTGAAAATAAGCAGAGAAACGAGGAGAAGAAATAATGCCTGAAATTAAGAAGAAGGAAGAAGAAGTAATAGTAGAAACACTACCTGTAGAAGAGACCACTGAAACGGTAGAGCAAGTTAGTGAAGAATCACCAGTGGTAGAAGAGACTACTGAGACAGTAGAGGCACCAGCTACTGAAACTGTACCAAAAGTTTCTATTAATGTACAAGAACGAATTGACAGGATGTATGCTAGGTTACAATCTGAAAGGGCAAGGAGAACTACAGCAGAAACAAATTTAGAGACTATACGAGAGACTGCGCGTGTTACTAGTGAAGATTCTACAAATGAAAATGAGGGGTTATCACGTGATGACATTGAGGCTATCAGGGATAGGAAAGAAAAAGAGAAGCAATTTAAAAATAGCGAAACTACAGTGTTGATGCGTCACACACACGCACTTAATAATGACGGTTCCTTTAATATGAATAGCGAATTCACGCGTAGATATATAGATACAGGACGTAGGAATTCGTTACTTGCTATGATGGAGAATGGTCCAGAACTTGCTGAGGCGCAAGTAGAAAAAGAAATGGTTGCTGAAATATCAAGGAAGAAAGTTGCCACTACTCAGCATGCTACTGCTGTTAATAATGCAACTACTGGTAGATCTACTGTGGCAGTTTCTGCAGCTACGATAGTAAAACTTTCTGATATAGAACAAAAGATAGCGAGACGTATGGGCATGACTTCTGTGCAGTATGCTGATTATAAAAAGAAGATACAAAGTGGCGATAAGAGGGCTGGATATTAATGTTTCCTAATGTACACACAGAACACAATGGTAAATTTCATGGGAAAGATGTACCTGAATCAGATAGAAATAGAATATCACCCAATAAACAGGAGAGTAGATTCGTGAGATGTAAGTGGTGTAATTTTCCTGTTGATAAGTTTAGACGTCCAAAGGGCGATGGTTGGGGTGGAAATATTAGTTATGAAGCAATCAGTGGTACAAATTTAAAGAATCCAGTAGTTACTGGTGCTGGTTGTGTATTCTGTGGGAGTTCAGAGTATGAATAAGGAGGTATTGTGGACATACTGATGTTCAATCCTTTTAGAAAAGGCATTAATAAAGGTGCTTTTCAGGGTGAACTTAATTGTCCTTATTGTTCTAAACATGTGGATCCAACTACTACTCCTT
>ERZ1292632.2800-Hain-H43-01um-R2-2800-length-14080-cov-5_pt1 | contig 14080 bp, 16 predicted proteins | sample MGYA00564407_ERZ1292632 | MGnify/ENA primary metagenome ERZ1292632 (study PRJEB36523, sample SAMEA6512637) | groundwater metagenome | collected 2019-01-08 | study: AquaDiva: Metagenomics assemblies of 32 groundwater samples
CAGCGTGGGTAGATATCGCTCCTGACGCTTCGTAGGCTGTGCTGGCGGTATAGGCAGCCGTGCCTAATGTCCCGCCAGCACCAATCGTTAGGGTGGAGCCGTCTGTCGCCGCCAGAGTAAGAGTGTTGCTGATGGTAAGAGTTTTTGAGGTCGTCCCGCCAGCTATCGTAAATCCTATAGCCGCAGCAACAAGCGTCAATCCGTTGTAGGTCTTACCTGATAACGCTTGGCTGGCGGCCAATAGACAGAGAGTATCCGAAGCATCGGGTATCGTTACTGTCCGTGCTGCCGTGGCATCATGGTCAAGAGTCAAGACAAACCCAGTGTTGCTCTTGAAAACCAAGTTTCCCGATATTATCGGCTGTAACAGGTTGTTTATATCAAGGGCTACTACGGCCATTATACGCTCCGTGCCCGCACAAGGAGGCGAAACGATGTCTGGGCTGCCCCGGCTAAGTTGGTAAAGCGAACCCGTGCCAGTGTTCCTACTACTGGCACTACGAAGCCGTCATAATTCCCCCCTACATAGGCATAGGTGCTGATAGCATCGTAGTTTATCCCGTCGTTCATCTGGTCGATATAGAGCGTTCCGGTGCGGTTAGAATACACCGAGCCAACTATTACTCCATAGTCCTCCACGCTGAACGGAGCCCCGGTATAGGTTGCCCCATCACCCAGAGGCGTAGCGGTGGAATCCAGGAGGGCACTAACCTTGTTCCCGAACTGTGCAGCTATGGTATAAGCGCCTGATGTGCTGGAAGCCTCACGGCCTATGTCCATCCAGAGTGTCTTGCCTGGTTGTGCTGTGTTTGTTAGATAGAGTGAGAAGAACTTCTGCTGGCGCGGATTGAAGTATTGCATAGGGAAAGCGGGAGATGTGAGCATATTGAAACGTAGAGTTATCCCTGACAAGCTCCCATCGGTCTGTAGATTTATGAAGTCACCATCTACAACTATCTTCTCGTCGCTTCTTGCCGTAGCTAAATCACGAGTTAACATAGCTGAGTCCTGGATTTCTCCGGATTCCAGCCTCTGCTTCCACTCAACTTCAGATATTTGCCGTGCTGGGGGTAGCAATATGTTAGTTACTATCTCCAGTTGTTTCACCGCTTTTAGCATAGCGATGTGAAGCTCATCCTGACGGGTAAAGTAATCTAGCAATCCCTGCGGCGGAACTTCAAACACCTCGCCCTTTAAGGCTATTTTCTCTCTACCATTTCCCATCTGCTTACCTCTTGCTCTTCTTGCTTTTGACAGGCGGCTTTACAACTACTGGTGGCACTTCCTCTGGTGGCTCTTCTTTAACCCGGATAATATTCACCATTCCACAGTGTTGACAAGCCATCTCATCCCTTAACTCGTCCACCTTCTCGGTGTCAAAGATGAGGCGATTGCAGTTTTTACAAAAGCCCTGTGGCATTTCCCTCTCCTCCTTTAGGCTATCAAAACATAGAATAGGAATACATCCACTACTCCCGCCGTCAGGTCCGCAGTCCCTATCACCAGCGAAACATCCCTGGCAACTGTAGTAATTACAGAAGTCGCCCCGGTGAAGGCAGGAATGATGCTCTTTCGCCCCGTGGTGCTCCAGGGAGCCCCTGAGACTGCTGCTGCTGCTACAATATCATCAGCACCTTCCACCTGGAGGGCTGCCGTAGCATTCAGGCCACCGGTTAGAGGAGTCGTTACATTGACAAATCCGCCAACAATAACCGCATTGGCTGGAAGTGAGGTTGCGCCTAACAGTGCAATCGTACCAACTACACCGCCGTTTACGGCAAAGCTATAACGAGCACGGCAAATCCTGAAGCCTACGCCCGCCACTCCCGCAACTGTCGGCTGGTCTATTTTGCTTGCTTGAATATATCTGTCCTCTATTGCTTGTCTACCTATACTATCGGCAGACAGAGCATTGACTTGAAAGCCCCAACGCGACAGCCAGCCCGTTTCTTCTGTCCCGCCTTCTCTTAATGGCATTTCCCCTCGCTCTCTCTTAACCAAAGAGGGATAGAGTAGGTAAAGCTCTATCCCTCTTTCTCTTTTAGCAGTTCTCCTCCGGTGTAGCTGGTCAGGCTACTTAGCCCTACCTCCGACTGCATGACCTATTCTTTTTTTAGTTTACTTCCCTACCAACTCTGGGGAGACTGGGAGCAATTGGTCCCAGTAAATAATGGTGTCATCGCCTGCCGCGTAGTTCTCGATGGTCAACCCCAGCTTGTAGTCACCCGTCTGGAAGCCTCTCAGGTCCAGCCCATAGAGCGGGTCGCCATAGGGTCGCAGGTCGATAATCTCGAAGCCTGCCGGGACTATGGACAGCAAAGCGCCTGGCGCTGGTCTGATAGTTGCAATAGCGCCTATCGGGCCCACCTCGCCAGCTATGCCTCGTAGCCCATACCTGGCGCACATCGTCTGCTTCAGCTCGAAGATGTTTTGCTCTATCAGAGCCTCGCCAGTCTTGGGCTTCTTGATTTTGACGCCAGTCACTTCGTCATCTTTCCGCCGGGACACTGTAGCAGTATCATCCTGGTGCAGCATGATGATAGACCGCAGGAAAGCGCCTCCGGGTATGTCGATGTCGTAGGAGAAGTCGGAGTAGTTAGCCGTATGCGCGTAGGCTAATGTGCTTCCCAGAGGTGTCATGAGACCTTTCGGCACGGTTAAGCCCAGCACCTGGTTGACCTCATAGTTGAATGTGCCAGCCGAGATTGTGCCGTTCGCATCACACACGGTATTGGCAGTGGTGGTCAACTTGGCCTGGAGCGTTGATAACGCTTTGGCAGGAATTACTGCCGTCAGGTCAAAGGGGTCTCGCGGGTTCGAGCCGGGATGGAACTTGAATACCGACCTGAAGGTCGCCGAGCCCACGTCCGGGCTTGCCAGAGCTATGCCCGCGCCGTTGGAGTGCAAGGTAGGCATACCATGCACAGTCTCGCCCCACAGGCTGAGTATTCTGGACATCTGGTCGCCGGACATTCCCAGGAAGGCTCTACCGCCGTCTCCCTCAATCCGGATGTTCTGGAGCACCCGTCGGAACCAGTCGTCATAGGCTGTTGCCGTCAGGGTGGCAGTGATGTTGGCTCGAATGGTTATCTCAGTTATCCACCCGTCTTTAGGTAGTTCTACGGGGGTAAGATCAGCACTGGCTGACCAGGTCGAGGAGGCTGTTAGTCTTCTAATAACTGACTTCATTTTTATCTCCTCTCGGCTCGGCTGTAGTAGTCAACGACTACCTGGTTAGCCTGAGCAACTGCGCTGGTGTCTCTCCCCTGAACTAGTCCGCGCTGGGTTACTACGCCACTGGCGGCTGTGGCTGCTTTTTGTGCCCAGAGGTCTATTGGAACGATGTCTCTCAAGGCGTCAAAGGCAAGTAGCAGAGCTACGGCTTTCTTGCCTGTATTGCCTAGCACGCCGCCCCATTTCACCACCGCCCCCGCAGCGGCCAGCTTCACGACGCCACGTGTCATCAGGCTTTGCTTTGCCAGGAAGCCGTCAATAAGCTCGCTGGCCAGGACGGCTACGAACCCGCCTACGGCTGCCTGTCCTACCGGAATATCCCAGACGGTCATTTCGGTGATTCCGCCCAGGACGCCAGCTTTTTCTTCCATCTTGGCAGGTGCTGCTGGTGTTTCTGGTATCTTAACTCCCTGGAAGCCTACCAGCACCTTGTCAAGGGCTGAGATGTTCTCGCCGAAGCCCTTGTTAACCGCTTCTGCTCTATTGTTAACCGCTTCTGCTCTATCAATTACTTCTGTGCCCATAATTTCCTCCTTATTTCCCTTTCACGAACTTGACTTTGCCGCCGTGTTTACAATATGTCTGCCCTCGCTTGGTCTTGCGACACTGCCCCTCGGCTAATCGTTTAGTTTGTTTCACTTTTTCTTCTCTCCCCATGCCCAGGGTGTCCGGTGCCTGGTAAAGCGGGAACATCTCTTAGCCGTAAAGCCCTTTACATGGACTTCCTTGAAGGCTAGACACTTTTGCCCTTTCTTTCCCATTTTCTTCCCCTACTTCTTTGCCCGTTTCAGGCACTTGTTCCGCTTTCCACGTTTGAGACACGCTGTTTTCTTTGCCACGTTTGAACTCCTTTATAAAAGATTAGTCGATTTTGATACGGGAAGCTACCGCTTTGACTTCTTGCGACAAGTCCCGGCCTTAGTCCTGCCATGTTTGCAGCTTCGGCGTCTAGCCATAGTAGCCTCCTTTCGTTTAGTGAGGCGGGATAGAGTCGAACAAACAAAAAGAGCGGGTAGCCCAGATTTGTTTGCTGGACCCTACCCGCTCTTAATTAGTAAGAATAAACTAAATGCTAGAGTTTGTCAAGTTTTTCTAGAAGTTCTTCTTGATGCTGCTCTACTTTGGGGGTTTGAAGCGATAGCAAATTATTTACCTCTTAAAACGATAGCATTTGACTCTGCCCTTCCCTTTTATACAGACATACTCTAATCGCTTTTGCCTGGCCGTCCTTTTATCCTGTTCCGAGAGTTCCAGACTGCCGCCGGGATGTTTATGATGCACACCGATAACCCTTCCAGCAGGGCAAGCAAGTGGTATCGAAACCGAGTGCGCCTCGCCGACTACCCTTTTACCCGAAGTTATACTGCCCTTCCCCTGGCAGATGGGAAAGCCATACTCTTTTTCAGACATGATTTAACCTCGTGCTCACTCTACCACCTCTGCCGTTGATAAAGCTGCCTTTACCTGGTCCATTTCTGGGTCTGGCTCGGCTACCTTCGGCTCAATGCCTTCCTGCTTGCCTTCTCGCTTAACTGGTATTCCATGCCCCTCCCAGTATTCTACCTCTCGCTGATACTTGGGAGTGTTCGGCACGATAGTCTTGACGAGTGTTGCTTGGGCTCCTTTCGGTGGGCTGGCTCTGCCAGCTCGTATCACCCATTTATGGCCAGGCGGTAGACAACGATACAGAAGGATGTCTTTCTCCGGCTTAACTACCCGGACAGTCCCGGTCTCACAGGCTGCCTTGTAGTCTAAATAGTGTTTTTCGATTGTCGCGGGATACTGAATTATGAATTGAGGAACTGGATGTGCAAAAGGCAGTTTTTTCTTTGGCTCGCTCAATTTTACTAAGTCTTGAAGCATAGAGCCTCTAACCTGGAGGTCGTTGAAGCCAATATAGGAGCAGGCTGCCTCAATCCAGACCGGCGTGTTAAAGGTTTGCCCATCAATAGTAAGGAATACATTGCCAAACTTGGCTTGTATTACCCTACCATCGTCCAAGCTCATCGGCAATACCCCTGTTTCTGCTATGTTTAGAGTATTCGCAATTTCCCTAGTGATTGCTGAGATAGGGCGACTGCTGTTAATCAAAGCCGAGATGGTAGCTTTGTGGGTTCGTTCTTGGTTTTCTACAGTCATTGTCTTATTCATTGGATTCCTCTTCTAGCTCGCCCGCCTTAGCCTTCCGCTTCCCTGTATTCGCTAGCGTTAGTTATCGGCACGAACAAGGGAGTATTCAGCTTTGGCGGTAGCTGCTTGAGCACATCCTTTTTCATACGCCGTAGCATAAAGGGCTTTAGGGAATCATGCAGTTGGCGCAGATTCTTAGCTCCCTTAAAGACCATCCTGCCTTTTACCACTATATAGCTAGTATAGTTTTCCAGGAAGTCCTTGTAGTCATCACGGGGCTTTACTCCCAGAAAGACCAGGAGAGGGAATAGCTCTATCGGGCGGTTGACGATGGGCGTGCCTGTAACGGCCAGGCGGTTTGGAATGGGCTTATCCGTCGGCTCTGGGTCTACAGGCGCTACCAGGTTTAAGATATTGCGGGTGCGCTGTGTATCCTGATTCTTCACCAGGTGAGCCTCGTCTATGATAATAGCCCGGAAGCCTGCCCGCCGCAACTTTCGTAGGTAGTGATTCAGCATACCATAGCTGAGAATAGTCCAGTCAGGCAGCTTGCTCGGCAGGTCTACCTTGCCGTCAAGGACCAGTACACTATCATCCGGTCGCCACATCTCTTTGATTTCTCGCTGCCAGTTCAGGGTTAAGGCAGCAGGCACTACTACCAGCGCCGGGCGTCTTTCCGCTCCCCAGTGAATCCCCTGGGGAGTGTTATGAGTTAGAACACAGTGGTCAGTGACATAGAGTTGGTCAGCCGAATCAACCGCTACACACTGGCAGGGCTTTGTTCCAATCTTCTCGACCTTCTCTATTCCCCTGAATGGTAGATATTTTGTTCGTGGTTTAACTAGGTCAGCCTTTCTTTTTAGAGAGAATGGCATTTCGGTCATACTGATATTGAGTGTGTAAGATAACTTTCCTCGGCGTTTTTCTCCCTTATAAGAATAACTTGGTATCTTGCTTGATTTTGTCGCCTTACCACCTAGTGACTCGACGATAAATTGAACATCATCAGCCAACTTCTCTGAAACACTAGAGAATTGCACAACTATCCCATCTTTTGAAACATACCCATCTGTGTCCATTAAGCCTCTTAATAAATCAAGCCTTTGGCTTACAGATGAGTATTTATATTGCTCAGGAATAAACTTACCTGAAGACACAACACGAAGGGCGAGGTCTTTAATAATATTCTTGACTGGATTTGTGATTGAGCCACTGGACCCGGGGGTGACTACCCGATAGTCATATTCTGATTTGTGCACTAGTTTCATACCAACAGGAAGCAACACCGCAACTTTGTCAAGGATTTCTACATCTGCGGTGCTAATCAAAATAGTCCCACCTGCCAGATAGCCGTCTCCTAATAGCACTCCTAAGACATAAGGATGTAAAGGCAAATCCCTCTCATTGAATTGAATCGGCAAAACCATTGAAACGAAGAACTCTGTGTTACCGTTCGCATCTTTTAACCCGTGCTCAATAATCTCTTTGAGTGTAAATGTTCTAGCTGAATAGCCCTGATACTTTCGTAAGGCGCTGTTTACTGTCCATAGATGGTCAAGTGAGCAATCCACTATAGAGCCGTCAGTAAAAGTGACCCTATAAACGTCTATTTCACCCTGAGGATAAACGCCCAATACTTCATGCGACTTGCCATCAGACCCATAAACTTCGTCACCGAGCTTGATTGCCCCCATTTCTACCCAACCAGACGGGGTAAGCAGGTGAGAATCAATAGGCTGAGACTTCCCTAAGCCCATCTCATCGGCCAGAAGAGCAAAGGAGCGTCCTTTAAGCCAGGCTACACCTTCTTGCTGGAAGCCAAAAAGCGCGAACTTGCCCTTGCCAGCAGGGACAGGAGTAGACGGAAGAGGGATAGCGACTTCTTTTGGCATTGGTTCAGTAGGCAGCAAGGGAAGCTGATACTTCAGGATGCGTTCCCACTCCGCCTTGCTAATACGGCGAGGCGCAAACATTCGTGCTTGAACTGGCTGGACTACTTCTTTGGCTGTTTCTTTGGGGGCAATTTCGGCGGTCTTGTCACTTAACACCTCCTTCTTAATAGTTTCGAGGTGTGAGATGATTTTTAGTATAGGTTCTCCGTCAGAACCATTACCAAAACGGAATCCACGATAAACATAAATATCACGACCGGAAACTTCAAGAAACACCCTCGACATAAGGTCTTGTGTTTGCGATAGATTCCCTAGTTTATCTTTCGAAGCCATCATAGAAACGCCCCGTTCTGGTATATTTTCCTTAAAATTCATTGAATAACCTGATTCGGGAGCGGCTCCATAACGCCAACCAATCTCTACGTCAGGGAGGGATTTTCCCTTAAATCCCCTATCAAATGAATCACCAGCCAAATTATCATTCCCTAAAAAATCCAAGTCTTCCCCATACACAGTCTCAGTAAGATTCCCATTATATTTCTGCGACATTTCTTGCCCTAATTTATGATACTTTTGGATTTTGCTAGAAGTCTTTATCTCTTCTTTACTAAGAGTAAAATCAGACTCTTGCGTTTCAAAAGTTAATGAATTTCTATTTATATTCCTTCTGTACTTCTCGCTAAACACCCTGGCCACATCCTCTGCCGTCACCGCCTCACCCTTAACTTTCTTTTGTTGCCTTATAATCTTCTCCGCTTCAGCTACCGCGAACCCACAGGTTTTGTTGGGAAGGCAGGTGCCGGAGACAGTAAGCGGCGGAGCCTGAGCAAAGAGAGCCTTTACCTCTTCAGCAGATACAGGCGCGTGAAACTTTTGGTATGTGTCCTCTCCTATTGCTAAACCACTTCTTGGAGCAGGTTTGCGTGGCTCTAGTTTACCAATCATAGGATTAACCACAAAATGTAGCAGCTCCAATGTATGCGCACCTATTGCAAAGGCTGTGCCTATACCCCAAATCAAGTCAGGGGTCTGTCGCCCTTTAACTCTCGTGTAGCATTCAAAGACTGGCCAAAGCTGCCACTTTATACCATCATAAACACGCTCTAGGGGATGGCCTTCTACACGCTTGAGTTTCAGTTTCTCTACCAGAGGCATAGGCAATCGGGTTAAATCCCCGCCAGTATCTACTACAGCAGGTATCTGGATAAAACCAGTTTTGGGATTGTTTGAAACTGCTAAGTTTGCTGGAAACATATGAGCTAGTTTCACTGTCTCCGTACCAAACAGCGCTTTTACATCTTTAGCTTCTTCAGCTAACTCAATTATCTTCTCCCCGGACATAAAACCTCTAACCTGAAGGTCATCGTGCCCGATAATAGGTTCACCCAGGTCTATCCAGATTATACTAGGCAATGTTACCTTGCCTATCTTCAGTAGGCAGCGAGCTACATCGCCTTCACCTCTAGTTCCATCAGCCAATCGTCTAGGCTGTTTACTAAGAGGTTTCAAACCAATTTCCTCTGCCATATCTGATGTTATTCCAGAACGAGCACTGCCAGTATCAAGCAGACTAGGCATAAAGATAAACTCAGACTTTTTATCAGGGTTATGGAAGTAAGCCTTTATGTAAAGAGGCTCTTTCAGACCCGCAACCTGTTTGAAAGTTCCTGCATCCGGCAGGTTAATTACCACTCCAGACGCCTTTACATCCTCAGTCGCGACTGGCTCTTTGACTTTAGCTTTCTTGACTGAGCAACTATAGTAAAGGGGCTCCAGCTTCTTCCTCCATTGGCGTGCCCAATCTACAGTATCCTTTTCGTCCTTGTGTTGCTTACCGCAAACAATACGGTCTTTCAAAGCAGTGTGCTGGGCTAGTGCCTCATCTGCTAATTGTTCCAGCATATCAAGATTTGATTCATCCATCGCCGAAGTTTCTTTGGCTAAAGTGTGAAGCCCCAAAGCATGTTTTTGCAAACAGTATTCGCCGTGGTCGGCTAAGACGCAAGGACATGTCGAGTCAGAGGCATGGCGTTGCAGCTCATTAAGCTCTTCCAGAATAGACCGATATTGCCACTGAAGCATATCCTTTGGAGAGTGAAATGCCTTTCCCACTTTATTGACGTTCTCCCCATGGCTAAAGCCAGGGGATTCTTTCCCGCTTGCGCGAGCAACATTAGAGCGCATAGCGCACTCCAATGGGGGACGCCATCGCCCCTACTACTGCGGAACCGAAGTTCCCCAGATACTTGGCACGAATATTGTACGCGCCGACCCCGTCTCGGTGATATACGAACCCACATAGGCACCGATACTGACGGCCCTTTGGCGTATTCCTCTTGCCGCACGCCGGACATGTCTGAGAAGTGTAGGCTTCTTCCTGGAGCACAGCCCTCATTCCCATCTGTTCAGCCTTGTATGAAATCATCCAGCGCACCTTGCCAAACAGCCACTGGTGCATCTTTTGGTTCGCTTTTTTACCGTAGTCGAGGTCCTTGCGTATATCCCGCACGTCGCCAACAACCACCGTCTGTACACCACCTTCATGGAGCGTAGAGACAAGTTTCGTGGTCTGTTTATGCAGAATGTCGCGCACCTGATTATCTATTTTGGCAAGTACCCTCCTTTTGCGAATCTTGAGCCGTTTTGATCTTATAGAGCCGCGCTTCATACGGTCCAAGAGCACACTGATCTCACCCTTCTTTTTGTTCTGGTATCTGCGCACAGAACGCAGATGACGCCCATTGTAGATACGGCATTCCTGACCATCGTGTGTTGCTGCCAGTTGAATCTCGCCGAGGTCTACCCCCGCTACCTCTGCGCCGAGCGGAAGACCCACAGCACCATTATTGTAAATAGCCCGTAGTTCGTACCCAGTGCCGTTCCAGCCCAGTTCCACAAAAACAGGCAAGTCCCAATGCCAAGGTACATCAAGAGGAGTATTCCCCTTGCCGTTGGAAAGGAGCAGATGCCCACCTCTAAGTCGGATGGCTGAGTTCTTCCACTGTACACGGTAGAAACGCCGGCTCTTCCGAGGAGGGCGGGCATCAGGGTCTTCCTTCCGGCGTGCACGCCATGACTTCAAACTGGCGTAGAAAGACTGCACCACGGCATCCGCGCTGTGGGCGTGAAGACCGCCACTGTTCTGCCAGCGCATCATCGATGACGACTTTAGCCAGATTCCCTTCTTGCGAACAACCCGCCAGAAAGAGACTGCCGTTCGGCTGTACAGGTCTCCCGATGCCAGTGCCAACGCATCAAGCTGTATAGTCTGCTCTATTTTGAGCTTGCGGACGCTATACATGCTTCTGGTTCTCCACGTATTGCTTCAATATCGCTAAAGGAGCTCCACCCACCGTAGCCACAAAATAAGAGTTCGTCCACAGTGTGGGGAGACGACTCCTGAGTTGGGGAAACTCTCTTCGCAAAATATGAGATGACAAACCCTTCATTTGCCTCACCAGTCTATGTATGCCATATTGCGGGTCTACTTCGATTACCAGGTGCACGTGGTTGGGCATTATTTCCATCCCTTGAATCTCGGCCTTACACTTAACCGTAACCTCTTTGATGATTTCCTTCAGGCGACTCTCTACTGCCCCGACCAGCACCGGACGCCTGTACTTGGGACACCAGATTACATGGTAGATGCAAGAGTAAACTATATTATTGTTAGACTTGAAAGTTCTGTTCATCTCCTACATTATACCAGGCCATGCTATATAACGCAATCCCTTCTCCCCATGCCTGAAGGTAGGGGCTTGCGGGATTAACCATCCTCGTCACCCTTCCCACCCAACGGAGACATCATAATCCTGAAAAGTATCCCCTCCAGCTTGTTGCGCTGATAGCGCCGAGACCGCTTTAGCTCCACCCTTCTCCGGTGTAGCTTCCAGCGTTCCAGCCTTTGCCTCGAAACTTTTAACTGTCGTTCAAGGCTACTTCTTTGGCGGGGCGATGAGACTTTGGATGTCATTTTCTGTAGCTTGTCCACTAGCAATCTTTCCAATAGCAGTATGAAGGCGGAAGGCTAAACCAACCTGTTCTGCTATCCTGACTTCTGGCGTAACCTCCGGGCGAAAGGCTTTAATCAAGTTGCCGACATCTGTGCTGCGGTCAAGCAAGTAAGCCACCAAACCCATTAGCGACTGTCCTGCCTGTTGCCCCGCGCCGTCTAAAGGGCTTGATTGATGATTACCTTGTGCGGTCTTCAAACGTTCATCCAGTTGGCGGTTTACCTCAGCCACAATGCCGGCGATGTTCGCTTGGAGAACCTTTTCACTGGCTTGCTGGATTGAAGGTCCCAACATCTCAGCCACGCTCTTAGTGATAGCGTCAGGGTCAACTCCCGGCTTGTCTTTCAGGGCAGTTAGCACCTCATCGAGTTTAGCGCCAACTCTAGCCTCTACTGCCAGACTTACTTTTTCCTCAAGTTCCTGCAGGGATGGTTGCGGAGGCAAGGCTGCCTTTACCTGGTCCACAATCTCACCAATCAGCCCATCTACATCAAAGCCCGCTGCCGGTGCAATCTTTCTCAGCCTATCAATTTGCTTGTTTGTCCTAGCCACTTACCTTCTCCTTCGCCTTCAGCGTCATGCCATCGAAGTAGTATTCAAGCTCTGGCTCTTCCAGGGTGGCTTCGGGCTGTTTGTTGGCCTCCTCCTCACCCAGAGCAGCCTCATCCGGCATAGAGGCATCGAAGCCCAGATACTTGCCAACCTCCAGATAGGCTTCGGGGGATAGTTCCAACGCCCAATTCCTGATTATTTCTTGTTCGTGCTCCGGGCTGGACAGATCGGCGATTTGGTCTTGCAGGGAAGCTACTTCCTCCATTTTACCCACCTCGGCAGAGTTCTCTTTGGCCTCAGCAACCGGCACCGGGTCTGGGAGTTCAACCTCGCTCAAAAATGCTAGCGCGCACTTTGGGCATTTGACCTTGAATTCCTTTAGCATCTGGTTCCTCCTCTTTAAGTTTACCATAGTTCAGGTCAACATTGTAGGCTCTGAGGCGACACACACCGCAGGCATAGTAATTCACGTTTTTTTTGCTTTGAAAGACTCCCACCCTTGCCCCACACTGAGGGCAAAGAAGTTCCCCGATTCTCGGCATTTCTACATTCTCCTGTCACAAAACCTATATATAATATACGACTATATTTTATTTTGTCAAGTTTTCCCTTGCGGAAGCGGGAAAAAAGGCATAAAATGCAGCTATGACAAGGAAAAAACAAGTATCATGCGCTAACTGCCAGTATTACGAGACTAACTACATCACGCAACTAGACGGCAGAGGCGCTTTCCGCTTCGGCTACTGTAGTCGGGATATTCTAAACACCGAGGTAGTTGATGGTAAGGCGCTGAGGCATTGTGGGCATCGGCAACTCAAGGCAAAGGCTGACTTTGCCTCTTAACCTCTCCCTCCGCCAGAATTCCCCCATAATACTTGAGCACCGCCGGGGACACTTCAGCCCGATACTTGCTGTCCAGGGCTAACAGAGTCCCGATATATGCAAACTCCTCAACCCCTGGCTTTGTTTGTGCATACTGGGGCTGTGTGCCGCTGTAAAGCTGGAATTTGAGGGTATACTTGACATAGTTACTATCGGGTGTCGGCCAGCCTGAATCCAGATTATTGTTGAACCACTCTTGGACATCCTTGTAGAAAGCTCCAATATCCAACCCACTCTCGGCCTCCAGGATGTGCAAAATTTCATGAATTAGCAAGTTCACCCGAAAGTCGAAACGAAAGGTCATCCACTTGGTGCTGATTCGGATATTTACCGCTTCTGGCGCTACGAATCTAGTAGTCTGCGCCATGCCAGTCATAACGCTGGGGTCAGGGACTATCGGCAGTGCATTTAGCCTAGCCTGTCGCTCTGGGGCAAAAAACCACCGTGCCACCTCAAAAGGCCAGTCGGCATAGTCTTTCCCAGGGAAGGCGTTGGCCTTGATTACATCTCCCAGAGCTAAAAGGGTTCGCCCCCTATCCGGTAGGCCAGCTTGGTCATTCAATAGTCCCTTGACCACGCTTGCCGCCAGGGCTAGCGGGGGGTGATTTATGCTGTTGAGTAATTCAGTGATTGTTTGGTCGTGAGAGGCAAGCCTGGATTCCAGCTCGCCCTTTTCAGCCAAGAGGTTATCGCGCTCGACCTTAACTGCGGCCAATTCCGCAACAAAACCTGCCGAGAGCTCAGTAATAGTTGCCAGAGTTGCTACCACTACCCGTTTCCCACCTTCTGCCTGGTCAACCGCCGCCTTTGCCTTCGAGTCAGCAGTCAGCGCCTGCATCTTCAAATACTCGCGCTCCGTGGTGGCATCTAGGAGTTGCTGGCGCAGGTCTCCCTCCCGGACAGCCGCCCAGTATAGATTCCCATCCTTCGTTATGAGGGCAGAGGTCAACTGCACAACCTCAGCGCGCAACCTAAGTAGCTCCTTTTCGCCCGACCTGAATAGCCAATTAACCAACCACATGATTTACTCCTCCTTCTCTTTCTTTCTTACAATTTTACTTCTTGCTTCCCAATGGTCCTGACGGGCGTGCGGTGGCGCCGGCACCAGACGTTGTCACAGGCCATAGAAATTTAGGGCTGCATCTAAACCTCTTTCTTTGGCCGGTAGTCCGGCGCTTCGTTGAGCACGTCAATTATCTCCCATCAGGGGGGAGAGGGGGGATAGGGGGGTAGTAAACTTTAACCCTAAAGGGGGATTGTTAAGAGTTAATAAAGACATTGTTAATTAACAATCCTCTTAACAATGTATGGAAACATAGAATGTTGTAATGTTAATAATGGAAACATTAAGGGCTTTAACACTTAACAATGTCCCAT
>ERZ1292632.2801-Hain-H43-01um-R2-2801-length-14079-cov-5_pt1 | contig 14079 bp, 18 predicted proteins | sample MGYA00564407_ERZ1292632 | MGnify/ENA primary metagenome ERZ1292632 (study PRJEB36523, sample SAMEA6512637) | groundwater metagenome | collected 2019-01-08 | study: AquaDiva: Metagenomics assemblies of 32 groundwater samples
AGTCAGCGTGAGTTTTCGCATTTAAAACCGATAAAAAGGGCGATAAAGAGTAATAATCATGGCAAAAAGAGCGGTAAAACCAACGGCATTAAAAATAATCAACGGGAATCCGGGTAAAAGGCCGCTTCCTGAGCATGAGCCGAAGTTTCGCCCGGTTGCGTCAAGATGCCCAGTTGAATTACGGGGTGATGCGCGGAAAGTATGGAAGGAACTCGCCCCGATGCTTGAGCGCGTGGGGCTTATGACGGAGGCAGACGGTGCGGCGCTGGCGGATTTATGCCTGATCCGTGGCCGGTTGAATGAGATAGCGAGGCTGCTCAATGACCCAAAAGCCTCATTACTTGAGGCGGTTATCCGCGTGGCCCCGGATGGCCAGGAGCGCTACGAATATAGGCCGAATCCCCTGACCGTGATGGAGCGCCAGTACATGGAGCTTTACCGGAAGAAAAGCGGTGAGTTTGGCTTATCCCCTCGTGGGCGGGTTGGCCTGTCAATCGGAGCGGCAAAGGATGAGGCGGGCGCGGAACTGTTGAGTTGAGGATATGAGATTTGACAAGGCAAAAGCACAGCGGGCCGTTGATTTTATTGAAACCCTTTGTACCCACACAAAGGGCAAGTGGGCGGGTTCGCCATTCAAGCTCATGCCCTGGCAGCGCAACGAGGTGGTTCTTCCTCTTTTTGGAACGGTTAAGGCGAATGGGTTCCGGCAGTACGGAACCTGCTTTGTTGAGATACCGAAGAAAAACGGCAAGTCAGAATTGGGTGCGGCTCTGGCGCTCCAGGGTCTCGTTGCCGATGACGAGATTGGGGCGGAGGTTTATTCCGCCGCCGCCGACCGGGAGCAGGCCGGGCTGATTTATCATGTGGCGGCCCAGATGGTTAGAAACAACCCGGTACTGAGCAAGCGGCTCCGGGTGCTGGATTCGGTCAAGCGGATAGTCGATTATAAGACGAACAGTTTTTACCAGGTATTGAGTTCAGACGTACCGACAAAGCACGGGCTGAATCCGAGCCGGGTGATTTTTGACGAACTTCACGCGCAGCCGAACCGGAAGCTCTTGGATGTTCTGACCGAAGGGACGGACGCGGCGCGGCAGCAGCAACTGATCTTTATTATGACCACGGCGGGAATTTATGACAAGACGCATATTTGCTGGGAAAAACACGAATATGCCCGGAAGATTCTCGATGGTATTATCGAGGACCCGCATTTTCTGGCTGTCATTTACGGCGCGGATAAATCAGTTGACGACTGGGAGGACGAGCAGGTCTGGAAGCGGGTTAATCCGGCGCTGGGTGTTATTTTCGATCTTGAGAAATTGCGGAAGCATTTTAATGAGGTTAAAAACGAACCGGCCAGGATTAACAACTTTATGCAGCTCCGGCTCAATATGTGGGTCGCTCAGGCCACGCGTTACGTCCCGATGGATAAATGGGATGCTTGTAGCTCAAGGATTGCGGAGGATAAGCTGGCAAACCGTCGCTGCTGGGCCGGCCTGGACCTGGCCGCGACAACTGATCTTACGGCCTATGTACTGGCTTTTGAGCCGCCGGATAATGAACTTATCCCGATCAAGGCGCGGTTTTTCATGCCGGAGGATAATATCGAGGAGGCCAGCAGGCGGGATAATGTCAATTACCAGATGTGGGCCGATGCCGGGTATTTAATTCTGACACCGGGAAACGTTGTTGATTACGATGCTGTCCGGCGGGAAATGCAGAAAGACAAGCTCCGGTACGATATTCAGCGGATTGCCTACGACCCCTGGAACGCAACGCAGACGGCGCTGAAAATGCAGGACGAGGACGGTATGACGATGATCGAGCACCGGCAGGGATACAAGAGCATGAGCGAGCCGACAAAGGAAACCTTGAAGCTGATTATGGGCGGGCGGCTGGCTCACGGCGGAAACCCGATCCTGCGCTGGTGCGCGGACAATCTCATGGTAACCCAGGACCCGGCGGGTAACGTCAAGCCGGCGAAAGACAAATCAACCGGTAGGATTGACGGTTTTGTCGCGATGGTCATGGCCCTGGGGCAGGTAATAATGCCGGGAGAAACGAAAGAAGTATCGCAAGCCTTTGTGGAGATTGCCTGATGGACTTGATTGATCTGGTGATAAAATGGGGCAAGCCGCTTCTGGACCGATTCGGGATCAGGAATACTATACGATTCCCTTATACCGGGGAACAGCTGGCGGACCTGCTGAATATTTCATCTCTGACTTCCTCCGGGCAGACCGTCAATGGTGAGACTGCAAAAAAAGTCAGCGCGGTATTTGCCTGCCTGCGGATAATTGCCGGCTCAACATCGAGTCTGCCCTGTATGGTTTATCGCCGGGTGAATAATGATACGAGGGAAATTGACAGCGGCAATCCGGTTTATCCGCTGGTACACAACGAGCCGAATCCATTAATGACCGCCGCGGTCTATTGGGAAAGCGTGGTTTCACACGTTCACCTTCACGGTAATTCCTATTCGCTTATCGGGCGCAACGCCGGCGGCGGATCGCTGGATATTATGCTCCTCGATCCCCGCTATGTCTCAACTCTGCGCAAGGACCGGCGCTTGAGATATACCTATCCGCTCCTGGACGGCGGGAGCCGAACCGTGGATCAGGACGATATTTTGCATTTTACCAACCTTTTTGTCGATTTACAGACGGGCAAGGGAATGTCCACCATATCAGCGGCGGCCCAGGCGATAGGGCTTTCAATGGCAACTGAAAACCACCGGGCGCTATTTTTCAAAAACGGGGCGGTTCCCTCCGTTGTGCTAAAATTTCCTGGCAAGATGGACCCGAAATTAAAAGAGGACTTGCGCAACTATTGGATCAAGCATCATGCGGCGGATCAGGCGCACACCCCGGCGGTACTGACCGAGGGCGGGGAAATAACCACCCTGACCATGAATGCCGAGGACGCGCAAATAATCCAGGGGCAGCAGTTTTCCGTTGAGGATATAGCCCGCTTTTTCGGGGTTCCACCCTGGATGATCGGGGCGGTAGATAAAACGACCTCCTGGGGGACCGGGATCGAGCAGCAGGGGATCGGCTACGTTACCTACACGCAGCGGCCAATTTTAACCAAGATCGAGCAAGAATGCAACCGCAAACTATTTAGGAACGGCGACAGTTACGTTGAGTTCAATGTCAATGGTCTGCTGCGGGGTGATTCAAAGGCCCGCGCCGAAAGCTACCGGATCGCCCGTGGCGGCAGTCAGGAGCCGGGCTACATGACGATAAATGAGATTAGAAAACTTGAAAATCTACCGAGCCTTGATGGCGAAGATGAACTTTTTAAACCAGTTGCCGGCGCTCAACCGGTAGCGGCACAACAGGGGGCGGCTAATGTTGCGTAACCGGCTGATGCAACTATTCAGGGATAACGTGGACAGGGGCCAGGGTTTTCGTATAGAGGCCGCTGCGGACGAGGCGACTATCTATCTCTATGCCGCTATCGGTTCTTATTTCGGGATTGACCCGCAGGAGTTTGTAAAGGAGCTTTCGGCGATCAAGGCCGGAACGATCCACCTGCGGATAAACTCACCCGGCGGGGACGTGTTCGATGCGCGGGCGATCCAGACGGCGCTCTATCAGCATCCGGCGCGGATCATAACCCACATTGACGGGCTGGCCGCCAGCGCCGCCTCTTTCGTGGCCCTGGCTGGAAATGAAATCGAAATGGCCCAGGGCGCGGAATTGATGATTCACCGGGCCTGGGCGCTCCAGATCGGCAACAGCGAGGAGATGCTTCAAATGGCCGACCTGCTTGACAAGATAGACGAGTCGATTGTCGCGGACTACGCCCGGAAAACAAAGGCGGAAAACCAGCAGATCAAGGACTGGATGGCCGCCGAAACCTGGTTTAGCGCGCAGGAGGCGCTTGATAATGGCTTTATCGACCGGATTTATGAGGCCCCGGCCCCGGAAAACAAGTTCAATCTTTCGGCTTTTGACAATGTACCTGACCGGCTGAAACAAAAAGAAGGAAAGGAGGAAGCGGAGGTAGCGGATTATCGGGCACACCTCGAGCGGCGGTTGGCGCTCATTGATTCGGGAATCTAAATAACTTCTGGCACGTTCGCGGCTGATCCCTGCGGGCGCAGAAATGGACAAAAAGCGGCTGGTAGGAGCCTACCCTCTTACCGCCGCTTTTTGTTTGCCGCTTAGAGTTAAGGGAGGTTTCAGATGAAAAGTATTCAGGCACTGCGTGAGGAACGCACGGCCAAAGCGACCGAGTGTCATCACCTGGTCAAAGAGACCACTGAATGGACACCCGAAAACGATACCCGCTTCAAAGAGCTTGAGCGGGATATTGCCAATATCGACACGGCAATCGGCGTGATCGAGCGCGACCTGGCGCTGACTAACGCCCTGCTGGAGCCTATCGAGCGCAACGCGGACCGGCTCGGTATCTCGGAAGATGAAGCGGCGGCCCAGGCGAAGGCCGAAAAAGAGGTGTTCAATGCCTGGCTACGCGGCGGGGTCGAAGGCTTATCACCGGAACAGCGGGAAGTTTATTCTCAGCACCGGGCCAGCATGCCGGGTAAGGATGGGCGCCCGAAGGCTACGATGAGCACAACTACCGACTCCCAGGGCGGATATACCATCGCCGAGGGTTTCGGCGGCGAGCTGCTGCTGGAAATGCTGGCGATGGGCGGCGTTCGGCAGGCGGCAACTATTCTGCCGACCGCGACCGGAAACCCGCTCCCCTGGCCCACGAACGATGACACCTCGAATACCGGCGAACTGCTGGCCCAGAACGTTACGGCCACGGCGCAGGACCTGACTTTCGGCGTGGTGCCGCTCGATGCCTGGACGTATAGCTCGAAATACGTCACGGTGCCGATTGAGCTGTTGCAGGATAACTCAATCAACCTGGAGGTCGTGCTCCGTGATCTGCTTTCTACCCGTCTCGGCAGGATCACCAACACGCATTATACCACCGGCAGCGGAACCCTGCGTCCGTCCGGTATCATCACCAGGGCGGCGTCCGGCGTTGCGGGAGCCAGCGGGCAGCTGACGACTTTCATCCTGGATAATCTGGTCGATCTGGAACATTCGGTCGATCCGGCCTATCGGAACCTGCCGGGTACGGGCTTTATGATGCACGATACCAGCCTCCGGCAGATCAAGAAACTGCTGGATGGTGAAGGCCGCCCGATCTGGTTGCCGGGCCTGACCTCCGGGGAACCGAGCACCATTCTGCGTTACCCCTATTTCATTAACCAGGACATGGCTGTCCCTGCGGCTAACGCCAAGTCGCTGATTTTCGGCAATCTGAAAAAGTACATGATCCGGGATGTCATGGCTGTTGAGCTTTTCAGGTTCACTGATTCGGCGTTTATGCTGCTGCACTCGGTCGGGTTTGTGGCCTTCATGCGCACGGACGGCGACCTGGTGGCCGCCGGTTGTGCGGATGATGCCACAACTTGCGTCAAGTACTTCAAGCACGCGGCCAGCTAACCTTTCGCCTCAAGGGGAGGGGCGCGGGCCTCTCCCTGATTCTTCAATTAAGAGGTGGAGATGAAGATTCAAGTCACAAAGTTTTTTCAATATTCGCAAGATTCTTTTCATGTTGATTCATTTCAGCCGGGAAAGACCTATGAAGTTACGGAACTCTGCGCGAATTGCGCCTTCAAACACGGATGGGCCGAGCCTGCAGACGCTGGAGAAAAGAAGGAAGAAGCTCCGGTCGGGCGGCCTGATAATCCCCCTGATAAGCCCAAAGGCCGAAAGAAAGCTCGTTAAAGAGCTTCTTTTTCCGGGGATTATCAATCGGTCTATCACGAAAGGAGCGGTCAATGAATAAGGCCCGCTTGCGCCTTGTGATTCTCACGGCGGCGGTTCTGATCGGTGCGCTTGCCGGCGCGGGGGCCGCACAGATCAGCGATGCTACTCCGGTCAGTTTTCAGATCAAAGAATATCACGATTACGGAAATATCAGCGGGACCCCGACAACGGACATTAATCTGGTGGTGGACCCGGATACCGTGGAGGCTACCGATCTGATTTACACGGTCAAAACGGTCGTGGATAGTCTGAGCGTTGTTTTCAGCGTCATGGGCCGGCAGGGATCAATCGAGTATAAAAATGTCGCCTCGGATACGGTGACCCGGACCGATCTTGAAACCTACTTGCCGCGGCCCCGGCCAGGAGTCCGGGATAGTCTTTTCGGGGTAGTTTTTACCCATACCCGGCCCCTGGTGGTTGGTGAGCAATTCAGGTTTGCGATCATTCCGGTAAATCCGCCAATTTTCGGCCAGATTGTAACCTCGGTCGATACGGTGGATACCGCGGATACGCTATTTTATCCGGCAATCGGCATGGCGAAAGAGTTTATGTCGTTGCTTATTACGCTCAATAATAGTCCGGCGGGTAAGGATTCAAATTGCGTTGGCGTTGGAATCCAGACGTGGAGCGGCGGAAGCTGGGCCGGTGGAGCTTTTACGAGAATCAAAATCTTGGCCGACAGTACCCGGGCCGTGCAGGGCGGAACCGCCCGCGTGGATTTTACAGGCATACCCGCCGGGATAATCAGGCCGGTCGTTTATGGCCGGTTGAACTCAAAAACCGTCAGACCCTCCCGGATCAAAATAATTGGCCGGGATTAACTGAGAAAGGAAGGAATGATGAAAAGACTTTTGGCTTACATCGGCATAGCGGCCCTGGTCTTTATCCTGATCGCCCAGAGCTATCAGACGAAAGTATATAAGGATTCGAACGGCGACAGGGAGGTTGTGGCCTCCGGCGGCATCCTCGACCTGCGCAGCGGTCACAAACTGGTCATCAACGGTGATACCTGCACGGTGACGGTCGGCAAGTATCTGGCGAGCTCCGGGAAAGTTTTCGTCTATGTGCCGAAAACCGATTCGAGCGATTTTGCCATTGCCTCAATCAATACCTGGACCGGCGGGGACTCGCTTTACATGCACCGGGTGACCTGTATTACCGATACCGTTCTGGTAAAACTTTCCGTACTGTTCACTGATTCAATTCGGCTGGCGGTCATTTCCTTCAGGGATTAACCCGGAGCCGGGCAATGGAACTCGTTTTACAGACCGCGCCAAGTATTGAGCCGATCACACTGGCCGAGGCGAAAAGTTATCTCCGGCTGGATTCAAACACCTTTGCCGAATCGGTCACCCCCACCCAGAGCATCGTGCCCGGCGCGCATGTTATCGCGGCGGCCTATTCGCTCAAAGGCTCCGGGGTTTCGGTCATCGGGAAAACAGCGCTCGTGATCCTGGACTCCGGGACGAATCTCTCCGGCGGAACCGTGGATGTCAAGATTCAGGAAGCGGATTCCGATTCGGATTCGCTTTATACGGATTGGACCGGCGGGGCGTTTACCCAGGTCACGACCGCGAACGATAATGCGATCCAGGAAAAGGAATACACCGGAACTAAAGCCTTTATTCGGGTCGTGGCGACCGTGGGGACGGCTACCTGCGATTTCGGGGTATCCGTGGCGGTCCGGAGCGCAACCCATGAGGATGACACCCTCCTGGCAAGCCTGATAACGGCGGCCCGTGAATATGTTGAGGATTTCACCGGACGGGCATTGATTAATCAGACCTGGAACGGCTACCTCGATAAATTTCCGGCACAGTTTATTGAACTGCCGAAACCGGAGCTCCGTTCCGTGGGGTTTGTCAAATACTGCGCCACGGTTTTAAACGGGGCGCTCACCTCGAACGGCACTACCGTTATTGTGGTTGACGCTTCAATTTTCGCGCAAGGCGACACGATCACGGTGGAGGCTGAAGATATCACGCTCGGCGCGACAACCGATACTCTGACTTTCACCAGCTGCACGAGGGGCGCGAACTCCACGACACAGGCTACCCATGCGGATGGGCGCGGAGTGTTCTTTATCTGGCCGGCCACAAATTACATCGTGGACATCAATTCTTGGAAGGGCCGGATTGTCCTCGGTTATGATTCAGATTGGCCGACAGTTGTCGCCTACCCCTCACATCCGATCCAGGTGCGGTTTACCTGCGGCTACGGGACCGCTGGAAGTGATTTGCCGGAGCGCATTCGCTGGGCGCTCCAACTCTATCTTAAAACGCTTTATGAGTTTCGGGAGGAAATTATCACCGGGACAATCGTGCAGTCGATCAATGCTCCATACACCGTGCAGGCCATGCTCTGGCCCTTGAGGGTTGAGCCGTGAAACTCCCGCGCCTCGATAAAAGGGTGACGATTCAATATCCGGTGAAATCGACAAATACCACCGGCGAGGAAATAAAAACCTGGACTGACCTGGCAACGGTCTGGGCCTCTTTTGATATCGCCGTGGCGCGCGGCTATTTTTCGACTGATAGGACAATCGACTCGCAATCCGTGCCGGTGACGATCCGCTACCGGCGGAATTTCAACCCGGAGTGGCGGTTGGAATATGGGAACCGCTATTTTCAGATTGACGGGATTCCGGTCAACCCGAATGAAGGAAACCGCTGGCTGATCTTGCCATGCAGGGAGTTGTTAAGTGCCGAAGTATAACAGGGTCTTAGAGGGACAGCTTGGAACGCTGGATGCTAATGTCAAGCGCCACCTTGTAGAGATTGCCGGGCCGAAGATTGAAAGGGCGCTGCTGCTTGATGCAAACGAATTGCGATACCGGATAGCAGGAGCCAGCCCTGTAAATCTGAGGCCGAATAAATTACAGGGTAAAAAGAAAGGCTACGGGCCGCTCTGGAAATCAATCGTGGCAAAACCCCTAAAGCGCAAAATAGACGGCATGCCAGCGGTCTTTGTAGCGATTGACCGGAAAATCGCTTTCTACGCTGAAATGGTAGAGTTTGGGCACAAGCTGGTAAAAAAGGTCAAACAGGGCTTGATTGCGGGATTATTGAGTAAAAAGGGTTATACCGGAAAAAAGGTCCCGGTGGTTATTGGGCATGTACCGGCGCGTCCTTTTTTCAGGCCGGCGGTGCGGGCTTTCCGCCGGATGCCTAATACAGAGGCGGCCCTTAAAGAAATAATAAAAAGGACAAAAAGCCTATGAATATCGGCCAGTGCATACACGAACAGCTTGCGGCGACGGCGGCGATCACGGCGCTCGTGGCAAACCGGATTTACCAACTTCAACTGCCGGATAATTGCCCGAATCCGGCGATAGTTTTCAGCCTGATTGATGACCCGCAGGAACAGGCCCAGGCGATGGGGATAACTACCGGCCCCCAGGAGCCGGGATATCAGATTGCCTGCTGGGATGACACACTGGCCGGGGCGCAAGCTCTGGCGGCTGCGGTTAAAACCGCGCTTCAGGACTTCAGCGGGCTTTTCGGCGGCGCGGGCGGAATAACCGTAACCTGGATATACTATGAGGGCAAGACCGAGCTGGCGGATCCGGATACCGGGACTTTTCAGGTTATTTTGCAGTTTAAAATCTGCTTTACGGAATAGGCGGGCAAGATGTCAAAAGGCCATGCAAGTACACCGCAGTTATTTTTCGCCGGATACAATCTCTCCGGCTGGCTCAATAAAATGGACCTGGTCAACCGGGTCGGGGAGCTGGAAGCCTCAGATTTTTCAGCGGCGGGGATCAAGCGCTTAGCCGGTGAGCCGGATTGGGACCTGGCCTTTTCTGGTTTCCTCGATGAAGATGATACGGTCCCGGCTATTTCCAAGATCAATCAGGATAATTTCGCAACTGATAACCGCATTTTGACTATTTGCCCGAAATCGGGGGATGACGGGGATCCGGCTTATTTTAGCCAGGGAATGACCTTCAATTATGAGCATGGACTGAATAAGGGTGAACTCAAAACATTCGCCGGGGCCGCCAAGTGTACCGGCACTCAGCTCTGGCTCGGTACGATCATGGCCGCCGGAGCGAAAGGCTCAAGCGGCAGCGGCACGATCCGCCAGCTTGGAGCCGTGACCGCCAGTCAAAAACTTTATGCTGTGCTCCAGGTTTCCGCGGTCAGCGGCACTGATACTCCGACAATTACGGTCTATGTGAAAAGCGATCCGGTTGCGGGCTTTACCACCGCCACGCAGCGCATCGCTTTTACGGCCAAAACGGCTATCGGCGCTCAGTATGCCACTCCGGTTGACGGGGCGATTACCGATACCTATTGGAGAATCAACTGGGTAGTCTCCGGGACTAACCCTTCACTGACAATTAACGTGGCGCTGGCAATCGCTTAGTGCGGAAAGGAACTTGCAATGGCAAAAAGTCATGCTTCAATCTGCTATTTTTACTTTATGGCGACCGATTTGTCGGCCTATGTGCGCTCGATCACCGTGCGGGATTCGCGGGACGAGCTTGACGTTTCCGATATGAGCGCCGCCGGGATCAAGCGTATTGCCGGAACGCCGGACTGGTCCGTCGATGTCGAGCTTTACAATGATTTCGCGGACAACCTGGTCAACGAGCTTCTCAACACAAATCTCGGAGTAGCAACCGCCCTGACTTTCAGGCCGGGCAGCGGAAACATCGGTACGGGCAATCCCGAATATACCGGGACCGGTATCTTTTTCGAGAACCCGATTGCCCTGGCGAAAAAGGAAGTGGCGATGGTTAGCTTGACGATCAAATGTTCAAACGGCGTGGCTCTGGCCCGCGCTACCGCCTAATCGGAGGGCAAATGAGTTTAAGGGAAGATATTATAAAAATCGTAGATATCCCGGAAAAAACGGTCAAAGTGAAAGAATGGGGTGGGAAGATCATCACCATTCGGGGGCTGACTGCGGGGGAGCGGTTACTGGCCGGCCAGCAGGTTGTTGATAAAGACGATCCACTTGAATATGCGCTGCGGCTGGTGGTTCTCGCGGTGCGGAACCCGAAAACTGGTGAGCGGGAATTTACCGAGGGGGATATCCCGCTGCTGCGGGACCGTTCGGCAAAAGTTATCGACATGATCCGGGATGTAGTGCTGGACCTTTCCTCTGGCGGCGCAGCGGATTTGGAGCAAGCGGAAAAAAACTCCTAAGCGGTCATTCCGAGCTGCGGTTTATCTTTTCGCTTGCCCGCGAGCTTAGAATGACCGTTTCACAAATGCTAAGAAATATGTCGAGTACCGAACTGCTTTACTGGATGGCTTATAATGAGGTGGAAAATATGGAGCGGGACGGCGAAGAGCGCAGCCGGAAGATGCTTGATGACCTGAAAGCGGGTGAATAATGGCGGGTTGGAGCGGCATACTTGGCCGGCTGGCGGTAGTCCTCGGCCTTGACAAAAAGGAATATGAGGCTGACCTGAAATCGGCTGCGGCCAGTGCGCGGACGCATACCGGGCGGATGCAAAAGAATTTTGACGGGATTAGTTTTAAGAGCATGCGCCGGGACTGGCTCCAGACAACCCGGATACTTGATTTCGTGGGCGTGGGCCTGGCTGCCCGGATGATGTATAAAGAATTTGATAAGACGGAGGGTGTGATTGCGCTGAAATCCAGCTTTCAAGGGCTGGTAGATGTCTGGGTGAAAGAGCTTACCCCGGCGATCAACATGGCGACCGGGGCGCTGGCGCGATTTCTCGATCTTGGAGAAAAGGGCGGGCCGAGCGCCGGGCTGACCGCGCAGCAAGCCTATATAACTACGATTGAAAGAAAAATAAGCGCCCTGAAGGCAAATAAACAATGGGCTGCGGTAGCAATTCAACAGAAAGAGCTTGCCCTGGCGCGCGGTGCTTTCTCGACAATGGCTCAGGGTATGAGTGGCGTGGTCAATGGTCAATATGCCGCGCCTATCGGTCCGATACCGCCGGTCGATTTAGCGGAACGGATAAAAAAGACCGATGAGGCTCAACGTGAATTTGAGCGCTGGAAAGCCAGCTCTGTTTTTACGGCTCAACCGCTCCCCTTTTTTCATCACACGAAGCGGGCAAAGGAAACGGCGGCCTTCAATAAAGAGTGGGGAATCAAGCCCGTTGAATTGCGAAATCTCGATTTGATGATTATTGAGGAAGATAAAGCGATAGATGAAATGGAGCAACGCTGGGCGGATTTCGGCGGCAATGTTCAAGCGTCCTGGGCCAGCAGTATGACGGGCATGATGTCCGGTACGTTGCGCTTCCGGGACTTCACAAAGGAAATGTTCCGTTCGGTGGAAAAGGCATTTTTTGACATGATTTCCCGCATGGCCGCGCAGAAGTTTTTTGATGCTACCCTGGGCAAGCTGGCCGGTAGCCAAGGCGTGACGGATATGCTCAAATACAGGACCGCCGGATCGGAGATATTCAGATAAATGGCTAACTGGTCAACAGCTTGGGTACCCTCCTACCCGATGGCGATGGAGCTGGAATTTCTGACAAAGGTTTCGCCGTATGAATCCGGCGCGGAGCAGCGGCGGCAGAAGTGGAGCAGCCCGAAATATCACTTTTTTTTGTCTTTTGATGTCCGTGCCGTGGCCACGATTGACGCGATAAAGGACTTTTTTGTCGCGCGGGCCGGGGCCTATGACAGTTTTAATTTTCCCTGTTTCGGTCAGCGGATAAAAGGCGCAACCCTGGCCTGCGCGGAAGGCGGGGCCAGTCCGGATACGATTACCGATTCCGGCAGCGGCTTTGTCCTAAAGGGTTTTGACGCTTCGCATGGCGTGGCGATAGCCGGCAGCGGGGCGGGTAATGACGGATTCTATGGGCTGCAAACCGTGATCGCCGGGACGCTCACACTGGATACCGCGGAAGATATTGTAGCAGAATCGGCAAACGCAAGCCTGATTGTTTACAAGACTTATGTAGTGCGTTTCAATGAGGATCGCTTCCGGCAGGAATGGCTGGTCCAGACAGCGGCGGGGCTTTACCTGTCGGGAGCAAAATCGCTTGAATTGATCGAGGTATTATGAGCAAGACAGTTTCCGCTCCGGCTTTAGCGGCGGCGATACTTGAAAAGAGCACGCCGATCTACCTGGTAGAGATTGCGCTGGACTCCGGGACAAAATATTTTGCCCAGAACAACGCGGCGGTAGTGTTCCCCACGAGCGGCGGGCACACTTATAACGCCTGGGGCCTGACCTTCAGCCGGGTGCGCTCGACCCTGACAAATGAGATTGACCGCGTAACTTTCGCTTTTGATAATACTGACCTGGCTTTCTCCGGCTATCTGGCTATCGAGGAGTTCCAGGGGCGGAGCGTTACACTCAAGCGGGTATTCTCAAACCTGCTGGCTTCGGCGGCGGACGCGACAACGGTATTTTACGGGGAGATCGGCGAGCTGACCATTGACGAATCGGCTTTTCAGTTCGTGGCCGTGTCCCCGCTCATTCGGCTCAACCTGCAGGTTCCCCGGCGGATGTTTCAGCCGAACTGCTCCTGGGTATTTGATTCAGCCCAGTGCCGGGGTTACAATGTGGCCGGGACCGTGGCCGGGACTACCCTGGCGGCTCAGGAAACGGACGGAGTTGTCGAATCCGGCAGCACCACGATTCAGGTCAAGGACGCGGCGCACCGGAACGAGGCGGCGGACTACTGGCGTAAAGGCCGGGTGACTTTTACCAGCGGAACGCTCAACGGCAGGTCGGCGGAGATTGCCAGTTCGACCGCGACCGGGTATCTTAACCTGATCGTACCGCTCCCTTCGGCCCCGGCTGCCGGAGTAACCTATTCCATTACGCGGGGATGTAATAAAAGTCCTTCAGAATGTATAAGGAAATTCAATAACTATCATAACTTTGGCGGGTTTACGGCGATACCGGAGAAGGAAATAGTCTAATGGCTGATCTGGGCGGTGGAAAAATCGGGCCTCCGGTTGCTCCGGGACTTATGGCAAAAGGGGTTGGCTATGCCGGGGCCGCCCTCAATGCTATCGGTACGCTGGCTTTCGGGATCAGCCTGTTGAGTACCATTGGCTCATTTTTTAACCGCCGCAAAATCCGTTCCCCCGCTTATAAAACTCTGGATTCAGGAATGAAAGCCTCGCAGGAATCCGTCCTGCCGGTTATCTATGGGAACAATAAAGCGCCCGGCCATATCCTCTACCGAGAAGACGCTGCCTCTACCCTGGATGTTGTTGAGACTCTGTTCGATATGGCGGTTGGCTTCTGCGAGGGCGAAATATCCGGGATCAGGGATATCCAAATCGAGGGGCGGAATGTTGAGGAATTTCAGACCTCGGAGCAAACACCG
>ERZ1292632.2802-Hain-H43-01um-R2-2802-length-14078-cov-16_pt1 | contig 14078 bp, 29 predicted proteins | sample MGYA00564407_ERZ1292632 | MGnify/ENA primary metagenome ERZ1292632 (study PRJEB36523, sample SAMEA6512637) | groundwater metagenome | collected 2019-01-08 | study: AquaDiva: Metagenomics assemblies of 32 groundwater samples
ACACCATCGAGATTATGGCTCAGATAAAGAAGGAGTGTCCGCCCCACGACCTGCGACGGAAGACTGAGCAGCGGCACGGGATGTGGGGCACACTGGCCTGGTGTCAGAAGTGCAACTTCGAGGTCTGGATAGCGAACGGATGACAGACTGGAAGACCCACAGGGTAGTGGAGAAAGCCGCCTTGGAGACTCGCGACGTGGCGGTGAAGGCTGCCTTGGAGGCTTACAAGGCAGCGAAGGTGACTGTCTGGAAGACTTACAATCCGTCAGCGGTGAAGCCCAAGTGAGCGAGGCCACGACCGCCGACCCGTTGCGGCCTGTCTACCTGTCGTTTGGCGGTGGGGTGAACAGCGTTGCACTGATGCTTTGGCTGCGAGACCAGGGGCGGGAGTTCGAGACAGTGTATGCTGACCACGGCTGCGATTGGCCGGAGACGAGGGAATATGTGGCGAACTTGCGGGCCAAAGGTTATCCGATAACGGTGCTAGAAACTAGGCGCAATAATCTCACATTGTTGGAGTGGTGTCTGAAGTATCGGATTATGCCAGACCTCCGTCAACGCTGGTGTACTGAGGAATTCAAGGTCAAACCCATCCGCGGCTATATCCAGCAACCTTGCACGGTTTACTTGGCCATCGCTGCTGAGGAGGCACATCGGTGCAAGCCCAGCGGTAACGAGGACATCGAGCATCAGTTTCCTCTAATCGAAGAGGGAATTGACCGTGCTGAATGTAGACACATAATTGAGGCGCATGGCCTACCCGTCCCGCCAAAGAGCACCTGCTATTTCTGCCCGATGCAGAGTGGGAAAGACATCGTTCGACTGCGAACGGTGCACCCCGATTTATTTTGCAAGGTACAACAGATGGAACAAGCTCTCAATGAGCGGCGGGCTGGCAAGAAGCCCTACTACCTCTATCGCAAGCCGGTCGCCCAGGTTGCGCAGAGCGACCAACTTGATTTATTTGGTGAGCGAACACAATGTATGTGCGGGCTCTAACCGCCGACCCGTTGCGGCGGTGGGCATAGAGAAGGAGAGGGGGTGGTTGCTTTGAAGTTCTATACTGAACCATTAGGGTCAAAGGGCGGTAGGGTAGGATAAAGATGATTGACAAGATAAGGGTGTGTAGCACGGGGGTAGTGCACTCGTCTTATAAGCGAGAGGTCGGGAGTTCGAGTCTTCCCTCGCCCACTGCTATCGGGGCCCCGGTGCTGAATGTGAGGCCTGTGCTCAGGAAACCCTGACTGAGCCTGCTGTACAGCGGGCGGTGGTGGAAGCACTTACCCTCTGATCAGGGGTAAAGACGCCCCGATAGCAAATATGAAAGGAAGCGAGCGATGACTGACCCGATGACCCCTGAACAGGAGCGGCAACTGGCGGAGCGGATGGCGGAGGTGTGCGGGCTGTCTCTGCATCATGATGGGTTGATGCCCGATTGGTACGGCGGTAATTTCCCTGGTGCAATGAAGTGGATTTCTGCTAGCAGCTGGCGACCCTGGGAGGAGCCCGACCAGGCCGAGATGGTGGTGAAGGCGATGCACGAGAAGGGATACTCTTACAGCCTATGTATCACTGCTTCTCACACCGAGGCCATATTCGAGCAAAATGCTGATGGTGTAGACTGGGAGCATGACTTTGCCTGTGTTGAGGGCTACAATCCTTCCCTCGCCATCTGCCTCGCCGCAGAGAAGGCGGTGTACGGCGATGGCTGACAGTATCTGCGGAGGTGACAAGAGATGCTGTACTATGCTAGCCGCCCGCCGAAGACAGCCCGCGTGTCGCGGAAGATATGGGATGCACTTACGGATTTGCTGGGCCATGAACCCGTGGAGGTGTGGCTGAATGGGAATGGCTGGGTTTGGGGGTATCGACTCCATGATGCGTGGTATTCAGTCTGGTTCTACAAATCTTTCCCCAGCGGTAAGCCTGATGATGAAGAGTGTGTCCCAATTGAGATATTGGTCAAGGCAGGGGCAAGACAGGGCAAACTATGGCAAACTATGGAATAACAGCTCACATAGTCCGAGGTGAGCGATGACTGAAAATAGCGTGCAGCGGGAGCGGCCTGAGTGGATGCTCACGGAACAAGAGATGGTCATGGCGTTTCTAATAGGAGTGGAGAAGAAGGGTGCAGATATTGGTGGATTGAAAGCAATAACAGAAGCCACGGCCAGGAAGATAGCGGAGCGGCTAGAGGGGTATGGTGAGGAAGACCAGATAGGCACGGGCGACAGAGCCTATCACTTTTACGCGATACAGTTACCACTGAACACGTGGAAGCAGTTCATCCGAGAAGGGAAAGGAGAGAGCGAATGACAACGAAACTTGGTCTACAGTTACAGATGCACGAAGGTTCGGCGGATGCCTGGGCCATCGCCTGCCGACCCGCCGAGATGAAGGTCATCTGGCAGGGCGACCAGAGTAACACCCTGAACACAGTGGTGCTGGACAAGTACCGGCAAGCGGGTATCCCGCTGGTGGCTCGCCCCTTCACTGGCGCAGGTTCAACGCAGGAGGGACAATTCCTGGCCAACCTAGACGTAGGTGTCCAGGACATGATGTGGATACTGCGGAACTTCCGTGCCAAGTGGCCGCACTGGGTGCGCTACCAGGTGCTCAATGAGACCGGTATCAACGCCTGGGCTCCCGCTCATGCCGAGTTCGTGAGGCGCATAGCCGCGGAGGCACGGTCTGAGGGCTTCACTCTTGACCTGTTCAACTTCCCTACCGGCAACCCGTCGCATCCGGCAGGTTGGCCGCCCTATGAGAGCGACCCCGCGGGTTTCATGGCCGAGTTGCGGCGGCAGTGGGACCCGTACCTGCCCGGGCTATATGCCATCAAAGAGTATGGGCATCGCCTGGGGCTGAACCAGTACGCCCCGACCTACCCGATGGACGTGGGCAGCAAGTTCCACATCCTGCGCCACCGGATGGTGCTAGAGGTCCTGCCCGCTGACCTGCGAGACATCGAGATAACCGTTGGGGAGACCAGCATCGACCGCGGTGGGGACTTCCCGAGAGAGCAGCGAGGCTTCCGGTCGGTATGCAGCGAGCAGCAGTTTGCCGATGAGTTGCGGTGGTTGGACAGGAAATTGCACGAGGACGTCAATGTCAAGGTGGCGCACATCTTCGGCTCCTACATCATCTACTTCGACCCTGCCCGGTCCTTCGATGTGGCTGGTAGTGGGCCGGTGCAACAGGCTATCCGCGACGGGGCGAACATCCCGCATATCGAGCCTCCGCCCAGCCCCCCGCCGTCTCCCGAGCCGCCGCCCGCTGAGAGTTATGAGTTCACCCTCGGCTTCGCTACTTTCGCCGCGGCGCATCCCGAAGTGGGCGAAGCCGCGGGGCCGCTGGGGTATGACACCTGGGGGAATGGGCTGCAACTGACCACGGTGGGAGAGTTGCGCTGGTGGAGAATTGTGAATAAGATTACGTTTCTGAAACACGATGCAAGGCAGTAAGCGATGGCATTGACACTCAAACTAACAGTAGGAGGTAGTTCGATGACCTGCGCAAGGTGCGGAAGAAATCACAGTGGGCCGGTGTGCGGGATGCCCCGTCGCACCTCGGTCGGCGGCTTCAGCGTGGTCGGCACTCCGAGCAGGGGTGTTACAGGGATACCAGCTGCTAGCAGAGCTGCCACTGGTGTTCTGGAGGGATTGCTGGGTGAGGCCCAGGGACACTACTCCAAGGTGACGGAGTTACTGAAGACTCTGCCGCCAGAAATTCAGGAGTACGCCGAGGTTTTAGACCGTGAGGGCAAATTGAGTGGCGTGATTAAAGGACTATTGGGGCAGATAGCAGCCAGGGATGGCGCAAGGGGGAGGTGAGCGAGAGCGATGTCTGAGCTGACGGATGAGGAACTGAGAACCTACAGCAAGGTGCGTGATTATCTGAGGGAACAGCATGAGAGAGCCCGCTTAGGCGACGCTGAAGGCGGCGCAGCGGAAATACGGCTGAAGGAGCGCCTCGGCCCGTTTGAGTGGTGGGGCGACCGCAGGGAGGTGAGCGATGGCTGAGCCACGCCAGATACCAATCCTGACTGAAGAAGAACGGCATGCGCTGTATCGTGCTATTGGTGAGCCTAGACTACATTTCATCTCGCGGGCAGAGGATGTCGATGGGCACTACAGCGAGGTGATATTGGCCCTTGGTGATAGCGTTTCCTACACTATTGAGAATGACAGCATCCTGCGTTTCACCTGGGAGCGGCTCGGTAGAGTGATAGTTACCAGGGGGCCTGTACCCAAGGACGAGGAGGTGAGCGATGGCTGAATATGAGAAGCGCATCGTCTGGGTCTGCCCCTCCTGCAAGGGTGAGATGGGTTATGTCGATGAGCCGGGTGAATGCCCGATGCAGGACTGTAAGCGGGCGCTGATAGAACACCATCGCTGGGTATGCACCGATTGCGGTGAGAGTTATCCTGGCAATAGGGGAGCACCGGAACTCTGTGAGGAATGTGGGAGGTGAGCGATGGCTGATGAACTGACCCCCGAACAAGAACAGTCATGTCCAAACTGCAAAGGCTCAGGCGGCTTCTGGAGTTCCTCGACCTACCCCGCTTTTCCAGGGAGTGGGATGCCAGCCTCGGTGTGGATTGACTGCCCGAAGTGTGACCCGCTGGGGCGGAAGCGCAGTACGGTCTACGAAGGGGAGGTGAGCGATGGCTGAGGGGCAACGGTTTGTTGTGGTCTTTCGCGATGCCTTCGATGAACAGGTTTTGGAGATTCAGGACTGCCCTGATTTGGGATTGGCTATCCTCGATGCGAAGCGTCGCGCTGGTGGTTTGGGGCGGGCCAACCGAGAATTGGGAGAATACTATGGTGTGCGGGTGTACCCATCCGGCCAAATAGTATATCGAGCTGAATGAGGAGACAGAGACATGATTTACCAAATCACGGAAAGCCAGCACTTCATCCGAGTATCATTCCCGATGATACCACCACGGGAGCGACACGGGAAAGAAGCAGCACTGGAGGCCGTCGGCCTGAATGTGAATGGTGGTGGCACTGACCTAGTTCATAAAAAAAGCGACATCTTCATCGTACGGGATGAGATTCTAAGTCTGGAGGATACCAAGGCACTAATAGCCAAGGCACTATCAGATGATGCGGAGAGGCAGGAGGTGAGCGATGGCTGAGATAAGTTTCTGGGCGAGTCCGCACGCCCGGTTCGAGAGCATCGCCGCAATGGTGTCGGCGGCATTGGCCTGGACGCCGGAGGGCCACCACGCCAACATCCTGCTGCCCGCGGTGTACCGCAGGTGGTGGCAGGGAGACCTGACTAACCGCAGCCTGCCTCCTGCTCTGGCTCCGAGAGGCCCCGACGACCTGCGTCTTATTCGTGAAGAGGTCGAGTCCTACGGCGTGGGCTTCGGCTGCTGGGTAGTGCCAGGGGAGTGCAGCCGAGAGGAAGCGGAGATGCATGCTGCGGCGGGACTGGCGGCAGGGTTCTTGGCATTGGACGTGGAGCCGTACGAGGGGTTCCTGGTGAAGCCCTATGACCGCGACCCGTTTGATTACCTGGCGGTGCTCAACAGGAGATTAGACGGTATCCCATTAGCCCTCAGCATTGTGCCGCAGGAGTCAGGTATACAACCCTTGGGACTGGCGTTGGCGGCCTGGCTTAGTTTCGCCGACAACCTGCGTCCCCAGTGCTATCACACGGACAATGACGCCCTAACCGTAGGTAGGTCGAAGGCGTATCTACAGTCGTATGTCCGCCCCGTCACAGGTCTCCCGCCCATCATCCCTATCGTGCCGCACCCGCTGACCGAGGCGGAGCACTTCGGCATCCGCCCGAAGGCGGGACGGTCGTGGAGGCGGATGCGGAGTGGGCGGGATTGTGATGTATGGTGCGTGCTGTGAGCGGCACTATCATCTGCATCCCTGCCCACAATGAGGCGAACAACATTGCTCGAATGGTGGAGGGTTGTAAGCCCTACGGTGAGGTCGTGGTAGTGGATGACGGCAGTACCGATGGTACAGCCGTCCAAGCAAAGCAGGCAGGGGCCACAATCCTTAGCAATTCCTCGGACGCAGAGTACCGCGACGGCTTCAGCCGAGGATTTCTGTATGCTATACGTCAGAAAGCCACCTACCTAGCCTTCATCGATGCCGGGTTCTCGTACAGTCCTACTTATCTAGCCGATGTTCTGGCTGCGGCGCAGCACTCCGACATTGTGCAGAGCGTGCGTATTGAGCCTCGGTTATTCTCCCGACTAGCACGGGCCATGCTGCGCTTCCTATCGGGCGAGCATCGTGCTGACTACGCCAGCCTGCGAGGATTCCGCAATCCGTCCCTGCACCTGCTGGACATGTGCATTTTGGGAACCAGCCTACGGGCGCATACCTTCAACCCTCAGTTGTCCCTACGGTTGTATGGGCAGCACCAACATTCGATATATCACGTGGGGGTGAGATACACACCCACCAACAGCACACTGCGCCCCTGGGGTGTAGTTGGGGCAGCAATCGAGTTCACGCTATTCTATCTGAAGGAGAGGATATGGCCCTATCGGTAATCATTCCCTACCGTGTGATGGAGGACGCCACTAACCTCCGCAACTGCCTTCGCACCCTCAAGGCCCAAACTACGCCAGCCCGGGAGATTATAGTGGTGGATGACACACCGCCATCAGATGACCAAGAGGAACGTGTGCCCACCCTCTGCGACCAGTTCAATGCACTGTGGCTACATGTACCTCCTAGAGATAAGCCACAGTGGGCATACAAGTTCAATAAGGCCATCGAGTATGTGGATGGCGACAAGGTGTTGCTGCTCTGTGCCAACTGGCTACTGGCCCCCTATGCTCTACAGATAATGGAGCGGGGGCTGGACACCGTGGGGCCAGGGTACATCGTAGTCTCCGATAGTCAACGGCAACAGATGAGCGATGGTAGGGGCACCTCCGTTGACTGGTTCAAGGGGGTATTCATAGAGAAGAACCGTCATACCTGTCTACCCGTCCTGGATGGCCCGTTCCCATTGTTTAGGGTAGAGAACTACAGTTACATAGACAGCGGGTTTCTCACTGCTATTCACAAGGTGGACTGGCTGCCCTGGGACGAGGAGTTCGATGAGGTGGGCGGCTGGCACGCAGTGATAGAATGGGGATACCGGTTGATGGAGGTGGAGCACAAGCGATTGGTCGTGCTACGCGGTATCATCGCCTGGCATCAGCCCACTCGGTTCACCGAGGTCTGCGACCCAGGCCCACTGCAAGAGCAGACAAAAGCCAGCCAACGGCTGCTGGCCCGTAAAGTGCCGGGGGTTTCACCGGAATGAATGAAGGAGAGGGCAATGCTGGAAAAAATCATCTACTACAGCACCGTCTTAAGCACAACAGTTTTCACGGAGTTGCTAATGACCGAAGAGACTGACAGCAGCCGGTTTGGCTGGTTCCTTGCCGCTGCTGCTGTATTCGTCATCGTCGTCGGGTTGATGCTACAGCTAAAATTGATGGGACCCCGGGACAAGAAGGGATGAAATCTGTCCTGTCAGAGTAAACTTCCTTAACGGGAGAAGTATGACAATGACTGACTGAAACTAGCACTGGTGTTCCCCCGTTTCCGCTATCCGAGTGGCGACCCTCCGCTGGGGCTATGCTACATCGCTACGGCTGCTATCGGGCAGGGCCACGACGTGCAGATAGTGGACGCCACCTGGCATCCTTCAGAGGGATGGATAGAGCGACAATTAGCAGGTTCCGACCTGGTGGGAGTATACGTGAACACACTCGCCCTTGCTGAGGCCAATCGGATTATCGACTGGTGTATGGGCCAAGGCATCCGCACGGTGGGCGGCGGGCCTCACGCCACAGTACGACCCGCTGACGTACATGGTAGTTCGTGGCGGGGTGAGGGCGAGCCGCTGTTCGGGCGCTCCGGCCTGGACAACCTGGATGATTATGGCCATCCCAGCCTGCATCTAGTAGACATGGGCAGGTACACCAAAGCGTGGCACTATCTTGACCACCTGTCTCCGCGACTGACAGGGGCGAACATCGTGGCCTCTCGCGGCTGTCCCTTCGATTGCACCTACTGTCAGCCCACCCTGCGCCAGTTGTTTGGCAAGAAGGTACGCTATCATAGCCCTGTATGGGTGAGCCAGGAAGTGAACCGTCTACAAGATACCTACAAGGTGGACGGGGTGTTCTTCCACGATGACACCTTCACTGCCAGGCGGGACTGGGTATTCGAGGTGTGTGAGCGGTTGCAACCCCTCAACATTCTCTGGGGCTGCAATGCTCGGGCTGATACCTTGGACATCGAGATATGCGCCAAGATGTGGCAGGCAGGTTGCCGCAACGTGCACCTGGGTATCGAATGTGCCTCGGACAGGGTACGCAACGAAGTCTACCGAAAGCGCATCAGCACCAAGCAGATACAAGAGGCTATTCACGCCTGCCAATTGGCGGGGATAGCGGTGATGGGCTTCTTCATGCTGGGTGCGCCGACAGAGACGAAGGAGGAAATGGAGGAAACTATTGAACTTGCCTGTGAACTGCCCCTTACTGAGGCGACGTTCAGCATTACCAGTCCGCTGCCCGGTAGCCACCTCGGTGATAGCGGCGTTGCGGGGTGGGGGGGACGGGATTACTACGGCACTGACGCTACCCCAGCCCTGCGAGGACTGCAACGTAAGGCGCTCATCAAGTTCTACCTTCGGCACGCAGGGTACATCGCCCGCCATCTCACCAGTTGGCGAGGACTAGAGAGATTAGTACGAAAGATAGGGAGGTTTAGGTGATGCCTACTGACACAGTAGCGTGGGCTTTGTTTCTCTTGATCGTAGGGCCGCTCGTCCTATTGGCTGGTGGAGTGCTCCTCTATTACGCGCTGATGGTGGCAGTCTGGATCGCCGTCATCGTGTACCAGACCTATCACCTACTTAGGTTCGGGCGGTTCGATCAATGAAACTCACCCTAATTAACGATAACCTCTCCGGCGATTATTCCTCGCTGGACATCGCTTCAGCTAAGGGACACCGATGCCCCTGCCCTCTTCCAACGCAGATAGCAAGCATTGCACATGCCTCTTGCTTTATGCGCTCGGTCGGGGTGACAAGCCGCTACCCCTGTCTTACGCCCGCCTTTGCCATAGTGGGCGCGGTAATAGCTCCGCTTGTAGCAGCGGCGGCAGAGCCCATTGGCATGGTAAGCTGTCGCCCGACCACATTCCGGGCAAACAAAATCATCAGGGGTTCCGTTGTGAAGCCTCCGGTGAGCAGATTCAGTCACCAGCACCAGGTTCTCTGGCCGGTTGTCGGCTTTATCTCCGTTGACGTGATGTACCCGCTCTCCCCGCTCCAAGGGTCTGCTCAACATCAGCTCCATCACATGTTGGTGCTCCCAAACATGCCTACCAGGACTCAACCAAAGCCGGACGTACCCAGCCCCGACAATCGACCGCCCCCCTTTCCAATGCCAATGCTCAGCACCAGACCTGCGATACATGGCTCCCTCCTCGCAAGCAGGATACCCCAACACAATCACAATGTCAAGGAGGCGTAGTCGTGCGAATTGCGTTCATTAACGCTAATCTCAGCGGAGACTTTTCTGCCGCCGATATCGCTCTCACTGTTCTTGCCACGCAGGTGAACGAACGCAGCCGCCACTCCGCCAGCATCTGCGACCTCACCTTCCATCGCCAGAACTGGCAGGAGCACCTGCGTCGGTATGTCCTGGCTGCTCGCCCCGACGCTTTCGGTCTCTCGCTCAATAACCTGCACTTATCATACGCAGAGGTGGTGGCCCGCTATTTGCATCAGAACCATCCAGGAGTACCTATCATTGCTGGTGGACACGAGGCCAGCGTGATGGAGAACAGGCCGGATTGGATAGACTGCCTGGTGCGGGGGGATGGAGAGGAGGTGCTACCGGAACTACTCGACCACCTGAACCGATTGCCACCTGAGATTTGCCAGCCCTTCCGCTCTGACCTAGATACTCTCGGTGTCCCCGACTGGACGCTCTGGGCCGACTTACGCTCCTACTTCTACTTCCTTGGCGGTATGCTCTATGTCCTCGGCTCTCGTGGTTGCCCTCACCGGTGTAGTTTCTGCACCGCGCCAGAGATACAGCGGAAAGTAGAGGGTAGTTACTTCCGTCAGCGCGACCCCGTGAGCTTCGTCAAGGAACTGGCTGTACAGGAGCACCGCCATACCGTGGATGGCCTGCGCTTCTTCCAGATATTCGACCCTGTGTTCACCATCGACGCCGATTGGGTAGATACCTTCTGCGCCTGCTATCGTACTCAGTGTCATCTTCCATTCTCAGTGTTCGCCCGCCTCGACCAACTGGATGAGCGGCGGGTGAAGGCCCTGGCACGGGCTGGTTGCAAGATAATCCGTGTAGGAATAGAGCACGGAGACGAAAGGATACGCAATGAAGTCCTCGAAAAGAATGTCTCGGATACTCAGGTCAAGGAGGCCGTTGCCCTCTGCCACCAAGCGGGTATCAATCTTACCGGATACTACATCCTCGGTGTCCCCGGGGAAACCCACCGCACCATCCGTAAAACCATAAGCCTATCAAGAGAACTGGCCTGCGCCCGCTCGGTCTTCTTTGTCTACAAACCCTTCACTAAGGCTGGGCTGGCGCAGGTGGCACGGTTCGGAGGACATGTAATAGGAGGAGTGCAGCCCGATAACATCACCTTTGGGGTGGCTATCCAGCCGTCGCCCCATCTGAGCGCCAAGCAGGTGGAGTGGTATCAGCGATGGGCCTACCTGCTAACCTTTGGGCCGCGGTGGGTGAAGACCGTGCGACGGGATGGCTGGCGCTACTTCTGGGAATTGGGGTGGTACGTAGCGAGAGGATTGAGACGGGGCCTCTCGCTACGCTACCTGTTCACCTACTTTCAGGTATATGCAGGAAGGAACGTATATGAGTGAGATATTACACAATTGCCGCCAGATGCTGCGGGCGCTATTCCACCGGTGCAAAGTGGAGAGGAAGAGCATAACCTTCATCAAGATGGACGGCAAGCCCAATGGCTTCTCCATCTATGGGCCGTGTGGAAGTGTATGGGCACATCTCGCCCACTGCGCGGGATGTGGCACATTCCGCGCTCATGGGTACAATACCTATGGAGCCTGCGAACTAGGAGAAGCCTTCGCTGAGCACTGGTGGCCGGAGCAGCGAGCGCGTGTGCAGTTTATAGGTGCACTAAAGGAGTGGCAACCAGGGCAAGAACTAGATAAAAGAGGGAGGGAGGCACAAAGATGGACGCTGACACATTTGTCATCATAGTGCTGATTCTGGAGTTTCTCGGGCTTGTTGCTGGTGTTTGGGCCACGTTTATCTCTCCAGATCTCAGTGATGACCTGTGGTGGTTATGAATAGAAGTTCGCTCATTTGGCTAATCTGGTTCAGCTTCCTAGCCTTTGCCAGTTGGACAAGGTCGGACAGTTTCACCGAGGTGTACCGTAACTATGTGCGCCCGCTGCTCATCGCAATCTTGGGCACGTAAGTGAGAGGAGGGGCTATGAGGTGATATTCCTGGGGGTGGTATTCATTCTGCTATGGATGGGGGTGATGCCCGTAACGGTGGACGTGTGCAAAGACAAGCCGTGTTCGCCGACCCCCACTGTGTTGCAGGGTGGTAGGGAGGGCTAGGATACTAGCGGCAACACAGTAGTCAAGGTGGGGGTGTCTGTGCTACTGGCCCAGATGCCCCCTAAGTATTCGAATTGATTGGGGGACAATGATGCCTGAGCCTGAGCCTTATGTCCTCGATAGCGATGATAGTGGTATGCGATATGCCGACTGGGGGCATGTTGCAAACATCGTATCAGCCCTACAGTGGGAATGGGTAGACTGGCTGCCCAAAGGGATGCTCACCCTGGTAGCAGGCGACCCCGCGGTAGGGAAGTCGGCGGTGCTGCTGTACATCGCAGGATTGTACACCAAGGGACAAGGCAAATGGCCGGACGGTACGGAGTTCAATCACTCGGCCTGTAATGTATTGTGGTGTGAGTCCGAGGCAGCGCAGGCCGTGAATGTACGGAGGGCGATAGCGTGGGGGCTTGACCCGCTGCGGATATGGACGCCTAGTCTGGAGCCGCTCAGCGACTTCTTCTTCTCGGATGAGTCGATGCGGCAACGGCTGACGGACATTGCCCGACTGGACGAGGTGGGACTGATAGTGGTGGACAGCCTGGGTGGGGCCACACGGATGGACGAACGGCTATCCAGTTTCGCCACTGGTGTACAGTGGCTGGCGGAGGTGGCCAGGGATACCAACAAGCCTATCATTCTCAGCCATCACCTACGGAAGTCCTCGTTGTTGGACAGTAACAGAACGCGGCTCGAACGGATACGAGGTAGCGGTAAGGTGGTACAGTTCCCAAAGATGGTATGGTTGATGGACTCCCCCGACGGTGACGACCCCGACCTGCGTCGGCTTGAAGTGGTGAAGACCAATATCGGCAGCCTGCCTCCGCCTATTGGGGTGTATGTCAACCAGGGTATGCCTACCTTCCGATGCGACATTGAGTTCGAGCCCAGCAGCAGCAAGCATAGCAGCCTAGCCGATGCTGTAGCCCTCCTGCAATTAGAGTTGAGCAGTGGGCCAAGGCTAGCATCCGAGATGATAGCAGTGGCAGGTGAGGCAGGTATCAGCCCCGCCACCATCCGTCGGGCAGCGCAGGCTATGGGCGGCCTTGGTGGACGGAGAGGCCCGGGCTCGATGTGGACACTGCCCTGATTACCTACACACACACTGCTAATTCACTCAAGTAGTACATATACCTAAAGATTGATTTATTTATAGGGAAACAGGAGGGGGGATAGGGCTAGGGGCAGGGATAATCGAATTCAATCACAATCATTCACGCACGTACAAGCCTATGGTGTTGATAACACCACCATCATCGGCTATAATAGGGACGGGAAGGAGAAGAGAGGAGAAGGCAAGGAATGAACACTGAAGAACTGCACCAACGGTTTGTGGAGTTGCACAGGCAGCAGCAAGATCTGGAAACTGAGCTGGCCTCGTTGTTAGCGGTTGAGGTGGCCACGGCACAGAGTATGAATACACTCATCTGCCAGCACTGCGGCTGGACTTGGACGCCCCGCAAAAAGAACGGACTACCGGCGCGCTGCCCCGAGTGTGCGCAGGCTGATTGGAACAGGCCCCACTTGTTGAACCGTAACCGAGCTGCCTGGACGTGCAGGCGCCGATCGATAAGCCAATGGAAGCAAGAAGAGGAGCAGTATCACTTGCCTGCTACACCCAAACGAGCATACCGTGCTGACATGTAGGAAGAGCGCCCACCTGGGGTGGTAGGCGCTCTGATGGTGGGTGGCGATGCGGCTAGTGCCGAGCCAATTCCTTCTGCTTTTGGTCCATCCAGAACTCGATGGTGTCCGGCTCCTGTCTGGCCAGGGCCAGCGCATCAGCGAACTCGGGCTGATAGAGCTCGTAGGCCGGACGGGATGCGAAGCCCAGAACCACCTTTGAGTAGCACTGTGGGCACACCCACGCATCAGCATACCAGATTTTGTAGGGGCCGAAGTCCGCCATTTCGATGGCGATGATGCCGTTTCTTTTGGGCCGCAACTCGATGCGGCACTTAGCGCAAACCTTACCAGTCATGTCAATCATTCCTCCTTTAGTTTATTGAAGTATGAGGCTGGCAGCCACAATGCCGACAGCCAGGATAAGGATACTGGCCACAAACAGCCAGCCCTTCACGACCTTGAGATTGGTGGTCAAGGCATCCAACTGTGGCTTGCTTTTAGCCATAGCATCGAGCCAGCCCGCGGTGTAGCCGGAGACATACTGCTGGCGGTTCTCCACCGCCTCGGTCTTCAGTCTGGGGTCGTCCATCACTCACTCTCCTTCTTTTCTTTCCTTGAGGCTGCCCACTTGAGCAGGGCCAAGACATCCGACGGGGACTGATAACCGACAACATTGTCACCACCCCTGCGCCAACGCTTAGTTATCCACTCCCCGTTCTTGTCCCATGCTGCCACCTCGGCATCAGTGCTCGACCATTTGTGGTGTGCGGGCTCACTGCCTATCTCGCCGTAGTAGTGTTCACAGTACTGGCCTCCGCCGAACTGGAC
>ERZ1292632.719-Hain-H43-01um-R2-719-length-36664-cov-9_pt1 | contig 14074 bp, 19 predicted proteins | sample MGYA00564407_ERZ1292632 | MGnify/ENA primary metagenome ERZ1292632 (study PRJEB36523, sample SAMEA6512637) | groundwater metagenome | collected 2019-01-08 | study: AquaDiva: Metagenomics assemblies of 32 groundwater samples
ATCGCTTCTTCGGCGGCCTATTCCGCCGACCGCACCTTGACCGTCAACATCCCCGGCGCTGGCACTGAGATTGAAATCTACAGTAACGGTACGGAATGGTTCGTTCACGGCAATGTCATTTCCGACAGCACGCCGGCCTTCACGTAACATGCGCCGCCGGCAGATATGGACGCAGCAGCGGGAGGCCGCAAAGCCTCCTGTTGTTGTTCCGCAGATTCCACCGCCCGCGCCGCGAAAGCGGGGGCGTCCACCGAAAGCTAAGTGATGCCATCTTTTGCGACGATGGAAGCACGGATCATTGCGGAACTGCACCGGTCCGACGTGGCGGCGGTAGTGGGCGGTTACATTAACGATGCGATCAGCCATTACCAGCGGTTCCGGTTTTGGTTCAACGAGACCAGCGCGACGCAGAACACGGCGGACGGTACGGCTACGTATGCCTGGCCATCCGACTTTGTGGAGTTGGATAGCCTGACGATCACGGCGAATAGCACGATCAGCAAGATGACGCAGCTATCGCCGAGTGAGATCGACGAGCGGTATTTCAACACGACGACGAAGGGCATCCCGTACCACTTTGCGAACTACAAGCAGCAATTCCGGCTATATCCGACGCCGAATGGGACTTACACGCTCACGCAGTACTACGTGAAGTCGTTTACCGCATTGGCGACGGGATCCGCGACCTCGAACGTGTGGACGACGGAGGCCGAGGAACTGATCCGAACGCGGGCGAAAAAGCTGCTCTGGGGACACTTCGTGCCGACTTCGGCGGATACGGCGAACATCGTGAGCATGCTGGACACGCACGAGCAGCAGATCTTCGCGGGGCTGCAGCAGCAGACTGTAGCGAGTACGAAGACTGGCCGGATCAAGGCTTGGTAATGCTCGACTATCGCCCAGATCTTGATCCGCGCACGCCGGGGTTGCTGACCGATGTGCGCGATATGATTCCGACCGAAAAGGGCTATCGTGCTGCGTACGGCGAAACCGTCAATACTGCACACACGTACAGCGTAGCGGCGAACGAAACCTACCCGACGAAAGTTTTTGCTAGTCGCTGGCTATCGACGCCGGGCGGGATTGTAATCGTGGGAACGAATCAGAAGTTGAACGTCTACGATTTCACGAACGGCTTTATCAATGTATCGAAGGCCGGTAACTACTCGCTGGCGAGCGGTGTATATCCGTACGGAGAAGATGCGCGGGCGGCGTTCGATATTTGCGCCTATGGTGATGTGATTATTGCTTGCAACCGGGCGACGGCCACGCAATCGCGCAGCGCATTAGACCTGACCATTGCGACACTGTTTGCCGACCTGTCCGCGAATGCGCCAGCGGCGGCTACCTGTTGCATGGCCAGCAACTTTGTATTCCTTGGCAATGTTGGGAATTGGTCAACCGGACCAGCGGTAACGGGTACGAATAACATGCTGGTCTGGTCTGCGCTTGGGGACCATACCGGCTGGGTGAATAATCCGACCGTAACGCAATGCTCCTATGCGACGTTCACGGATACGCCGGGGCCGATTACAGCCGTTAGACCGTTGCGTGATGGCGTTGTCGTGTTTAAGGCGAATGCGATGTACCTGGGCCGCTATGTAGGAGCGGGAACGAATTCGCCGATATGGGACTTCGTGCGAATCAGCGATAACGTTGGCTGTCTTGGGCCGCGATCAGTAGCGAATATTGATAATGCATTAGTGTTTGTTGGGATAGACGATATTTATCTTTTCGACGGAACGCGACCCCAACCGATCACACGTGGCATTCTAGAAACAATCAAACCATACCTCACGGATACCGGAGAGTCGGCGTTGTTCGTTTCCCACAACAAACCGAATGCGTCGGTATGGTTTAGTGCTCTGAGTGGAATTTACATTTGGAATTATAAATTCAATAGGTGGGGATATTTGCGAACCACGGAAACGGGAACGCTGGCGGCGGTATTGTGCGAAACCAATACGGACGACTTCCGCACCAAGACCATGAGTTCGGTAACGAGCGGATATCAGGAGTGGACGACTAGTACAAATCATTTCAATTTATATTCTCTGTACTTCCACGCGAACGAGCCGGTAAACCGCAACACGACGCGCGCCACAACTGGCCGGGTGATCACTGGCGCCATTGGGCAAGCGGATAAATTGCAGACGTTGACCAGAGTGAACCCGCTGTACGCGCGCCGCCCGGCGACAGTGACTAATGCCACCCTGACCGTTGGGACCAGTATCACGCCGGGCAACTTTAGTAATCTGGCAGCGGTAACGATGGATAGTAGCTATCGGTTCGATATGTTGGCGACAGCAGGGACGACGAGTAACTTTTTCCGGTTACAGCACGACTGCGCAGAGGATCATGAACTGGTCGAACTGCAAACCGCGCCAACCCTCGTTTCAGCGGGCTCGCGATGAGAGTCGACGACATCAATCTTCCGCAACTTGCCGCCGATGCCCCGGAGGACATGGTACGGCTAGTGCAGGCGCTCTATGACCAATGGCGGGATACGAATCAACGGCTGTGGGCGCTGGAGACCACGCTCGGGATAGCCCCGAGGAAGGCAGCGACGTGGGCATCGACCGCGACGACGTTCCTGACCACGCCCTCGAGCGCGAACCTGGCGGGGTTGCTGACCGATGAAACTGGGACCGGCGCGGCGGTGTTTGGTACGGCGCCGACGATCAATCAGGCGAATCTGGTAGGCACGACGACAAACAACAACGCGGCGGCTGGTAGCGTTGGCGAGGTGATATCGAGCACGATAGTCTCCGGGTCGGCGGTGAGCCTGACCACAGCGACTCCGGCGAACATTACCAGCATTAGCCTGACGGCGGGCGATTGGGATGTGTGGTTTGAGGCATATTTCAAGGTCGCGGCGACGACGACGGTTACGCTGTTGTTGGGTAGTATTTCGACCACGACCGCGACTATCAATCAAGTCTCTAGCGCATTTGGAACGCTGTACTACCCCGGGTCAGTCCTGGGGGCGGCGGAATCCTCGGTGCCGGTTGGTCCGATGCGGCAAAGTCTGGCCGGCACGACCACGATCTACGCAGTCGGTTATGCAGCGTTCGGGGTGAGTACGTGTGACGGGTATGGGATATTGCGGGCGAGGCGCGTCCGGTGAGGTTCGAGATGATCCAACCCGAAAACCTACACGCGGTTTGGGACTACGTTAAGAAGGGTCTGGATCGGGTCCAGGAAGCCTCGCCGGAGCACTGGCGGCAGGAAGATGTGTACGCGCAATGCCGGTACAAGCTGGCGAGCCTGTACGTCGGCTATGACGGTGAACGGAGGTTAGGCTTTTTCATCACGCAGGCGCTGAAGCAGCCATTCTCCGGGAAGTTGTATCTGAACGTTTGGATACTATGGGCAGAGCCGGTGCGAGGTGATCACTTTGCGGACGTGCGGGCATTCATGGGCGAGACCATGGGCTTTATCGACGAGTGTGCAAAGTACATTGGGGCGAAAACGATACAGATGGCGGGCCGGGCGGGCTGGTCGCGCTACCTGAAAGAGTATTTTAAAGCGCAGCAAGTGGTGTACGAAAGAGAGGTCTAACATGAGCGGTGGCGGCGGTGGTGGAACGACAAACACGGCGCAATTTAAGCCGCCGGATTATGCCCTGCAGGGCTGGGCGGATATAGTCACCAATGCGGGCCAGATCACGCAGGGGGAGTATGCGCCCTATTACGGGATGGAGATTGCGCCGATCAACAATGCCCAAGCGCAGGGCATGCAGTACATGTCGAACCTGGCGGGCAATCAGGCACCGGACATGGCCACGGCGCGGGCGATGAACCAGCTTACTGCGGCGGGGGGATATGAGAATCCCTATGCGACGATGCAAACCGAGAATGGGGCAAACCCGTGGCAGTACACCGAAGCGGCGCCGCAGATCGAAATCAACAAGTACCGGGATGGACAGGTGGGCCCGGCGGTCAATCAGTACATGGGTTTCTCGCCAGAGTATCAGGCGTTCAAGCAATCGGCCCTTGATGATGTCGTCGGGAACTACCAGCGCGGGACGGCGGCGCAGACAGACTCCGCAATGAACCGGGCGGGGGCGTTTGGCGGGGGCGCGCATATAGCGCAGATATCGCAAAACGAAGGCAATCTGGCGCGGAATCTGGCGCGGCAATCCAGTGAAATGGACTTCGGGCAATGGGACCGATCGGCGGGGTTGTCGGAGTCGGGAATTGCTCGAGATTTGGCAGCGCGACAAGCGGACTATGCGCGCAATGCAGGATTGGAAGAGGGGGCCATCGCGCGGGTGAACGATACCAAGCTTGCCGACTATGCGCGCAACTCGCAACTAGCAGAAGCGGCGTTGAATCGTGGTTTCCAGGGGCAGACAAACGACCTGAACCGGGCTTCGCAGTACTGGGACATGGAACGTAACCGGCAGATGCAGAGCTTGCCGCTGGCGATCCAGGGGCACCAGTCCGACCTCGGGGATGCCCAGCGCATGATCGGGGTCGGCGATGCCCAGAGACAGTATCAGCAGGACATGCTCAACGCGCAGCGTAATAATTACCAACAATACCAGAACTGGCCGTTCGAGATGATCGATAAATACTCGAACCTGTTAGCGCGTGCGTCTGGGAATTACGGTCAGCAATCCTCACAGCAGCAGCAGAACTACCAGACTAACCCCTACGCTGCCTTGATCGGCGGCGGGCTGTTAGGGGCTGGCATGTACGCGGGGAGTTGAGATGGGCTACGGATCCGAAGCGATCATTGCGGCCGAACTGATAGCGGCCGAAGAAGCGGCGGCAGTGGCAGCGGCGGAAGCGGCGGCAGCGGCGGCTGCATCGGAGGGCGCCGGTGCGGCGGCGATGGCCGGATCTGGTGCTGCGGCGTCGGGTGCCGGTTATGGGGCTGGGGCAGCAGCGGCGGGCACTGGCGCGGCGATTACGTCCGAGGAACTGGCAGCCGCGCAGATTGCGCAGGAGATGGGCGCGTCTGGGGGAATGCTTGGCGAGAGCGGGGCTGGGGGGCTGCTTGCCGATCCAAGTTCGGCGTTGGCAGAGGGCGGCGGGAATGCATTTGTCAGTGATTGGGATAAGTATCTGACCTATGGCAAAGAGGGCTTTAGGACTCTTGGCAAGGGTGTAAACAAGATGCCGCCCGGCAGTTCGAACATGATGATGCAGGGGCTGCTAGGGGGCGGGGGTGGCCCGCAGACGAACATCAGCCCGCCGAGGCCGCAGGGCCAGCCGCAGCAGCAGGGGAGTTTGGTGAGCAATCAGCCGATGCCGACGGTTACGCCCTATGCGCAATCGTTGGGCGAAGATGCCGAGGAAATGAAACGGCGGAAGTGGTTAATGATGCAAATGCAGGGAAGGGCTTGATCATGCTGAAAGACAACCATACGGTATTGAATCCGGACCCGCTTGCTGGGTTGACTCCGGAGGAAATAGCTGCGCTCGGGGTAAACCTTACCGGCTACCAGAAGGGTGTCACCGAGTGGAAGGGCGGGAAGCGCTCGCTACCGTGGCAGCCGCCTGAGTTCCTGCAAAACTATGGAAATTATACCGGGATGTTCCCGAGCATGGGGCAACAGGTCGGGCAGTCCCTGTACGGATCGATTCAGGGGCAGAACTATCAACCGGCATGGATGCAGACGCAACTTCCGCCCCGCTTGCAGCGCTCGCGGAATATGGGGATGTATTCGCCGTTCCAGTCCGGGTTGCGGGACATGACGAACCCGTATCCGCTGAACGGGAAAGTCAACTTGACTACGCCGAACATCGGCCCGGTCAGTAATGCGAGCAATCCATTTATCGGCGCGTATCAGGGTTTGACGGGGTTTCCGGGGAATGGGCCGAATGTGCCGCCTCCTCCAGGAGGGACCGGACTGCCGCCACCTCCGGGGGGAACGGGAACACCCCCGCCTCCAGGAGGTACTGGGCTACCGCCTGCACCTGGCGGGACTGGAACTCCGCCGACCGTCCCAACGCCGGCAACGAATCCGTACAATAAGCCGTATGGGGGGATGGTCGGCAATCAGGCTACAGGGATCATGCCGCCGTTCCCGGGGACTCCGGGGCCGATGTTGCCGCCCCGGATGCCGACCATTACCGAACCGGCGCCGGGTACGGGCGGGCCGGAGTTTCCGGGGACGAGCCTACCGGGTGCACCGTATGGGCAGCCGGCCACGAGTCCGTATGCGACGATTTCGAAGCTGATGAGTAGTCTTTCCCCGCAGACCATGCAGGGCCTGTTAGGGCTTTTTGGAGGGTTGAAAAAATGAGCGGACCAGGGCAGGGCCAGCCGATGGGCGGCGGATTTGGGCAACCGGGCGGCGGATACGGACCGTCGACGGGCGGGATGCAGAGCATGTATCCAGGCCAATACGGGGGCGGCTACGGGGGCGGGCAATATAACCCGCAGCGCTACCAGCAAAGCTACGGCGGCGGGGATGGGCAACAGCAGCAAAACTACGGCCAGCAGCAAGCGCCAAATTGGCTGCGCCAGATGTTTAGCGAGCCGTACAACCCGGCACCGCAACAAACCGCGTCGACTGGATCGCCGCCGATCGCGCCGCAACAAACGACCGGCTATCCTCCGCAAAAACAGATGTGGGCGGGAACTGGGGATGCGAGCAGCGGGCCAGAACTGGCGCCGCGCTTTGACGGACAAACCATGTCGACCGGATATCCGGCGCAAAAGCCGATGTACGCCGGAACGGGTGACGCCAGCGGCGGGATGGAGCAAAAGCCGCTAACCATGTCCGGCGGGATGCCGCCGTTAGCGCCTCCGATTGCGCCGGTACAACTACCTCCGCAAGCAGCGGCAGCTCCGTTTGCACCACAGCCGCCTCCGCAACTATCATGGGCGCAGCGCAAGGCCGCCGAACAGCAGGCGATGCGGCAAGGCCGAGTACCGGGTAAGGTCGGAGTGCCGGGGCGCGCGGCGGTCCCGCCCCCGTTCGAAACCGTACCTTCAACCCTCGATCCGCGCACGATGTCTTTCCTGCTGAATTGGATGGGCAATGGCAACGACGGCGGACCGGTCGCGCAGAGTAACCAGTACCTGAACGACTACAATTTCCGGTATGGTCAACAAGCACCGGGCGGACCGACCAATTATCTACCGCCCGGCTTCCGGTTCGAGCCGGGGCAGGGCATCGGTGGCGTCCGTTAAGGGGACATTATGAGCTTGATCGACGAGCAATGGTTGCGGCAGTTGATGCAACAGGTACAGGCGGGCCAACAGACTGACCCGAAGGCTCCGATGTCGGCAGGCTTGATGGCGGCTGGGCTGGGGATGCTGGCGAACGCGCACAAGGGCTTTGCCGGCGGCGTTGGCGAAGGGGGCTTGCTCGGGCTGAACGCGTACCAGCAGGCGATGCAGGCGCAGCGGAAGGATCCGGCGCAGCAACTCACAATGGCGAATGCGATCATAGGTATGCAGGAAAAGCTGCAAGATCAGAAGATGTGGGAGGGCTTCCGTACCGACATGGGCGGGATGACGCAGCAAAGCCCCGTACAGCCCGCCTACGGCATGCAAGATCGGAGCCTAGGGGAAATGCCGCCCCCACCTCCGCAAGGCCAACAGCAGGCCGGAAAGCCCTCGCTTGAGGTGTTGGAAAAGTACATGACCAAACCGAAGACGGCGAGCGTGGTCGGGCCGTTGATCAAGCACTATTACCCGGACTTGAACTTGGTACCGGGGGCGGTGCACATGCGCGGCGGTGAAGTCACTGCGTCCAATCCTGACTTGACCAAGCCGGTAATGGGCCCGGACGGTCGGGGCGCCGATCGGCCTGGGTTGGTCGAAGATGAGGCGCGCAAAGAGGCGCTGATTGCCCAAGCACGGCAACGGGCGCAGGCACGGTATACGCCGGTGCAGACGACGCGCGACGGGCGGCCGGAATTGGTGACTGCGGAAGAATTCGCGGCGGCGCGGTCGGCACCGGCCAAAGCCGACGAACCGCCGCCGGATATCCTGGCCGCCATGCAGGAAATGCAGAAGAACCGCATTCCGTCACGGTGGGACCAGACTACCGGCCTACAGGTCGGCGATGCGGCGCGCAACTATCAAGCGCCCGGACGCCTGGGCGTGGGCCAGACGGAAGCCGAAAAGGCGGCGGCATTGTTGCCGGGGAAACTCGCAGAAGAACGGGCGTTGATTGAAGTGGCAAAGGAAAAGCAGGGCGCATTATTGCCTGGCGAGATGAAAAAGAGTCTCATCAGCGATGCTTACAAGACGCAATTATCAGACTTGAAGGAGTCATACAAGAGCGCGAACACGGCCAAAGAGGTGTTGATGGCCGTCAATGAATCGCGTGAGTCATTGGCCAGTCCGGTTATTGTCGGCGGGTTTGGCAAGACCAAGATTGCCGGGCTGAATGCGATCAACGGCGTACTTCCGGCTGGGCTGCAAATTGCGCCGGCACTGTTGTCAAATTCGCAACGGCTGGCGTCGTCGCTTGGGCAGCAATTGGTTAAGCACGCGAAAGACCTCGGTTTTAACCCGTCTAATGCGGACGCCAAACGGCTGGAAAAAGTGATCGGTGACGAAGGGTTGAGCGAGAAGGGGATTCGCGCAATTCTGGACTTTCAAGAGAAAATGGCGCGGCAGAGCATAGACCAGCACAATAAGATCGCTGGTCAGGCCGAAGAAAAGGGCGGCTCACCGCTGTTCGATTACAAAGTCGCTGCTCCAGAAGTGTACGGCGGAACCAAACCGAAACTAGCGCCAATCGTTCCCGGCCGGGAACAGCCATCGGCGCCAACAACGAACATGACGGCGCGGGTGGCGGCACAACAAATTCTCAAGCATCCAGACGCTACGCCAGCAGATATAGCGCGGGCAAAGCGCCTGCTTGGAGTGCAATGATGGATATTGAAAAGCTGCGCAAGATGATGGGCAAGTACGGGGAGCTAACGCCGGAAGCGGCAGAAGATTCATTGCCCGACGAACTCAAGTTTGGCCCGTTCAATACCGGTGTCAAATTGCCCAAGTCGATAGCGGCGGGGCTGGTCGGTGCTGGCAAGTCGATTGACGATTTTCTAGGCACTGGTCGGCAGTGGCTGGGAGGCGGCGATCAGTTATCTGCTGAAATGAACGAAAAGGCGCGGCTGTACGCACCGTTGCGGGAATCCCGGCCGTTGGCTACGATGGTTGGAGAAATGGCGCCAGCGTTGCCACTGGGTTACGGTATAAGCGGAGCATTGACGAAGATTCCCGGAATGGCGGGGGCTGGCCTTGGGCGATTTGCCAACAACGTAGCGACCGGCGCGACTATGGGGGCTGGAGAGTATTCGGATGATGCAAGCGACCGCGTAACTAAAGCGGCGGTAGGCGCGATGGGCGGGGCCGTTGGCGATGTCCTGGGGCGCACCATTGGGCGCGCCATCCAGCCTATGCAGATCGCGCATCCGCAGGCTGGGCGGGAAGCGATGGCGGCAGTGCCTGGTTTGACATTGACGACCGGGCAGCGTACTGGTAATCCGTTGCTTCAGCGCATCGAATTGGCGGCTTCAAGGTCGCCACTTGGCACAGGCCTCGCGCGGGAACTCGACCTCGCCAACAAAATGGCGGTGAATCAGACCGCCAATCGGGCTATGGGTCAGGCCGGCGACGTAGTGGATATCGCGCAAGCATCTGGTCAGATTGGCAAGCAGTACGACACGGCCTTGCAAGGCGTCGAAGTGATGTTTGATTCGAAGGGAGTAAAGCAATTCAACAGAATCAATCAAAAGGCATTCGATACACTGACAACGAAACAGTATGACGAATTTGTCAGTACGGCAGAACAGGCGTTAGCGAAACTTGATCCTGAGAATAGCGCAAAGGGCAAGATCAGCGGCCAAGCCTACCAAGCGTTGAAACAGGAATTCAATGATGGTATCGGCAAGGCAAGCGGGCAAACGAAGCGGTTTCTCGTAGAGTTGAAAGCATTAACGGAAAAGCAGGCAGCGCAGTCCTTGCCGAAGGATAAGATGGCGCTTTACAAAAAGGCGGACCGTGAATGGTCAAGCATGGAGCAGCTGCGCAATGCGGTCGATCCGGCCGGAAACGTGCGATGGGGCGGCTTGCGCAATGCGGATGATCCGACCTTACAGGCGGTTGCGAAGTACCATACGACGATGCGGCCGTTAGCGGATTCTGGAACGGCGCAAAATAACTGGTACATGAATTTGTTAATGAATCCACTGGCTACTGGCGCGGCTGGGGGCGGGTTTGGTTATGTCGCTAGCGGCGGTGATCCATCCATGGCGATGTTGGGTGCTGGGCTTGGTGCGGGCGCACAATTAGGCACGCGCAATCTACTGCGCGGGCGCGGCGCGGACAAGCTGACAAAATGGGCGGAAAGCCCTACGCGGACAGCCATACGCAAACGCATGGCGCAAGGCGGCGGACTCCTGGGCGGGGCATTCGGGCCGCAATATGATTCGGGTGAATATTAATGAACTTCGACCAAGCCTGTGATCGCCTCCTAGGCCACGAAGGCATATACGTCAATCATCCGCGTGACCCTGGCAAGGAAACCAAGTGGGGTATCAGCAAGCGCAGCTATCCCGACTTGGACATTGCGGCGCTGACCAGGGACGAAGCGAAGGCGATCTACAAGCGGGACTTCTGGGACCGCGTCCACGCCGACCAGTTGCCGGGCGGTGTAGCTTTTCAGGTGTTCGACTTCGCGGTGAACTCGGGGATCGAAACGGCGGTACGGTATTTGCAGCGGGCGTTAGGTGTGGCAGACGACGGGCACTGGGGGCCGGTTTCACGTGGAACAGCGGCGCGCATGAGTGAGGCGGACATCATCATGCGCCTGACCGCAGAACGGTTAGACTTCTGGACTAGCCTATCGACCTGGCCTACCTTCGGTCGGGGCTGGGCACGACGGGCGGCGCAGAATCTGCGCTATGGTGCAGTGGACTCTTGAGGGGACGTGATGAACGAAGCGACGAAGCAAGCCGTATTAAGTGCCATCCGATCAATCCTGATTACGATTGGCTCGATCCTGGCGGCTCGTGGGTATGTTGACGAGCAGACAGCCAATACGATCATTGGTGCGGTGATGGTCATCATCCCGGTAGCCTGGGGGATATGGGACAAGATCCACTCCGAGCAAAAGACCGCAGCCCGGGAAGCCACGGCGGTGAACGTCGGGATTGTCGTTGCCGATTCGACGAAGGGCAAAACGCCGCTGACCACGCCGGCCGAGGCGGCGAGCCTGATCACAAACATGGCGCCTTCGGTCGCCGCTAACTCTCCAAAGGACGCACCATGAAAACGATCATCGTACTACTCGCAATTGTATTGTCTGGATGTGCAGGCTTCGGCAATATGGGAGCGATGAGTCCGGAACAACTCAAGGCGCTGGCGAACGATAAATCCAGCGCGGCGGCTTGCACCCAATACGTCGGCACCGGTGGCACGTTCACGGCGTTCTACATGAACAACGACAAGACGTTCGGCAGCGCGGGGGGCACCACGACGGTGAAATGCGGGGCGGCGGAAGCGACGTTCGCCGACGAAGGGAAGGCCGCGAATGGGGTAGTTACAGTGCCCGCCAAGCCGTAAAAAGTTGGGGAGACTAACCGGAGAATCATCATGTCACTCGGAACCGTACTACTCGTAATCCTGATCCTCCTACTCGTCGGAGCGTTCCCGACGTGGCCGCACTCGCATGCCTGGGGATACGGTCCGACCGGCGGGCTCGGGCTGGTGCTGCTGATCGTTATCATCCTGCTGGTGTTGGGGAGGCTTTGACAGTGATCCAATTCTGTGCCCGCATCATCCTACGCCACCGGTATTTCAACCCGGCGCAGATCGTGTGCCGGTTGGGCATCCAGGCTGCGACGGCGATATGGTCGATCATCGTGCTGGTCAAAACCGATGCGCTGGCGACTACCGCCATGGGTCCGCTGTTGACCCACTACGTCCCGGAGAACTGGATTGCAGCCGTCCTACTCGGCATCTCGGGGGCGCTGCACTACCGGCTGTTGCGAGAGAGTGAGCCGCGCATCTGGGGAGTGTTTGGGTATGCGGCAATGCTCGCCTACTGGCTCATGCTCTGGTCGTATGTCCTGCTCGCGCAATGGCTATCGCGGCCAGCGGTGTTTGCGGCACTGACGGTAGTGGTCGCGCTCGGCGTCGGTGCATTCATTGCTAATCCACGAAAACCCGATGATGCCAATCCTCGATGAAATTAACGCACGCATTGCCGAGATCATGGTTGCCGTAGGGATCGGCGGCGCGGTCTCCTGGAAGCGCTGGCTCAGTGTGCGCGCCGATATCCGCCGGGACAACGCGGGCACGACGGAGCAGGACGTGTACAAAAACATCATTGAGGAGCAGGGGCGGCATATCGCCCGGTTGGGCAAACGCCTGGACGAGGCCGAAGAGCGTACGGCGGAATTGGACGACCAGATCAAAACAATGGCTACCCGGATCAATGAAGAGATCAACCGGCGCTACGTCGCCGAGGCCGCAGCGCGGCGGCTGGAAACGGAAGCAGGCGGGATGCGTGCCGCTATTGCTGACCTAACCGATCGGCTGGCGGTGATGGGACGGGAATTGACTCGGTTACACGCGCCAGAACGGGCCAGATAGCCACGAGGACAGCACCACACTGCGCAGGCAGCGCGATCGACAGGGCGGACGTAGGGTAGGACTCCGAAATCGCTCCCGTGCGGTCCTACGGGGCTAGCGGGCGCCCGATGTGGACGGCGGGCAGATTACCCGCGGCGACCTCTCGCTGACTTGAACGTGGATTGTTCGGTGACAATTCCACGGATGCCGCCGAATTTAACGTAGCGATCAGCCATCACTTCCCCCTCCGCTTCGCTAGTGCCGTCCTGGCTTTCCAGAGTGCTTCAACGGTTGCCAGCATGGATTCGGCGATCATAGCGCCGGTCCGTCCGCAAATATGCCGTGATCGTCCCTATAGCCAGCCTCTACGGCGGCAGCCGTTTCCGCCGGCGTCTTTTGCGCCAATCTGTCCCTAGCCATCTCCACGGCCTCCGTGCGGCTTGTGCAGCGCGTGACGACCGCGCTACCGGTTTCGACATTAGTTACGCACCAGCCCGGCTCTTCGGGCCACGGGGAACGATGTACCGCGAACGTCGCCAAGCTTGCGAGATGCGGGGCGATATCCACGATATCCGCATTGACGACGGTATCGTAGGATTTGGTCCCATTGTCATAGAGTGGCAGGTTAATGTTCATGATCGTTCCTACAGGCGTCAACGGCGGCGAGCGTGTCATAATCCGGCGGCGTGTGTCCTGTATGGCAAACGCATCCAGCCGAGGTCCAATTCGGACAACCGTGATACGTGGCATGCAATGGCATCATTCGTCCTTTCGTGCGCGGATAGCGGCTACATACTGGCAAACGTGGTGTTCGGGGCTACGGTTTGATGCGTACTTAATCGTACTTACCATCTCGTCGCCAATCTTTGCTAGTGCTTCCCGTTCCTCCGCTCGCGCTTGGGTGAGGAGGGATTGGACGAAAAAGATCACTCCGTTCTGATCTGACCTTCCGCGCCCAGCGTGGTAATCCAGTAGCCATCGGCGTAGATCACGAAGTTGCTCATCGGTCAGCATGTCATCCCCCATTCTCCAGAATGGCGCGGGCTGCGGGTTTCACGGAAACAACGCCAGGTGCAGCCGGAAGTCCCAGCGATACGCGCCGGGTGTGACAGGCCGGACGTTGATGTAGAACGTGTTATTGCTGACAAGCTGCGCGCCCGGAAGGCCGACTGTCATGGTTCCATTCGGCGATACGGATTTGATCGGGTATGGGTATAACGACGATCCAAAGTCGCCCGGATTTGCGTTGATGGTCAGTTCCCGCAAACCCCGTTGACCAGGAACCATCTCCACGAGCGTGATGCGGATATTGCCCTTCACGCCCGGTGGAATAGTGAACCGCACAGCCACGGGCTGCGTCGTGATGCCGGACACATCCAGCGACGTTTGCCCATCCATCGCGGGCCACGCAATGTTGCGCAGCACGGTCCCCGGCGGTACGACTGGCGCAGGAGGCGGCGTAACCACTGGCGGCGGCACGACTACCGGAGGCTGTGTGCCGTCTGTGGCTTGTGAGTACACG
>ERZ1292632.2804-Hain-H43-01um-R2-2804-length-14069-cov-5_pt1 | contig 14069 bp, 13 predicted proteins | sample MGYA00564407_ERZ1292632 | MGnify/ENA primary metagenome ERZ1292632 (study PRJEB36523, sample SAMEA6512637) | groundwater metagenome | collected 2019-01-08 | study: AquaDiva: Metagenomics assemblies of 32 groundwater samples
ATTATCGCTGGTAATTCGAATGGTGATAGAAGGCATTGCCCGCCAAGCTCACTCCCTTAAAACTTGTTCCAAATTATGTGCTACTTGCAGCAACTTGACTTCATTGAAATGTTTAGCAATTATCTGGAAACCTACCGGGAGTTTTTTGCTTGCCCCGTTGGGGCCATCAACATCTACAAATCCGCATGGAATAGAAATCGCCGGCAAACCCGCCAAGTTAACCGGACAGGTATAAATATCCGCAAGATAACCAGCCAAGGGATCATCCAACTCGCCAAGCTTAGGCGCCACCGTCGGCATGGTCGGTCCGACAATTACGTCATATTTTTCAAAAATTTTCTCAAAATCCTGCTTGATCAAAGCCCTGACCTTTTGCGCCTTGAGGTAATAAGCATCATAATATCCCGCCGATAAAGCATAGGTGCCCAGCATTATGCGGCGTTTGACTTCGTTCCCGAATCCCCTGGCCCTGGAATCTAAATATACACCCAGCAAGGTTTTATTCCTCTCGGATAAGCCATATCGAATACCGTCAAAACGCGAAAGGTTGGCTGATATCTCCGAGGGTACGATTATATAGTAGACCGCTATGGCATGCTCAATCATCGGCAAGCTCACTTGATCAATATGAGCCCCCAGCGACTCCAGCTTGGCAATTGCCGCCTGCGCCAGATTATTTACTTGGTCGTCCAAACCTCCACCGAAAAATTCCTTGGGTACAGCCACCTTCAATCCGGCAATCGGCTTATTTAGATTGGCCGTATAATCGGGCAGCTCGCGAGAAGTTGGCACCGAAGTCGAATCCATCGGGTCGTGTCCGGCAATTGCATTGAGTATGATAGCCGCATCCTCAACCGTCTTGGTAATCGGCCCGATTTGATCAAGACTTGAAGCCATGGCAATCAGGCCGGAGCGTGAAACCAAACCATAAGTCGGCTTGAGACCGACCACACCGCACCAAGCCGCCGGCGCGCGGATCGAACCGCCGGTATCAGAACCGAGGGCATACACGGCTAAGTCAGCGGCAACGGCCGCTCCGGAACCGGCAGACGATCCACCAGCCACCCTTGTATGATCGTGCGGGTTCAGCGTCGGCCCGAATGCCGACTTCTCCCCAGTCGCCCCCATGGCAAATTCATCCAGGTTGGTTTTGCCTAAGAAAACCGCACCGACAGCCTTAAGCTTGCCTACCACGGCCGCATCATATGCCGCAACATAATTTTCCAGAATCTTAGATGCAGCTGTGCATTTTTCGCCCTCAATCAGGATGTTGTCTTTGATTGCGCACGGCACACCGGCAAGTTTAGAATCTAGAATCTGGAATCTAGAATCTGGAATGGAACCAAAAACCGAAAGATAGGCATTTAATTTTGGATTTTCTTTTTTAATTCTCGCCTGGTAATCGGCCGCGATCTCCTCAACCGAAAACTCTCCCTTCTTCAGGCCTTCATTGACAGATTTAATTGTATGAAACGTATTATTCACCAAAGACTGCCGGCACCTTAACAAAATTGTCTTTTTTCTCCGGTGCCATTTCTACCAGCTTAACCGATTCAGCCCCGACGTCACGTCGGGGTTTTTCTGACGGCTCATCCTTGCGTAAAACATTTTCCATACCTGTTATATTCGCAATCGGCTCCACCCCATCCGTATTCACTTCTTTCAGCTTATCAATATAACCCAAAATCGCCCCGAGCTCGGAAGCCATTTTTTCTTTTTCTTTTTCGCCAAGCTTGATCCGTGCCAATCCGGCAATATGCTCAACCTCTTTTTTGGTTATTTCGCTCATGGTTATATATTAACTCAAAATATCTAAATTGTAATGGCCGCGAGCCACTTAGTTTTTCGTCATTCAGATGGCACCGTGCAAATAAATATCGATTTTTGATATTTCCCGCTGATAAACAAATTGCGAAGTCAGGGCTTTGCAGCGGAGCAATTTTTTATCTAGGGAAATGATAAAATCGATATATTATTTGCCGGGGACAGATGCTGTAAGAAAAATTAAGGGGCGAGCGGCTACTTTAACATATTTATAAATTCTTTTTCAGATATGATTTTTACCCCTAGTTTTTTGGCACGGTCGTATTTAGAGCCGGGCTCGGTACCGGCAACGACGTAGTCTGTTTCCTTGGATACCGACGATGAGACATCTCCGTCATTTTCGCGCACCATTTCTTCGGCCCGTTCGCGGGATAACGTATCAAGCGTTCCGGTAAAAACAAATGTCAGGTCTTTCAATTTTGACGACTTCTGGGCTGATTCTTGTTTAAGAATCCGGAGGCCGACTTTATCAAACTTGGCAAGCAGTTTTTGATTATAACCGCTGGCAAACCAATCGTGAATACTCCGGGCCATTACTTCACCCACATCTTTGATTTTGGCTAATTCCTCAACCGAAACTTTTTGTAATTTTTCCATGGTTCCGAATCTGCGCGCCAGATCCAGAGCCGTTTCGGAGCCTACATGCGGAATGCCAAGAGCGAAAATAAATCTGTCCAGCGGCACTTTTTTACGCTCCTGCATCGAGCTGATTGTATTATCAGCGGACTTATCGGCAAAGCGTTCTAAATTAAGCAAATCCTCTTTTTTCAGGGTGTAGAGATCGGCTACATCTTTTATCAGGCCCGAATCCGTCAGTTGATCTATTATCTTGGGCCCCACGCCGTCTATGTTCATCGCGCCCTTGGAAACAAAATGATAAATCGCCTCGCGCTTAACCGCCGGGCAATTTTTATTTACGCACTTATGCGCCGCTTCGCCCTCAACGCGTTTGACCGGCTCACCGCAGGCCGGACACTTGACCGGAAAATGGAAAATCCTCTCCTTGCCCATGCGTAATTCTTTTATAACTTTTTTAATATCGGGAATCACATCGCCGGCCCGGCCGACTACCACGGTATCCCCTACCCGGACGTCAAGACGGCGGATCTCGTCCTCGTTGTGGAGAGTCGCCCGGCTGACCGTCGTGCCGCCGATCTCAACCGGCTCAAGCACGGCCACCGGCGTAAGCACCCCCGTACGCCCGACGCTGACAATTATATCTTTCACCTTGGTTGTTGATTCCTTCGGTGAGAACTTATAGGCAATCGCGGCGCGTGGCGCCTTACCGACAACGCCCAACTTTTGGAACATCTTGTTGTCGTTGACTATCACGACTATGCCGTCTATCTCATAATTAAGTTTATCCCGGCGGGTCTCCCAATAATCACGGAACTTTTGGACTTCATCCAGATCCTTGCAGAACTTATTGTGCGGATTGGTCTTAAATCCCAAATCGTGCAGAATTTTGTGCTCTTCTTGATGAACCTTCTGCCCCAGATCAGTAACAAGAGAGTACGCGTAAGAATCCATCTTGCGGGATTCCGTAACCGCCGGATCAAGCTGGCGTATGGAACCGGCGGCCAGATTACGCGGATTGGCATAAACAGCATCGCCCTTCTTTTTCTGCTCACGATTGATGCGGTCAAATTCCTTTTTGGTGATAAAAACCTCGCCGCGAACAACCAAATTAGGTTTTAGGTTATAGGTGTTAGGTTTTAGGGAAAGCGGGATCGCTTCGACGGTCTTGAGATTTTGAGTTACGTTTTCACCGATGACACCGTCACCGCGCGTAGAACCGATTTTTAATGCCCCGCTCTCGTAGATAAGTTCTATCGCCAAACCGTCTATTTTCAGCTCACAATAGAATCCCCCCGTCACGGCGCGCGGATCAAGCCGCTTCAATCTATCCGCCCAGTCCTCCATGTCCTTGGCGTTAAAAGCATCATTAAAAGAAAACATGCGGAGCGGATGCCGGAATTTTTCAAACTTTGCCAGCGGCTTACCGGCGACTCTTTGGGTCGGCGAGTCGGGCGTTACCAAATCGGGAAACTGCTGTTCAAGATCAAAAAGTTCTTTTTTCAGGGAATCCTCAACTTGTTCATCAATGATCGGCTTATCCAAAACCAGCCGGTGGTAACGGTATTTGGTAATAAGTTTTTTTAGTTTATCTATCCGGTTTTTTGCCTCGGTTTTCGTCATTGATGCGACTATTTTATCACAAATTTGAAGCATAAAACAGCCCCTCCCCAGTTTTGAAAATAAAACTGGGGAGGGGCTGTTTATCCTCAAGAGTTATTATTTCGGGCTTACCTCTTTCCAGACAGGTATGGGCCTTTCTATGTTGATCGGCTTAGTTAGAGCGCATGAGTAGCCGTCTTTATCGGTTACGGTTTCGGTTATATTGTAAGTTCCGTTATTGATATATGTGTGGGGCGGGTTTTGGGTGGTAGAGTTGCCGCCGTCACCGAAAAGCCAGTTCCAAGCCCGCTGGCCCACGCCGCTAGTATCATAAAATACTGTTTGATCGGTAAACTGTATCGGCTGATTGGCTGAAGGATTAAGAAAAGGCACCCAGGTAAAATTAACCAGCGGATAAGCATGCTTCGGAGTAGACCATGATCCGGAATCTTTCCAGGCGGATTCGATATTGAGGGAATCCCAAACCTTAACCCTGGCCTTGTAAGTTACTTGCCAGTTCCAAGGCGGCACGCCATTGCCGGTGTAATAAGAGGTACCGGAACCGTTAACTTTGCCGGTATCTACCATAAGAGGCGGGTTCCAGGAACTTCCTGTGTCGTCCGCTTGGACCTGGTAGGCGGATTGGGGGTTACCTTCCGGGTCAGAGTAGGTCCAGCTTACGAATGCCGAAGGGCCGCTCACGCAATAATCCGGCGTGGTGATGGTAACAGTCGGGACAGAAGGAGGAGAATTGGTTATGGTAACCGGCGTTCTGGCTTCGGCAGGCGTGGCCGCCCCCCTCTCCGCAATTACTTTAGCGGTGGAGGTGGCAGTATAAGTGCGGACATCTGTGCTTTTGGGATCATCAGTAACAGCCAAGCATTTGTGGCCGTTGGCATTAGAAGCACAGGCACCGGCTGCAGGCGAGGGCAGAACACCGCAAGCGGCCTCAACAGTGGCTACACTATTAGATGGGTTCGTACAATTCCACCAGTAATTATAGTTAATCGTTCCCGTGGCCGTACCACCAATATCAGCAGTTAAAGTCGTATCAAGCGGCGACGGACCCGATGCCGGGTTGGCAGCAAGAACTACCTGCAGGGTGGGGGGGGTGGTTACATTAATATTTTGGGAGCATGTCTGGCCGAACCAGGCCACATTTTGCTGAACCATTCTCCAACCAAAAGCATAAGTTCCGACGGTATTAGGAGCCGTAGCGTTAAAATTAAAAGTAGCTTGCGCATTGGGGGCGACTGTCGGCTGGGGCAAGACATTCCAGACGGCTGAAAACCCTGGTGAGGGTGGAGGCCATGGCCAGTTAGTAAGGCCATAGAAATTAACGGGGTCTTGGGATGCGTCTTTCCAAATACTGGTCCCTGTGTTTTTCATGGTTACCGAGGCGGCAAAAGTCTGGTTCGTAGTAACGCTGGCCGGAGCGGTTATATTTATGCACTGGGAATCGTTTGGAACGCCGGAAGGGGTAGGAGTGGGAGAAGGTGACGAAGCGCTGACAATCATGTCAGCCGTAGCCACACAATTATTGTAACTTAAACGAGCTTTGGTCGAACCCGGACTCCAACCGGTAAACATTGCCTGCGTCCGTTCCGCCGGCGGAAGGCTCGTATTGCAATTACCACTTTCGTAATATGCAACGCTCGTATTATCAGAACTCCACCAAGTACCGCAATTAACGCTCTCGGGACCACCGCCTGCCGGGGTATAGGTACCCAGGTAATTAACGTTCTGACCGACATTAAAGGTCCGGGAGGTGGGAGTAATAGTAAGCGTCCCATTGCAACCTCCGCCTCCGCCGCTCGGGGTTGGGGTCGGCGAACCACCGCCACCGCCACCGCCATCCGAGCAATCGTAGATAACAGTCTTCTTACAATTGCTACACGCGGTCCATCCGCAGGAACTGTCATCCGGACAAAAACCGGTATATGTCATATCATAACAGTCCGCCTCAAAGCCCGTTGCATCACAAGGTTCAGGCCCGCAAATCTCAAAACAGGTCAAAGACTCTGTAAGACAGACATCGCCTTGAAACGAATCTACTAAACTACATTCAGCATCGCTACAATTAGCCAAAACTTGGTTGCGATTAACAACAAATAAGAGGAGGGGCAAAACCACTAAAATAATAATTAAACTTAAATTTTTTTTAAAAAAATTGGTCACATGCATAGAGAATTATTTTTCGCTATAAATAATCGCCACCATCCTTGCGTTGTCTGCCGGGGCAAAGAAGATGGAAATATTTATTTTATCACCTGTGCCGTTATTCTGAAAAGACATTTGAAAGGATCTTTCGGTTTTTTTACTAAATATCTTGACCCAATTATTTTTTAATAGATATGAATCATAAAAATCTCTCAGCTCCTCAAGAGATTTACCTGTATTGAATTGGATAAGACCAACTTTGCTTAAATCCGGAAATTCCAACCTAACATTCGAGGAATCGATAACCTGCCCAAGAATCAATTCTTGTGGAACCCTGACTTGTTTCTGGCCAACTCCAGGCCAAACAAAGAAAACCAAAGACGCCACAACTATTGCTATAGCGGTAATTAAAATAGTTTCTTTGCTTTTGATGCTTAGCTTCGGCTTAGATTCAGCCATCCTCTTAATTATAGAACCACGCGGATATATTTCATAGAAAACTTATCAACACGCAAGCCCGGCGACGCTTGGAAGAAACTGCTCACCCGCGATTAGAACTTATATTTTCCAGGAGTTGCGATAGACCGCCGCATCATAAATGATACTTCTTCGTTCATGTTTTGAGGAGTTATTGTTATGGCCGGAAATTTAGCATGCCAAACTCTAAAAATTTCGTCGGCAAATCCTTGACCAACCGCGTCAACCCCCTCAAAGTCCAGAATAATCGATTTGAATTTTTCCAACCCGGTTAATATTCTGCGGGCTTGCGAGCGGGAAATAAAATCACGCGCGCCGCCGGGCTGGTAAAGTCTTACCTTCACTTCCGTAACTCCAAATTCGAATGACTCGGCGGAATATTTTTTAAAAACCGGCCACAATTCTCTTGCGGAGTTGCCGGCAATGGTAAAGGTTATCCTTGTCCCATGCGCATGTTTAATCGGTTGGATTGTAAAATCATTCCGAATGTTGTCAAAAAATAATTTTTTGGCTGCGCTTCGGATAATAAATGTGTCCGCAACTCGTCTGGTAAAAAAGATCCCTTCGCCGGTATGAGCTTCCGGAGCCGTGGTTTGTTTGCCTTTTAGTAAATCCTGTATCGCCTCCTCCACGCTGGCCAAATGTCGGGAATGAATAAGATTTTCAAAAATCCCGATTCCCCAGTCAACGACATCAAATCGCACTCCAGCGCTATCTCTTTTCATGCTTATTTTAATTTTCAAAGACCGCGAGTGTTCTATGGCATTATTCAACATTTCGGTAAAAGCATACTCAAGAATACGGGTTACATTGCCGGGCAAATTTTGGAAAATACCGGTTTCGCGATGGATCAACTCAAAAATCTGATCTTCGTGAAGATTTTTATTTCCCAAAATCCTGGAAAAACTTTGAATATCTTTTTTGGCCGCCCGCACAGAATTTTCATCAGCAAGCACATACCTGATTTGATTGGCACGGCCGATTCTTACAATTTTGCCTTCGTCCGCAAGAACCTGAAAAAACCGATGAATATAAACACGCGAAAAACCCGTAATTCTAACCACATCGTTTACGGTTATCTTGCCTTTATCCCGAATCAAGTTAAGGATAACTTGATTTATATCTAATTTACGTCTGTCTTTATCCATTTGTTTACCACTTTCATTATATATTATAAACCAAAAGTTGTAAACACAGACAATAAAAAACCCTGTCGGCTGTGGAAGCTTCCACAGCCGACAGGGACACATAAAGGGTTCTAGCGCCGCGAGCGCGAACGCGGCGGCAAATGCGACGAATGTGCAGGGTCGGGATTGGCGGTGGGTGCGTTGATGGTGAGTGCCTGTATCACCGACGCCTCCCCTCCCCGGCCATCTTTGACCACAACACCGATGTCCACCCGTATGGGCAGATTACCCGGGGTTGAATTGATACCGGCCGTTTCAAATACTGCACGGCCTGGCTCGGAAGATAAAGTAAAACGCTCCTCTGGCAACCACCGGTAATTCAGGCGATCACCGTCAGGATCAGAGGCGGTGGCCAAGCAGTTGACTCTCTGCCCACTCACCACTTCCGTGGTATCGCAGGTAAGAGCAATTGTCGGCTGCCGGTTCGTCGGGGTCGGAACCGGCACTAAGTCCGTCTCCAGCTTCTGCCAGACCTCCCACGCATCCAGCCGTGGGAAGCCTTCAACCCTGCGGCTACCACCCGCTACGGCTGTTTTGATCTTCTTAAAAACCGCCGAATTGATGGTCACGCCCCGCTGATCAAGGGCTGTAACCCAGAGGTAACCGGCCACGGCCGCATTCGGCGAGGCCGCCGATGTCCCATCCCAGTTGGCATAGTCGGCGCTGTCCTTGATGGACAGCACCTTCCTGCCTGGAGCCAGGGTAGTCGTGCAGCCGACCACCTTGTTGGAAAACGACGAAATCTCACCGCTCGGGTCAATCGACCCAACGCCGATGACATTGTCCAAGCGCTCCGCCAAGCACGCCGGCCAGCGGGTCACGCTATCACTACCATCGTTGCCGACGGCAGCAAAAACAATCATCCGCTCCCTACCGGCCATGATCACTTCCCCAAGCAGTTCCGAAATGCCGTTGACCACAAAAGAACAGTTAACAACGACAGTCCCCGGAATGCTGTTGAGGATGTGAGCAAAGGCCGCCAGGACCGCCGCCTCATCTATATAAGCATAAGGCGTGCGGCTGGCTGTGTAGCCGGTAGTACCGACGCGCAGCATAACCGCGTTGCACTCCCAGGCCACGCCGCTTATGCCCAGGCCGTTGTTGCCAACGGCACAGGCACCCATGGTCCTCGTCCCGTGGCTGATTTCGTCCTGGAAGGGATTGCTCCCTCCGTAAAACGACTTGCTCGCGGCCTGATTCAGATTGGTCACGAGATCGGCATGAAGACGCGTTCCGGTGTCCATGAACACCATCGTTACTCTCGATGAACGAGAGCCGGTGATGCCACCTTTTCCGTTGTACCAGAGTTTGGGAACATTCATGGCCTCAAGGTGCCACTGGTCAGAAACCAGCGGGTCGTTAGGAAGCGGCGACGCCTGCTGGACAGTGCCGATCTGGTTGCGCCAGATGCGGATGCCGGACCTACCGGCCATCCTTTTGATTTCCCGGAAAGTCTGCTCCTCGGCAACCAAATGCGAAGCGCTGGGAATTAAGGAAAGTTCCTGATACATCAACTTGAACTTACAGTCCTCCCTCGTCTCCCACGCCTCGGCGCTCTTGATCGGCTCCTGGAGCAGACGCTCCATGGAGTAAATGCCGAACGGCAGGTTCTGCCGCATGACTAGCGGCAGCTCGGCGAAGGAAAAAGAATACTTGTTTGCGTCAAGCGTGTCGCACGTTTCCGGCGACAGTTTGACGATGACCCTTCCTGGAATATACTGCATGCCAAACCGTTCCTTCAGTTCGGCGATCCGGGATGGCTCGTTATCGTCTACGGTCGCCGCCTGGGCGAAACCGCATAAAAGAAAGAAAACGACAGCTAAACGCATAGCACACTCCTTATTGACAAGAATCTATACCTATTACATTATATCAAAAAATCGGCCCAAAGTCAACCCCCACACTCATGCATGAGTGTGGGGGTCAAGCCGATTTTTGTTCTTATTCCTAGCTTATTTTGTATGTATTTCTACGGCTTACCCCGCCCCACTTTTGGTAATTAAACAAAAACCCTTCTTAAAAAAGAGGGCCCGCAACTCAACATGGCCGTGCGGACGCAATTCCGCTTCCAGCGGAAACGGCTATCCGCCTGTCCGCACCCTAACAAACGGCAAAAGTAGAGCGGGGTTAACTTTTTGTTTCCGTGCTCGTCCGCCAACTGACGGACTGCGCTCGGACAAAAATTAAAAACTTATCTCGAACGAGCGGGTTACCCCCTGATACGTGCCGACCGCCTTGAGTGGTGGTGCCGTACAATCAGCAGGAACGAATGCCGCATTCGTGTAACCGTTGATAAAGGTGGCGCCATTGCTCATAACGGGTACGGCAATCGAACCGATCCGGTTTACATAAAGACACCATTCAATCGCAGTTTCCGCAGCATAAGCGGCCGCAACCGAACTCTTGATATCAGCGGCGGATCTGATTTTGGGTATGAATATCAAAGAAAGCGTCAAAACTATGGAAAGAATTATTCCGATCATAAGAACAGCCAAAATAACAACCACCCCCGACTGGGAATTAGCGTTCAGTGTAGAGCATTTAGCGTCTGGTTTTTTAGTTTTGAAAATTTGCTTCATGCTATATGTTTTAATGTTTAGGTGGTTAATTGGATAGGAATCTTTGCGAAAGAGTCGTCTGAAAATCAATGGTCGCCTGCTGTTTGGTTTTGGTACTCCTAAGACTGCCGATAATGGTTACGCGCGGTTGCTGACGATCATCAACCGGCGTACCGGAAATACAGAATTGCAAACGCGTAAATTGGACCGTATTGGAACTTATTACGCTATCTACGCCGTTGACCGTACGGTGAATTGCATTGCCGGAAAAAGAATACGTAACGGCGCCGTTTATCGGATGAGTTAAGTTTAAAATTGTAGCCGGAGCCCCGGGACAGGCATTGTCCGGACCGGCAATCTGGCTTACGCGTATTTCTTTGGCCATTGATTCCAGAGTAAAACCGGCATTTTCTTCGGCCTGCTGGAGGTTGAAGGCCCGTCTTTGAAGTTCGAGTGAGCCAACAAAAATACCGCCCATCAATACCAAGACAACCGAAAACAGCAAAACAACCACCAAAGTCTCCATCAGCGTAAATCCCGCATTAGTTTTTAGATTGGTTTTCATTGTATATTGGGACCAAGTGAGACTCTTAATTTTTCGTCATTCAGATGTCACCGTGCAAATAAATATCGATTTTTGAAGTTTTTTGCTGATGAAATCACCTTTGAGTTCATCCAGAAAAACGAGAAAATCGACTATATTATTTGCCGGGGACAGGTGCTGTAAGAAAAATTAAGGGGCGAACTTCATTTCCAATTGAATAAATGCTCCTCCGCGCTTAAAGATTTAACGGCACCGCCCCGCTCAATCCAATTGACGGTAATTACTACTTTTTTCTCAATGTTTGCCGTAATCGTACTTATCACTACCGTTCTTTTAAAAATCGTATCGCTGCCGGAATCATAACTGAACAAACCGCTGCCGCTATCTTTTTTTAAAACCGGGTCCGCCCCCAAAGCAATCAGCGATTGCGAATTCCACTGGACGCGATAGGTGCCGTTTGCGATAGAAGTTCCGAACGCATTACCCAAAAACCAGTCGCGATCACGTATGTTCCTCACAGCTTCTATTCCCTCTTGGGCCAGACCGCTGGCGACAAAATTGTTGCGCACCGCGCTGGCGCTCCGAAGATTAGTGCTCAAGATAAAAGAGGTAGCCGTAAAGGCAATGGCAAATATAAAAATCGTGACTAAAATTTCGATCAGGGTAAATCCCGAATTAGTTTGCGGCTTGCCTAGCCCGCTGACTGCGCCAGCGGTCGGCCTAGGGCGGTTTGTAGTTTGTAGTTCCACTTTAATTTGCCAGATTAATCTGCCCGGAAGGGTAAATGGTAATCTGCGTGCATGATTGTTGGGCACAGTTCGTCTGGCCCTTCAATTGGATAGAAATGACCGTCGTCGGCCCGTTTAAGGCCGGATTGTTGTTAATATAGGTTTTGGGATCGGGCGGCTCGAAAAAGACATCGGAAAAAGAGGAGCGTATTTCCATATTAGAGTTTGTCAAATTCTTAGTTTCTACTATCAAATCGCCCGCTTGATAATTACGGGTTGAAACAGACGAACAAGGACCGGCAGCCGGTACCGGCTTGGCGTACAATCTGTATGAAACGTTACTAACGTATTCTATGCCGTAACCGCAAACGACATTGCCCTGATAACGGTTACCAGCAACGGCCATGGATTGGACGCGCCGGATATCAGATACGATAATGGCGGCAACCTGGTTGCGCGCAACGCGAGTTTTGGGCGAAGACCTAAAGTTTAAAATTAAAACCACCGAAAAAGTGGCAATAATGGCGCTGATCACCAAAAGTTCAATTACAGAAAACCCATTTTTATTCATCCCGTTAGAAGTCGCTGCTACGCAGTCTTAAATATAATCTGAAGACATCTAGCAAACTCTTCGTTAATCAAAGGCCATGTTGGCTAACCCGTAAGGGCGACTTCTAACGGGATTCATATTTGGCTTCTATCTGATCGCCCGCCTTGATCGTGGTATGCCCAAGGGCGCCGACATTGATCGGCTTGCCGTTCAGATAGAAATGCCAGCTGGGACGATCCGCCAAGTTGGCAATGTCTCCTATTTTGGCCACTTTCAGCGTACCGTCGTCATCAATGGAATAGCGAAAATCGAAATTGCCGCCCAACGAAGCGGAGTTCAGCACATCCAAGACCGTCATGCCGGGTATTACCAGACCTTGAAATTGCCTGACCTCGCCATTGCCGAAATCAAGAACAAGCTGCGATTGATCAGCCGGCCCGCCTGCCGGCGAGGCAGGCAAGTTAACCTTGAAAAACACGAAGAGCCCGCCCACCACAACGATTACCAAAACCCAAAACCAATAACTTTCTACCAACGGTTTTTTTTCCATTTTGGAACTTACCATTTTAATTTAGTTTAGGAAACCGATGTTACTTAAGAATTGCCGGAATTGCGTAAAATAGATAACCCATCTTTTTAAAAATCACATCTCCCAATAAAATATAAGCTGTCGCGCTTGCGCAAATCAACGTTCCGAACGGCAATTTTGTCTTAAGATTGGCTCGGTGGGTTAACAAAAGGATCGCGCCCAATATCGCACCGGCGGCCACGGCAAGGTACAGAACAATAAGCCCGCCCCAAAATCCAAAGATTAAACCGATAATTCCTGTTAATTTAACATCGCCAAGACCCAATCCCCGACCGCGAGACAACAGCCACACAAGAAAAAAGATGGCGGCCAACACACCCGCGCCGGCCAAACTGCTTAGGTCAAAAATCTGCCAACTGCCCGTAGAGCCGATTATCTTTTGAAGTATTGACCAGGCAACGGCGCCGACAAGCAAAACGATCAATAAGGAATCCGGCAGTATCAAATGACGAAAATCAATAACGGCTAAAATTAAAAATAACTCCAGAATAAAAGCTCCCGATATCCAAGCAATCCAACCGGAACCGGCAAAAAGCCAATAGGACATTACCGCGACAAAACCGGAATATACCTCAATCGCCGGATAAACCGGCGATATTTTCTTACCGCAAGCGCGACAACGGCCGGCAAGGATCAGAAAACTGATAACCGGAATTAGGTCGTACCAAGCCAGTTTTGCGCGGCAATGAGGACAATGCGACCGGCCTCCGACTATAGACTGCCCGAACGGAACTCTATGAATGACGACATTAACAAAACTCCCTATTATCAAACCGGCGATAAAGATATAAACGTTCCAAAACACACAGGTGGCAGGTGCTAGGTATCAGGTATCAGGTTAAAACCTTAAACCCAAACCCACGCTGTAACCTGTACCCTGTAACCTGTACCCTAGCTAATTATGGCTGGCCGGAATCGTAAATACAATCGCTTGCGGCGGTGTTCACGCAGGTTTCGGTCGCGCCGTTTATCAGCGCACCCAACCAGCCAGTCGAATTGATGTCCGTATCATTGGTCAGAGCGTTGGTATTTTTTTGTTCCAATTCAGCCCAAATCTGCATGCGGGAAGGAGCAGTAGCGGGTGTATAAGCGTAACCGTAACAATTCAAGGCCGCCGCGGGCGCTCCGCTGTAAGTGTCAGTGCAACCGGCCGCCAAAGGATCGCGCGGAATGTTGACCAAATATGTCGGCTTAAGACTTGTCATTACATTGGTACCGATGCACGGACTGCCAGTACAAAGATAAGCACCATTATCGTCAAAGAAGAGTTCCAG
>ERZ1292632.2805-Hain-H43-01um-R2-2805-length-14068-cov-5_pt1 | contig 14068 bp, 15 predicted proteins | sample MGYA00564407_ERZ1292632 | MGnify/ENA primary metagenome ERZ1292632 (study PRJEB36523, sample SAMEA6512637) | groundwater metagenome | collected 2019-01-08 | study: AquaDiva: Metagenomics assemblies of 32 groundwater samples
TCCGTAGCTTCTCTCATTGCAGAACTTCTCCACAAGGTTGGAAAAGAAGGGGTGATTGTGGTTGAGAAATCAAACAATAGTGAGATCTCAAGCGAGCATACTGACGGCCTCGAAATCAATAGAGGTGATGTATCTCCATATCTCATTACCGACAATCAACGAATGGAAGCAGTGCTTGATAAACCATCAATTCTTTTGACGAGTTACCGAGTGACTAACGCAAATGACCTCCTCCCGATACTGGATAAAATCATAAAAGCAAGAAATAAAAGAGATTTTGTATTAATCGCAGATAATGTGGAAAGCGATGCTCTGGCCACTCTCATAGTCAACCGATTACAGGGCAAGTTCATGGGCATAGCCATCGCCATTCCTCAAACCGAAGACAAAAAACAGTTCCTTGAAGATATCGCCTTACTCACCGGTGGTACGGTATTCACAGAAGACAAAGGCAACCGATTAGACAATGCGGAAGTAAGCCAGCTTGGCCAAGCTAACAAGGTAATCGTTCGTCAAAATAAAACCACTATCATCGGAGCTAAAGGATCCAAGACTCTTATCGATGCCGAAAAGAATCGAATCCGAAATGCTCTATCAGAAAATCCCAAAGACAGCGAAAAACAAAAACTGGAAATGAGATTAGCGCGTCTCAACAACGGCATAGCGGTGATTAAGGTAGGATCGCCGACTGAAACAGAATCCAAAGCTCTCAAGTATAAAATTGAAGACGCTGTGAATGCCACAAAATCAGCTCTGAATGGCGGTATTGTTTGCGGGTCAGGCATTGCCCTGTCTCAAGTCAAGACTTCAAGCGAAATCCTAAACAAAGCACTTCAACAACCATTCCGTCAGCTCCGAGAAAATATAGGGGTCGATAACATCGAACTGAAGCCGGGCGAGGCATACAATGCTGTGACCGACGAAAAAGGTGATTATATGAAAGTTGGAGTGATTGACCCAGTAGAAGTTTTAATAGCCGGGATTGATTCAGCGGTGTCCATAGCGAGTATGCTAGTCACAACTCATGGGATACTTTGCGAAATCCCAGATAAGAAATAAAAAAATGGAAGAAGAAGAAAAATATTTGTCAGTTATTGTAAAACCGCTTCTATCAAATGAAGGTGCGATGCATATTGAAAGAAAAATAGATGAAAGAGGTGTCTGTCTTTTACTCGATGTAGACCGGGCAGACATGGGCAGAATAATCGGTAAGGAGGGTCAGACCGCCCAAGCGATCCGCACCCTGCTCCGACAATTCGGAGGGGTCAGCAAGAAAATGATATCTCTTGTAATTAACGAACCAGCCGGTAGCGAAAGAAAATCAAGATACCATCCATTACACGAACTGAGAGACAAAGAAATACTGGGCGTATGAGCAAAATGTCCCAAACACAAATAGACAGAAAGTTTGATTGGGATAAGGATAAAGGAATAGTAAGAAGAGAAGCGGCCAAAGAAGCGGTTGAAAGACGAAACATCGGAAACTGCTTTGTTTGTGGGATGTCCGTTTATGTATCGCCCGGCCAGTTTCTATCTTATCGGTTGGATAAATTTGGCGAGAAAGTATTTAGCCACAAGTCGTGTAGACGAGGAAAATGATTGAAAAAATAAAACCATATATTGGAAATCCAAAAAAGCACCCTGACTCACAGCTCAAGGCATTAGCCGCTGTGGTGCAGAGATTTGGCTGGCGTATTCCTTGCCTTGTAAGAAATGAAGACTTTGTGATTATAGCTGGTCATGGTCGCTGGATGATGTGGAATAAATACAAAAAGGCATATGACCTGAAGGAAATATGGATAATGAATGACAAGGGCGAGACCATCTGCGGGGCCCCAGAGACAACACCACTCTCCGAAGAAGACGCTCGAGCTTACAGAATAGCCGATAATAAATTGGCTGAATCGGACTGGGAAATGTCTCTTGTTAAGCTCGAGCTCAGCGACTTCACAAAGGAAATGATAGAGTTGGTAGGATTCGATGCTGACTTGGTGCAAGCCATTAAAGAGGATGACTTCTCCATGCCGACATCTAAACCATCTCATTCAAAAGAAGGCGACCTGTATGAACTCGGTAATCATCGCCTTATCTGCGGCGACTCAACAAAAGACGAGACATATGCTAAACTTATGCAAGGTGAAATGGCGCGTCTGGTATTCACAGATCCTCCTTACGGAGTAGATTATGTGTCTGGTGTAGGTCTAAGTTATGAAAGTGATAAATTCGGTGGCACTGGCGGTAAGATATTCAATGATGATAAAACAGAAGAAGAATCGAGAGTATTTTATACCGACATACTGAGATGCATTCATAAATTCACCACCGATGACTGTAATATTTACTGGTGGTATGCATCGAGAAATACAAATGTAAACATCGATGCCTTCAGGGAAGCCAAATGGCATTACAGTCAGACAGTCCTGTGGCTCAAAAACAGCATGATATATTCCCCAGGCCAACTCTACCACCGCATATACGAACCCTGTATGGTCGGCTGGAAAGACGGTAAAGTCCATTATCGAGATATCCTGTTCTCTTCATTCACTGAGCTATGGACTCTTGAAAAGAAAACATTCGCCGAACATCTCGATGTATGGTATCAAAAGAGAGATCCGACTCAAAAATATATCCATCCATGTCTTCCGGCTGGCGAAAAGGTGTACATTGATAAAAAGTGGATTCCAATAGAAGAAGTAAAAGCAGGTCAACACTCAGAATATGGGCTTATTGATTCCATCACTACAGATCATGAATCGGAAGAGATTACAGAAATAGAGGTTGAAGGTCAAACTACCAAATCAACTTCTAATCATCCGTTCCTTATTTTAAGAAATGGCATGGTCAGTTGGATAGAGGCGGGTTATGCACAACCGGGCGACTTTATTCTTGCTAATGTAAATGTATTTGATACACTAAAACCATCATGGGACAAAAAGGCCCACCAAGCAAACATCCATCTGGAACAGGATACACTACAAACAAAGGGTACCACAGGATCTACGATACCAAACAAAAGCGGTACCGATTCGCCCATAATATCGAGTGGAAACGCTACAACGGATCAATACCCACAGGGAAACAGGTACATCACCGAAATGGACGAAAGCAAGATAATCGAATTGGAAATCTTGAGCTTGTCGATTTCCTTAGACACAAGCGGTATCACTCCGATTGCAGAGATAACAATGGTCAATGGAAAAAGCGATGTAAAGTATGCGGCCGGTATAAGCGAATCAATAAAGAACATTGGTATTATTCAAGAACTTGGATTACCGGTAAAGTTTGTAGGATCTGCTCGATTAAACGATCCATGGCGGTCAGAAAAGTTCTTATTGCGAAAGGTTGGAAGCGTAAAAATTATCCGAGAAAAAACAAAAGTTTATAATTTATCAATTCAAGGAATCCCAGCATTTGATACTTTGATAGGAGTAAGCCATAATACTCAAAAACCCGTAGCACTTGCAGAAAGAGCCCTCAAGCGATCCAGTGAAGAAAACGACATCGTCCTTGATGCATTTGCAGGATCGGGAAGTACTATGATGGCTTGCGAGCAAATGAATCGGAAATGCCGACTGATTGAATTGGATCCGAAATATGTTGATGCCTGCGTGCAAAGATGGGTGGACTACACCGGCAACATGGAAGTGATTAAAAACAAAACAACCGAAACATGGGAAATCAGCGAGAGCTCAAAAAAGGAACATGCAAAGAAAGAGCGAGAGAAAAGGCAGAAAACCAAAGCTGAATAATTTGTTAGCACTTCCTTAGCGATTTGCACCCAGGGCAAGGCAAACGGTCAGCCATCTCCCTCATAAGGAGACCATAAGTGGTTCGACTCCACTGCCCTGAACATGGAGACAACTCAAAAATCCACAAAAACAGGAAAAAAACAGGAAAAAAGAGACGAGAAGGGTCGCTTCATACCCGGAGTGTCTGGCAACCCCGGCGGTAAGCCACAAGGTATCAAACATGTCTCAACAGTGCTTCGTGAAATGCTCGACCAGCTTGTCGAAGGAATGGACATAACCCATCGCGAAGCTTTGGCTAAAAAGATATATCGCATGTCTTTGATTGAAGGTAATACTCAAATGATAAAAGAAATTATGGATCGCACCGAAGGCAAGGTGACCGAGATAATCAAATCAGAAATAAGCGGCACCCTTACTCACGAAGGAATGACAGACGAAAAGCTCGATGGATTTGTCGATGATTTTGTAACCAGATTTAAAAAGAAACTCCATGAGCGAAACAAAGAAATCGGAGAATAAAATATCGGACATGACAAACGAGGAGCTGAAAGAGATGCTCCTCGATCAATCTATTGTGGCATTTTTACAACATGAGCGCATAACCACTGAGAACGGCATACCGCTTGATTGGCGCAACCATGAATTTTCAATTGATATTTACGAAGACATGTATTCACTGAAGCGAAATATTGTCGGACTCAAAGCGGCGCAGGTTACATTCACCACCATTGCGACAAATGTCGTGCTCTGCATAGCTAAGAAAAAACATTTCAATATTATTTACTGCCTGCCAACCTTTGATGATATTCATGTGTTCTCCGGCGGCAAAGTAAACCGAATCATCGCCCAAAATCCTATCTATGCGTCATGGGTGCCGAACAAAGACACCATGGAGCAGAAAATAGTTGGCAACAATATTATTCACTTCCGAGGAACCCACAGCCCGAAAGCGGCCACTATGATTCCATCCGATCTCAATGTTTATGATGAAGTGGATTCGAGTAATCAGGAAGTCATTGAGCAGTATAGTACTCGTCTACAACACTCAACTCTGAAGCGCGAGTGGTGGTTCTCTCATCCCTCTGTGCCGGGCAACGGTGTAGATCGCCACTGGCCGAAGTCAGATCAAAAACATTGGTTTATAAAATGCCCTGCCTGCAAAAAAGAGCAATACATGAGGTGGCCTGATTCGATTGATGTGGAAAGGGAAATATACCAATGCATACACTGCCATGCGGAAATAACAAACAATGTACGCCGGGAAGGTCGCTGGGTACGCAAGTACAAAGACAGACCCTACTCCGGCTATTGGATCCCCCTGCTTATCTGTCCATGGGTGACCGCCAAAGAAGTGATCGGCTACTACCACGACAAATCAGCTGATTATTTTTACAACAAAGTGCTCGGACTTCCATACCTCGGCACTGGAAACAAACTAACTCGCGGACTGCTCATGCAAAACTTGACGAATGAAGTGATAACGCCCGATGTGAGCGAACGAATAATAATCGGAGTTGATACTGGTCTCAAACTGGACTATGTCATGGGGGGCAAAGATGGTCTGTTCTTTTACAGCAACACAGCTGAAGACTATGACGAGCTAGATGCTCACATGAAGCGCTGGAAACGAGCCATAGCCATTGTGGACGCCGGTGGTGACATTATCGGAAGCCGTAAATTCAAAGAGCGTTGGCCAGGACGGGTATTTCTATGCCATATACGAGGCGAAACAGTCACTGATGAGTCCAAATGGAACGATGACGAGAGAACGGTTGTAGTCGACCGCAACAAAATGATCCAGTTCGTGGTAGACCATTTCCGAGAAAAAAGGATACCCCTGCAGGGATCAGAGAACGACTGGCATGATTATTTCCTTGATTGGAATAATTTATATCGCACCAGTGCATATGACAGCATAACGGGTCAATTTAAGGGCTACAAGTGGATTCGGGTCGGCCGAGACCATTTAGCTCTGGCCACAATGCTGTGGTTTGTAGGGATTGAGCGATTTGGTACCAAGGGGGCCATATACCATGCTGAACCCGAAGTCGAACCGACCAGCTACTTCATAACACCGGAAGGCAAGACCAGTATCAATCCATTGCAAAAGAAAATCGAAAAGACAATCGAGTATTCAAGTGAAGAAAGCGAGAATGACTGGCGAGCTTAAGTTATCCACAGGTTGACCTCGCTTGTATTTTTTGATTAAAAGATTTACAATTTAAACAACGATACTCTGCCGACCGATGGCTACCCCATCGAAAGTTATAACCATTGGCGATCCAACACTCGGTGTGTCGGATCATTTTGCCGACGCCGGGAAAACGATCCAAATGCCCACGCTAATTTTTTATATGAGCATATTAAGCAATATAGCAGGAGCTCTCGGCCTTGGAGCGGATATCAATAAAGCTAAAGGCAGAGGAGATGAAGACGCCATTGGCGTTGTTTCTGAATTGCTTCCTGAATTAACGCTAAACATGTCCGATGATGATTTAATATCACTCACTGACAAATGGAAAAGCAAATGGGATGAATCGACCATAAAATCCGACTGGTTGAAAATGGCAGATGAAAACGAAAACTACTGGAAAGGAAAACAATTTAATAAATTAGGCACTCAAGTAGAACGCCCATTGCAAGATAATATCGTGTTCGAGGGCACTGAAACATTCCTGCCTGCGGCCACCAGACAAAATCCCGAACCATTAGTTGAATTGAAATCAACTGAACAGAAAACAGAAGTCAATTTAAAATTCGCAGAGATTATTCGCAATCGTCTGGCTGATTGGGCTGACGAAACTAAACTACGATTGAAGATTAAAAAAGCCGGCAGACATTGGTTTATTTCCTTGCTTGGTGTGGCTAAAATGGGTTGGGACTTAACCAATAATCGCCCGGCGCTTAAAATTATACGAGCTAAAAAACTGATACTTGATCCCGATGGTGTATCCGATGAAGACGGATACTCCGGTAAGTATGTAGGTGAATTACGAAAAATGGAAGCGTCGATACTGGTTGAATTGGTAGATAAACAGGAAGCGAAAGAAACTATCAAAGAAGAAGTAAAAAGCGAAATGGGAACCGATGTGCAATTCATCGAATGGTGGACACCAGATTATCTGTGCTGGACTCTCAAAAAGAAAGTTCTGCTCAAAAAGAAAAATCCGCATTGGAATTATAGCCAGGAAGAACTTGCAAAATTAACTCAACCAGAAAACAAAGAACCTGACAAACCAAGTGATGCATCATTCGGAGTTAAACCAGAGGAATCAACACTCGGTCAACCAGAAGCGCCGATACTCTCTCCATTTATGGAACAGCCAGCACTACCAGTGCATAATCATTTTGTATCAAAACGAATGCCGTTTGTTATGCTCACAGTATTCAATCTCGGCAAATCTCCTGTGGATGAAAACAATTTGATAACCCAAGTGCTTCCTCAACAGGATGTAACCAATAAACGTCTGAGGCAAATTGATGCTAACGCCGACAATATGAATAATGGCATGGTAGTCTCTGAAGAGCGTTCGGGTTTGACACGGGATGAGGCCAAGCAAGTGACTAACGCTTTGAAACGGGGTGGCACGGTAGTTATTCCAACGGGCGATCCAAATACTGCCGTAGCTCGATTTCCTGCCGCGGCATTGCCAGCTGATTTATACAATAATCTCATAGATCAACGCAATCGTTTCCGAGACATTCTCGGTGTCACTGGCATAACTCCTGCCGGCATAAAAAACGATGACACAGTAAGAGGCAAGATTATCACTCGCGGACTAGACACGGACAGAATAGGCGGCGGTATAACCGAATACTTCGAACAGTTCGCTGATGATATTTTTAACTGGGTCGTCCAGCTTATGTATGTTTATGATGACATCTTCGTGGAGGCCCAAGGCGCCAACATTCCTAAATTGAAAATATCAGTCAAAGAAGGTTCTCTGCTTCCGAAGGACGCCACCACTAAAGCCAACCAAGCGATTGAATTGGCCAATGCTGGTAAAATGTCATTACTTGATTTATATAAAGCTCTCGAATATCCAAACCCGGAAGAGATGGCGGCTAATGTCTGGCTTGAAGCGACAGTGCCATGGTTCCTTTACAAAGATAATGATAAAGTAAAAGAAGCGATGAAGATGATGCAACAGCAACAGAAAGGTCAAGAAAAACCGCCAAGCGAGAGTATGAATTTCAAAGATTTGCCAGTCGAAGGAAAAATACAAATGGCAAAACAAGCTGGGATTGAAATTGCACCCGAGCATGTATTGGCCGAGGAACAAAGACAAGAGAAAAAAGAAGTAAGGTCGGAACTTCGGTCAGTTTTATTAAAAGATAATCAAAAGAAAAATGAGCCCGTTTCGAAGTAAAGCTCAATCACGAGCTGCATATTCTGGGGCTCTGGGCTCGGAGATGAAAAAGAAAGCACCGAGGTGGGCGCACGAAACACCTCATATGGCGGACTTACCAGAACGGTCTGGCAAGAAATTGAAAGAAATGATGATGCGATCAGAAGCGATGCGAAGAATGAAAAAAGCACATTAATAATTAAAAGAAGATTAATCCGGCATCGTAGCGGGGCCGGGATAGCAAATACTCGAACGCATATTATGGATGAAAATAACAAAGGTGCTAACGGGGAAGGTAACCCCGAGGAATCACCAACCACTCTTCCTACTGAACATGGAGAGAAAAAACCAGAAGGCGAAGGGACTCCACCGCAGGAGAATAAACAAGCGAACGAAAAACCTTTGCCCTTCAACGAAGACCCGAAAGTGATGGAATTTCTGGAACGACAATGGGGCCAGCGCGAGACAAAACTCAGAGAAGAATTTAATCGGGATATAGAAGCGCGTTTTGGCAGGATGACCAAAAAAGAAGAAGATGGCGAAGACATTCCCGAATGGTTCGGTGGCGACCTAAAGCAGTGGAAATCTTATCTCGCCCATCAGGATACGATTGTAAAGAAAGCGAAAGAAGAGGCGATCGAAGACTTCCAAAATAGTCGCAAAGCTGAAGAGGATAAAGTAAAGGATGCCAATGACTGGTTCGAACACTCTGTAATGACCATCGAATCTCTCACTGGTAAAAAGATAGATCGTAACACCCTCCTTGCCTATACCTTGGAACATCAAGTGATAGACAAGCAAAATCAGCGCTGGGATTATTTCAAGGCTTTCAAGGACATGGCTGATGCTCCTCCTGATAAGAAAGGATTGGATGAACGAAGGAAACTCGCCGATGGCACTATGAAGGAAGCCGGGAAACCAGAAGGTGATCAGAAAACCTTCAAAACCTCCGAAGATTTCAAAAAAGAAAAACCCTGGTGAAGCTTTAAAAGCTAAATCTTATTAACATGGCAGAACTATATGGACAAAGAGTTCAAACTACAGTCAAGCAAACTTACATTCCGTTCGTTGTTGACACGGTCTTGAATTCAAACGTTTATTTCCAGAGACAGGTGCGAGCCGCCAAAAAGTGGAGCGGTCGCACAAAGAGAGTTCCTGTTAAGGTATCCAAAAATACCACTGGCGGATCATTCAGCGGCTTTGATACTCTTTCCACGGCGGCCACAGATAACCGACAGTATATGGAATTTACTCCTCGATTCTACCAAATCACGGTCTCTCTTCCTGGTGATGAAATCTCTGTCGCTGACACGGATGAGAAAGTACTTGACCTCATGAAAGTCACCATCCAATCCGATACTGAAGACATGGCTGATGACCTTGGTACTCTGTTCTACTCGGACGGATCGGGCAATGCCAGCAAAGATCCTGCAGGTCTCGGACTTATCGTCGATGATGGTACCACTTCCTTGACTTACGGCGGATTAACCAGATCGACATACGATCCTTACCTCGATTCCACATTGACCGCTTCCAGCGGAACTCTGACTCTCGCAAAGATGGACACCCTATGGAATGCAGTGGCAAGCGGTTCTCAAAAACCGACAACTATCCTGACTACAGAAACGGTATTTGCATTGTACGGCCAGCTCTTAAGACCTTCTGAAAGAAGGACAATTACAGTATCTCCGATCAAAGCTGGAGCAGGCTATGCAGATGGCGGCACTGATGGAATGACTGGTATTGAATACAACGGCAAAGCGGTAGTGGGTGATGAAAAATGCACTAGCGGCGCTTTAATCTTCCTCAACGAAAACTACGTTGACTGGTATGCTCTCCCATTCAAGCTCGGCGATAAAGCATACGAATCTGTACAGTACAAGAGCCAGATCAAAGGCAACGATTACGATGCACCTTTGGGTCTCGGCTTCTCCTGGTCTGACTGGATAATCCCAGCTAACGCTGGAGCTGTGGTCGGTCACATCTACTTCGGCGGTCAGCTGATTACTACCAATCCTAAGAGACACGGCAAACTCACCTCCATCACCGGCATCTAATTATTAGCCCTAACCTAAACGAACATGGATAATAAAAAACTCGTTGGCGCTGTGATAGCCCTCTCACTGATTCTGTCAGTGATCGGTCTATTCATCCCGGCGATACCGAAAACAGGGTCTAATGATGTTGGTGGTGCTTCCGGTAATCTCTTAGCGGAGGAGTACATCCCATACATCCTCTACAATAATGGATTTAATACCGCTAAAAGCATCAAGACTACTGGCGACTTGACGGTCGGTTCAAGTGGCAACGCTTTATCCCTCGTCAAAACCGGTACTTGCTCTCTCGTCTCCGATTCCTCCATCGCCGCTACTTCTACTGGAACTGGCACCTGTGCCACTACTGGTTCTTTGGCTGGCGATGTTGTAGTCGTTTCTCTTGCTACCACTACCACCAAAATTGCCGCACAATGGGTTTTGGTTGGAACAGTAGCAACGACAGATTCCACCACTGTTAGGTTGCTTAACCTTACTGGAACTGCGGCAGTGCCGTCAGCTACAAATGGGTTGGGTTCATCTACTCAATACCAGGTGTTCAGATAAATTATTATTAATTAATTCTTAAAAATCATGTCTACACAATTATTCGGTGCAGGAGGCGCTCCTGTCGCCCAAGGCTTGTTCCAGGAATCGAGCCTTCAGAATCAAAATCTCGGTGCTATCGCGTTTGCCAATGATGGCAGAGTATTCAGATATGCCCAAGCTGGTGAGGCCTTGGTAGCAGGAAATCTCAATCAGTGCATAGTTGAAGATACTGGTGATCAAAATCTGTCAGTGGCCGCGGCTGTCGCAGATGCTACCTCCGTGGTAACAACTTCTACGGTGACAGTTACAGCTAATCAGTATGCTGAAGGATATCTAGTGGTCGCCTCCTCTACTGGTTTAGGTTATTCATATAAGATTTCCGGCCATGCGGCCGCAACAGCCGCTGTAGTAACCATTAATCTTATAGATCCTCTGAAGGTAGCAATTGCCGCTACTACAACGGTAGATCTTATTCCTAATCCGTACGATGGAGTGATTAACTTCCCGACTGCGGCAACAGGATCGGTTGCCGGAGTCTCCAACTTCGTGGTGACCAGCGCATACTACGCATGGCTTCAGGTTGCTGGCGTTACCGCAGTGGAAGCTCAGAATGCCCTGACAGTCGGCCTCGACGTGGTCGCCTCAAACGATGATGCCGGATGCGTTGAAACCATCACTGACGGCGCACACGAACTTCTGCCTCATGTCGGCACCGCAGTTACAGGATGTGCTGATGCCGAGTTTGGTTTGGTGCATCTTAAGATTTTCTAGTTCCTTTCCTGCCTCTGTTCTCAGCCTTCTTGTGGGGCTGAGTATCGGAGGCGGGACATTAAAAGAAGATAAAATTAATAACTCAATACCATGGAAACAATTACATCAAAACACTTCGAACAACCTAAAACAGAAGTATCAGGCCCTCGGGTAGTAAAGTTTACGAACTTCTCAAATGAGGACTTCACTTGGACACTTAACAAAATTCCTTATACCTTCCCGGCTGGGTCGGTCAAATATTTCGAATATGCAATTGCCAAGCATTTTGCCAAGCATCTTGTCAATCGTGAATTACTGAAACGCGGTCGAGAAAATGACACTAGCCCGAAGAAGAAAGAGGAAAATCCATACTTTATGGAACTCTACAACAAGTGTATTGGAGAAATTCCCACCGAATCAGGCGAAACAGATCAAACGAAACTCGAACAGGAAGCCATAGATAAGAATATGAAAGAAAAATTGGAAAAAAAGGAAATGAACTCCGAGATCACCCCTCCAGTCAAACCGAGTAAATATGGCAAACCAGATAATAAGAAAGAAAAAGAGGAGGAGAAAGAATTTGAAGAGATTGAAGCCCCTCCATCTGATGATGACGCAGAATAATTTAAAATTCTATGAAAAATTATAAATTTCTATTACTTATATTGACGGTAGTGGTAGTGGTAGTTGCAATTCAGGTCTATGCGGCCAGCACTTATTCGGTGCTTCGAGATCCGAACGGTCTACCAGCTAAAGACGGCGCACCATGTACGACCACTTCTTCAAGACCGACAGTTGGGCATCAACTGAGCACCAGAGTACTGGCTACTTCAACCACCAGAGCGTGGACTAGGATCCAAGTGGCAGATTTGGCTACCACTTCCTCATTCGTATCCCTCGTCCAAGACGCTAGAGCAACTACCGCCGACTTCGCTCTCAATATTGCCAATCAAAATGGCGGCGCTTCGTCTACACCATCCATAGACTTCGGCATAGCTACCGAACTTCCATATACTGGGTCGGTTAATGTGATAACTAATTACGGGTCAACAACAATATTAGTCTTCGAATGTAACTACTAAAAATCATGCACCTTCTCTCTCAAAAAGAGGTCAAGAAGGCCAGCGTAAAACAAAAAGACAAAGGGCGTGAAATCGATGAGTATCTTTCCAAGAAAACAAAAGAACTCAATGAGTTCAAAGATGCATACGAAAAAAAGAAAAAGGTCATCTTAGACGATTTCGTCTCATTTGCAGAAGATATCGCTGGCCAGAGGTCTAAATTGGAAGGCAGATTTGCTTCGCTTGAAGAACGCAAGGGCGTAGCATTTAAATCACTTTCAGACCTGTCGACCAAAGCCGAAAAAAAGTTAGAGGAGGCTCAGAGGATAGAGTCTGCATTTGATGTAAAAGAAAGGAATCTGGAAGCTCGAGAGGATAATGTGAAAGATGCAACAAAACGAAATGAGGAGCGCGAGAAAGTAACTAATACCCGGGCCGAGTTTCTTTCTCGAAAAGCAAAAGATATCACTGAATGTGAACAAGACCTCAACCGAAGGAAAACCGAATTTGCTTCAAAAGTCCAGCAAAAAGAAAAGGTTCTTACCTCAAAGGAAAAGAAAATCGATGACCGGCTTGAAGAACTTCGTCTCGGCATCGAAGCTAATGACAACATGGCTGACTTGCTTGAATTGCGAGAGACGAACTTCGAACAATACAAAAAAGATCAGGAGCGATTATTACAAGACAAACGCGACACCCTTAATAGAGGGTTCAGCGAATTAAGCACAAAACAACGTGGCAAGTGATAGAAATGTCAATCAAGTTACATCTGTTCTCGCCAAAAGCAATGCGAGTGATAATGCAGATGTAATAGTGTGGGCGGATCCGACAACCCATCGGATGCTAGTTGATGCCAATGCTTCTATTGCTGGAAATGGCACTATAGGCGACGGCTCTAAGGATGTAACTACGGCTGGTTCGAGAGTTGCTCTCGCTTCTTCCACATCCTGTAAAAAAGTCCATATCCAAGCCAAGATAGCCAATACCGGTTCCATCTATGTCGGGGGTTCAACCATAGCGACTGGGCGAGGCGTAGAACTTTTGCCATTAGCCACAATCACTTTGACTATAAGCGATTTAAGCCTTGTATATATCGATGCTTCGGTTAGTGGCGAGGGAATCACATTTATTTATGAAAATTAATATGAAAAAAATACTCAAATATATTTTAATACTGACTTTGCTGGTGGGGCCGATGACTGCTCATGCCCAGGTATCAAGCAATTTTTGGAAATTGGTAGGGGGTATTTTACAGCCAATTATTTCTATATGGCCAGTGTCTTTCCAGTATTCATCCTCAACAGTTTATGCCTCGTTTAAAACAGCTAGTTCAACATTCTATCAGGGTGCTGGTCTTACTTCTTGTAATGGTGCAACAAATGCTTTGACATGGTCTGGTGGTTTCTTTGGTTGCAATACAATCACTGGCAGTGGTGGCTCCTTCTCCTTCTCCCCCGACACCAACTTTGGTGTTCAAGTTTATTCCACCTCAACTCCCACTTTATGGTTCAAGAGTGGATTATATGCTTCTTCCACTTCTCATTTTGTTTATGCAAGTTCTACTGCTTTGTCAGTTT
>ERZ1292632.2807-Hain-H43-01um-R2-2807-length-14063-cov-16_pt1 | contig 14063 bp, 15 predicted proteins | sample MGYA00564407_ERZ1292632 | MGnify/ENA primary metagenome ERZ1292632 (study PRJEB36523, sample SAMEA6512637) | groundwater metagenome | collected 2019-01-08 | study: AquaDiva: Metagenomics assemblies of 32 groundwater samples
TGGCCGATCAAGAATTGAAAGGCGTTATCCTTTCCATTCTTAAAATCCGCAACCGCTTTAGGATTTTGGGCGATAATCGTCCGGACTGCATCTTCAATTTCTTTTTCGCCGGTGATCTGACTCAAGCCTTTTTCTTTGATGATATTGGACGGGTCTCCGCCGGTCAGAAACATCTCCTGGAGAACGGTTTTGGCAATTTTTGAAGAAATAACGCCCTGCTCAATCAAGCCGACGAATTCCGCAAAATTTTCCGGAGTTATTTTAAAATCCTTGTCGGCCACCGATCCCCCTTTTAGTAGCCCCTGCAAATCGCTTGTAATATAATTTGATGATAATTTTATCAAATTCACAATCTTATCGTGGGATAATTTGGGATCAAGTTCACTGACAACTTTTTCAAAATATCCCCCAAGATGTTTACTGCCAATAAACATCTCAATAGCTTCCTCGTCTAATTCATACTGTTTTTTGAATCTTTCCCTTTTTGCTTGAGGCAACTCGGGAATGCCGTGTTTTATCTTTTTTATATCCTCTGCTTCAAATTGTAGGGACGGCAAATCGGGCTCCGGGAAATAGCGATAATCATGAGCGGATTCTTTTTTTCTTTGGCTGACCGTTACCCCCTTGGCGGCATCCCAGCCCCGGGTTTCTTGAATCACTTTTTTGCCAGCGCTTAATATTTTGCTTTGCCGCTCGATTTCGTAATTAATACCGTATTCCACGGACCTGAAAGAATTGAGGTTTTTGATCTCAACTTTTGTACCAAGCTTTTTACCGTCGCTTACAGAAATATTAGCCTCAACCCTCATCTCGCCTTTTTCCATATCCGCATCAGAAACCCCTAAGTACCGCAAAACCAGCCTTAATTCTTCGGCAAAGGCTTTTGCCTCCTTAGCCGAGGTAATATCTGGCTCGGTCACCAGTTCCATTAACGGTACGCCCGCGCGGTTAAAATCCACCAAAGAAAAATCAGTAGCCGGAGGATGAATTAATCTGCCCGTATCTTCTTCAAGATGAACTCGGGTAATATCGATCTTACGGCCGTCAATATCCAAAAACCCGCCTTCGCAAAGAGGCATATCATACTGGGAAATCTGATAGCCCTTGGGCAAATCAGGATAAAAATAGTTTTTCCTGTCGAATTTGGAATGCTCCGGAATCCGGCTGTTTAAAGCAAGACCGGTTTTAATAACCCCTTTTAGGGCTTCTTCATTAATCACCGGCAAAGTGCCCGGATGGCCCATACAGACCGGACAAATATTGACGTTGGGCTGTTTTTCATCCGGATCATTAAAACAAGAGCAGAACATTTTTGATTTGGTCTTCAATTCCACGTGTATTTCCAAACCGATGGTTGGTGTGTAAGACTTCATTCAATTATGCGGTTATCTTTAGTGGTCTCGGTTTTAATATTGCGAGCCTCATTAACAATCTCTACGCCGGAACTTGTGCCGATAATGTCGGCCCCGGCTTCTATCATTTTGTTTACATTAGCTAAGGTTTTTATTCCTCCGGATGCTTTTACTAATATTCCCGGCGCTGAGGCTCTCATGATTCTGATATGTTTTGCTTTCTCATCTAATTCAGCATTATCCAACGGGTCTGCTGTGGTAGCGGTTTTAACGCAGATAGCGCCCGCAATTTTCACGAGCTCTGAAGCTTTTTTTATCTCTTCATCGGTTAAGTATCCCGAACCGATAATCACCTTGGTCGGTAAAATCTTACATATTTCCTTTAAGTCTTCCAACACCTCTTTATTTTTGCCATTTTTAAAATCATCAATTTTCATGACGACGTCAATCTCGTCCGAACCGGCTTCTTTCGCCTCCTGGATCATTCTCATCCTTGTTTCGTGCGGGCTTGCTCCAGTTGGTTCATCGATTAAGGTGGTTAGCTTAACCCCTGACCCCTTTAAAACTTCCTTGGCAATTTTGGTGTGTTCCGGCAAAACGCAAAAACCGCGAAAGCCGTATTTTTTCGCTTCCTCGGCCACCTTGCTTACCTCTTCGGCGCTCGCGCCCTTTTTAAGAAACGTCTGATCGATAACTTTTGCTATATCCATATTCTTAATTTTAACACAGATTCAACTTAGAATGAATTATCGATTTTATTTCTCCAAAAATTTCTTCGATTGATTTCTCCCCGTCAATAATATAAACGTCAGCAAACTTTTCAGCAAGCTCTTCGTAGTTTTGCCATACTTTAGTTAAAGACTCCTCTTTCTCGAAAAGCTCAACGCTGAAACGGTCTCCCTTAATTCTTTGCAAACAAACCTTGGGAGAAACCTTGATTAAAAAAGTTAAATCGGGCAATAAAAAGGGTTTGTTGATTTCGGCAAGCCATTCTTTATCGGCTATTTCTGTAGCGCCGAAAGCGATTGTTGAGAAGAAATAACGATCGCTAATAACCGTTGCGCCATCTTTAAGCAACGGAATAACTTCTTTTTCTAAATGATGAGACCGGTCGGCGGCAAAAAGCAGCTGCAAACACTCCGGCCGAGTTTTCCAATCGCCAGTCAATTGACCGCGGATCAGCCCGCCGATGATGTTATTCGTGGGCTCTTTAGTCAAATGAGCTTGGGGTCTTCCCAGAACAAGCTCTTTTCCGATCTTATTTAACCATTCACGAAGCTTGCTCGCCTGGGTGGTGGAACCGGAGCCGTCCAGACCCTCAAAAACGATGAATTTACCCTGATAAGGATTCTTGATCATATTCTTTATTATTTTTAATACATTCTTCGGCTTTTGTTAATTCCCTGCCCAAATAAGCAGCGTGATCAAATTGAGAAACCAGATGCTCCTGCAGTATTTTTTTATAAATCGTAACGGCATCCTTACCCTTAAGCTCGTATTTGGTCTTGCGGCCATCGATCAAATAATGTTGAGCTGTAATCTCTTTGTTGTCGCTTATCTTAATCAAGAAATAGCCGCTCCGATCAGCGCGAAACTCCATTTCCTTGTTGCGATGGTGCGTATTGAGAAGAATCTCGGCTTTTTTCCACGAATTTTCATAAATATGAGCTGACTGTGAAAGAATAATCAAGCTACCCGGTTCCAATCCGACTTCGTTCGAAACTTTCTCCTGCAACCGCCGCAACGCTAGAGCATTTAATAAATAGGCGCCAAATAAATCATGGCTTCGGAAAATGCAGGTTTGATAAATCTTACCATTTTTAACGTTCCAGGTAATCTGAGTTAAACAAGGCGGGTTTCCTGAATCAGCATCGGTAAAAGGGTTCCAAAGACCGGCCACCGCTCTTCTCGAATAAGGTGATTTTTTAAGCCTTTTCACCACTCCATCTATTTGGTCGACGAAAAACCTCATTTCTATGCCGAACTGCTCCGAAACGTATTCAAAAGCGAATCGGAACAGTCTCTTACCGTAAGTATATTCAATTTCTTTCGGAGTATCTGCCGAAAAAAATAAATCTACGTATTTTTTAACGTCCTCCTCTTTCAACCCTAAAAACGGCTCCAAAGAAAAATTATTAATAACAGACATGACATCCAAAACCTCCTTTTGTTTCAGTTCGTGTTCGCTCGCTTTAACCTCACCAAACTTCGTGATCAGATCAAGGACATTCAACCAGACATCGGAAAGCCCGCCTTCTACTCTAAACCCCATAATTTCGCTTGTCAGAAGTTCCTGTTTTTCCGTTTCATCCGGCAGGACTAAGGGATCGGCGAATCTTTCGGCTTTAGCTGAAAAACCGTTTAAAATATTCGGCAATTCCCCCTCCTTGCCCCGCAAATCGATAATCTCAATGTTTTTCCTAACAAGTTCCACCGCTTCCATGGGAATATTGGAATGCAAATAGGCGCCAGATCCTATAATCTTCCGATCTTGATCAATGCCATTTTTAAAAAAATTAATGAGGGCCTCGCCACTTTTAAAATAATCCTGACCACAGATGATTAAATGCGTTATGATAGGATTGGCCAAGATATTCTTAATCAAATAACTTATGCCGTCAGCCGTGTAAAGATTGCCAGCGAGATTATATTTGTCTTTGGGAAGGTTCTGGGCGATGAATTCTGTTTTGGACCATAGCGTGCAAATCCCCACGCTACTTTGGGGATTTCCGGTGATCAAACTTTTATTGAAAAACAATGGCCACATAATAATGGGCTTTCATTTTAACACAACAATTAAAAGAAACAAAAAGGTTCCTTACGGAACCTTTTCTTTCACTTTTTTATCTCTTCCAAGCCGGTTGAACCGAGTCCTTTTTTGCCTCTCTCCGTTTCGGAAAGAGATGCGACTTTTTCCCAAACCGGCGTTTCCACCTTGCGGAAAACCAGCTGGGCGATCCTCATGTTTTTCTTCACCATGAAAGGAATTTTACCATCATTAATCAGAAAGACCGTTGCTTCTCCCCTGAAGTCGGGGTCAATCGTTCCGGGAGCTCCGCCAAGCCTGATTCCTAATTTAGGTTCGAAATTGCTGCGAGGGCCTAATTCCGCTGCGTAGCAACAGGGAGATACTTCAAATGCGACCCCTATTCCCAAAAGCATGCTCTCGCCCGGCCTTATTTCTGCCGGCAAATCGCCGATAACCTCTTTGGTCTGTTTGTCCAAAACCCTGGAAGCAAAAACATCATAACCGCAAGAACCCCTGGTTGCTTTTTCTGGTTTCAGGCTGTCGTCTCTTAAGGGTAGCCATTTCACTTTCGGCTCCTGTAAAAGTTCTTTCAACCGCCGCCACATTTTTAACATCTATCCCTCCTTATTTTAAAAGTTCTTCTGTTTAAATAAATTTAATGTTTTGCCCGAAAAATGCGCCCCCGGCACCCGTAAGAATCGTCATTTCCTTAATTAAAGTTTGTGAAAAATCCATATCAACCCGTTTCATTTCCGTTCCAGAGGTCTTGGCTAATTCAAAAATATATTCCCCGCCCTTATCTTTATTGTCGTAATCTCTTGTAAAAAGAATCTTTTTGACATTTTTAGAAAGAAGTTTTTTGACGCAGTCAATACAAGGCGTGCCTAAAACATAAGCGGTAGCTCCATCCAAATCGTCCATGCTGTGCATAATGGCGTTCACTTCGGCGTGCAGAGTCCTTAGGCAATGGCCCTCAACCATTAAGTGCCCAACCTCATCACAGTGAGGATGGCCGGGTAAAGAACCATTGTAACCAGCGCCAACCAATCGATTGTTTTTATCGACTAAAAGACAGGCCGCTTTTAACCTGTCGCAAGTTCCCCGAGTAGAATAAAACAAAGCCAAGGTGAACCAAAATTCATCCCAGCTCGGTCTTTTGTTTTTTGAATCAATAGAATTTTCCATGGTTTTTATATAAAACCGCTATTCGATGGTAATGCCCATGTTTTTTGCCGTCCCCTCAAGTGTTTTCATGGCGGCTTCAATATCATTCGCATTCATGTCTTCGATTTTCTGTTCGGCTACTTTTCTTAACTGGTCTCTGGTGATTTTACCAACCTTGGTTTTATTGGGAGTACCCGAACCTTTCTCAATCCCGGCCGCTTTTTTCAAAAGCTCGGCGGCTGGCGGCTGCTTAACCTTAAATGTGTACGTCCTGTCCTCAAAAATAGTAATGTCCACCGGCAACTTAAAACCTTTTTGAGTTTTGGTCGCCTCATTGAATTTTTGGCAAAACTCAATGATATTCAAACCGTGCTGGGCCAAAGCCGGTCCCACGGGCGGAGCTGGAGTAGCTGCTCCCGCTTGAATCTGCAATTTTACGATTGCTTTGATTTTTTTCATATTTTTGAAGAAATCAAGGTTCTTGTTGAAAACAAGGTTCTTATTTTTTTTGCCATATAATTATGAGAGTTTTGGATTTTCTGAGTCGCGTGGGAACCCGGCAGAGCACAGGGTAAAGCGCGAATGAAAATACGAAACTCGAGAAAATTTAAATCTTTTTAATCTGTAATGAATCTAATTCGACGGGGGTGTCCCGGCCGAACATATTAACCAATACTTTGATTTTACCTCTTTCTTGATCGATTTCGGAAACCTTGCCGTCAAAGTCTTTGAAAGGACCATCGACGATTTTGATCGCATCCCCTATCTCAACGTCAATCTTATACTGCGGGGTTTCCACACCCATCTTTTTCTTTAAAATCTCGATTTCTGAAAGAGAAACCGGCACCGGGGTTGTACCCGCGCCGACGAATCCTGTAACGTTAGGCGTGTTTCTGACCACGTACCAAGAATCGTCGGTCACGATCATCTCCACCAAAACGTACCCGGGATAAATCTTCTCTTCGGTCACCTTTCTTTTGCCGTCCTTAATCTTGATTTTCTTTTCTTTCGGCACAATCACGTTGAAAATCTTGTCCTCCATGCCCAAAGATTCGATTCTTTGCTTTAAGTTCTTAGCCACGGCGTCTTCATACCCCGAATAGGTGTGAATGACGTACCAATTCTTCTGTTGCTCGATTTGTTGCTTTGGCATATTAGAGTATAAACTTTTCCAGTAATATCGTAAATAGGAAATCCAAACCGCCTAAAAACACGGCGATCAGTAAAGATATCCCTAAAACGATCAGGGTATACCTTATCGTCTGTCGGCGCGTCGGCCAATTGACTTTTTTTACTTCCAATTTAACTTCTTTAAAAAATGTGGAGATTCGGCTAATCATTGTTTTTTAAAAGACCCGTCGGGGTCTTCATCTCCCATAATACCAAATTAAGGAATCACGTCAAGCCCCGCTTGACATTTCAATTATTACATGATAATATCAGAAATCATCGTAAATATTTCAAAGGGGGGACAGAATGCCGGAAAAAGCAAAAATATTTTTTGCAGAAGATGACGACCTAGTGCGGAAACTTGTAAGACGAGTGTGCCTAGCTAGCGGACACACTATTGAGCTTGAAGCCACCACTCTGGAAGATGCCTTAGAGAAAATTAAGCTAGCTAAAGAAATGGGAGTGAATGTGGCTGTGCTGGACGGCAACCTAACTAAAGGTGAACGCTTAAAAGACGACGGCGAGATTATCGCCCAAGCCCTAGAAAAAGAGATCCCAGACATTATAATAGTGTCCCATTCGGCTATACTCCGGAAATGGGGCAAGAAAAATCTCACGAAGCCCGAGGATACAATGAAGTTAGGGAGCACCATTAAGGCGCTTTAAGAACAAAAGAGCTCGACCCAGGAAGGACGAGCTCTTTTTTTTATTAATTCAAAAATAATTTAACCGCCCATCTCGACCGAGTCAATATAATACTGGTCTGAAACCTTGGTTAAAATAATGACTTCCACCCAATCATTCGTTTTGTCTTCGTTATAGATTTTCACACCAAAACGGGAGCGGCCATCGGGCAACTTGTCCTGATTTAAAATCTCGTAAGTTTTGTAATCGCCCAACAACGAAAACTCATTCTTGTTTTTCTGCTCCACCGCGGCTTCGGTCAAATAAGTTACGGCGGTTTTTTCGTTTTGCTGAATCCGGGCATGCATGAATTTTTCCAAAACAACCTCGGCTGATTTCTGATCCAGCCTTTCTTCCAAGGCCGGAACCTGCTCTTTTTCAATCCGGCGATACTGCCAGCCCAAAACCCCGATGACTAAAAAGGCGAGGATTAGCGCGAAAACCAAAACCTTAACGATTCCTTTTTTGTCGATTTCTTTTTCTGCCATATGACTATAAGTGGTGTCGGACTCCCCTCAAATTGAGGGGAGTCCGACACCCATCAATATCGTTAAATATCCAGATTTCTAACTTTCTTAGCGTGGGCTTGGATAAACTTTTTTCTGGGTAAAACATCATCGCCCATCAGAACGTCAAAGACCCGGTCAGCCTCCCGAGCGTCTTCGATATCTACCCTCAATAAAATCCTGTTTTCCGGATTCATGGTCGTTTCCCATAATTGCTCCGGATTCATTTCTCCCAGACCCTTGTAGCGCTGAATAACCGGATTGCCTTTCGCTTCTTTCTTCATGGCGCCGGTAATCTCGATTTTATCCTCCTCGTTGTAGGCATATTCCATTTTCTTGCCCAGTTGGATTTTATACAAAGGCGGCTGGGCGATATACAAGTATCCCTGCGCAATAATCGGCTGGAAATGACGGTAAAAAAGAGTTAAAAGCAGGGTTCTGATGTGCGATCCGTCCACATCGGCATCCAAAGTCAGAATAATGCGGTGATACCTCAAGTTTTCAACATTAAAGTCGTCCCCGATGGATGTGCCCAAAGCGATAATCAAAGCTCTGATTTCTTTTGAAGCCAGCATCTTATCAAGCCGAGCTCTTTCAATATTTAAGATCTTGCCGCGCAAAGGCAAAATAGCCTGAAACGCCCTGTTGCGGCCCATTTTACAGCTGCCTCCGGCACTGTCGCCTTCAACAATAAAGAGTTCGGATTCTGCGGGAATTCTGGAAGAACAATCAGCGAGCTTCCCGGGCAAAGCCAAACCTTCCAACGTTCCCTTTCTTAAAACAGTTTGACGGGCCGCCTTGGCGGCCTTCCTCGCCTTAGCTGACAACAAACACATCTCAACAATGCCCCTCGCATCCTGCGGGTTTCTTTCCAAGAAATCAGTCATGCCTTCCAAAACCACAGCTTCAACGACTGATTTGACTTCGGGGTTGCCCAGTTTTGCTTTGGTCTGGCCCTCAAACTGGGGCTCTCTTAATTTGACTGAAATCACGCCGGTAAAACCGTCTCTCATGTCTTCGCCGGTCAGATTCTCGTCTTTCTCTTTAAGAAAACCGTTTTTCCTGGCGTAATCATTAAGGGACCTGGTCAAAGCGCCCCGAAAACCGGTTGTATGGGTTCCGCCCTCCCCGGTATGAATATTATTGGCAAAACTTTCTTCATAAAACTCCCGATCCTGGGTGTACTGAAAAGCCGCTTCTACGACAATGCCATCTTTTTCACTGGACACATAAAAAACATTCTGCTGAATAGGCACAGCGCCATGAACAAGATACCTGACATAAGATTGCAACCCTCCTTCGAAGTAAAAAGTATAGGGCTTGGCCGTAGCTCCGCGCTCCCGTTCATCAATGATACTGATCCTAATGCCCTTAGTTAAATAAGCTTGCTGACGCAAATGAGTCAGAACTTTTTTGGGATCAAATTTTATTTCCGGAAAAATTTCCGGGTCAGGTTCAAAAATTATGGTCGTACCGGTCTGATTGCATTTAATGTCTTTTTTGACAGGGCCTGTGGGCTTGCCCTTCACATATTCTTGGAAGTATCTCGAGCCGTCCCGGCAAACTTCAGCGCGCGACCACTTCGAAAGGGCGCACACGACAGCCACGCCCACGCCATGCAGGCCACCGGATATTTTATAAGCCTGGCTGCCAAACTTGGCTCCCTTATGAAGCGTGGTCATGACGGTCTCTAAAGCTGACTTCTTGGTCTGAGGATGCTTTTCCACAGGAATGCCGCGGCCGTCATCAGTGGTTTTTACCCGGTTTTGAGGTTGAAGAAAAACTTGGACGTTTTTGGCGTAACCGGCCATAGCCTCGTCAATACTGTTATCAACGCACTCCCAAATCAAATGATGCAAGCCTTCAGGGCCCGTTGACCCGATGTACATGCCCGGACGCTTTCTGACCGGATCCAGCCCCTGTAAAACATAAATATCCTTGGCGGTGTAGCCCGCTTCGGAATTAGACGATGTCGCTGATTTTATTTGTTTTGGCATATTTTTAGGATATCCGATTTCCGAACATATATCTGGAAATCGGATATCCAGACATCGTATTCGTTAACGCAGAATGGCGTTTAACTCTTCTTTTGTTTTGGTTCTTATTTCTTCCTGGATTTTATTTATTTCATCGTTCTTGAGGGTTCTTTCGGGAGACCGGTAGACAATTCTGAAGGTGTAGCTCCTTCTGCCTTTGCCGAATTTCTTTTCATCTTCGTAGCTGTCGATGAGCTTTGCCTCTTCAATCAGATTCTCGGCGAAATCTCTGACAATTTCGTAATAGTTGTTCAGATTAATGTTTTTATCGATGACGAAAGAAATGTCTCTTGAAATTTCAGGATACTTGCTCACTTCTTTATATTTACTGTTGATATCTTTAAACTGACCGGTAATTCTCGGGTTATTTGACCAAAAAATTCTAATGTCAGAAATTCCCATTTTTATCATGGCCAGCCGCTCTATCCCGAAAGAAAAAGCCCAGCCATTGTAAACTTCGGGGTCCAGGCCAAAGTTTTTCAAACATTGAGTGTGCACCAGTCCCGCTCCCGTAACCTCCATCCATTGGTCATTGGATTTAATTTCCAGCTGTACGGAAGGATCGGTAAACGGAAAAGAATCTACTAAAAACCTATATTCAGTCTTTTGGCCAAAAATAGCTTTTACAGAATCCGATTGGACATCTTCTAAATCTTTTTGGGTAATAATCTTTTGGTCTTTTCTGCAAATATATAAAAAGTCTATTTGATGAAAAGCCGGAAAATGCTTTCTGTCAATTTCGTCTTTCCTAAAAACTATTCCCGGAGATAAAGCGGCGATACGTCCTTCTTTTTTTAATCTTTCCAAAACATCTTTATCTCTCAAATAATAAGGCCACATTACGGTCATCTGTGTTCTTAAAATATCTTGGTCGGTAAGATAATAAGTGTCTGTTTCTCTTCTGCTGGGATGGTCTTTGGGCGTATTTAAAAGATCAAAATCATCTTCCACGGAAACTACTCTCGGGATATCAAGCAAATCAAAATCTTTAAATCTTGGTAATTTAATTATTTCGTCGGTTAAAATTTTTACAGGAGAACCGTTTTTTTTAGTCAGGTCCGGGAGCTCTAGCAACCTCTTGATTCTCTCCGCCTTAATATCGCTCCTGCCCTCCAGTTCTTTTATCAAATCTTGCTCTTTTTTATCTTCAATTACAATATTTTTACGCATAACTTTACGAAGGTATATTCTTTAATTATACTCTATTTTTAAGCTCAAATCAACCCCAAAACTGGGGATAACCCCGCCTCCTAAAACCAGCGGCTTAGGAGGCGGGGCCAGCTCTCTTGGCTGAATACCCCGCCCTCTATGTTAGTATTTATTTTCTTATACTTAGAGGGCGAGGGTAGAGAGCTGGCTCTCAATAAAAAAGTCGCTGATTTTGTTCAGCGACTTTAATTTTTACTTATTTGAAGGATAGCCCGGGTGGGATTTAAGAAACTCCCAGCCTCGGCCGACATCGGCATCAATCGGAATCTTTTCCTTACATAAAGAACAATCGTTTTCGGTCCAAATTCGCGGTTTCAGCCGAGAAAGAGACATGACGGGAAACATCTGAAAAAGATTATTTAAAGCAACCTCGCCCCTGTCGCAAATAACGGCCGCGGCTACCATTTGCCCTTTCGATGCCAGAACTGCTTTGATAATCTGCAGAATCGATGTACCGCTGGTCATAACATCGTCCACCACTAAAACATTCTTCCCCACGAGGTCTTTATTGAAACCCCGCCTTAAAAGGTGCTCGCCCGCTCCGTCTTTTTCAGTAAAAAGAGGTACAACCATTTTTTGGTAAGTCTCCCCCAGATAAAAAGCTACTCTTTGGGCAAGCACTGACCCGATGGGCGCCGGGCCTACCACGGCTTCTATGCTAGTGAACTTCGAAGAAACCTCATGGGCCATTATCCGGCACAAATTTTCAAAAATAACGGGATTTCTGTAAAGAATCGCTTTTTGCAAATAAGTACCGCTGTGCCCCATCTCCGCTAAAACAAAATGTCCTTTCAGTATCGCCCCGCATTCGTTAAAAATCTCCTCAATTTTACCGCCCATTTATCCTCCTTCATGTTTCTTGGATTCTTGCCACTCTTTGTATTTTTCTTCGCCCAGACATTCTCTAGCCATTGGACACCAATCGGCGCAATCTTGCATTTCGCGGTAAACCCACGCTCCGCAACCGGGACATTCCACTCTTAAGGATGGCGGCCAAATCTCAACGATCTTTCCGCACTTAAAACAAGTAAATTCAATATCTTCGGGTCCCTTGATAATATTATCCTGCCCAGGGCACTTATCCATTTTTTAACTCCTTTTCCTTGTTTTTAAATAGCCACCCATACATTACAAAAACCCCAAAAAAAAACAAGCCCTGTAGTCGTTTGACTAGCAGGGCTTTGTTTACTATTTTACCCAGGGTTTCGCCGCTTCCAAAAACCGACGGACTTTTTCCAGGTCAAAGACTTTGTCGTCTTGGGACCTTAATAGTGTCTCGGCATCGATCCAAATCGGACCAGAGGCGACTTTAGAAATTCTCTCCATCTCTCGCTGCAAATTATCCGGGGAAAGTCCGCCGGCATAACCGCAATATTTATTAGGAAATTGATACGGCCATTCCTTTGGCAATAATCCAATCCCGCCGGACTGGTCAAATAAGGGGAATGTCCGAATACCCAAACTTTTGGACATAGCAAAGAAGATTTTCTCGTTTGCCCCGTCCAATTGGAAAATAATGGGCGTAGAGGGAAGATATTGTTTGATAAGCGCGGCGAATTTCCGATCGTTAACCCGGTGATTCTCGGCGTGGAAATTTAGCTGGAAACGGCCGAACATCTTACTCATATATCCGAACTCATCGAAAAAAGTAGGCATTCCGAGGCATAAATTCCGCACCCACGCTCCGCATAAGTGGCCCGATAGAGCAAACCGCTCTTGCCGCCACACAATATATAACTCCTCCAACCAATCCTTAGATGGAAACCTCTTGCCTCCTTGTTGTGTTTTTGATAACAGTATGCCGAATTCAACGAAAGGATACTCTCTGGCGATCGAAATCAGTTCTTCCGGCCGGACACTGTCGTCTGCCCCGGTAACGGTAACCACCCTTACAATCTTTTTCGTTTCCTCAACCATTTTAATGTACTACCTCCTCTTTATTTCGTACGTTCTTTTTACAGCAAAACGCAAAAAAAACAAGCCCTCACGGGCTAAAAATATCTGGCGGGGACGACGAGACTCGAACTCGCAACCCTTGGCTCGACAAGCCAATGCTCTAACCAATTGAGCTACGTCCCCATGTGCCGGAGGCGAGAGTCGAACTCGCAACCACTGGCTTATGATGCCATTGCTCTGCCATTGAGCTACCCCGGCATAGCCAACCCCTCAACCCAACCATTAATTTTTCTTCTTAACCGAGTTCCGCGACGGATTTTCATCCTTATCGTTCCATAATATACACTACCCTTAGGATAAACTTTTTTCAACTTACTTTTTATTAAAATCGTTTTGGTAAATTGATCTAATGGCAACCTTGTCAATTTAGACCAATAATTTTCAATTTCCCTTATTCGATGCTTATGCATTCTATTGATCCTGACCTGAATTACAATCTGATTGCTTGATAAGCCACAAATTTCTTTAAACCACCTCTTCATTAAAAGAACCATTTTAGCGTCTGAGTTGGAAAAACTTACTTCGTCACTATTTGGAGAGGTTACGCCCTCGCTCCAATACATCGCTATCCCAGCAATAAATAAATCCCTTTTATTAACAATGCCAATTTCTTGCAGACCGTCTTTTCTTAATCTGTTTACTTGTTCCAGCCTTTCTCCCCTTATTCTTTCCAAAAATTTCATTCTTCCCTTATAACTACCGGATCTTTGCCTTTTTGCTAATCTTTCGATATGCGTTGGTGTAAGTTTAATATCTCGACACCAAAGACTCACCGTACTTTTGGGTATATTTAAATTTTCGGCAATTTCGTTTATGCTTTTTCCTTTTTGGCGCAATTTTAGCGCCCTATTTTTCTCTATTGTTCTGGCCATAGACCCACGATTATGAGTATTATTTAATCATACCGTGGGTCTAAAAAATTGGCGATGAACATATTCTTGTTGCGGGGCCAGGAATTGCACCTGGGCTTCGGGCTTCTTTAGTGTTAGCCACTTGTTACCAAGTGGAACGGACTATACCATCTTCCTTAAATTAAGGAAGTTCCCATTATAGTCTCTGAACCTTCCGAACACATAAAGTATCGTATGCTTCGGCTTGGCTGCTGATTGTCCTATTCTATAGGAGTTCCCAGCAATTTCGGGAATTTTCCGCAGAGCATTACTGCTCAGGGTCACAAAATTAATTTATGAGACCCGCGACCTACTACTGGTCCACCCCGCTATGTTAAGTACACCAT
>ERZ1292632.2809-Hain-H43-01um-R2-2809-length-14060-cov-8_pt1 | contig 14060 bp, 14 predicted proteins | sample MGYA00564407_ERZ1292632 | MGnify/ENA primary metagenome ERZ1292632 (study PRJEB36523, sample SAMEA6512637) | groundwater metagenome | collected 2019-01-08 | study: AquaDiva: Metagenomics assemblies of 32 groundwater samples
ACATCGGGCCAGATTTTTTTGAAAACGCCCATAATGCCGGAGGCGATTAAATGACGATATTCTAAATCTACATGCTGCAGCGGATTAAAGGCGATCGGGTAATTAATGTCAGCCGGATTAAAATAGATTACGTCGTCAATGCGATTCTCCGGCACAAAATCCAGCATTCTTTCCGCAAATTCTCCGTGAGGGTCGACAACGCCGACGCCCCGGCCCGCTCGGATGTCTTCAATCGCCATATTTTCCAACATGGTCGTCTTGCCCACTCCGGTCTTTCCGATGACGTACATATGCCGTCTGCGGTCATCGGTTTTGATGCCGAATTTCACTTCTTGATTCCGAAAATTAGTTTTTCCGAAAAGAGTTATGTCGTCCATAAATTAAATTAAAGGATTAATCTTTTAATCTTTCAATTAGCAATCTTTTAATTACTCTATAGGCAATCCTGCCGGCGGTTCGCCTTTTTTCGCCTCCAGGCGCCTTAATTTCGGCGCTTCCACCATAATCGCCGGCACGTGATAGATGGTTGCCAATTCTTCGGTATTTAAAATTGGAAATTTTTCCTCTCTAATATGGTTATACTTTCCAAATCGTTTCTCTCTGTAAGCGTTGAAAATTTTTCTTTTTTTATAAAGCGCTCTTATCTCTTTATACCGAGGAATGATTCTCGCCAGAACCGAATCAAAGTGAGTAATCGCCTTGCCGAATTTAAAGGCATTAAGATTGTGGGTGTTGAACTGGAAAAAAGCGCCTTTGACTGCCGCGATGTTTAATGGCGTAAAGCTGTCGCGCCGGTCGATATAGATAAAACGAATCACCGTTTCAAAAGCCAGTTTGGAGATTTTATTGGCGATTGCTTTCACCGTATCCTGCTCATCCGGAGACAGAAATTTAATCGTCGGCGTTGTTTCTCCTTTGGTGGAGCCGGGCCAAGTGGGAAGTTCCACCGGCGCTATTAAAAAATTTTTCGCCCAATCCCAAAGAGTAGTAAGCGGTCCGCCTTTTGGGGTGGTAAGTTTTCTGCCGACAATTTCGGAAATTTTCGCCTCGCCGGCTTTCTTATACTCATCCAAGGCGTCTCCGCCCAGAGGACTGATTAGAAACTGCAGCCAAATTATTTCCCCTTCTTTTAAATTGGACATTACTTCGGTAATGGCGGCAATCGGGTCAAGCCGTTTTTCCTCTTGAATTTCTTCAAACTGCGAGTAGGTTTTTATAGGTAGATAGTTATCCTCCGCCAAAACAAGGTCAGCGCCCCAAATGTTGTAAATCTCGTTAGGTAGAATTGACGGCATTAAATCCGTATAGTCCTCAACTTCGTGAAGTTCCGCGTCCGGGTATTGGGAGTAAATTGCCGATTCAACTAAATTTCTAAAATCAAAGAAACTAATAGAGTCGGAACTGGAATAAGGAACTTGAAGGTAAAAATAAACGCCGCCGCCAAAGCCAACCATTTCAAAAGAAATCCAACGCTGAACTTCGCCGTCCCAGTATTTTTCTAAGTTATTTTTACGCGAGTAAATTGAGTAAATAGCGGAAAAAACCTGTTCCATTGCTTTCGGCGTCTTAAGAATCTCTCTGGGAACTTTGAGTTCAAATGTCCTCCAAGAAAAGGCATTAACATACCGCGTTCTGATGTAAATAAGCCGGTAGTGCCAAAATATTGCGAAAAGAACAATTGGCAGAACGAGCCACCAGACTTTCAGGAATAACTCTAAAATACTCCCGATGATGCCCTGATAAATTTCAAACATAGCGCACGAAAAGCGCGCCTCCGCCTTGCGACTTCGGCAATGCGAAAGCGCCCATGCGAATATAATTTAATTTAGCGAATAACACTGTATTTACCGTTCGGCAGTTTTTTGAAGTGCTTTTTGTTGGAAAGATGAAGCGCAATGGTGCCTTTTTTAATGTGCCGCTGTAGGGAAACCAAATCAACGATTTTATCAAAAGGCAAAGGCCCTTTTAATTTAAGAATGTTTTTTATTATGTCGCGGCTGGCGCCGGAAACAAAACCGAAATCCTTCAAACCGTAAAGTCCTCTGCCCACCAGAATAAATTCCGGATATTTAATCAGTTCGTTGTGAACCGTCTGGGGCAGGGCTTTGCGTTTGTCAAATCCGACTTTGTTGATTGCTTGAGCGATTTCCGCGAAATGCATGGGCTGACCATATCTTTTCATTATCAGATACGCCTTATGTCTTATGGTCTTCGGATTAATCTCTCCCCAGTTCCGCAGACCGAAATCGCCGAAGGGATTAGTGCCGAAATTTTTGGAAATCAAAACGTAATTCAAGGCGATGAAATCCGGGACCGGATGCGGTTCAATAAACCGAGTGAGAACGATTTCAAATTTTCTTTGGTTCAGCAATTCCTCTTTTTTCTGCTCAAGGAATCTTATCAATCTGTCAATAAGCCCGACCGCTTGCTTTAGATTTTTATCGTCCAAATACCAAAATCCGTGAAAGTCGTCGTCTTCATTGTAATAGTGTGGCTTGCCGTTGACCTCAAACAGAAATTGCAAATGCCAGTAATTGAGATTTTTATCTCCTAAAAGATATCTCAAGTCGTTGAGAAAATAATCCTCCTGCCTGAGGCCGCCGACATTCTCAAGATGAGAAATCGCCTGATTCAAAACTCTGCTTATCAATTCGTCCTGCAGTTTTTTGTTTAATAAATTTAAACCGTCATTTTCAATCTGTCTAACCCGTTCGCGGGTGATGCCGTATTTTTCTCCCAGGGCGGCCAGGGTTTTTCTTTCGCCGTCATCCAAACCGAAACGACCGACCAGAACTTCTCGCTCCCGCGGTTTCAAATCAACGACTAAATTATTAATGGCCTTACTAACCATATGGCTATATTATAAACAAAATCCCGACTTATTGTCAAACACGACTCTTTTGAAAGCTCAAAAGAGGGGCTGCCACGAATATAGAGGAATACGTGCCGACAACCGTGCCAACGAGAATTATTAAGACAAAATACTTTAGAGAAACCGGGCCTAAGAAAAACATTGCCAAAAGCACCAAAACAAGGGTCAAAGAAGTATTGATTGAACGCGCTATGGTCTGGTTAACGCTGTTATTGGCAATAGCCGACAGATTCTCCCGGTCCCGGCTCAAAAAGAGATTTTCTCTAATCCGGTCGAAAACAACGATGGTGTCGTGAACCGAGAAACCCATTATCACCAGAAGAGCTACTATAAAATTGGTGTCCATTTCTATTCCCCGCCAAGCGCCGAGCCCTGCGAGCAGTCCAGTGGGAATAACGACGTCGTGAAAGAGAGTGATTAAAGTAATCATTCCGTATTTCCACGATTTGACCGGATAAGAAACTTTTCTGAAAGCGAAAGCGATGTACAAGGAAATTCCCAGAAGCACCAAGCCGATTGCCCAAAAGGCCTTGTTGCGCAGTTCTTTGCCGATGGTCGGGCCGATTGTTTCAAAACGAATCTCTTCTATTTCGCCGAATTTCGCTTTAAGCTGGCCTAAATGGCTTTGATGCTCTGGTTCGGAAATATGAGGAAGCCGAATCAGAAAACTTGAATCAGCCGCCGGAAAAACCGTAATATTTTTTATCCCTAAATCCTTTTCAAAAAAATCCTTCAAACTCTCAGCCGACATCTGACATCTAACATCTGACATCTGACATCTGACTTGCCACATCGTCCCTCCCACAAAATCAATGCCGGGCTTAAGACCGAAAATCAAAACCGCCGCGATACTGGCAATAATTAAAACGCCGGAAATGGAAAGAAAAATTTTACGTTTGCCGATAATGTTCATTAATATAAATTGCTAATTACTAGATTGAAAAATTGAAAGATTAAAAATTAGCAATCTTTCAATTAGCAATCTTTCAATCTTTTTTTACGAATACTCTTAACATTGTCCTTGTAATCGTAATCGCGCTGAACATTGAAATCAAAACGCCTATCAATAATGCCAAAGCGAATCCCTGAACAAAACTGGAAGTAAACTTATAAAGAATGACCGAGGTGATAATGGTGGAAACATTGGAGTCGCGGATGGAAGGCCAGGCGCGCTTGAATCCTTCTTCAATGGCCGAAAGCCGCGAAAGGCCTTTTTTAATTTCCTCCTTTGTCCTTTCAAAAATCAAGATATTGGCGTCAACCGCCATGCCGATGGAAAGAATAAAACCGGCAATGCCCGCCAAAGTCATCGTGATGCCGAGTTTGAAAACCGCGGCGGTCAAAGCGATATAAATTATTAAAGCCAACGAAGCGAAAATCCCGAATTTGCGGTAATAAATGAGCATAAAAAGCATCACGATGGTTGTGCCGATTGTTCCGGCGTAAATCGCTTTTTTTAACGATTCTTGCCCTAAACTCGGCCCGATGGTTTGCTGACTGACAAGTTTTATCGGCGCGGGCAGAGCGCCGGCGTTGAACCGCTCAACCATTTTCTTGGCTTCGTCTACGGTGAATTTTCCGGTAATTTGCGCCTGGCCGCCGGAAATTTTCTCCCGCACCGTAGGCATCTCAATTAAAGCGTTATCCAGAAAAATTGCCAAGGGTTTGCCGACGTTTCTACCGGTGAGTTCTTCAAAAATTTTCGCGCCCTCGTCGTTAAATTGAATATCCACTTGAGCCGCGCCGGTGGTCTGGTCAAAATCAAGTTGCGCGCCTTTAATATAGCGGCCGGTTAAATTGGTGGGGATAAAGTTGTCGGTTGTTAGTTGTTGGTCGTTAGTTGGTGGTACTGCCTCCCTGAAATCTAAAAGCGGCGTCATACCGATTTCATTTATTGCCGCGCCGACGTCTTTAATGCCCGCAAGTTCAACGACCAATCGGTAAGAATCCCCTTCTTTGGCTGAAACCACCTGCGGCTCGCTGACTCCGAAAAGATTGACCCTTCTTTCAATGACATCGCGCAAGCCGCCGCTAATGGAATCGCGGTCTTGCGAGGCGACCTGCGACATATCAATTTCATAAACCAGATGCGTGCCGCCCACCAGGTCAAGCCCCAAACGCCACGGCCGATACTTCGCTCCCAGCCATTGAGGGCTGACAAAAATTCCGGCAATGATTGCCGAGAGCAAAATTATAATCAATAAAAATATTGGTTTAGTTTTCATAGTTTAGTTACGCGCACATTCCCCAGCCGCAGGAAGGGCATTTGTTGCAACCCTCTTGTTTTGCCAAAGTTGTTTTGCAAACCGGACAGTATTTCATTTCCTTGGGATTGATAATTTCGTTGTTCTCAAAATTATTCGGCGCCGGCGAAAAACCTAAAGCACTATAAACAACCATTCCCGAGGCCTTCTCGTCTTTTTTGACGATGGAAAGCCGCTGAATGTCTTTCGGTTTCTTTTTGGTGCTGCCGCTTACCAACACTTGGGTGTGCAGGGACTTGTCGCGATAAACCGTAACTCCTTTACAACCCAATTCGTACGCCAGAAGATAAACTTTTTTGATGTCTTCAACCGTGGCTTCCGCCGGGAAATTATTTGTCTTGGAAATAGCGGAGTCCACCCATTTCTGGAAAGCCGCCAGCACTCTGACATGGTCAGCCGGAGAAATGTCCATTGCCGTGACAAACGTCTTTTTGTATTTTTCCGGAATATAAGAAATGTGCCGAATGCTGCCGTTAAGCCGGGCCGCGTCTTTGATTAAATCTTCGTCCATCAAACCGGCTTTTCTCATCGCTTCTTCAAAAACCGGGTCAACGTAATAAAAACTGCCGATGGCCACGTTTTTCTCAAAAACCAAACTGTAAATCGGTTCAATGCCGCTGGAAGCGCCGGCAATCATTGAAATGGAACCGGTCGGCGCGATTACCGTGGTGAATCCGTTGCGGATGCCGTATTTTTTTATTTTTTTCGCAATTCCGGCCCAGTCAAAATGCCAGGATTTTTTGTCCCGGAATCCGGCGAACGGCATTTTACCTTCTTTATAAAACGACTTGTCAAAATACGGCATTCTGCCCCGTTCTTTGGAAAGCTGCATGGAAACGACTTTGGAAAAATAATTAACCGTTTCCATCAACCGCTCCATAAATTCCAAACTCTGACGCGAAGCGTAAGGAATCTCAAGCTCGCAAAGTAAATTGCCGACGCCCATCACGCCCAAGCCGATTTTCCGGGTGTTTAAAGTCATCTCTTCAATTTCCGGAAGCGGATACTTGTTGACGTCAACCACGTTATCCAAAAAGCGGGTGGCGATTTCTATGTCTTGTTCCAGTTTCTGCCAGTCAAAATGCGGTTTCTTGTCGCCGTTCTTTTTAAGATAGTTCCAGACATTGAGTGAACCGAGATTGCAGCTCTCAAAAGGATAAAGTAAAACTTCGGAACACGGGTTAGTTGATTCAATCGGCCCCAGTCCTTTGAGGAACGGATTATATTCGTTAATCCGGTCAAAGAACAAAATTCCCGGCTCAGCTGATTCCCAAACCTGATAAGCGATAGTGTCAAAAAGTTTTCGGGCGTCAATCTCGCTTACCACTTTCCCGTTTCGCGGGTTAATCAATTTATAAGGTTTGTTTTCTTTATAGGCCTCCCAAAATTCCGGCATTATCATTATGGAGATGTTGAAATTGCGGAGCGCCTTGTTGCCTTCCTTGGATTTGACGAAATTCTCAATGTCCGAGTGGTCGCTGTTTAAAATTCCCATATTCGCGCCTCTTCTGATGCCGCCCTGCTTTATCACTTCGGTCATATTGTCAAACATTGACATAAAACTGATAGGGCCCGAAGCCGCGCCGCCGGTGGTCTTCACAAAATCGCCTTCCGGTCTTAAATGCGAAAAATTATAACCAACGCCGCCGCCGGACTTGAAAATAATCGCCGCGGCTTTGAGCATGTCCATTATGGAATCAATGGAATCTTCAATGCCCAAGGTAAAGCAAGCGGACCCCATTCCGAGATAACTGCCGAAATTCGCCAGAGCCGGCGTGTTGGGCAGAAATCTGCGTTCAACCATTAAATTATAATAGGTGTCTATCTCCGGTTCGTATTTATCAAAATAACCATTTTTGAAAAGATTGAGCAAAGCCGACCAGGAAACTTTGAGCTGCCGGTTTTTGGCAAAACGGTCGTAAAGACGTTTTAACGCCTCGAGATGAAACTGATTGAGTTTGTATTTGCCGATGGCGAATTTTCCTTCAGATTTTTCCGGCTCAAATTCCTCATAGCGATGTTCAGGCGCTCCGCCTCTTTTCTGATAAACTTTTTGGTCATAAAAAAGAGAAGGTAAGGTCGTATGCACCGAGACGCGTTCAAAAAGTTCTTTGGGCGACTCAATGATTTTTCCGTCTTCGTCTTTTTTAAGATAACGCGAAGCCAAAACCCGCAGGGCGTTAATGTCAAATTTTTTGTCAACCTCGTCTATTTCGGTTTTATTGAGAATCTGTTTTTTTTCCTGACGAATTTCCGCCCGGTGCTGACGGTACAAAATGTACGCCTTGGCGATTTTGGGATGAACCTTTTCAATCAAAACCTGCTCAACAACATCCTGAACTTCTTCAACAGTGGGGACAGCGCCTTTTTTTATCTTTTTTTCAAGGCGTTTGATGACTTCCTTGCTAAAATTATTCGCCAATTGCCAACTTGGTTCGCCGACCGCAACCGAGGCCTTGTAAATGGCATTGGTTATTTTTTCAATTTTAAACGGCGCTATTTGGCCGTTTCTTTTGCGAATGCTTCTAAACATAATTTATCGCCGTTTTCTCCTTAAGAACGTCGGCACGTCCCAAATATCTTCATCGTCTTTTCTCCCGACGCGCTTCGCGGTCGGGACCCCGACCTCGCCTTCGGCGAGCGTCGGAGCTCTCTTCGCTTTTATATTTGACGGAAGCCTTTTTTTTTCTTCTTTAGTTTCTGAAAATTCAACCCTTCGACGATACTCAGGGTTGATGGTGAGCGAAGTCGAACCATCAACGGCTTTTGATTCTGATTTCGGCGGATAAGAAATGAATAAATCAGGCAAAAGCCCTATTTCTCTATTTAAACTGTTTTCAAAGCCAGTGGCTACTAGTGTAACCTTTATTGCGCCTTTATTAAGGTTTCTGTCATTATAAGTCCCGAAGATAATCTTGGCAGACCGGTCGACGTTTTCCGCGATAAGCTGGGCGACTTCGTTGACCTCGGTCATTTTCAAATCGCGATGCCCGGAAACGGAAAAAAGCACGCCGGTGGCGCCGTCAACCGAAATTTCCAAAAGCGGCGAATTTATCGCCATCTTGGCGGCATTAGCTGCCCGCTCTTCCCCTTCGGCAACGCCAATGCCGATAATCGCCGAGCCGGAATCCTGCATTACTGTTTTGACATCAGCGAAGTCAACATTAATGATGCCCGGAGCGGTAATCAGTTCAGCGATTCCCATTACCGCGTTTTTCAAAACCTCGTCGATTTTCCCAAACGCTTTGTTAAGCGGAGTATTTTTGTCAATGATGGAAAAAATTTTGTCGTTGGGAATTGTTATTAAGGTGTCAACATTGTCCTGAAGTTTCAGCAAACCCTCCTGAGCAATGCGGACCCGTTGAGCGCCTTCAAAGCCGAATGGTTTGGTAATTACCGCCACCGTAAGAATACCTAAATCTCTGGTCAACTCGGCGATTATCGGCGCCGCGCCGGTGCCGGTTCCTCCGCCAAAACCCGCAGTAATAAAAACCATGTCCGCGCCTTTTAAGGCCTCGGCGAGCTCAGCGCGGTTTTCTTCGGCCGCCTGACGGCCCAAATCCGGATTCATCCCCGCCCCCAATCCTTTGGTCGTGTTTTTGCCTATATAAATTTTTTTTCTTGTCCTGCAGAAATTTAAATCTTGAACGTCCGTGTTAACGGCGATAAAATCGACGCCCCGCGGAAAATCGCCGCACATTCGGGAGACCGCGTTGCCGCCGGCTCCGCCAACGCCGACAACTTTGATTTTCGCTATGTTGAAATCTCTGTTCTTCGATTTTTTAATCATGGCGTGAAATATTTTAAAAACTTCTTCAAGGAAAATTTATCTCCCTTTGGCCACGCGCTTGGAGCCGACGATTTCTCGCCGGCCCACCATAATAGACCGAGAGCAACCGCAAATTCCGAATCTTCAATTCGTTCGGCGAAATTAACGTTTTTGACCTCCAAATTCTCAATTTCCGAAATACCGAGTCGGGATGGAAGTTTCAGTTCTTTTTTCGCCAGTTCAACCACGCCCGGCATCTTCGCGCCGCCGCCGGCAAGCACCGCTCCGGCCGGCAACCGGCCGGCTTTGCCGATGGATTTAAGTTCATTATTCACAAGCTCGAAAATTTCCGCAAGCCGCGCCTCGATAATTTCCGCCAGATATTTTCGGGAGAACGCGGAATGAAGATTTTCTTCAAACTCGCTCAAGTCAATTTTCTCTTTGGCGGAAATTTCTCTGGCAAAAGCGCAGCCGAAATTTATTTTAACCGCCTCCGCTGTTTTGACGGAACATTTCAAAGCGATTGCCAAATCATTGGTGACGTTGCCGGCGCCAACCGGAAACACCGCGGAATTTAAAAGTTTGTCTTCTTCAAAAACTGCCACTCCGGTTGTTCCGAGACCGATATCAACCAAAACCGCCCCCAACTCCTTTTGCGATTTGCTTAGAACCGAGGCGCCGGTCGCCAAGGGATTGTAGATTAACCCGCCTACGCTGCCGCCCGCCTTTTCAACGCTCTTCATCAAACTTTTTACCGAAGGGGAAAAGGCGTCAATAATTAAACTGTTGACTTCCAGCCGCGCGCCGGTCATTCCCAGAGGGTCTATGATATCGGCGATTCCGTCAACAATGAATTCTTTTGTTAAAGTGTGGAGGACGACGCGGTTCGGAGAAAGACTAACCGCCTGAGAGGCCTTGACGACTCGGTCAATATCTTCTTGATAAATTTCGTTGTCGCCGTGAGAAACCGCCACTATACCGCGGGAATTTTGCATCTTAATGTTGGCGCCGTTGACGTTGACAAAGATATTTCTAAGAGCATTTTTGTTGAAGTGCTTAATTTCGGAGAAAAGAGGCGACAGAGAACGAACAGCGTCTTCAACGCTGACAACTTCGCCTTTTCGGACTCCCGAGGACGGCGTTTTAAAAACATTTAAAACCGAAAGCCGGCCGTCTTTTTGAGTTTCAACAACTAAGGCCTTAATTTGCGAAGAGCCGACGTCAAGAGCGGTGAAGTACATAAAATAATTGCTAATTGAAAGATTGAAAGATTAATTTTTCAATTTTTTAATCAGCAATCTTTCAATTTTCATCATTCTTATTCTATCATTTTTCTTCTTGTGATTATAACCGAGAAGATGTAATAAGCCGTGGATTAAATAAACTTTTGACTTTTGCCTGCCTGCCGGCAAGGCAGGACATTTGACATTTGACATATTTATGTAGATTTCGCCGATTTTTTTATGCTTTGACGGCGGCGAAACAAAATTTCGCGGTTCTTCAAAGCTTAAAACAGTGGTTGTTTTGTCTTTACCGCGAAATTTTCTATTTAGGAATCTCATTTTCCGACCGTCAATTAAATAAATCTCCGCCGACACATTCTTTTTTCCAAGAATCTCCAACGCTCTTAAGATTATTCTCTTTGCGTCTTTTTCAAATTTCTTGAATTTCTTGTTTAAACTGGTTACTAAGAGCTCATTTTTCATTTCTCGCCGCCTAATTTTTTTCTTACGATTTCGCTTGCCATTTTTGTGTCCGCCCGGCCTTTAATATCTTTCATCAGTTCAGCCATTACCCGGCCGAGGTCTTTAATTTCCTTGGCGCCGGTTTTCGCGAGCACCTGCTCTATCAATTTCGTCGTTTCTTCTTCGTTTAATTGCTCCGGTAAATATTTTTTAATAATTTCCGCTTCGCTTTTTTCTTTATCCGCCAACTCCTGACGGCCGCCTTTTACGTACATTTCGGCCGCTTCGTCTCTTTTTTTGGCTTCGCGCGCCAAAACTTCAATGACTTCGTCGTCCGTTAAAACCGGTTCCTGCCCCTTGCCTTTTTTCTCAATTTCTTTATTGTGCAAAACCGAAAGAAGCATCCGCAAAACGCCGACTTCAAAATCCTTTCCGGCTTTCATAACTTCTTTTTGGTCGTCGTTGATTTTTTGATGGAGCATTTATATTGTTCCCATTTTTCTCTCTTTCTCAAATTCTCTTTTTTTGAATTCCCGGTGCAGAGCCGATGCTTTTCTTTTGGTTTTGCTAATCGCTCTGCCGCGAAATTTTCTCTTTTTTGCTTCGCGCAAAATTCCGCTTCGCTGGACTTTTTTGGAAAAGCGGTACAAAAATGCGCTTATTGATTCTCCTTGACGACGTTTTATTTCCATAATTATGGCCGGCGACGGGTTTCTTCTTTCTTCCATCCTCCTAAAAGATGAAGATGGAGATGGTCAATTATTTGACCGCCTTCTCGACCGACATTAAAAACCAACTTATAGCCCTTGAGTTTAAATTTTTCGGCAACGGTTTTGGCAGCAAAAATCAATTTGGAAATGATTTCATGATGATTATCTTGAAGATGAATAATTGACTGAATATGTTCTCTGGGAATCACAATATAATGGACCGGCGCCGCCGGCTTAATATCGGCAAAAACCAAGACCGATTCGTCTTCGTAAATAAAATCCGTCGGTATTTCCTTATTGATGATTTTACAAAAAATACAATCCACTTTTATTTCAGCCCCTTTTTCGTTTCTTCCACAGCTTTCCTGAACGGCACTGTTTCCTGGGCGCCGCTTTTCATGTCTCTGATTATGATAGTTTCTTCAAAGACCTCCTTCTGTCCTAAAATCAGAGCCAAATCCACTTTCTTTTTGTCAGCCATGAGCAACTGCGATTTCAACGACTCCTTTCCCAGGGCTTCAATGACGCTGACTCCTTCTTTTTTAAACTCCTCAATCAGACTCAAGCTTCTTTTCTTTGCTTCGCTGCCGATATGGACAAGGAAAATTTTTGCGCCCGTTCTATCCAGTCCGGCCACGCCCTTCATTTTCATCGCTTCAATCAACCGTTCGGCTCCCAAACTGCCGCCTACGCCGTAAACCGACCGGCCAGCCAAGAGTTCCGCCAAGTAATCATACCTGCCGCCGCTGGCAATTGCAAAACCCAAATCTTCAACAAACACTTCAAAAACCGTCCGGTTATAATAATCAAGACCTCTTACCAAATAAGGATTAAGAGTGTAAGGCAGAGAAAGTTCGTCAAGATATTCCAAAACCGATTTAAAATGATTCCGACAGACGGCGCACAAACCGTCCAAGATATTCGGCGCTTGAATTTTAAGCAAATTGCATTTTTCTTCTTTGCAATCAAGCAGGCGCAGCGGATTCGCTGAAATCCGACTTTTGCAATTCCGACAAATCCTGTCTTGTTTATTTCTGTAAAAATCCAGAAGTTTTCTCCGATAAGCTGACCGGCAAATGCGGCAGCCGATGCTGTTTATTTGAACAATCGGGTTTTTTATTTTGAGCGACTCAATAAAGCGATATACGACTTGAATTATCTGGGCGTCATAAACCGGGTCGTTTTCTCCGCCGATAATCTCATAACCAATCTGATAATGCTGGCGAAAACGGCCGGCCTGCGGCTGTTCATGACGAAACATCGGTTCAAAATAATGGAGCTTGAGCGGCTGGCTGATTTTCCCCAAGCCGTGCTGAAGATAAGCCCTCATGATGGCTGCTGTCCCTTCTGGTCTTAAAACAAGACGGTCGCCTCCTTTGGTTTTTACAAAATACATCTGTTTTTCAATAAGGTCGGTCGCTTCCCCGGTTCTTTCAAATACCTCGGCTGATTCCAAAACCGGCGTGTCAATCCTCAAAAAGTTATAAAAATCAGCAACATCTTTGCTGACTTTTCTCAGCTTCTCCCAAAACGGCTGCTCCTCGGGAAGAATATCGCGCATACCTTTCGGGGATTGGAGCAATAAAGTCTTTTTCTTTTTTAGAGATTTTTTCTCTTTTACCTTAGAAATTTTTGGCATAATCAGTAAGCCGGTTTCTCAAACGCCATCACTTTGTTAATCGGCCAGAGACGGAGACGAACCAAACCAATGATTTCCGATTTTTTGAGCGCGCCCCAGTTGCGTGAATCAAAACTAGCACCGCGATTATCTCCTAAAACAAAGTACTCGCCGTTTTTCAACGCCACATCTTTATCGCCGTAAGTATTTACATAAGAAGGCAAATAACTTTCATCAAGTATAAACCCTTGCGGCTGCTCATTGTTGAAAATTTTAGCTTTGCCATCCTTAAGCACTATCCGCTCTCCCGGCAGGCCGATGACTCTTTTTATAAAATAGGTACTCTCGTCATTAGGATAATGGAAAACAATAACTTCCCCGCGCTCGGGCTGCCGCAAACGATAGCTTATCTCGTCAATAATCAAATAATCGCCGCCGTGGAAATTCGGCTCCATTGAGGCGCCGTTGACTAAAAACGGTTGAATCAGAAAGTTGCGGACCACAAAAACGGTGATGAGCGCAATGAGTACTACCTCGGCAATTTCCCAAATTGAGTAAAGAAAATGTTTCATATACGAATAAGCGAATTTATTTTATAATAAAATTATATGGAAATCAAGCCCAAAATCGTTATCGGTCTCGGAAATCCGGGCGAGGAGTACGAGAAAACATACCATAATGCTGGTTTTTTATTTATTCAATATTTAATGGATAAAAAACCAGCAAATTCAGAATTCAGAATTCAGAATTCAGAATTGCTAAAATCCGATGCCTTTATGAACGAATCAGGAAAGTTTGTCGCGAAAATAATAAAAAAGGCCGGTATTAAGCCGGCGGAAGTTTTAATCGTCCACGACGATTCGGACATTGAACTCGGTAAATATAAACTGTCTTTCGGCCGCGGCTCAGCCGGCCACCAAGGAGTGGAATCAATAATCAAGTCGCTCGGCACGAAGAATTTCTGGCGATTGAGAATCGGCATTAGGAAAAAATCAAAAATCAAAAATCAAAAATCAAAAATGAAGATCAAAGCAGAAAAAATAGTGTTGAAAAAAATCACCAGCGCCGACCTAAAAATTCTTAATCAGGTTTTTGAGAAAATAACAAAACAGTCCAATTAATTGGACTGTTTTGTTTGGTGC
>ERZ1292632.2811-Hain-H43-01um-R2-2811-length-14059-cov-7_pt1 | contig 14059 bp, 21 predicted proteins | sample MGYA00564407_ERZ1292632 | MGnify/ENA primary metagenome ERZ1292632 (study PRJEB36523, sample SAMEA6512637) | groundwater metagenome | collected 2019-01-08 | study: AquaDiva: Metagenomics assemblies of 32 groundwater samples
GCCCGGCTGCGCGAATCAAGCCGCCCGGCAACTGGCAGAATCTGACCCGCCCATATATCGTCCATTTCCCGGTGGCTCTCAGGCAGGCTCGCACGCATGACGGCCTCAAGGGGCGCCTGTGGGACTCGTATCAGGTTTCAGTGTTCGCCGATGACTACACGAGCGGTCGCAACTTGGCCGATGCTGTGGTCGCCGCGCTCGACGGAGTCAGCGCAGGCGGCGCCAATTTTCAGTTTCAATCTCTCCGCGTATTTCAGGACCCCGAAGTAAACGTGATTCACTTCGTTCTGGAGTTCCTGTGCGGGGAGACTCTCTAAGATTCCGGACTGTCGAGAGATAGACCGGCGCGGGGCGTTCTGATTTCTGGGGCGCCCCAAAATCCACAACTACTGTCGTGACGACAGAAGGAGACTCACATGCCCGCTGATGGAATTCTGGGCGATGGCGTGAAGATGGCCTATTCGGCCGCTTCACCTCAAGCCTGGATTGAACTCACCCAACTTCTCGACCTTCCAAGACCGCCCGCTCCGACTCCAGACAAACTGGAAAACACAACCCACGGTACGGACGGCTATCACACCTACGGTCTGGGACTGAAGGACGTTCCAGACATCGAAGCCGTTCTGCTTTTCGATCCCGACGTCGCCGCGCACATGGCGATGATCACGTACCGGGATGCGAAGACCGAACTCTGGTTCCGCATCGAGATCCCGACCAACGCGGCCAAGACTTTGTTCCAGGCGTGGGAATTCCAGGGCAAGGTTATGACCGCTGACCTCGAAACGCCGATTCCGGACTGGCAGAAGCTGAATCTCGGGATCATCTACACCGGCGGGTACAGTTATTACCCGACCGCTCTCGCCACGGAGATCAGTTAATGGCGAGTGTCAAGCAGCCGCTGACCTTCGCTTTGATGGACGAGCAGGAGTATCACTTCCTGCTCACTGCCAGAATTGAGCGAGCCGCCTTGCTGGAAGTCACGAAGGGGGCGTCTAGCGGCGCCCCCAATCTCGCCGATTACAGTTTCAAATGCTTCTACTTGGCGTGCCGGAACAAGGACGGGATGTCGGAGGATGACTTTCTAGACCTCTGTCCCGGAATCGAATGGATTGCAGATAAGCTCAAGGAGTTGAAGGAGCACGCGCTCCGGCGACCCGGAGATTCGGACCGCCCTACCGAAGCCAGCGCGACGGCGAGTTCCGATGGCCCACCGAAGACGACTGGCTCCGACTCTGGATCGACTGGACAACCGTCCTCAGACGAGACGGCGACGAACTCTGGGACTTAACACTCGGGGAAATCTTCGCCTGCTTCGAAACCCACAATAAAATCCAGGCCGCCGAACAACGGGCCGAAAATATTCGCTTCGGCTCGGTCATGGCGACCATCCTGAACGCCGCGCCGTTCCGCGGCAAATCGCGAAAGGTCTGGAAGTGGACGGATTTCTTCAAAGACATAGAGCCAGCGAAGCCGATCTCCGCCAAGGCCGCGCGCGCCATCATGCTCTCGCACGGATCGGCGATGAAGGCTTTCGAGGATAGACGTGCCTCCAGTAAGACGAAGACGTAATTCTCCCCGAGCGCTCCAGAACCGCATGATGTTTCTGGGTGTGCGGGAACTGAACGCGAAGCTCAAGGAAATTTCGGCGGCGATGGACCCCGCGCAGCAAACGTCACTGCGGAAGGGAGTGCATTCAGTCCTACACGAAGCCGTTCAAGTCATCAAGGATAGGGCGGTCCAGAACGCCGAAAATCAGAACTGGCCGGCCGAGGCGGTCAAGTCCATCTTCACATTCGCCGATCCGGAGAAAGGTTCGCGGCGTAGATCGTCAGCGTTGGTGGGCGTCGGAAAACGCAGCACGATGGTGGAATGGCACGCCGCGAAGACTCCTCCGACTAATCCCCTGAAGGAAGTGCAACGCAAAGTAGCACCAGGCGGAGCGGTGTCGATGTCGCTGGCGACGATGTTCGAGACCGGCACTAGTAAGATGCCCGCACGTCCCGCGTTCCGTCCTGCTGTGAGCCAGTCAATGCAGCAAGTCGCCGACAAGGTTGAGGACGGTATCGCAGCCATGATCGAGGCGATCACGAAACGGCCGGCCCGCTCGAGTTCTCATGGCACGGGGACCGCCGGAGGGGAGTTCCTGTAATGGCGCTGATATCAGAAATGCTTGCCCGTCTGGGGCTAGATACAACGGAGTTTACCGGCGGACTCAATTCCGCCATGGGTAAACTCGACGACTTCGGCGGAAAGGCGATGGCGGCGGGCGGTGTCTTGACCGGCGCTCTTACTGTACCACTTACCGCCATTGGCCTCGCTGCGTTCAAAGCCGGAACCGATTTTGATGAGGCGAGCGATAAGATTCGCGCAGGCACGGGCGCGACCGGAGAAGCGCTGAAGGGCCTGGAGGCATCCTTCAAGACCGTATTCGAAGGCGTTCCGGCTTCAAGCGATGCCGTCGCTACGGCGATCACCACCTTGAATCAGAGGCTCGATTTGACCGGCCCGGCGCTCGACGCGATGGCGACGCAGATGCTCAACCTGGCGCGGATCACGGGAACGGAAGTACGTCCGCTGATCGAATCGACCACCCAGTTATTCAAGAACTGGAAGATCGACACGGACGATCAGGCCGGGGCTTTGGATTTTCTGTTCAAGGCGACGCAAGCGACTGGCACCGGAATAGGAACTTTGGCTACATCCGTCACCGATGCCGGTGTTGTGTTAAAGCAATTCGGGTTCAGCTTCGAGGAATCAACCGCCCTGCTCGCTAAATTCGAACAGGAAGGTATCGACTCCGGCGCTGTGATGCAATCGCTGAACCGAGCGCTCGCATCGATGGGAAAAGAGGGCGTGACCGATGCCGGCTCGGCGCTCGAAATTCTCGTCGAGCGAATTCAGAATGCGGGGACGGAGGCTGAAGCTCGGTCAATCGCGTTCGACACCTTCGGGAATCGGGCCGGGGCGAAGATGGCCGAGTCGATTCGCTCGGGGCGCTTCGAGATCGATGAGCTTGTGACCTCTCTTAAGTCGAGCGGGGAGACGATCAACACCGCCGCTGCCGATACGCTCAGTTTCGGCGAGAAATGGGACCTCTTCAAGAACAAGCTGGAGGTCGCGCTCGTCCCACTCGGCGTCGGACTCGTAAATGCACTGACGAATCTTCTCCAGTACTCGCAGCCGCTCATCGACATGCTCGGCGGCGCGGCCGACTGGTTCTCGAAACTCGATCCGACAATCCAGACCGTGGGCGTTGCGTTCGGCGCGCTGGTCGCCGCGGCGGGTCCGCTACTGCTTGCGATTGGCGGGATTGCAAGTGGGGTCTCGGCGGTCTCCGGAGTTATCGGCGGCGGCGCGGGATTGACTGCCATTCTCTCGGCGCTCGGTCCGATCATTGCCGGTATCGCGGCAGCATGGGCGGCATGGGAACTCGGCTCCTGGTTGGCCACGCTTGAGCCGGTCCGGGCGGCATTCTCTTCGTTGTGGGAAGGTCTGCAATCGCTCTGGGGTTCCGTCGTTCAGTTGGGAACCGCGCTCACTCCATTGTGGGAGGTTCTCAAGTCCGTCGCGGCCATCATAGGGGAGACCTTCGCAGCGGCAGGAAGTCTGCTCGGTGTGCTTGTCGCTGGAGGATTGATTATCGCCGTACAGACTCTCGGCGCCGCATTTACCGGGGCCTCGGTAATTATGAAGGGCGTGGTCTTTGTGGTTGACTCGCTCGTCAATGCGCTCAAAGAAGTCTGGAGTTGGATTCTGAAAATTCCCGGCGTCAAGGAGATTGTGGACAAGGCTGGCGAGGCTTTCGATTCTCTCAAGGGTAAGGTTTCTGATCTGACGAAGGGAACCGGAAAGGCGGAAGACGCGGCGAAGGCTCACGAGAAGCAGATCAAATCCCTCGCGGTTGGAACCGGATCGGCCGTAGGCAAGAGCATTAAGTCCTTCGATGATCTGACGGAATCCGTGAAGCTCCTGACGGTCAAGCACGACGCGCAAAAGGATGCGCTATTCAAGCTCTCCATCGAAACGATCAAGGCCCGCGAGGCGACCGACGACTGGAACCGCGGACTCATCACCATCAAGGGGACGACCATCGACTACATCGCCGAAGCGGAGAACATGGTTGACCGCATCGGCGATATCGAGCGGGCCACGAAAAGCCTGAAGGACATGGCGGTCCCGGCGTTCGGGAGGGATCTATCGGGTGCTATCACGGCGGCGGCGGGCAAGATCGAAGACATGGATGCCGCCTATAAGACGCTTGGAGTCACGAGCACAACCGAGAGCGCGATTATCGTTTCGAAAGCCAACGCTGCACGCGATGCCATTTTGGGCGATCCGAATGCCGACGAGTTCGCGAAGAAGACGGCAGTGTACAAGGCGCTCAAAATTCAAGTCGAGCAGGCCACGCTCATGGGACAGGATGTCCCGCAAAAAACGCGCGACGCGCTCGCCGCGATGGAGCAGGAGCTCACAGGACCGAACGGCCTCGAATCTAAATTCGAAGGGCCGTGGAAGGATTCCATCCAGCAAGTCTCCACCAACGTCACGAATGCGGCGCAGGATATCGTCGGCATCCTCATCGGAACGGAAGAGGGAACCGTTGCGGATGCGCTGAAAAAACTCGGACAATCGGTGCTCACCTCTTTCACGGAACCGGCACTCGCGGCGTTCAATAAGTTCATTACCGAGGGGATCGAAAAGGCCATTGGATGGCTGATCGGCAAGGCTGGATTAACGGAGGCGCTCGACAGCGTTGGCAAAAAGCTCGGGGACGTCTTCGGCGGCGGCTCCTCTGTTCCTTCGGGCGGCGGTGGCGGTGGCGTCCCGACCGGCGGAGGTGGTGCGCCGACGCCCGCGCCCGATGATACCGGGGGTGGCGGTGGTGCGCCTGGTGGCGGTGGTGGCGGGATGCAAGATCCGCTGGCGTGGGTCAACGCGGTCGCTAATGTCGTGAGCGCAATCTGGAATGTGCGGCAGGAGGGTACGCTCAACGCCATCGAACAGCACACGAAAGTTATGGCGATCACTATGGCCGGGATCGCCGCTCCGTGGGAGGCCGTACCCGAAGGCCAGACTACGATGAGTGGGCAGCTCTGGATGGTCATAGAGGAGTTGAGATTCGGCGTGTTCGCCAAGGCTCTGGAGAGAATCCGCGACGAAATGATTAGTCTTGGTGCCAGCTATATCAATCCGAATCTGAACAGCATCAAGGAAAGCCTCTGGAAAATTTCCAGCATGGACTTTCGGATAGCTCCGCCTAGTGCCGCCCCGACGGATGTTACCGGACCATCATTGGAGGCCATTCGGACTTCTGTGGCGACGGTGGCGGGTTGGGATATGGCCGGGGCATTGATGTCGTTTCAGATCTGGCTCGATGCGAAGCTCACCGCTGTAGCGCAATGGATCAGTCCTACCGCCGGGGCGCTCGCGGGAGGGATCGCGGCACAAGTAGCCGACAATGCGGCGCCAGTCGTTCAGCTTCCAGCGCCACAGCGGCAGTCTCAGCCACTGGGCGGGTATCTCTCCGATCTTTTCAAGCCATCGCGCCAACAGTCTAAAGAAGTGAATGACGGACTGTCGGTCATTTCAGATGGTTTGCAATCCTTCCAGTCGCTCTATAGCCAACGATCAGAAGCGCTGTTCGGGATAGTCTCCGGCATCCGTGATTCCATCATGGGACTCGGAACGGAAATCGCTGGCATGAAAGAAATGCTTTGGCGCGTGATGACCGAATCCTATGATGTACTCCGCGACGTCACAAATATGCACCTCGCCATGATTCAGGAATCGGTTGCGGTACTTCCGAAGATGGCGGCGGCTAACGCGAGCGGCGGCGGGAATTTCGAAATCAACATCTTCATGGATGGCCAAAAGATCTATGAAGTCGTAGTCGATCGCCTTGGCCGAGACCTCAATCAGTCCGGACAAATCCTCCGGTGACGATCAAACTCTACATCAATGGTGTTGAGCGCACCGAGTGGGTGAAATATCTCTCGCTCACGATCAGCCGGGACATCTCCGGCATCTCGAAATGCAACTGCATCCTAGAGGATAAGGATCGCGGGTTTCGTCCGACGAAGGGCCATCTATTCAAAGTCTCCGACGGCGCATCGCCCGAGACGGTTTACTTCGCCGGCAACATTTTCCGCATTCGTGAGCGGCAGCATGAGGGGACGGCGGGGCCGGATCTCCAATTCTCAATTGAGTGCGTCGATTACAACCACATCCTGAACCGGCGCCTGGTCTGGGCTGTCTGGGAGAATCAGAGCCTCTACAGCATCGTCAATCACATCAACACCTATTTTCTCACTGGCGAGGGGATCACGCTCGGCTCTGTCGAGAACCCCGGTCCCACCGTGACGGAGCGCGTGGAGGTACGTGGCGAGACGGTCCGTGCGGCGTTCAGCAAGCTCTCCGCGATCACCGGCTATCAGTTCTATGTGGACTTCGACAAAGAACTACACGTAAGCCAGTTCTCATCGAACGCTGCGCCGTTCAACATCACGGACTCAACCGGCGAATGGTTGACCTCTTCACTGGAAATCGACCGAGACGATAACGACTACCGGAATCGGCAGCATGAGCGCTCCGAGCTAACCATCGATTCCACATTCATCGACACATACACGGCGACCGCGGGGCAGACGTTATTTGCGACGACCGCCCCAATCACTCAAGTCAGATCAATCACAATCACCAGCGCCAGCCCTGTCGGGGTGAAGACGTTTACGGGCATCGATCCATTCGACGCGCCACCGGCGAGCGGCTACGATTTCTACTACATCACGCAGACATACAACGTTCATGCGCTCGATTGGACAGCGGCCGGAGGCGAAGAGGTCTCAATCGAGTACGTCGGCGAGGTTCTCAGCTTTCGGCCCGGCCAGGTGGACGCCGGGGCGGGAACGCAGGTCGTAACGGTCAACGATACTGCGGAGCAGACCGCGCGCGCGTCGCTATCCGGTGGCTCCGGCATCTGGGAAGCTATCGAGGAACAGAGAAACATCTCAAGCGCGGCGGCGCTGCGGGCCATCGGCACGGGCAGACTTCGGCAGTTCGGACAGGACGTGATCAAGATCGGCGTAACAAGCATAAAGAACGATGCCCTCATTGAGCCGAGCCAGCGCGTCACGGTGACACTTGCGGATCACAGCATCAATGAGAGCTTCTTCTGTGAGCGCGCCGATTACACCTGGAAGCTCATCAACGATGTGGACTATTTCGAGCAGCGGCTCGCGCTGACGAATCTGGAGCCGTTCGGATCGGTGATTACGCCGGTTCAAAAACTCGCGGAGATGGCGCGCATCGGGCCGCCATCAGGTATGACTGCTGGTGCGGGCGCTGATGATACCACCGTTGAGCAAGGTGAGGAGATCCGCGCGTGTTGGGTACTTGATGGCACGCTGGCGACCGGAACTGGTCTAGGCAACAAGGTCCCGATCAACGTGCCCGACTGGGCCACGGTCGAATTCATCGAAGCAATCGCGCTCGTGGAGACTGCTCCGACCGGAGCGACGATTATTTTCGACATCAATCTTGAGGGCGCTTCCGTCTTCGCGACAACGAAACTCGTGATTCCAATCAGTTCGACCGCGGTGGCGGTGCAGGCGTCATTCTCTTCTCCCGCCCCCGTCGGCGCGCGGCACGAGATTCTATCGCTCGACATCGACCAGGTAGGCTCTACGATTGCGGGCGCGGACGGCTTCGTGCTTTTGAGGATGCGGTACTCCTGATGGCCGTTTCCACGGGCACTTACGCGAATCGACCGAGTTCCCACAGCGCTGGCGACATTTACCTCACGACGGATTCCTTTTGGGACTACCTTGTGAGCAACGGCTCAAAGTGGCGGCATCTGTATAGCGGTTTCGAATGCGAACCCCCGATCAACTCAGAATTCTCCTGGGTGAACCAAGGCGGCGCGTCTATCATCACTGCCAATGGCGGAGTATTTATGCGCGCTCCGGTGAGCAGTACGGGCAATCTCCGCCTGCGCGCGAAGACAGCCCCGGCCACTCCGTACACGCTCACGGCTGCGATTCTACCGGCATTTCCGGGAATCGAAGGATCAATAAGCGACACAAAGAATGGCTTCGGATGTGGCATCGGCTTTCGGGAATCCGGTACGGGCAAGTTATCCATGATCGGTTTCCGCTTTGGCGGGATTGGAGTAGGCGCGCTTTTCTATGGACTCCTGGATGTAATGCAATTCTCCAGTCCGACAGCCACTGGTACGTCTGCGCTGAACGCTTATGCGGAGACTCTTGTTTCGTCTCCAATTACCTGGCTTAAAGTCACTAACACTGGAACCACTCTGACGTATTTCTTTTCCGGAGACGGCCAGAACTTTCAGCAGGTTTACACGGAGGACGTTGATGCCTATTTTACTACCGCTCCAGATGAATTGTTCTTTACCCTTAGCGTGTTCTGTGCCACGCATGATGCCGGGGTTACGCTGATCCATTGGAGTCTTCCGAATCCCGCTGTCACTATGCGGACCTTTGGCATGTTCGGCGTCCTTCCATCCCTAAAACCTACCGGAAATTATTTCGGAGCCTTCGGGTAATGGCGATCACGACTGGAACTTACGCGGGCAAGCCGGGCGCACCGTCTAGTGGAGATATCCATTTTCTCACCGATAGCTTCTACGATCTCCTTTACTACAACGGCGCATCCTGGGATCATTTGCGGCACGGTAAATTGTTGACGCTCCCGCCTTCGTTTGCATGGATCAATCAGGGTACCGCCAGTGTTTCGACCACGAATGGCGGCGAAACCCTGACGGATGCGGCGGGGGCTAGCGCACACCAATGCCGAATCCGCAAGACGGCCGCCCCGTCCACGCCATACACCGTGACAATGGCCTATCTGCCCACGCTGAGGGGAGCCAATTATTTGTTTGGCGGCGCTCTGTTCAGAGAAAGCTCGTCCGGCAAGTTGAGATCGTTACATCTCGGGTTCAATGCCGCTGGGGTCATTGAAGTCTACGCGTGGAACAGCCCCACCGCTCCAGTCACGCAACTGGCGGTCTTCCGGTCGGAGGTCTTATTTAGCTCCCCATTAATCTTCTGGCGGCTAGAAGACGATGGGACCAATCGCAAGTTCCATTTCTCCGGCGATGGCATCAACTTTATCCAGCTATATTCAGAGGGACGAACGACAGGCATGACGGCTAACGAAGTCGGCTGGTTCATTGATCCCTACAGCCAAGCGCAGACCGCCACGTTGATTCACTGGAAGGAAGCATAGATGATTCAACCGGCGATGAAAGCGAGGACTGAGTACGTCGAAAGGAACGCTTGATAATATGAGACTCTCCATTTCCTCAGCCCTCGTGTTGTTCGTGACTCTGGTACTGGCAAGTGCATTACCTACGGTAAGTGCAGGCCGAGCGGAAGCAACTGCCGCTAATATTGCCTTCGAGAGCCGGGTAGAGCGGATGCTTGCGGAACATGAGATCAGGCTGGGAGCCAATGATGAATTTCACCGCGAGATTCGAGATACGAGGATTGCAGAACGAATTGCCCGCATGGAGGAGAGCCAAGCCGTGAACACGCGGCTTCAGTTCGCGATTTTGATCGCGGTGCTAGGACTCTTGTTCCGTGACTTTATCGCCGTAATTCGTACCAACAGGAAAACGTGAGTCTACTCGACCCGATTGACGAGGCGAAGCTGATGCAGGAGGCGGGCAAGCAACTCCGACCGCTTCTGGATGGGGCGCTTGACCGCCTCGAATCCATTCTGGACCGCCTCAAGGATGAGACGGAAATCGAAGTAATCATCAAATTCAGGAAGAAGGAACAGACATGAATACCGTTAAACTGTGGCTCAAGGGTATCGCCGCCGCCATCATTGGAGGAGCGGCGAACGCCATCACCCTCTACATTGTTGATCCGAGTTCGTTCTCGGACTGGACAAAGCTCGCGAAGCTAGCGGGAGTGTCAGCGCTGGTCTCTTGCGCGATGTATCTGAAACGCTCACCAGTCCCCGGAGGAAAGCCGGAGGCATAACTCATGCGTCTGCTTATCCTACTGTTCCTGTTAGTGATCTGTGCCCGCTCACAGGAGCGCACAGCTGTACGCCTGCACGCGCAAGAGGCATTTATTGGGAATCTCAGACAGTACGTAGTATCAGTCTGCAACACTGGCGGGGAGGCGATGAGCATCACCGCGACTCAAGTATGGTCGGCAGTTGAGGCCCTCGGCATGAGTCCATCCACAAACGTGAACATCCTGCGGGCATGTGAAGAGTCAGCAGGGATAACGTTGCAGAGAAAGGTGCTATTGGTTGGGGAGGGGATTGCCTACGGGGGCGCCCTGCTGCTTGGGACCGAGGCGATAGGCAGCGCGGACCCGAAGAAGCCCATCGGGAAGTTCGTCAGGGTGGGGTTACCCGCGATTGGGATATTCGTCAGGGTGGTTACGACCGTGGTGAAGAAGACGGAGCTGACCTGTGACTTCAAAGAGGAATTCCCGCGTCTTCCGAATCTGTTCCAACTCGGAACCAAATCATGTGTTGATTACACGATGTACGGGAGTCCGATACCATGATCCGCTGCCCCAATCTTGGAGCCGCGCAGTTTGCCACCGGCTGGCTCGGCATCCACATGTTCGACGACGGAGACGTGTTCTTAATGGGCCGCATGGATTCCGGCTGGTTCCCGACGCGGCGGCCGGAGGATTCGGACATTGACGCGCTGCTGAAGGCCCGTGCGATTCCCGAACTCGACTACGGCGCGCCCACGCTGATCGATCGGCTGCGCGGCCGGAAAACGTGGAAACCGCTGGAGGATCTCCGGCGGCAATTGGCGGATCTCATCGAGGCCCGCCGTGAGAATGCCAGGAAACTCGAACTCGCAATTGTGCGAGCCATCAACAGGAGTGAAAAATGAAGCAATTAATTTGGGGTCTCTGGTACGATCCAGAGACCAAGATCGGCTATTCGTTCAACATGAAGGAAAGCTACACCTTTGAACCGATCCCAGTCGTCCTCGGAGAAGGGTTGCGGCCATTCCAGTACGCAACCCAGGAGACGGCGTTGAAGATGGTCGCCTTTATCAAGGCGATTCTGCCCGAAGAAGTTTCCGTCGAGTTGATCGAACGGGCCTCACAATCGACGCTGGCACAATATGAGATCAGCATTGCTGATGGTGCGGTGCGTTTCGGCGCCGGAGCAATCGCGCAAAGCCTCCTCCGCATGAACGATCAACTCTACGCTGGCTTCTTGCGGAATTATATCGTGAAGCGGCTTATGGATAGGTAAGTGATGCGGCTCCGAACCATCCTGCTCGCAATCCTCGTTCCGCTGGCTGGCGCCGCATTGTGGAGCCAAGCCGCGGGCGGCGTGCTCTACACCTACTACTGGCAGGGCGGCTGGCGCTGGGGGCGCGTGGAAGTGCTCGCGCCGCTCCGCCTCGATAGCTCCACCACCCCGGCGCGGTTGCTGATCGACCTGCCCCTCGTGCGCGAGAAGACAGACGTCTACGTGGTCCTGGAGGCCGACACGGCGCCGATCAGCATCGTGCTGTCGGAGACGCCGGTCCCCGAGTCCCTGCGCGTCTCGTCAATGGGCCTGGAGCAGGCTCCGGGAATGCACTACAGCCTGGACCCGCCGCGCACCGTCCGCTGGCTCGCCGACCACAGCCCGACGCCGGGGGCCGTGGTGAATCTCAGCTACCGCTACTGATGAGCTACCAGACCGCGGCGAAGTCCAGGGCCATCGTGCTGGCACGACTGAACGGGGGCTGGGAGCGCACGCAGCGGCGTATCTTTTCGATGGACAGCCCGAGTCAGTATGAGGAGCGGGAGCCAAGACGGGAGCCGAAGCCGAAGGTGATCGTCCACTCCGCCGAATTCCGCGAGCGCCGGATGCACTATATCCGCTGGTGGCGACGGCGGGCCTGGGACGAGTACCGAAGATGGGTCTGGATACACCGCTGTCTACTGGGGCCGCTGGCTCTCCTGCCCTCGTCCTTGCGCGGAGGCAGGAGATTATGACCGATCCATCCGATCTCCGGGAGTTGGCCTATCGCCTCGAATCGATCCTGGAACGCGAGCCGTCCGATCTCAAGGCGGCGCTCATCCGGGCCGTGGCATCGGAGCTTCGGGCAAAGGCGGACGAGCTGCGCCAGGCTCTTCCTCGGGAGGTACATTCCCTCCCAATTGCAGACTAAGGGCCATCCACGCCGCTCCGAACGGGCTCTCCGCAATCGCCGAATGATACAAGCCGTTGCCGGCGTGAAGCCGGGCTCGGTACCGCCCGATGTGCTTGCGGACCTCCACGGGCACGATCCACGCCTGAGTGGTCTCCGTATCGAGAGCGCGGATTGGGAGTTCCACCCAATCGTTGCCGACTTCGATTTTCGCGGCCTGTTGGCTCAACTCGTAGCGCATCATTTCACGATCCTGTCCGGTATCCAACACCGCTCGCCGATGTTGGCTCCACTCTCCACGCGGATCATTGTCAGCCCATCGACGCTGCCGATGCTTCGGACCGTGACGCCCTTCTCTAGCCGCATGGCTTTCCTGCGAGCAAGCATCCCGAGCACGGCGGCTCGGTCCTCCCGCTGGATTGCCTGGTAGATGCGAGTCGCGTCAACGCGCTCGGCGGCGCACACGCAGGCGTAGGGGATCTTCACGTTTCTGCTTTCGAACCGGGCGCTTGATTGACAGCCGGTCATCAGCAGGCAGGCTAGCAAACCCATCAGTTTTCTCACGTTTCCTCCGTAGTGCACGGAGGCGGCGGTATTCCCTAGCCCAAGAATCCATAATGCCCATTATTTCTTGTTCATCGTCTGGCACGGCTGGAGAGTACCGTAGGCCCCCGATACTGTCAATAGTACTTTGGCAGCTTAACCCTGCTTAACATCCGGCAAGACATTGATTAGAGCGTCGATGCCGGTTGCAAAATTTTTCGAGAGGCGGCGGCGGCGAATGATGCTGGCTGCAATCTTCCTCTCTTTTGGTTCCATATCGTTCGGGAACTCCGGCGGCAGTGTAGGCAAGGAGTGCCCGAGCCACAATTGCGCGGCCTGCTTCAAAGCGTCCTGATGACTCAGCTTGCGCTTGAAGCACTCCGCCTCGAACTCGTTCGCGATCTCCCCCAGAAACACTCCGTATTTCTTTTGGTCCATCGCCCCTCCCCCATAAAAAGTTTTCTCAACTGCGCTTTTTCTCTTGACACCTTTGCGCAAATGCTATATGCTCAAATCCGTAGTGCAAAATGTAGCCTACATGAACCGGCCTTCCAAAGCAAGCCTCAAAGAAAGAAAACGGATTCTAAAATCCAAGCGCGGCTCCGTCGTGGGAATCGCAGCCGAACTCGGCATCGCGCCCCAGACGGTGAGCCAATGGCTGGCCGGACGTGTGACCTCCGCCCGCATCGCCGACGCGGTTGAGAAAGAATGTCGGCGAATTCAAAGGAGCCACAAATGAAAGCTAACGGCAAACTGGCTCCGTTCGTGACGGAGCCTTTGCAACCAGTTGACAACAAACGTAAGACAAGTGTCATCGCCCACCCGCACATGGCAAGCACGACGCCGGTGCGCAAGCGAATCCTCGAGACGGCCCTGGACGTGATCGCCGAAGCGGACGTCCGCGGCGAGGAAGTCAGCATCACGCGGGAGGTTTCGCGTCGGCTGCGAATCCCGGCTGACGTCGTGAACCGCACGCTCATGGACTGGCTGATCCGTTTTCGGAGCGAGAACGCGGCCCTGCGCATGGGTATCCCCTTGGAGGCCGTATGCTGAGCGACGCAATAGCGCTTCAAGCCATTGGAAACGTGCAGGCCGCGCAGCGGCGGGCACTCACGACCGGAGAAGGGTGGGGTCTGAGCACCGTGGAAATGGCGGCGATTGTAGCGCAGGAGTATGCGCCTGTCATTGAGGCACTTAGCCAGTACGAGCACTGCCGCCATGCGTGTATTGGTTGTTTTTGCACGACAGAAGCACGCGCCGCCATCCGCAAGGCCAAGGGCGAGCCAGAGCCGGCCGGGGGTGCGCGATGACCGACCGCTACCCCACGCTCACCGAGTTTTTCCTGGCCTTCGCTACCGGTCTGGCGCT
>ERZ1292632.2815-Hain-H43-01um-R2-2815-length-14048-cov-19_pt1 | contig 14048 bp, 17 predicted proteins | sample MGYA00564407_ERZ1292632 | MGnify/ENA primary metagenome ERZ1292632 (study PRJEB36523, sample SAMEA6512637) | groundwater metagenome | collected 2019-01-08 | study: AquaDiva: Metagenomics assemblies of 32 groundwater samples
CGGCTTCTTCACGAGAAAGTGTCGGTAAAGTGCCTGTTATGACGACCGTCTGACCAGTTAGCGGGCCATAATCCGGCGCAGTGACTTTTTGAATTTTGAGATGCTTCTGCAGTCGCGCGAGAAGATCCTGATTTTCTCTTTGTGCAAACCAGGTATGCACAGAGTTGCCGATGATGGGGCCGACGCCGTCTATGCGCGAAAGCGTCTCTTCACTTGCTTTACTAAGTGCCTTGAGTGTACCGAGGCGTGTAGCGAGGAGATATGCCATCTCGCCACCGATGTGCGGTATGCCGAGACCAATTAGCAACCTATCAAGCGAAACTTTTTTTGCCGTGTTGATTGCACTGATTAGATTGTCCGCTTTTTTCTCTTCAAACCCCTCTAGCGCCAGCAATTCGTCTTTTGTAAGTTCAAAAATGTCGTCAAAATTTGAAATTAGGTTCTGCTCCATCAGGAGACGAACAGTCTCGCGCCCGCAACCGGCGATGTCCAGCGCGCTCTTGCCTGCAAAATGAATCAGCCTGCGCGCCTGAATCTCAAAGGAGCCGGCGACAACACATCTGTGCGCCGCTTCTCCCGGAATTCTTTCAATCCTTCCGTCACCTCCGCACAATGGAGAATGTGTCGGAAATTTCCAGAACTTTGCATTTTTTAGCCTAAGCTCTTTTATCACCATTACGACTTCCGGAATTACATCACCGGCCTTTTGTAAAATTACAGTATCGCCAACTCTTATATCTTTTTCTTTTATAAAATCCTCGTTATGGAGAGTCGCGCGCGCAACTGTTGAGCCCGCGACGAGTACCGGCGCGAGATGTGCAACTGGTGTCAGCTTCCCCGTTCTGCCAACCTGCAAGGTTATATCCTCAACAACCGTTTTGACCTGCTCTGGTGGGAACTTATACGCAATGGCAAAGCGCGGGGCCTTACCGGTATAACCTAGTGTTTCCTGCTCTTCACGCGACTCAACTTTAAGCACGATGCCGTCAATTTGATAATCCACTTTTTCGCGCGCTTTTCCGTTCCACATTCGCCAATACTCAAAAATTTCTTCCAGAGAATCAGCATGCTTATGTTCCGGATTCACCGGCAAGCCTAGTCCGACAAGATACGCGAGCTCTTCGCTCTGGGTTGCCGAAAGCGTTTCGGACGTGCGGGCTACATCGTAGATAAATGCGCCGAGCGGACGCTCCGCCGCAATCTTGGGGTCCAGCTGGCGGATGGAGCCGGCGGCTGCGTTGCGCGGGTTGGCGAATAGTGGCTCTCCGGATTTTTCGCGAAGCTTGTTCAACTTCGTAAAACCGGAACGTGTCAGGTACACTTCGCCTTCGGCGACTAAATCAACCGGGCGAGCAAGTTTTTCTGGCACTTCGCGTATAGTGCGCACGTTGTGCGTGACATCTTCGCCGACGACACCGTCCCCGCGCGTAACCGCGTTTACTAGAATTCCTTTTTCATATTTAAAAACGATTTTTAACCCGTCTATCTTAAGTTCCAGGTCATATCCAGAATGTCGGGACGTGGTACGTCCCGACATGAACTTGCGCACGCGCTCGTCAAATGCTCGTATTTCATCTTCAGAAAAAGCGTCGTTAAACGACCACTGCGGCACTTCATGTTTAACTTTTTTTAGAAACGGCATTGCGTCGCCAACGATACGCCTGGTAACAGAGTCGGGGCGCGCAAGTTCCGGATATTTTTCTTCAATCTCGCGCAGTTCGCGATAAAGCGCGTCATACGCGCTGTCTGAAATCTCCGGCGCGTCAAGCGTATAGTATTGATGCGCGTGGTGCGCGAGAAGCTCACGGAGCTTTTCTGCGCGTTCTTTTATCTTCTTCGGAACCGGCATATTTAGTAGTGAGCATTGAGTCCTCGCGACACGAAGCGCGCTCCGTTCGGACTCACTACCGTAGCGCAAGAAACGTTATAGCCCTGCGAAAAGATGTATGTCGTGCCTGAATTTACCGACGGTTTATACACAGTCACGTCCGCACAGTGTGTCCCGGAGTCAAGCGACAGACGATAGGAGACGACCCATTTTACTCCCTCCGTGTACGAGACTATTGATGAAGAAAACGGCGAAGACGAAACATCACATGCAATTGCCGGTGCGGACGACGGCCGGCTCGGCGGGAACATAAAACGGTTCTCTTGTTGGTCCGCATATAGGGCGCACTCCAGCGCGGCATCTGCGGTATAAAACGCATATTGCGATTCAACGGCGGTTGACGTAAGGACCTGCTGTTTATAGGCGAGCGAGCCGAGGGCGATGCCGAACGTAAGCATCACTGACATAAAAATGACGGCGACAAGAAGAGCAAACCCTCGCTGTGTTTTCTTTATTGCCATGGCGTTATATGGTCTGAAACTGTTACCGAACGAGGAATCCCATGGAAGCTCCACGACACGATGGAGACGACGCGCTTGTCCGGATACTCGCCCGGCGTGTTTGGGATATCCACGACTTGAATCGTGCGAGTGAACGCCGTCTTAACCGAATTTGCGATGTCGATTCTCTGCGTGTAGATGCCGTTTGCCAAATAAAGCGGACCGCACGAATCGCCGGAGCATTGTTGGAGAGAAAATCCGCTCCCGGAGCCCATTTCCCGTGCAGGGTCAAGCGTGCATGTCGTTGTACGGCAGGCAGTTATTGACGCCCTATCTCCTCCGTTAAGGAAGTTCACCCACGCAGCTTCTGAAATACTCGTACCGCCGGCTAGGTAAGAAGAGAGGTACTCGTTATCGCGCATGGCGCGCACGTATTCAATCCCCTCCTGCGCGAGATACGAGGCGGTGAGCTGGTCGCGCGCAGTTTGGGCGGAAACTACCACTCTACTCGCGGTGAATAGAGGCCCCGCAACCGCAAATGCGAGGATTGTTACGGCAATCATAGTTTCAATGAGAGTAAACCCTTTCATGTTCATATATCGGAGCCGCGCATCGTCGCGCCGGTTTCAACGGAAAACGACTCCGTCTTCCCCGCACCATGCGTGACCGAACCGGAGACAACGATTGTAACGCGAGGCTGTTCAGAATCTCCCGGCGTTGCGCCGTATACATAGAAGACAAGGGACGTTACGTCCACAGACGGGTCTGTAAGCGCTGTTGTCACGTTGTTCTTGGTGATAATAATATCACCTGTCTGTCCTCCAGCTCCCTGCTGGGTGCCTCGCGCATATGTGATAGCGGCCCCGCCATTCGCGGGAGTGAAAGAAATGGAACTTCCGCCTCCGGAATAAGCGGTGCCGGTGCGTATATCGCGCACCATAGTCTCCAATGCGAATGAGAGGTTGTTTATTCCGGTTGTAACTCCCTGTACCTGCCTATTTAAATTAATCACCATGAAGTACGCTCCGGAAGCTAGCGTCATTATAAGCGCGAAAAGGCCGACTGCGACGACAAGCTCAATGAGTGTATATCCGCGTTTATTTTTCATGGACAAGAGGCGGTATTTGCGGTTATTTCTCCGGAAGACGCGATGGAAACGAAGCGTGAACCGCCTTGCGGCGAAGAGACGGTGAGACACGCTTTAGTTACGGGAAACGCTTCCAGATACGAACCGTTCACGCTCATAAACGGACTCGCGTTCGGCCGTACAAACACTATATCAAGCGAACTCAAGCCTCCGCTCGCGCACGACCAACCGCCGGACGAATATGAACAGAAGTCGCTTATCGTAATGTTGTTGCCGAGCGTATAGTCGGTAACTCCCTCGCTTTGGCTCGCGTCAAAAACGCAATTGCCGGGACGGGCATCTGGCCCTGTCGGGTCGTTAGGAGGAGGCGTATGGCAGAGCCCGGACTGCCCTACCGAAGGATATTTATCCGAAAAGAGAGTGAGTGATTTGGACGGAGCGTTCTGGAAGTGAACGCCGTATCCGGCGTTTGTCATCGTGCCGACTGCGCGACTGCCGAGCCCATAGGTCTCGGCGTAGCGAATGGTGAGCGCGACGTCATACGCAGTATTCGCAAGCGTTATCGTCTTGTTAAAGGAGCTTTGGCTGGTCAGGACAACCGCCAGTACGACGGCGATAATCGCCATCACGACCATAAGCTCTATCAGGGTGAACCCGTTATGAGAGCGATTAGATTCCATTGTGTAAAGTATGCGAGGAGGAAGCCGGAGGCGAGATATGGCGCGAACGGCACCTCAACTCCCATTCTAGAGCCGGCAGGCCGCTTATACAACATCAATATCCCGATAACAGCTCCAATCCAGAATGAAAAAATAAAGCCAGAAAAAGCATTCTGGCCGGCAAGAAGCGCGAGACCGAAAGCAAATGGAGAATCGGCGAGACCCATCGCCCGTCCCCTTGATGCGAAATGTATGAGCGCGAGAAAAGCCGAGATAAGAAGCGCTGTGATGAGCGATGAAAAAAATGACGAGATGGATGGGGCGAGAAAAAAACCGGTAATCGCGCTCGCCGCGACGAATACTGCGAGAAGCGACGACGGCAATATCTGATGGGCGAGGTCATATAGAACAAGGACAAGGAGAACAGAAAGTGAGATAATAAAAAATAAGAGTGCGGGCGTAAGTCCTAAATTGAAATAGGAGAGAACGAATAGCGTTCCGAGCGTAAGTTCGCTAAGCGGAGAAATCAGAGAGAGCCGTGCGCCGCAACAGCGCGCCCGCCCGTTACTAACGAAGAATGAAATAACCGGTACAAGCGCAAACGGTGTAAGCGGAGCGTTGCACGCATCGCATCTGGAACGGCCGGCGATAAATCCCTCTCCGGTGTTAAAACGCGCAACAAATACTCCGACAAAGCTCGCGATGATTGCGCCGAGAGCGAAGACTGCAAATGCCATTTTTTAAAAACGTTCTTGAGCAGTCGCTTACAGGCTTGATACGCAGGTGCCACAAGAGGCGCCGGTTAAGAGAAGCGAGTTTATTCCGCATTGGTTCCCAACATTATCCACACACCAATAAGTTGAGGTGTCGGCCGCGACAGCCGTCGGTCGCGATACCGCCACTGCGTAAGAAGAATTTGTGGAGTAGCAGGCCGATATCCCGCCGCCTGAATCAACAACTGCCGAAGCAATCGCTCTTTCAATAATCGCATTATGGAAGACGGAAGACCCAGTAGCGCCAACAGCCGGACAGGTCGCGGGACCGCCGCTCCCGTTATTGAATACTCCATAAACATTATTGTTGTCCGTGAGAAAGAGCGCCGCCTGATTTCTCACGGAGTCCAGATTCGCCTTTATGCCGGCATCATTGCCCTTGAATTGGGCCGCGTTCAGCGACGCGAGTACAATCGCCGAGAGAATGCCGATAATGGCGACTACGACGAGCAGTTCAACAAGAGTGAACCCGCGATAGTGGCCTGATGGCATGAGAGTTTGCCTCTCGGTTAACCGATTAGCTCGCCGGGCAGACAACCCCGCCGGCGGCAAGGTTCGTTGTTCTTTGTCCTGCAGTGCCGGCAGAATCAACGCACCAATACTTGGTAGTATCTGACACAAGTTGTGCTTCAACGGCATACTCTGTCGACGAATTGTTGCAGACTATCGTACCGGCGCCGTTCGCGGCATTTGCCGCAACCGTCGCCTTTACTATAGTTGCATCGCCAAACATACTGCCAGCCGCGGCAACGGTGGGACAAACTCCTGTTGCTAAAGCGGTGCCATAGGTATTCGCACCGGCGCCGCCATAAAATATTTCGGCCTGCGTCTGAATGGCTGAAAGGTCTGACTGGATAGCGGCGTCACTTCCCTTTGAACGGGCGGTATTGAGCGATGCGAGCACTACGGCAGAAAGAATGCCGATAATGGCGATTACGACGAGCAATTCTATAAGTGTGAACCCTCTAAAACGATTTTTTTGCATAATATTATTGTGTGTGACTAATGGTTTAATTGTACTCCATACAGAAAACAAAAGGAACTGGGGTGTGGATAAGCCCTAGATTGCGCCGGCGAGGTTATAAATCGGCAGTAATACTGCGGAGAGCAGTATCCCGACGCCCAGGCCGAGAAGCACTATCATAATCGGCTCAATTAGATTAACCAGAGTGTCAACGGCGTTGCTCACTTCGCGGTCATAAAATTTAGCAAGAGTTGAAAGTATCTTGCCCAATTCCCCCGTTTCTTCGCCGACCTTTGTCATCGCGACCATGATGCCGGGAATCTCCGGATGTCTGCCTAGAGCATCGGAAATAGAAGAACCGCCTTTTACATCCGCTCCAACCTTATTCAGAATATTCTCATATACGGAGTTGTCTACGACCGAACCGGTGATTTCAATCGCCTCAATGACGGAAACACCGGAGAGAAGCATTGTGGAGAAATTATCCGCGATGCGCGCGAGATAGAGCTTTTTGTAAAGGTCGCCTATGTAAGGGACCGACAGCTTCAGATTATCCAGAATAAATCTGCCGTGTTCGGTTCTCCATAGTTGTATCAGGTAGAACACAAACGCGATAAGCGCGATGAGCAAGAAGACGCCGTAGTGGACGAAAAAGTTGGAGAAACCGATGACGATTCTCGTATAAATAGGTATGGATTGGCCGGAGTCCAGTAAAACGGCGCTTATTTTCGGAATAACCATCGTTAACATGAGCGTCATTACCGCAAAAAAGACCGTTATGACGAAAGCCGGATAGATAAGGGCATTTTCCGTCTTGCTGATGATGCTGTACGAGCGGTCAAGATAATCGGCGAGATATACGAATGTCTCAGACAATTTACCCGATTCTTCACCCGCGTGAACCATATTCACATAAAATCTGCTGAAAACTTCCGGGTGGCGCGAGAGAGCCTTGCTGATGGGACTGCCTCCCTGAAGGTCGTCGCCTATCGCGGAAAGAACGATGGCAAGCTGTTTATTATCAACCTCTGCGGCTAGGAGACGAAAGATGCGAAGCACGGATACCTGCGCCTCAAACAATGTCGCCACCTGGCGCGAGAGAATAACCACGTCCTTGTTTGAAATCCCGCTGAAAAACGATATGTTTATGTCAAACAACGAGCGCTTCTCGGCGGACTCAATTACCGAGATGATGAGATTGCGCCTCTGGAGCGCCGAAACAGCGACCTCTTGCGACGGCGCCTCAATGGTTCCGTCCCTCTCGCGCCCGTCCTCATCAATCGCGTGGTATTTGAAGAGCATGGGTTATTTGGAAAGAGTCGTGCCTGTCGCTTTTGCAAGTTCTTGTATCTGAATACCGTGTCTGTGCAGCGTTCTCTCACCCATTTTGTTTTCTTGGTCTAACTCGGCTACCTTGCCAGAGAATCCGTCCAAAATATCCAGTATTTTATCTACCTTCTCTTCTGTGCGAACGGACGAGGCTTCGATAGAATCAACTCTGGACTTGAAATCAAATTTTTCCAAACTTGACATCGTGAGTTTATTTCGAAGCAGGTCAATGCTATCTCGCAATTCCTTGTGCTCCTTTTTAGTTACCAGCGATTTAAGGTCGTCTTTCGCAGCGAATTTTTCGGTGAGAAATTTTTTATCGTCCTTGGTCAACATACACAAGACAGTATACCATCACACCGCCGCGCTAATCCGACTGTGCCACATACTCGCCTTGCTGCCGTTAGATGCAAGAAAGCGAGGTCCGACCTCGCTTGGACATTTATCCACATAGGCACATTGCTTTTCAGTAGACGGCTTGGTATATTGGTTGAACAAACGGCTTCGGCCTCGAGGGGAAAGGGGGTCAGGTACCCTTTTTGGGTCTCCATGGGTCGCGAGTCGTGGTCTCAAGCCCGAATTTTTTCACCATTTTCACAGCCCATGTATCTGAACCAAACGGCTTCCCTCTCACCACAGATGCCCTGATACTTTCCTCTTCCTCTTTGGTCTGCGGCGTGTTTACAAATGCAAGATAATTTTTGGGTTCCGGTATCGGCCACTCCGACAGAAGTTCTCTCTTTCTCTTGTCCCTTGAAAGCCGTCTGGACAAGCTACCGAAGCGCCAACTCTCCGCTTTTCTGACAAGTTTAGCTCTAAGCGGATTTCGCTCCACATAGCGTATTGCGGAAAGAAGATAATTATCTTCTTGAACTAAAAAAGACTTATACCTTCCTTGATAGAGGTGGCCGGTTCCTTTCGTACTCTTGGCCTGATGCCAGCGCTGTGTATGAGTGAGAGTGAGCCATTGCATGAATTTGCTCATGTCGCCGTCATTTTGGGGATATAGCACCAAGTGGAAATGATTTGGCATAAGGCAATACGCCAGTATTCTCATAGAGAATCTTTCTTGGGCCTCCTCCAGAACATTTTCAAACAAAATATAGTCTTTTTCTGCAAAGAAAACCCGCATCCGGGCATTGGCGCGGTTTATGACGTGGTAACAATAATTGCCAATGTCGGTCCGGGTGATACGCGCCATGTGTTCAGTATATCAGATAAAAAGGGTACCTGACCCCCTTCGCGCCAACGATCACATCGGCCGATAAGTAGGGATGCACGGCGGGGCGCAGTTCTTCCGCGTTAGCTGTGCTTAATAGAAATGCAAAAGCTATGAATTTCAGGGCTGTCATATTTTCCACCTTATCTCATCCGCCACCGTCCCGGTCAGCGGAATGTAGAGCAAATTGCGGTCGTCTGGGATCGACGGGACGAGGTTAGTGAGAGGGGTCATTTCATCACATCATCATAAAAAAGCCGCTTGGAACTCCTGGCAACGTGTAGGTGATAACAAGTTTCGGATCGTCAGTAGTTCCTGCTTGATCTGCGAAATAACAAGAACATATATTATTGCCAGTAGGTGCGGAGTTATCAAGGTCTCTAGAATTCCGCGCTGCAAACTTCGATACCCCAGTCTTAGATATATTCGCAATCCCATTCGCGTTGAGCGCAAAATCATTATATGTATGGTCAGTGTTGACCCATGACGCCATCGCAAGCGAGCTGAAAGATGTAGACCCTATTTGATCAAAATCCCCAATAACGAGCGTTGTATTCGATGCTGGGGTTGATGACACAAGGTGTATTGTGCTTAAATCTGCGTTTGAGAAAACCGCACCGTTTGCTGCGAATGACCAGGTGGCAGCACTTATGTTAGCGGCACTGGTCAATGCCGATGCGTCAACTAGAAAAAATCCGCGAGTAACCAGATATTCCGGGACAGCATCCAGTCTAGCCTGCATTAGAATATTAGCGGGGCTGTCGACAGTCACAGAATTGCCAGCGGTGGCGTCCCTAGAGCCTGCCCACGTAGCAGTCGCTATAGAAATATTTCCATCACACGTTGTTGTTCCGGGGTAACCTGCATCTGGGTAAACGGTTAAGGTGCTCATAGTTGCCTCAGCGCCGTAACTTTCAGCGTTTCCATTACGATCAACCTTAAGCCTTCTTGTGGATTTTCGACAAAGTTGGCAATTCTCGACCCTTCCGGTTGTGTTTCAAAAGTCCCGTCCGGAACCAAGATAGGCGCATTCTTGTAGAGCAGCGGATTGTCCACCGGAACCTCGACCCCAGAGACAAACGCCCGCGCGATTACCTTGAGCAATTCGCCTTCGTGCGACACGGATACGATCTCAATGTCCACGGTCTTCCCGCCGTGCACTTTGTTGAACTTCTGCGGCTTCACCTTGACCAGTTCGTCGTGCGCGATGGCGCGCTTCTCGGGGCCGGTCTTTGCTTTTGCCAATTTGATTAGATGTTTCATCATGCGCTCGCTACGCAAACCCACTTGCTCGTGTCTGCGCGCCAGATAAAGAGCATGTTGAGCCTATTTGTCGTTACCGTGGTAGTCGGCAGCGCAACAGTAGATGTCTCGAACTGCGTGTCGTAGGTCAACGCTCGCGCAGCCGTTCCGGTAACCGCGACAAGTAATCTCTGGCCATCTGTCGGAGTCCCGGTCGGATTGTTCAGTTTCAACGCGCCCGCTTGTGCGGTGACAATGAACTGGTCCAGATTGTCACAATTGAGCGATGTGCCGGTATCGGTCGTGTAGCTGGCAGCGGATAGGATGCGCGAGGTTACGCGCTTGTTAGTCAACGTTTGAGTATCGGTAAGCGTCGCCATTCCGTTGTATGCGATGCGGGAGAGCTTGAATTGAGTTGTTGATACGGAACGGACGATTATCGTGTCGTTGGCGGCGCAGGTTACAGTGGAGCCGCTGGATACGCCGTCTATTAGCATGTTAGTACCTGCGGTGAAGGAACAGGCACCTGCACAGATTAAGACGCGTTCTACCCCCCCTGTGGAGCGTTCGGGAAGGCGGTAACGGTCGCGGTGCCGGTGAAGTCTATCTGATTGCCTGCGGCGCCCCAGATGTCGGCGGTGGTGGCGTGACTCGCAACCGTGGCGCGGGCGAGGTTCAGGCGGACGCCTTCAAATAGTACGCGGTTCGGGGAGACGCGGATGGCCATGGGGATAGTATAAGGGGGAAAGTATAAAGTATAAAGGTGGTGGTGTGTATAATAATTTCAGACATCTCCCTCCGGCTGGAATTTTAGTTGGTATTGAGCAGGAGATTGAGATAGTTGTCGCGATTTTTAAACCGCACCTCCGCATTCTGCGTCGGAACGGTTTTGTGCTATACTGGCGATATGAATACACTGGCAATAAAGACCTCTTCGGTCGGCAAGAAGATATTTATAGAGCTTGACGCGAACAGGCTTGAGAGTCTCGCGTCGCATCTCGGTTTTTTTAACGCCGATTTTTTGAAGAGTGTTGACCGAGCTGAACGAGACTACCGAGCTGGCCGGGTACGCGAAGTTGGTTCTTTGAGCGAATTGCGCAAGAGAAAATAGTCTCGCAATAAATATGAGAGTTATTCTCACCGCAGAATTCGTGAGTCGCTACGATAATCTGTCGGAGAAGACTCAAATAAAGGCCGAAAAGCAAGAAAAGTATTTTCGAGAGAATCCATTTCATCCGTCTCTGCATACAGAAAAGCTTGAGCCGCATCGAAAAGAGGTGTGGAGCATACGAGTAGACAGGAGGTACCGCATCGCGTTTCGTTTTATTGATGGAGACACCGCGCTCTTTCTGACTGTCGGCCCGCATGACTGGATATACAAACTGAAGTTTTGACACAAAAATACATAGAACAGTCATGTGTAGTTATAAGCAGGCCGCTCGCCCCGGCGCAATCTATAGAGTATCGGCGTCAAACACTCGGTGTTGGACATGTACTGTCAGCACCACCAGGTCTTAATAACCCAGTGGTTCTTAAAACCACAGATTCAAAGATAGCGTTCAAAGGACTTTGGGTCCATCGCATGTTCGTAGGCGTGTTCTACTGTTACTTCGCCTTTGTGCACCAACTCGGCGAGCGAGCGGTCCATGTCTATCATACCCTCCTGCGAAGATGTCTGGATGACTGAACCGATTTCGTGCGTCCGCGCGTCGCGTATCAGGGTGCTTATCGCATTGTTGTTTATCAAAAGTTCGTAAGCCGGAATAAGCCCGCCTGAAATGCGCTGGACGAGCCGTTGGGAGAATATTCCGGCGAGCGAGCCGGCGAGCTGGACGCGGACTTGTCCCTGCTGTTCGGCCGGGAACATGTCAATGATGCGGTCAATTGTCTGCGCCGCGTTGTTGGTGTGGAGCGTGGAGAAAACAAGATGACCCGTCTCGGCGGCCGTTACGGCTGAAGAAATCGTCTCGTAATCGCGCATTTCTCCCACCATAATGACGTCCACATCTTCCCTGAAGGCAGACTGAAGGGCCGTATGAAAATCGAGCGTATCAATATGAACTTCCCGCTGATGGATGAGCGACTTTTTCGGAGTGAAGAGGTATTCCACAGGGTCTTCAATGGTGAGAATGTGTTCTGCGCGCGAGTCGTTGATGCGGTCAATCATAGCGGCGAGCGTGGTTGACTTGCCCTGCCCCACCGGCCCGACAACGAGAAAAAATCCCTGCTCGCGCTGGGTGAACACTTCAAGCACGGGCGGGAGATTAAGCTCTGCAAAAGTATGGATATCGCGAGGCACGAGCCGGAGCGCCAAAGAGGTCGTCCCTTGGGCTTTATAGCCATTAATGCGGAAACGCGCATCCGCTTTATGAGCATAGGAGAGGTCAATCGCCTGATTTTCTTGGAACGAGTTCCAGCGGTCCGGAGGGACTATGCTCTTCAGCATAGCCGAAGTTTCTTCGTCCGTGAATGCCTTATACTTGCTAATCGGAATCAGCGCGCCGGAGACGCGGAGCATCGGGGGGCCGAGGGCGGAGATATGGAGGTCCGAGCCGCCTTCTCTGACGACGAGCTCCAAAAGTTCTTCAAGGCGTTTGTCAACGGCCATAATATCAACGATTTTTATCGGCCGACTCAATCGTGTGCAATGTTTCGGCGAGAACCTCTGAGGGAATTGCCGACGCTTTTATGATGTAGCCGGCGACTGAAAGCTGTTTCGCCCTTTCAATATCGGAATCCTGTCCTTGATTTGAAAGGATGATAATTTTCGTATCTTTCGCCAGATGCTCTTTTCGTATCGTCTCAAGCGCTTCAAAACCGCCCATTCCGGGCATAATAAGGTCAAGCAGAATTGCATCCGGCATAACGGAATCTTTTTTCCGAAGTGCGGAGAGCAGGTCTTCGCCGCCGCTAAATACGCTTACTTCATGTCCGGCGTTCCTGAACTTGACCGCGTACAAGTCAAGCAGAAACCTGTCGTCGTCAACTATAAATATGCGGTATGCCATACGTCAATCAGTATAGTATATAAATAATCAAGCGGTTTCGTCTTCAGGGAAAAGTTCCCCTCCTAGAGTGTTGATTTCTTCAAACGGTATTTCACCGGCGGCGGCCTTCACGATGGCGTCCTCGCGCATCGTGAGCATTCCGCCGGAGCGCGCGGCGGCATAAATATTTTCTTGAACGGGCTCTGTGAGCACTACATGCTCAAGTTTTTTATCCATGCGCAATATTTCAAAGACTGCAGTGCGCCCGCGCGTCCCGTTCGGACATTCGGCCGTCGGGCTCGCATGATAGAACTCCTTAAAAGGAGGAAGGGCGTTTTTATATTTCTCCGGTACATCTGTAAATTCTCGCTCCAGGAGCAACTTGATGCTGTCTGTAACCTGAAACGGCTTGCCTGCTCCCGGACAAAGTTTCCGCACCAGGCGCTGACCGATGACTGCGACAAGAGTTGGAGCGATTAGAAACGGGTCAACGCCCATATCAATAAGGCGAGGTATGGCGCCAACCGCAGTATTGGTATGAATGGTTGAGAAAACAAGATGGCCGGTAAGCGCCGCTTGGACCGCGAGCACTGCGGTTTCCTTATCGCGAATTTCGCCGACCATGATAACGTCCGGGTCTTGGCGCAGTATGGAGCGCAGTCCGTTTGCGAAGGTGTAGTCAATCTCCGGACGCACCTGGCTCTGCGCAACGCCGGAAATCTCGTACTCAATAGGGTCCTCCAGCGAAACTACATTTGATTTTTCACGGTCAAGCTTGGATAACATCGCGAAGAGCGTCGTAGACTTGCCGCTTCCGGTAGGCCCGGCGATTAAAACGATGCCATAAGGCGCTTTTACTATATCGCTAATGACGGAAAGCTGAGAATCCGTAAGTCCGAGCGATTCCAGAGTTGCCGTCGTACCGGATTGGTCAAGGATGCGCATCACGACCTTCTCTCCGTATTCCGTCGGGAATGTGGACACGCGGAAGTCTATGTGGCGTTTTTCAACCGCGGCGGAAAAACGCCCGTCTTGCGGCTTTCTCTTTTCGTCAAGACGCAGTCTCGCGAGAATCTTTATGCGCGCGACGACAGCCTCATGCACCTTAGTCGGCAATTCCAGCGAAGTGTGCAAATCGCCGTCCATGCGGAAACGGACCCGCGTCTTCTCCGGAGACGGCTCAACGTGGATATCGGATGAACGTCCCTCAATGGCGTACCGCAGTATCGTTGAAACGATTTTTGTCACCGGCGCGTCTTCTTTCAGGTCTTCGCGCGGACCCGTAAGATTCAACGACTCATTCATATCCGCAGAGAGCTCTTCGTGCGGAGAAGATGTTCCCGCGTCAGGAGGTTTGGCGACCGTCTCATACTCAAAAAGAGCTTTCCCGACTTCGCCGGACAGGTTTTGATATGCGTCAATCACGCGGTCAAAGTCCTGTTTCGTAATGAGAAAAATCT
>ERZ1292632.2816-Hain-H43-01um-R2-2816-length-14048-cov-5_pt1 | contig 14048 bp, 11 predicted proteins | sample MGYA00564407_ERZ1292632 | MGnify/ENA primary metagenome ERZ1292632 (study PRJEB36523, sample SAMEA6512637) | groundwater metagenome | collected 2019-01-08 | study: AquaDiva: Metagenomics assemblies of 32 groundwater samples
GAAAATATTTTTGATAAACCAAAGCTTCTTCATCTAAAACACCTCTTTCAACTAAATCTACGCCAACGCTGATTAAAAGTTCGTGAGTTTTATTTACGGCAGTTTTAATTTTATTATTGGTTTGTTTTAAGAGATTATCTAATTCTTTTTGGGCTTGCTCAACCGTAATGCCACCAGGATTTTCTAATCCCCTGCCGCCTCTCTCAATAAAATCTTCCAAAGCCAAAATAGCCATTATTAAATTTTCTTCTTTCTGGGCTTGTTTATCTAAAAATCTCCTTGGCTTAATCCCCAAAATAGAATCCCAAATTTGAGTGGCAACCAATGATTCTTTTTTAAAAATTGGCAATAGTCCAGTTCTAATATTATCAATTAACTGATTATATTCAGAACCATATTTTTTTAAATCCGCTTCAAAAACCATAAATCCTTTTATATTTTTCCAGAAAGCGGATACCATTCCGACTATTGAATCTTTTATTGATATTAATGAAGTTCCTTTTTCTAAAACTTTTTTAATATTTTCGTCATTAATTTCTAATGGCTTTACTTCACCTGGTAAAGCAATAAAACCAGCTTGGTCTAATTTATCAGCTTCTTCTCTCGCTTCTCTAAAATCTTTTTCTATAACCTGTTTAAGAGATTTTATTGTTTTTCGTGGAGATGTAGTAGGTTTAACCTCTGCTTGTTTGGTAATAGTTTCTACTTCTTTTCCTGTTTCTTTTGCGATAGGAACTTCACCGAGTATTTGTTCGTAGGTTCTGGTTGCTCCGTTTTCTGGGTTACCATAATTCCTAAGTTCTCTAATGCTTTGTTTAGAGCTACTAAAAAGTCCTTTGGATTGGAGTAATTCATATAATTTAGTTATTTTTTTTATAAAAACATCGTGGTCTTCAAATTTTGATATATTATAAAAAGTAATTTTTACTCTATCGGGGGATATAGTTGAACCAGCTAATCCTATTTCATTTATTATTTTATCACTAATTTCAAAATTTTCTTTTTCGGTTAATTTTCTTGTAAATTCAATGTCAATATTAGGTTCATTAATTATCCCGCCAAATTGACCATTTTGAACTTCTTTCCCAAGTATAGCACCTTTTGGCAAATTAATCAATTCCCTTGAAATGTGGATATTGGATTGTTTCCATTCTTTACCCAAAGCAGTTATTCTGGTAATAAATTCTTCCAATAGATGAGGCGGAACTTCTGCGGTTGCGCTAAAAGTAGGTTCTGGTTCGCCAAAATTACCTTTGGTTTTAAGAACTTCAATTTTAATTTCTGGCAAATCGGTAAATAAAGATTCCAACACTCCCTGCCCTTTATCCAATATTTCATTATAAATTACTTGGGCTTCTTTATATTTTCCTTCTTTATCTAATTTTATAGCCTTAGTAAGTAATTCTTTTATTTCTGGGATTTGTTCGGTTGCGGTGGTAATCCCGATAGAAAACCTTTGAGGAGCTTCGGGAATTTCAGACCTAAACGCTTCATACATTGCTTTGGCATCGGTAAAATTAAACTCTTTCGCTTTATTATTGGCTTGCTTGGTTATTAATCCTAAATCCCTCGGTTTAACAGCTTTTTTACCGGTTAGAGATTGAACGAAAGAATTAAAAGAAAAATCAGTTTGATAAAACTTATTTATTACTTCTTTCAAAAAAGACCTATCTTCATCTGTTAAGGGATAAGCAATATTACTGATGGCTCTCCCTTTTTTTATGTTAGAAACTATTTCTTTAATAGCAGGAATAAATTTGGTCGCTAAATTGGATAAAATGCTTTCTTTAATTTGCTCCGCAGGCATTATTTGTCCTGTTTTAGGGTTTCTTTCTATGCCAAAATTAAACAATTCTTTTAATAATTGAGTATCTATTTTTTCCTTGCTTTCTCTTTCGCCTAATTGTGCGCTTGTTTTCCTAAATTGAAATCCACCCTCAATAAATCCTAATTCTTCAGAAACCAATCCCTGACTGATTTCTTGGCTTATTTCATCCGCTTCGGTTATTCCTAATGTTATTTTTAAGTTTTCCGCATTAATAGCTCCGCCAGTTTCTATATTGGATAAAATAGAATTATCAACTTCTTCACGGGAACGAATTACTGATTGCGGATAAGTTATTTTCGGAGTTGGCTTGGTTGTTCTTTTTGTTTTTGACTGGATTGAAATATCCGCTTTTTGATTAATACTATCTAATTTGGTAATAATAGATTCTGCCGCTTCAAAATTTTTAATTACCTCCTGCGGCGCTCTCGCCACATAAGCGGGTTCAGTAGGAATTTGCGGAGTTAATGGAAATCCAGGGGTTTGATTTATTTGTTCCAATAATATTTTTTCTTCCGCAGTTAATAAATTACTTAAACTTTCTCTGGTTGCCCCAGAAAATTCTATTCTCGTCCCATCCTTTGTCGTTAAATATTCTGGTCTAATAAGTATTCTTTCTTTTTCTTCAACCGCTTCTTTAAATCCTCTTTGATATTGTTGTCCTTCTAATATTCTTCCAGTTTCAGGACTAATAATTTTAATTTCTCCTTCAGGGGTTCTAATATAGGTTTCTTCTTTCTTTACTAAATAGTGTGCTTGTAATTTATTATCAAGGCTTTTAAATATTGGATTTTTGGGGTCAGCAATACTAAATCCGTGAACTTTACCCATTAAATCAGCAGTTTTAGCTTGTTCTTGCGGAGTGCCCGGCAATTTTGCTTCTAACATAAATGTATCTGCCGCAGCCATTCTATCTGCCTCAAATCTTCTGGTGGTTGATTTGGTATGAATTAAAGAAAAAGCGGCTCCTAAAGCACTATTAGCAATAATTTCAGGATAATCTTCTTTTGTTATTTCGCCATCTCTAATAAGTTTTTCGGCGGCAATCCAACCGCCCATCACAAAAGCATTACCCAACATTCTTAATGGTGTGGTTGGTGCTTGTAAAGCGGGAGTGGCAACTAATCCAAATAAACCCGCTTCTGCGGTTTTTTTAGTAATATCAATAGGGCTGAATTTTCTTTCCGCTATTTGGTCTAATGCTTCTCCTAAAAATCCTAATGTTCCAAAAATACCTATTGCTTCTGGTGCTTCCGCTAATATTCTTGCTCCATAACTTCCTAATTTGGACATTTTTACCGCATTGGGAAGTGTTTTCCAAATAGAACCACTTATTCCACCTGCTCCGGTAATTCCAATAGCGCCGGCAATCTGGCTAATTAAAGCAATATTATAAACACTTCCAGCCAACTCTGCTCCTGCTATAATCCAGGGATTAACAGTTGAAATATCTTCTTCAGATAAAAGTCTTTTTTTGCCAGTTATTACGAGAACTGCTTTTGACGGTAAAGCTGTATCTAAAAATGTTTGAGTGGGAGCGAATATATTTTTAATTCTTTGTTGCGCTCCTTTTGCCGCTTCACTTAATCTTTGGAACTCAAAAACTTGCTGTTCCAACGGTAATGCTTCTATTCTTTTTCTTTCATTTTCAAAATTATCTCCAATTAATAATTTTAATTTATAAGGATGAGGAGTATTTAAAATTGATTCCCGCTGTTTATTAATTTCTACTCCTTTTAAAAGAGATTGTTGTTCTTCTATGGATTGGTCTTTTATTGAAGAATATTCTTGGGTAACTAAATGTTGTCCGGGTTCTTGGTCAGAATCGGATAAAGAAGAATATCGCTGTTGGGCATATTTATCTGTAAGACTGGAATAGGTTGCCATATTTTTAATATTTATTATTAACCATTTAAAAAATAATTTATCCAATAATCTCTATTATAATTTGTTTTACTATGACAATACTTACAAAGTATTATTAAATTATTGGGATTGAGATTTTTTTTATCATAATCTATATGATGAACATCAAGTTTTTTAAACCTACTATTTAATTCGTCTTGGTGTATTCCACATATTTGACAAATATAATCATCTCGTTTTCTAATACTTTCCCTTAAATCATCTGTCCAATTAATGGCGTAAAGTTGAAGGGATTTTCCGCCCTGCCAATTCCAATGTTTCTCTCCACTTATTTGAGGATATAATTTTCCTTTGTTCCAAACTAAATGTCCTTTTTTGTATTCAGTAAAAGAATGTTCTCCTTTTTTAAATAAGGTGGGAGTTCCCGGATAAAAAGGATGTCCATTTTGAAAACCACATTGGGGAAAATTTATCATCTTTTTTCCTTTATTCCAAACTGGAATAACTCTCTTTTTTCGTTGGTAAATACCTTTTGGCATAAATCGCCATAATTAAATTTTATTGACCTCCCCAAGGAATACCATATTGGGTTTTACTGACAACACTGCTAAATGAATCCCAGATAGATTTTCCTTTGCCCGGATTATTTTTTTCAAGTTGGGCAATAATAGCATCTGGCTTAAATCCAGCATTAAGGTCTTCTTGAATACTATTAGCAACATTTTCTTCCACTCCGGCAAAACCCAAATTATTTATTACTGCTTGGCTTAAAACCTTTTTTTCTTCAGTTTTTTTGGTTCCTCCTATTCCCGCAAATGTTTTAATAGTTATTTTATTGGTTTTAGTATCTCTATAAACAGCAGTTACATTACCGGCATTATCGGTAGCATAAAAATCAAGTTTTTCATCTACCTTAGGAGTTATTTTATTTATTGCCCCTGGTTGTAATCCTAAAGTATTTTCAAGTAATTTCATTTTATCTGCATTAAAACTTCCGGCAATATTAAAATCTTTCATTAAATTAATGGTATCAACCGCTTTTCTATAAGCAAATTCTTCTTTTTGGCGAGCCATAGATTCCACCTGCATACCAAATTGTCCCATTTGAAGCAGGTTGGTAAACGCTTGTTGTTTTTTATTTTCAGCAAATTCCATTGATTTTAACCTTAAATTGGCTATTTTATCCGCTTCCTCGGTTCTACCAAACGCCAATGCTTGTTTTTCTCTTAAATCCCAATCCTTCATTGATTTCTCGTTACTTTCCTCTAATTGCCGTATTAAAGCGGTATTAGTGGCAAAGCCCCTTCTGGCTTCCAATTCGGTAGTTATTTTTCTTTCCCCCGTTTCTTTTAATTCGGTTCTTCCTCTTTCAAATTCCGCTTTAATGCCAGTTTCTGTTACCTCTTTCGCTTCTTTAGTTTCAGCAATACTTTTTTCAATTTCAGTTTCAAGTGGAGATTTTTCGGAACTGACAATATCAAGATTACCCATTATTTTCTTTTGAAATTCAGTGGTAAAATCGGAATAAATGGATTGTTCCTTTATCCCTAAAGCTGTCGTTTCTATGTCTTTTAAACCTTTTTGTATATCTTGAATAGTTGGCATTTTATTTATTAAAATTTATTGATTTAACTTTAAATGATTTAACGACCTCTAATCTTACTGGTGGAAATATTTTAATCAATTTTTTCTTTTCAATCGCCGCCAATGTTTCCATATCATCAGCATCTACCTTTAATCCCATTTGTCTGAATAAAATAGTTGCCGCTTTCATCGCCACATAATTATCAAAAAAATCATACATTCCCGAATAAAAAGGAATATCGGTTGTGGCGGCAAATTCAGTTAATCCTACGCCTGCGGTTGTTGTTCCTATCTGCCAACTATTATAATGCAGATATAAATTTTCTGGTTTAACCATCAGAATTTCGTCAATCCTAAAATCAGTATCATCGGCTTGGCTGGCGGTATAATTCAAATCTATTCTTAAAAAATTAACAGCGGAAGAAGCAGTAGAACCAGTAGCGGTTGTATCAGCCCAATTAACTTTAATTCTATTCCAACCGGAAACAAATGACGCTCCTAAAATATCGGTAGTTGCCGTTCCAGACCAATAAGCGGTGGAAGACGAACCCCAATAAGCGGTTACTGAAGAAAAGTTTGTAACATCAGGAATATAAGCCCGACATATAAAAGAAGAAATGTCTAAATCATCCGATAAATCAATGGCAGTTAAAGTTGAATTTTGGATGGTAATTCTATTATTAGCGGATTGCGAAACATCGGCATCAAAATTCAAACTTCCCGAACCTTCCTTATATTCAACTTCATCCAAGGTTAGATTTAAAGCATCGCTATTAGTCGCATCAACCGCCCAAGTTCCGTTACTGGTTAAACTATCGCAAGCGTGAAGAATTGTGGCGCTATATTTTGAAGTATAAGAAATAAGCAAATCAATTCTGCTATCTAATCTTTCAATCGCAAAACTCGGTTCTTCAGGGCTTTCAATTTCCAAATTCACTTCTCTGGCTGATTTCCTGTGGAACGGCTCAGTTTGGTCTTCTTTTCTAATATCAACTGGCTCTAAAAATTTAGTGGTGGCAGAAGTGATATTATAAGTATTTACAGTATCAAAATAAGGCAGAGTATATTTTTTCTGCGTTAAGCCAAAACCCCATTCGGACATTAAATCCTGAACTGCCATACTAATTGCTCTTAATCTATCAGCAGCAGAAATGCTGTTAATTGAAGTATCTCTTATAAATTGATTTGTCCTTGTTTGAGCTATATTAACAGTGGTTGCCATTTTATTATATTATAATTGAATTTTTAAATCTTTTTATCCGTTATTTCATAATCTATTTCTATACGACTGAATCTTATATTGCTTGCGGTGGCAACATTCGTTGGAAACTCAATTTCCATCTGAATAGCATTAATATTTTCAAAAGTTTCTCCGCCTAAAGGGAAATATTTATACCCCCTATTTCCATCATCTTGAAGATTAACAGAAAAACTTCCCAGCGAAGTAGCGGAATAATTTTTATAAAGCTTAACGGTGGCATTAACATTTGAACCTCCCGACAAAACAGGAAAATAAAGCGTCATTCCTGTTAGTTTGGATAATTTAGGTAATTCATAAATCTTACTATACCAATCTCCTTGAGCAGAAGTATCACCCGTTCCAAGTGTCCAATAAGCCAATCGTTCATCGGTTCCGTCATTAAAACTCATTGGAATTATATTGTTGCTTTGTTTGAATATTGCTCCTGTTTTATTGGTTGATGCCGGACTAATTCCAACCTTATAAAGTCCTTCTGGAAATCCTGGAGCAATTTTCCCATAAAAAAATATTTTTCCATTCTTGGCGTGCCAAATTATTCCAAGTCCAATTAGAATAACCGCATTCCGATTAGCCGGAATCGTAAGTGCATCACCTATTTCTTGAATAACCTCAAATTCCCTTCCGTTCCAAGTTCTTAATTGAACAACACTATCTTCATATCCTCCTATTGTGAATAAGTGAGGAATTCCTTTCCAAAAAAATAAAGACGAAACCTCATATATCCCAGTAATAGGAATACTGTCATCAAAAGAAAGAACCGTGGAAGACCTGTTCCAAATTCCTACTTGAAAAAATCTATTAATATTTGATAATAATGTTGTTGTGCTTTCCGCTTCACTAATCACTATCCACATTTTTCCTAATCCATCTTTCATATCAACTACTTTTCTATTAATTCCAAAATCTAATAAAGATGTTACCGTGCCGAGTGTCCCGCCAGCAGAAGTTCCATTATATTTATAAATATTTTGACCATTAGCAACATACATAAATCCATTATCGGCAACTTCGGCAATAATAGGAAAATTTTTATTGAAAACCGCACCGCCAGCAGCACTTGACCAAACATTTTCATTGGCGGAATTTATCGTAAAACTGCTTGCCAAATCATAAGTTCCCATATCGCCATCAGTATTATCAATATAAAAATAACATAATTTATCCGCTCCATTAACCTGATAAAAAACTATATCTTGGACTGTTTCGCTGGTATGCCCAGAGTGAGTTCCTGCGGTTGCGTTTATGGTATGCGGAAATTCTGCGGCATTTATAATTGAAAATGTAGCGGGGTCAAAAGCGTGGACTTTTTCTCCTTGAATAAAATAAACAGAAGTCCCAGTAAAATTTCCGTCATCAACTGATTGAAATTTAATAATTCTTTGATTAGCCGTTAATGCGGTTATATTGGAATAATTAGTAAAAACAGAACTTGCTGGCGATAAAAACCCCGAATAAAATATGGGATTTATAACTCCATCGGCATACATTCCATCTACCGCTAATTTAGCCAAATTAAACCCCCCTTGGTAATATCTTGGGGCTAATCCTTTTGACCAATCATTAATAATTATTTTTGCCATATTATGCTGTTGTTGGCGGTATTTTCATATTATTATTTGGCGACCCAACCAGTATTACCCGTTCCCGACTCTTTAATATAAAGCGTAGTATTTGCTCCACCATTAGTTCTTAAATATAAACTTCCGATATTAGCGGTTACAACCGTTTCAGGGCTTCCACTTCCGAATTTAATCCATATCGTATCCGTTCCCGCCGATGTTCCTCTATGAAATCTAATATCTTCCATAATATAAATCCTTCTCCAAGGATAATCAGCCGAACCTAAATATACCGGCATTAAAATAATATAAGTTGAATTACTATCGGTAAAAGTGAAATTTGAATCTACCGTAACTACTGTGGCAGTATTAGAACTGATTTTGCGGGTTTCTTTAAAAACTAAATTGGTGTCATAAACATTTACATAAGCATTGGTTAACGCATTAACCGTCCAATTTCTTTTAGAATCCGTAAATGTATTTGTTGCATTTGTTATAGAAATACCATTATTAGTCCAAAGAGGAGGACGAATACCATAATAAAATGATTGATTAGTAGAACCAGTAGTTGTGGGTTGATGTTCTAAGGTAAGTTGAGAATCAATGGAGGTATCGGCAAATTCAGTTGTTATATCTTTGCCTGCCACGCTATAAAATCTGTTAGCTTCATTACTTGCCCCTTCATTCACAGTTGCTCCGCTTATTTGAGAATTTCCAATAGTTATAAAAGATTGCGTTTTTAATGTTAAATTCCCGTCAATCATAGAACTTTTATCCCTGCCAGAATGTTTATGAAAATCAAAAATCTTTTTCCATTCGGAAAAATCCATTTTTAATTCTTCTAATTCTCTTTTTAAATTTTCTAATTCTATATTATTTTCCATTAAATAATTATTATTTGAGGGATAAAACAAATAGTTGTATCATCCGTAAAAGTAGTTGAAGCATCCGCACCGTTACAATGAATTAAAAGTTTAGTATATTGGTCTGCGCAAGTATAAGCTGATGTTGGAGGAGTGAAAGCCGCAGTCCATCTCGCCACTCCCTTCGTAAATCTAAACTCATCAATCCATCCATTAAAACTTGAACCTCCCGCCGTGTGGACACCGATAGCTATAACGCTATCTGCGGCAATGACAGTTCCAGATTGTGTTTTTGACCAGTCAAGAACGCCATCTATAAATCCTTTCCAGTTATTACCAGAACGAGTGAGCGCAAAATGATGCCAAACACCAGTTGTTACCGTGATACTTCCTCTATCTAAAGCCCCTGTGTCGCCAAGAAGCAAATCCCAACTTGAACCATTGCTTGAAGCGAAATAATCCAATACTGTTCCACCATTGCTAAAACCAAGTCCAATATATTGATAATCGTCATTTGCTCCATTTCTCCCTGAAAGAAGCCACTGATAACCTCCCGATGCATTCCAACGGAACCAAAATTCTATCGTAAAATCTCCTGCGGCAACATCAAAATCAGTATGCCAAGGAGTAGTTAAATAATCACCAGTGCCATCAAGTAACGCGGAACCAGTCCCGAATTTTTGTTGAGCTGTATCTACTTGCGCATTTCCAACTGCTGTAATTATTTTTGCCATTTTATATTTCTCGAGAGAATTATGTTAAGCGTATTCCTATGCGAATTGTCAAGCCTTTAGCCGCCGTAGTATGTATAGCGTCAATATCCACCGTTATTAAATCACCAGCAGTAATTGCCGTTGTAGTTAAAGCAGGCGCAGTTGCCGCAGTTCTTGATGATTTTTCCGTAGTATCAATCGTAATTTTATTCGTAGTCATTAAGGTCGTGCCGTTTAGATTAACATCAATAGTCATCGTTCCAGTCGTTCCAGCCGTATCCACATAAGCCCCGATTTCCGTAATCGTTCCAGTAATGGGAATTTCCAAATCACCGCCTTTTGTGGTCGCCACTGCCGTATCCGTTGTGGCCTCAACGACCCTGTAAAGAAAATATCTGACATTTCTCGCAGAAGCGACAAATTGGTCTATTGGTATTGCTCTGGTCGTGTCTGTGCCTGTGTTTATTTCTGCGGTTGTGGCGAGTTCTACAACGCCGGTGGCGGTTAATGTAGCGGCTTGTTTTATGTTGGAAAATGCTGTTGCCGCATCGCTTGCCCCGGTTCCGCCATCGGCAATCGCTACATCAGTTCCACTAACTCTATAAATATAAGCACTACCAATAGTTATTGCAGTTGGTATATCTGTAATAACTTCGGGGTTGCCTGTTCCTGCCGTATTTCTGCCAAGCAATGAAGCGGTCGCCATATCCGCCATTTTAGCGAGAGTTACAGCGTCAGCGGCTATGGTTGCGGCGAAACTGCCTGTTCCTGAACCCGTTACATCGCCGGTAAGAGTAATTGTTTGGTCGCCCGTATTAGTTCCGCCTATTGTCGCATCAGCGGAAAAAGTTAAAATCCTTGCGGCATCTCCCGGTCTGATAGTTAAAGTTCTCCCTGCTGTAAATACTGTATCAGTGGCAAAAGCTAAATCAAAAGCCGCTCCTGTGCTTCTAATTGATAAAGAAGTCAAACTATCTACCGTTCCAGCGTTAATATCAGGAGTGGTAAGAACCGGTGAAGTTCCAAATACTAATAATCCACTTCCAGTTTCATCGCTTATAATACCTAATAATTCTGTGGAAGTAGTAGCGGCGAAATCCGAAAGTTTATTGGCGGTTAAAGCAACCGTTCCTGTGGAAGCAGGCAAAGTAATTGTATTAGTTCCTGCTACAGCAATAGCTTGAACCGTTATTGTTCCCGAAGTAGAACCGTCAAACTTTCCAGTTCTTAAATAAATATCCTTCCATCCTATTAATACGCTTCCAAGGTCATCAGTATTATCAGTATCGGAAATAAGAGAAGTATTTATGGCGACAGCCGCCAAATTAGATAAAGCAGTATTGGCTCCACTTGCTGTGGTTATATTATATTCAACTCCGCCATCGGTTAAAAAATAAAGCAAGGAATCGGAACTTTTAACATAAACCTTCCCTATCCCGCTTTCTTGCGAAGGAGCAGTGGTTTCGGACAATTTTAAAATACCGGCATTCCCGCTTTGAATCCAACTTTCTTCGGCAGTTGTTAATTCATCTAATCCACCTATTCCTGGTGTTTGTGGTGAACGAAAATCTCCCATAATTTATAATTTAAAATCTTCTCCTTTTTCTTTATATTTTTTCCTTAGACGACCTTCTAATATTTGTATATCTTTTACTTTTTTATTTAATTCTCTTTCTATTGCTAATTTATTACTTTTAAAAGAATCCAAACCTCTTTGATTTTTAGATATTTCTTTTTTTAATATAATTATATTTTTTGATAATTGTTTAATTTCCATTAATAATAATTTTTTATTTTCTTCCGATTCAACAACCTCTTTTTCAATATTATTTTTAATTTTTCTTAATAAGGAAATCTCATCATCAATTTTATTAATATTATCTTTTAAACGGGAAAATAATAAATTCTTATTTTCTATGGCAATATTTAATTTCTCGGAAATCTTTTCTTTTAACTTTAATTCTTCCCAAATCAATCCCGATTTCTTTTTAAGATTATTTTCTTTATTTTTAATTTCTTTTTCTTTATTATAAACACTTTTTAAAATTAAAACGATTTCTTTTTGAAAATTAATTTTATCTCTTTCTAAACTATTTTTATCATTATCTATCTGTTGCAAAATAGATTCCTTCTCCTTATTTAATTCAGATAATTTTTTAGAAACATTAAAAATATTTTCGGTTAACGAAGTTAAAAATTTAGTTTTATTTTCTATTTGGAAAAAAATATCAGAAAGTTTTTGGGAAGCAATTTGAATATTTAACTGGACAGAATTATACAATTCAGTCCAATCTAAAATCTTCCGCTTTTTTTCTGCGGTTTCATTATTGTCTGTCTTAACAAACTCTATATCCTTTTTATTTACCTCCGTTAATTGTCCCCTCAATATAAATTGTTCCATAATTGGTAACAACTCCACTTTCTTTAAGAGAAATTTTCATATGTTTATCTTGAACATCTAATGGAAGGGAAAGAGAATAAGCGGTTGCGGCGGCGGTTCCGACAAAAGTAAATTCTCTTTGCGTTAATGTAGAAGTTCCGCCGGAAACGGCTTCATTCGGTATCTGATAGAAATTAGTTCCATCAGGAGAACTTTCAATCTTTACTTCAATAGAATTGCTGGTTTCACCAGCTCCGGTAGTATAAAGAATACTAAAGTTTATTTTGGAAATTCCTCCTGTCGCAAAAGTTTTAGTGTTTCCCGTATAGGCAGCCGTTAAAGTTGCCGAAGTTCTGGTTGTTCCGCTTTTTGTTCCAATTAAAACTAATTGGTCTTGATATGTATAACCTAATCCAGACATAATTTTATTTTACTTTTTTACCTCCTTTTTTCTTTTCCACGACTATTTCCGCTTCTATTTTAACATCTTCTTTATCAACTTCTTTCGGTGTTTCAACCGCAATATTTTCATTAATGGTTAATTCCTTAACCAATAAAAATGAATGTATTTTAGTCCAATAATTAATCTGTTCATCTGATAATGGTTCACTTTCTGATTGCGGTTCAATTTCTAATTTTACTCCTTTATATGTTATTTCAACCTTATTATCGGTTGGATTAAATAATGTTTTCATATTTTTAGTTTAATTTTATTAGACCTTTTCCACTCTTACTTTATCTCCAAAGAAGAGTGGGAGAAGAAAAACCAAATTATAGATTAGGTAGATTGAATACCTATTCCACCAGCGGCAGTATAAGTAAGAACACCATTTATAACTCCAGTTAATGTCGCAAGTTTGGTGCTATTAGCCACTATTGTATTCCCCATTACTACCACCTGCCCATCAGTTAATGTAGCTGTTCCACTAATTGCTACTGCGGGAGCTACTCCTGTTGAAAGTTTGGAATTTTGGAATAAACAATCCTTAAATACCATTGTTCGTTCAACTGCTGTTGCCCCAATAATATGGACATTTGCCGAAGTTGTTCCAGCCGATTTCGACCAGAAGAAACAATCTTCAAAAGTAACATCTCTGGCAACTTTACCAGAAACAATATCTCTTGTAACAACAATGTTAGGACGAATAATATCCCCAACTTTTATATTAACAAGAGAACCGAATAGGCAATTCTTATAATGACTGCTGTCGCCATTAGCAACAAACTCACCAGCAGTTGTTACAGCTAACTGCGAAGAAAGATAAATTTCACAATTTTCAATATAGGTATATTCACCCGCATCAATAAAAGTGTATTTTCCTTCTGTAAGCGTATTACTGCTTGAGAATTTAATATTCCTGAATGTGCAACCAACGCCAGTTACGCTAACTGCGGCGAGGTCGGTAACAGCAGTTGTAACGCCAATACTAACTCTCGCTCTCTGCCCGTATCGTCTTGCCGCTCCACCATCAAGTCCAATAAAATGAACTCTATTCTTCGCAACAGTAAGCATCGAAGTTAATGTATGTCCAGCGTTTGCCGATAACACAATAATATCGTGATTATTAGTTGTTACATAAGAATACGCTTGAGCTACTGTTTTAACGGCATTTTCAGGAGAAAGTCCATCATTACCGTCAGAACCATTAGTAGCGTCCACAAAGTAGATTTTACCTACTCCGCTCGCTCCAAGCGTTAAAGGAAGACTACCTCCCATTACTGGAATTCCGAAACTCGAAACTCCACCTGGAAAATTTGTTAAACTCATTTTGTTTTATTTCCCTATTAGAAAAATGAATGGGAATAAATCCTTCACGAACTAACATTTCATTTTTAGTTCCATCCTGTTCGTGGCAATCTATTTCAATAACATATTTTCCAATAAGAAAATCTATTTCTCTATTTTTTATTTTGACCTTTGTTTTAAACGGAATTTTATTTTCTATAAGAAACCTTGCGAATACCCGTTCAGACTTCGTAAAATTTCTTTTTGTTAT
>ERZ1292632.2817-Hain-H43-01um-R2-2817-length-14045-cov-6_pt1 | contig 14045 bp, 14 predicted proteins | sample MGYA00564407_ERZ1292632 | MGnify/ENA primary metagenome ERZ1292632 (study PRJEB36523, sample SAMEA6512637) | groundwater metagenome | collected 2019-01-08 | study: AquaDiva: Metagenomics assemblies of 32 groundwater samples
GTACTCATTTTGGCAGATGTCGCAATTAAATTTCTGTGTTGTCATGCTAATTTCCACTAACTAAGATTGCTACCATCATGCCTATAAACATCAACCATTCTTTTTTGCTCATTGGTGTAGTTTTGTTTTGCGACCTTTGTTATGGTTAAAGTATAAACCTCTCGCAACCTTAACGCAACACCTCGTTGGGGATAACCTTTCGCACCCTTTTGAACGCTCGCATAGCCGTAGAAGCATTGATATTCAATATCTTCCCTATTTCTCTATAGGATTTGTCCTGTTTTACAAGTTTTTCAATGAACTTGTCCCTGTCTTTATTCGCTTTTCTCATACTATAAGTATATCAGATACGCAACGCTGATGCAACAAGTTATCCCCTTTTCTTCTTAGGTCTGCCATGCCCCACCGCATTGCGGTTTCCCTCTAGTTTAAGAGATGCCGCGAGATGTCCTCGTTCGGCTCGTATTCTCCAGAGTTCATCGAGTACAGAAATGTAATCTTTTAAGAGTCGTTGGGTTTCTAGTTTGGGAGTTTCTATCCTTTCTCTGAAGGAGGGGTCAGGGAAAATTACTTTTTCTCCTTTACTCCACGCGAGAGTTCTTTGTTGGGCTGAGATGAGTTTGTGATCTAGGGTCATTTTAGTATTTTACGAAATTAAGTTCTTTTCCTATATTAAGTCCCCACGTGAACCATGCCGTCATAAACCATGCCCCCCTTGTTTCCCACCCGGTGTTTCAAAGTTAATCCGTTTATCAAACAAAATAACTTCTAACCCGTACATCTGAAATAATGCTTGTCGCTTCTTTCCTTCAAAAGTAGTCAATGGCAAAAGGAACGCAAACGGCTTTCCCAAAGAATACGCTCGCTCTATAAATTTGTCCTTCAAAGAAAACGGGGGATTAGTAATAATACAATCAAAACTATTTGGCTTAAAAGTAAGAAAATCATGTCCTGTCAATATATCCGTTCCTATGGTTAAAAATCCTTCTTCATTTAGACCACTAACTAAATTTCCCTTCCCACAAGAACATTCCCAAATCAACCATTTCTTTTTCAGAAATGGAAAAAGCGGAGCAAGAGCTTTTTGTGGAGTCTGAAAATCGTTAGATTGTCCTTGTTTTAGAGGCGGCTTCATATTTCCTTAAAATTTGTCCTATATTTTCCCATAGACCACTTAAAGAGGGCGACACTTCCTTTGCTTTCACTCCAACATTCTCTTGCACACCTCACTCCGTTTTCTTTGATCCATTTTCTTAGATTAGCATAGCTCATTTGTCGGTTTAGTCCTTCGTAGATTTCGTCACAGAGTTGTTTTAACTCGTTTGTTGTGCCGATGGTGAAGGTTCGGTTAAAGAGATTTTCCATGTTTTGCTTCTCGTATGCGTCGGTTAGTTTCTATTTCTTCTTGTTGTTTTTGCGCCGCCGATTTTCTAACCTTTCTCATTTCTATTGCATAAGTCTTTTTACTAACCCATCCTTTTGGTTTCTCATTTACTCGTGGGATTTTCGTTTTCTTTTTCTTTAATACCTTCTTAAATTTACTCCACGCCGTTTGTAATTCTTTTAGTTGATCTTTGTTATATTTTATTCCCATTGAGATATAGTTATTCTCTTTTCCCCTCCCCAATAAACAGGATAAGGAAACCATTGAAGGTACAGATTTCTATATAGAGGCAACGAGGTAAGGCACCGGGGGGAAAGTTAGATCGTGGGCTTCCAATCCCTCGACCCCAATGTCTTACGTCTTCATCAAAGGGTTTTTTAATTCGGCATTCAATATCCCATTAAAAGGAGAAGCCAACGGAATCCCTTAAAACCAGTACCTAATTTTAAGTAATTAAAAAAGCACTTTACCCCCGCCTCCTCTGATTAGAAGAGGAGAAGGAGGGAGTAAAGTGCTCAATGCTTCTCATCTGTGTCTAATCCACAGAGAAGGGATAGGAAAACCGCTTGTTAATTTACTTCATAAGTATACTCCCACCTACTAGAAAAGTCAAATAGTCTACTTATCCCCAAGTGCATACTTATCCCCCATTATCCCATTTGTACTGTTTTGTCAAAGTAGTATACTTCTAGGGTAAGGAAGGGATTATTTACATTTTAATGATGTTTACCCTTGCTCTTACAAATTCGGTCCTTCCTCACCTCATTTCTCGCGAACTATTCTAGTGAACACGGAGAAATTTGCAAGGAACAAACTAGCACCCAATTCAATCATGCTGAGGAGGGTGCTTTTTGTTTTCTTTGTAAACCCCTTTAAGGGTCTTTGTAATGTTTTTTTAACCCTATGCAAAAGTATTAAAACCCTATGCAGATAATTCTCTGGAATATGGGCAGGATGGTTAATTATAATCTATCTATTTCAAGGGAAATTTCTTGAGAACGGGGCTTTCGCCCGACAATCACCCTATAATGTTACCATAGTCTCCTCTCTTTTTCAAAATACTTATTCAAAAATGCAATCGCTTTATTTAGAAGCCAACGTAATATTTTGCACATATCCTTTTTTGATTAAGAATGCTCGTGTGTGCGGGTCGGCAGTCCATCTCCAAATTTCCCCCTTGGCAATCATCTTCATAGCACACGAAACATTATCATAAGGGGATGTTACCTTGCCCTCACAGTTATCCTTGAAAGTATCGCGAGTGATCTGATATACGCCAGTAGCCGTGCTGGAAGGATTTTTTACCGTGGATGAAAAATTACTCTCAAATTCTGCTAGGTCAAACGCAAGCATTAAATCTACCTTGTTCTTGGTAGCGAAATAATGAATTAGCGAAAATACATCCGTTTCAGATTTCTCTGGGATGTACTGTGTTTGGGCTATTACTTTCTGCTCCTCGATTTTCTGTATGTCCTGAGGGGAGAGCTGGATGGAATTTGTTTCAGCGTACGCAGTCACCGCTAAAAACAACCCTGCAAGAATTTTTTGAAGCCATTGATTGTGTAACATCGTGACCAACCATAGTTCTTTCACCACTACTTCGGTCTATTTGAGTATAGCAGATTTGGTAGCCATACGCACCCCGCAAGGTGCATAAAAACCTTGACTATAAAACTATAGTATAGTAGAATGTAAGAGAATAGACGCGAAAACGTTATATTCAGTAGACGTCTAAAGGATTCTATAGGGATCCGCAAAACAAAGCCGATATGCTTTTACCTCCTTTCGAAAGATGGGGGTTTTTCTTTATATAGAATAAGGGTTTTTAGCTAAGTCGGTGTTTTTGGCTTAATTTCGTCGCTATTATATAGGGTTAGGACATGTGCTCTCGTATTTTAGGCATAAAACCCCCTAAGAAGTGGCACCCCAACTCTTTCTTCGTCCCTGACAAAAACCCCTCAAAATCGAGGGGGTTAAATAGTGCTGATCTTTGTAGTCACGGAGAGACCAGCAGAACTCCTCAAATCAAGGGAACATCGGCTCCTTAGGCAGTCCCATCATTCACTTGAAGGGGCAAGGAATAAAGGGATTTTACGATGTCCCCTTCTTATAATTATAGGTCTTACCTACAATCACTCTCCGACAACGAGAACATTTCCAATATCTCACCCAGTAGATAAAACAATCATATTTCCCGCCGACGTTGATATAGCCATTGTTGTTTATCTCTTGGGAGATTGGAGTAATCTTTCAAATCTTAATTTAATTATACACCAAAAACCCGCCTTTTTCAAGACGGGTGTGGACAAAATCCCTGCAGGAATTTCGTTATTTCAATGGAATCCCAAATGTTTTGCCCGTCTCCGAAGAAGTCCCTAGGGCTTTCACAAACGAAGCCATGGCTGTCAGGAAAGCTACATTTGCAATTTGCGACCAATCGAGGGCAAAGATATTGGTTGAGTTTCCAACCAAAGAAAGTACGGAAACTATTACTGCTGATAGGACAGCACTACCGACATCTTTCCAATTCGCGTGAAATAAAGCTGAGTTCATAAGTTGATCTTTAGGTGATCTTTATTTTCGACCTTGTTATAAGAGGGTTTTTATTTGAGTATCTATGGTAATTCCTAATGTTTTTGCAATCGTCGTGGCATATTTTAATGGATCGTTTCCGTCTTCCTTTGGAGAATAGACGCATTGAAATTGATAGAGTGTCATTTCAGGATTATATGCGGCGTGTTTTCCTGTCGCAGCGCGGGTTAGATAATCAACCAAATAATTAAATCCATCTATGTAAAAATCAAACTCTAAGAATGGCCCACTTTTGCTTCTAATAGCCCCTGGGTTATTTCTCCACTTCGCTGTATTTTCGTACGCCTCTATTCCACGCGCCCAATCTTTAATCCTTGAAACGTGAACAGGTTCCGGTGTCGGCTCAACATATTCAATCGGTTCGGGAATCGGAGAAATGGGTTTCGAGAACCAGTCTTTTATTAAATTGAAAAGAAACTTTATGAGATTCATTTTCTAAGTAGGTTGGCGAATGACCTATAAAGGTTATTAAGAATATCAATGAGTACAGCCACAATGCTCCATGATTCTTTCGCCACGTTAGGATCAATATCCTCCAAAGATTCAAGATAGATTGTATATTTGCTGTTCATCACTTCTCGCGGGACATAATATAATCCTTTGTCGCCAAGTTGCCCCCAACTGTTTTGGACAATTAAGTACCTTTTGCCGTTTATCATTTTAGACCCTTTTAAACAAACCTGATGAGGGAGAGTTTTATCGAATCCTGATGTGTCGTTGGGAATCACCCCGCCTTCTGCGTAGGTCCAGCTCGGTTGCCACATCACGCCCCATAGGATGGCGCGTTTCTTTGAGGTTTCGTTGTATGCCTTGCTTGCTTGATGAGAAGACCACATAGTGGACAAAGCGGAATCGAAATGATTGTCAAAATCGTCTGCCTCCATGTAACTTTTCTTCCGATGTTCAAATGCCTTGGGGTCTAGGTTCGGAATCTGCGCAGTCCAGTTTGCGGGGTCTTCTACAAAATAACCACCCTTTTCTTCGAGGGGAAAGGGATTGTCTTTGCGCTCTAGTCCACCGTATTTTACTTGACTCTTGAATCCCGCATAAGGATTGGCTCCCCAAGAATGAGGATCGCCACCTTGAATGAGTTTGGTTTTTTGAATGCCGAACTCCGGTGAGAGAATCTTATCTTCTTGAATGCCCGAAGCCACAGCGTTACTGAAAGCAGTGCAAAAAGTCGAGTCCAGTTGATTCAAAACCTCAAAATCAGGGGCAAGGTCGAAATCTGAAGGAATTGAATCAAGATTTGCCGCTCCAAAATGATTGGAACGCTTTAGATTACGAGGATCGCGATGTTTAATCCTCTCTTTCAGTCCCCATTTTAAGCCTGTCTTAGGATGTTGAGTATAGTTCATCTGATATAATTATAACACTTTTTGTCCTTAAAATCTAATCAATAAATATCACCTGTTGCGACGATACGATGGTTGATGAAGCTGCGGCGGCGGCGGCGGTATAGGTTACAGTCATTCTTATGTGGTCTATGGAAGCAGTTCCTGGTACCGCGTCGTCAATGATGCTGATGCCCATCCCAAACCCAGTCGAGTTAATATCATCGGCAGTCCAAGACAACCCCCATAAGTCAGTCGGAGAACCATAAGTGGAATAAGTGTCAGTCAGACCCCATTCTTCTGAAACGCTATGCTCGGTTCCTGACAAGGTTCCTCCTTTTGAAATCAAAACGGAGTTATCAGAAATGTTTGTGAATGCGTTTGACTTTTTCTTTTCTATCTCAACCTTGATTCCGTTGATAGTCGAACCCGCAGGCACGGAAAATCCGCAGTTTGTTGCCTTGAAGTAATAAGAGGGCGTGTCAATAAGAGAATCTGCTGTGGCATAGACGTTGTCGGATGTAGAGGCGTTTGCGTGGTTCAACCAGCCGAAAGCTCCAATCGTCGTATCATCTGCGAACGTAGAACAGCTATTGGGTAAAGGGTCTTCCGTACCCGTACCCCAAAACGCAATCGGGTTACTCTCGTTGTTGTAGGCGGTTTTGATATAAGAGGCGGAGAGTATTGATGATGCAAATCGGATTTCGTCTATTGCTCCACCGTATAGGTTCGTGGTGCCGTCTTTTCCAAAGAGCGAAAATTTCCTCCCTGCTCCGAATGCTGAACTCGAAGCAAATACTCCGTTCAGATAAAACGACATGGTAGAACCGAAATAGGTTGCGTCGAATTTTACCCACGTTGAAGTTGCAACCACGCTTCCTGTCCTTAAAAATACTGTGTTCTGTTGCTGGTAGGTTAGTTTAGAAGTTGAGGGTTCGTAATAAAAGCCTCCATTCGCGTTTGTGCTGCCTAACGGAGCCGCTACAAGTGGCCCTCTGGTAGTTGAGGTAGTGTGGTTAATCCAGAAAGAGGTCGAGGTAGCAGTAGTGGTGGTATAAGTAGCCCCACCGCTCCCGTTGGCGTTCGATGTCGCCCAATGCGCTCCGTCAATCTGACCCGTACTCGAAGCCGTTGAGGTTCCTACTTTGGTCGCATTTACTGCTTTCGCACTGTCCCAAAACATTCCATTCGGAGAAGTCGTAGCAAGGTGGAAAACGTTGAGATAGTAATCATTCCATGTCGAGGTTGCCGCCTGCTGATTAGAAGCGGTAGACGAGCCATAATAAAGACAAATAGTCGAAGTCGAGGTGAGAAGCGGAGACTTTGCAAAGAGGATAATCTGTCCCGTAGAAGACGTGTACTGTTCGATTTCGTGGTTCAGTTTAGTCACGCCGTCGTATCCCGTCACTACAAGGTCGTTTGCTGTGGAAGTTCCCATGTGTCCTCCCGTAAAATCGGTGAAAGCAAGCGAGGCAGACGTAGTCGAGACGAGAAAAGGAAAATTCGCCTGCGTAGAAGACACCATCGTAGAACTCACGGTGAGAGCAAGACGATAAGGATAAGAAGTGTTGTACCAACCCTGACATGGAGAAGCCGTCGCAGAAGCGTTTTGAGTGAAGGAAAGTCCTACGGCTAGAATAAGGAAAAGTAGTATTCTAGTTTTAGTCATTTTCTTCTTCATTACTGCACAGTATAATATCCCCATCCTTCAAGATGAATCCAATCGGGTTGTGCTGTCGAAGTCCCAAATCTTACTAGAGATTTCTCCCATGGATTCCACGAGTTGTTGGTCGTAAGGGTTGTCGTGGTTACGTTCACTCCACAGATAGACGCGTTTGTGTGGTTCGTATTATCGGATACTTGCATGGTCGTGGTTCCTTGCACGGTTCCGAAGGTATAACACGCTAGGTAGGAGAGAGTGTATCCATCTTTATCAAGACCCACAGGAGAAAATCCTGTAGTCGCTGATGTGCTTGACGTATACACTCCTGACGAAGACCCAACATTTAATCCCCAGATTCTGTTTACCGCTCGTCCATAGACCATGGCGGTTGTATTGGTTGCCGCAATAAGTTGGTTTTGAGAACTATCTAAGGCTATGGCTCCAGCTCTCGTAACCGTCTGAGCTGTACCATTCGGGATGCTTAACTGGCCTGAAATCGTTGAAGAAGTCAGAGTTAAGAGTTGAGTCGAAGAAGACCATGTAAAGTTAGAATCCCCAGCAAATAGACTACCGTTATTATAATTGACTTGTTTATCAGCCCCTCCAGGAGTTTCATTCGCGATTGGTAAGAGTCCCGTCACATCCGTTGAAAGAGCTGCCTGAGCCGCAGTCCATGTCGTTCCATTGGCTCGAATAAGACGTGCTGTCGTAGTCGCTAGGTTATTGATGTCATTGATTCTCCCGGGGAAGTTAAATGTCAGAGTCTTTAAGCCATCCGAGAGGATATTAAACCCATTGGCATAAGCCGTTCCCGTTGCAAAGATAAAGATACTACCTGTGGACGTTGCGCCTTGAGCAAAAATAGTTGAAGTAACATTGGGCTGAGTATTCGTGATAGTCACCGAACCTGTGGCTCCTGATACGGAGATTCCCGTTCCAGCGGCAGTTGATGAAACATAATTGGCGGTATTCCCAAACACGCCTGTCGTATTATTATATGTCAATAATCCACCACTAACAGAAAGTGATGTTGTGGTGATTTTGGCATTCCACGTCGCAGCCGAAGTGATCCGGGCGTCTGCAAGTGTACCAGCCCATATTGGAGTAAATGTGTGAATACCATTCGCTGTGCCGATTGTGAGCTGTACGTTTGTGTCGGTACCGGTTGCATAGGTCTGGGTAGAAGAGGTTGAACCACCCCATGAAGTGATTCCACTGCCACCAGTAACCGTTTCCCCCGATACCCCGTTCGTTGCAGAGGAAGATGCCGTCAGAACCTTCCCGTTCGTCCCGACAGTAAGCGTTCCGAACCCCGTTCCGTTCCCTACATACAATGCACCCGTGGAAGTCGAACCGACTACAAAAACACCCTCCTGATTGGGAAACGTAAAAATACGATTGGCCGTTAGAGGGTTTGTGTCTAAAATCGTGTTCCACCCGCTTGTGTTGTAGATATTGACTCTCTCTCCGGCTCCGGGCTGAATACGTATCGGTTGTCCCGTGGCTGAATCGAGGGTTAATGCCCCGCTAGAGCTTACGTTAGCTGTCGTTACTGCCAGAAACGCCGGGGAATCGGCACTCGATACTCCTTGATTCATTCCCACCGCGTAGGAATTGGCGGAATAAATAGGGTCGGTCTCGGACGTAATCCACGTCGAGGGATTCACACCGTTTACCGTCGTGAACGAGGGGGTGGTAGTAACTGCTAATATGTTTCCTGTCCATACAAGCATATTCCCTGCCGTAATGCGACCCGAAGGAGTTTGATAAAAAGATTCCCAGTTGGTTGTAGAGGCAGAAAGAGGGATTGCGTACCCAGAGGAGATCGTGGGCGTATAGGTTATGGTGCTTCCCGACCCCGTGACATTTAGTCCAATGCCGGTAGCAGTTCCGGTTGCGAGCGTATACGCTGTCGCGGAAAGCGTCGTAGCTCCCATAGCGAAGGTGGTTGTGGTGAAAGAGCCAGATCCTGATCCGCACGCGGCCGAAGAGGTTACAAAAAGTCCTGCGTTGTTTACCGACACACACAGAGTTCCGTTTCCCGAAAGCCCCGTAGACTGAAAGAATCTTGAAATTGTTGTTGTCGGAGCGGCGGCTGCAACGCTGAATGATAATAAGCCAAAAATGATTATGTATTTTAAGTATTTCATCGTGTATAGATTATAAGCAAACTTTGTCCACTCGCCAATGATACTGTTTCGTCTACATTAGCAGTAAATGTAATTGTAGTTCTCGTATGGGTAAAGTCAGTAGCGGGACGAAACGCTCCGAAAGGAGAAGATGATCCAGTGACTAAGACAATTTTTCTATGAGCAGGAAGGGTGAATGTTTTAGTCACTCCATTGAGAGACGCAGAGAGATCGGTTACTTGTAAACTATCTCCTCCACCACCACCTTGTTTAAATTTTGATTTTATTTCTTGCAATACTGTACCAAAGCGATCTTCTAGTCCCTTGATAACAGACATTTCTATTACCTTTGTAAGAGTGTTTAGTTTTTTGGCAATATCCTTGGGATTGTCAGGCGATCCATCTTCTACTTTAGGGATTAAAGGTTTAATGAGACTTGTGAGTTCTTCCTTGGTTGGGGCTTCTCCATTGATACCAGGAGTTCCGTCTTTAGGAATTAAAGGATAGGTTTCAACAACCCAACCCACACCTTTTTTATCTAGCCACTTCTTTTCAAAATCTTTTTGCGAAATCCATCGTGGGCTTTTTTCTAAACCGTCATTGATGTAGATTTCATTGTCACGTTTTATTTGAATCGTCACATAGTGATCTTCTTCGGGATACCAAGCTATTGAACGAGGCACTAATGAATTAAAAGTTATATCTTTAAACTTCACGTCTACTCCGAACCGTTTTAATTCTTGTCGTATTTCAGTTGGCGATGTTCCATTATCTAGATTAATCTCTACATCTGCATTATAAAAACCGTACATCGCTAGGATAGACTGACATGCTTTCTCTCCGCAGGAAACGACATCATTCTGTTTGTAAAAAGCATCGGGAATAAAGTCCGCGCCATCTTTTCCAGGAATCGGTCTTGGAATAAGAGGCGGAATCAATGGTTTTATTAATTGCGTTAATTCATCGGGGGCTGGCGCATCTCCTTTGTCTCCTTTCCACTGAGAATCGAATTTACTTACCGTCAAACCTAATACCGATTCGTTTACTTTTTCATTGACCACGCCTTGAATTTCGTTTAGAAACTCTTTTTTTAATTCATCTACCTTCTGTGCAAAAACATCCTGCGCTGCCTTCAGTATAAAGTCCCTCAATGTGAGCATTGGATTATCTTTTTCTTTTAGAGTCTGGATTGTTTCTTTAAGGGTTGGCATTTGCTTTATTATTTGTTATATGGTACGATATTAGTATGTTAATGATATTGGTGGTTATCTTTGTTATCTTTAGTGGTATTTGGTTATTTCCTCTAGCTATTATTGTTGGGATTGTTTTGTCCTTCCTAGGACTATTTATTCGATCCCCTAAGTAAATTATCCACCGAATCAACTCCTGTCTTGATTCCTTCAAACGTACCTGCTTGTGCGCCTTTTTCTGCAACTGTTTTTAAGAACTCCCAAACTTGGGGGAATTGAGTTTTAACAACTTGAGCGGGAGTTGATTGTAAAAACTTCTGTGCTTCAATATGAAATGCTCCCACAAGTGGATTTGCCGCCTTTTGTACTCCACGCGTTATACCTCCCACGTCTTGAGGAATTAGGTTGGGGTTAATTTCTCTGGCAGCTGAATATAGTCTTAATTCTGTTTCTAAGTCTATTCCCGTTTCTTTTTTAAGAGCATCAAAAAATCCCTTATAGGTGGTCCCGATTTCTTCCTTGGTCAAAGAACGTAACCGTGAAATGCCTTGCGGTGACAGTAATTCGGTCATTGCTTTATTGTCGGGTGTAAGTTGTTCTAATACTCCTAAAAGTTTTTGTCTGTCCCCATATGTTCCCCGTAAAGCAGTTAATTCTGGGTATGCTTTTACAATCGCTTTTTCATAGGCATCGCTAATCGCCCCAGCCGAGGCACTGGATACCGTTCTATCTCCTGCTACATAATTTGTGGCTTGTCTTAATGCGGCAGCAGTATCTTGAACGCCTTGAACCGAGAAGTCCGTTTGATTCTTTACTAAATTATAAGCATCTTGTACTGCGTTCCGTTCGCCCTGGGAACGAATAGCACTCGGAAACTTATCAAAATTTAATGTTCCGTCCTGACTTACGCCAATTCTATATTTTCTTAATGCCGCAGGAAGCCCCGCAGTTTCGTTTGCCATTTCTTTGCCTATCAGAATTTTCCCCGTTTTTCCAAAAGGATAAAGTTTTTTCGTATTTTCTAATCCTGAAGAAAATTCAGTTCCTGTCTTTTCTCGAAGAGCATTTTTTGCGGCATCTAGCTTTTCAAGCAAAGGATTTAAAGGAAGGGTTTTTTGTTTTGCTAATACCTCCACCTCTCTAGGAAATAGTTTTATTGTATTAGCGGTTTCATCGGAAATACCAGGAAGAACCTTTTTGATACCTGTTAATCCCGCCTTGACTATATTAGTTAATGGCTCTAGTTTTTTTCCTGCAAAAGATAATCCTTCCGATAGTGCCTCTTTGCTTGCCTTTCCAACTATTCCCAATGCTTTAAACGCAGGTGGCGCAATAACTCCAGCGGCAGTAGATTCCACTATTTTGCCAACATCAAATCCCTGTCTTTGTCCTAAGATATTCTCGCCCGCTTGAGAAATGGTTTCACCTAATCCCGAACCAATAGCTGCTCCAGGAGGGCCACCCAACGCTTCACCAGCAATAAATCCTAATGTCGGTGGAATCTCACGAATAATCTTCCTTCCCAAATCACTAGGCTCTGTTATCGCAGGAGTCGAGTTTCCATAACTTGAAAGAAACCCACCGCCTTCTTTTGGTTTAATCTGCAAGCCCATAGAACTTATATTATAATTTTTTTTAAAGTTCTGTATTTGTTCTGGTGTTAGCATATTATTTTAGAATGGTTAATATATCTTCGGGGGTTAATTCTGGATTTTCGTCTAACATTCGTTTTACGTTAGGATTTAACATAGCTTTTTGATTCACATAAATTCTGTTTAAGTCCTGCAACGCTTTTACACTCTCTGAAGAATAATCTCCATATTGCGTAGAAAGCGATTGATACCTATCGTCTAATGTTTTTTCCATGTTACCTTTTAAGGTTTTTATACCCTCGGAAACCGCTGATGCTATCCCTTGAAATTTCTTTGGATATACTGGTACACCAAAAACAGTAGCAGGATTTTTTACAGGAGACGGCATAATCCCTTCAAGAACGGTTAAATCAGGGCCGTTCAATACCCCTAGATTAAAGAACTCCTTTAGATTAAGAATCGCAGTTTGATATTTTGACGCTAGTTCTCCCTTGCCCGGCCCAGGGACTGTTTGGAGTCCATAAGTATCAAATGCCTTTTCAAAATCAGTAAGATACTGCAAGGAATCTTGTCCCTTGCGAATCACTTTATACGCATCGTTGTTTACTATTTCTTTGTTTATTTTTTGAGCAGCCGTAATGTTGGGAATAATTTTGTTATCTGTTCCAAGCAGTCCATTGCCCCCCAATTCATCCTGAATTTTCTGAATCCTTAATCTCTTTTCTTGTAAATCTAATGCTGCACCAGGATTCTTAAAGGCATTATATTCTTCCAGTCCCATGTCTTTGAATGCGGGGTCGTTTCTTTTTGCGGACAACCATTCTCCGACTATTCCAGGGTTTGAACCTTCTACTTCTGATAAGTTTTTGATTGCATCGGCAACTTCTTTTGAATTAGTTTTGTATCCTGCTTGAGTCAATGCAGAAAATATAGCGTTTGGGTCGGATGTTTTTGTTAAAGCATCAGACACTAATCCCTCAACCTCTTGTAATCGTTCAGCTTCTACTACCTTAATCTTTTCCTCGGCAATCTTCTTATTCTGCTCCACTAACGTTTTATTAAATTCTTTTAATGCCTCTTGTTGATCTTGGTATGCTTTCTCTGCCAAGTCTAATTGCTTGGAATAGATAGTCCATTTTTGAGCTTTAGCGGCAACTTTTGCGGCGTTAATAGCCCCTTCTTTTTGGGCTTGAAGTTCGGTAATGCGTTGTGAACCCTGTCGTTCTTCTTCGGTTACAATACCTCCGAATACACCTCCCGAACCCCCTGTGTATCTTGAACCCAACCTAAGTCCTGTGGTTTCCAATGCTCCTTTTCTTCGTTTATTTATATCTTCCATGTCTCGGATTCTCGCATCATACAATCCACTAATACTATTTATCTGTGAAGCTAACTCAGCGTCCGACATCATAAAACTGGACATCCCAGCAATTAAATCATCTTTTTCTTTTTTCGCCTTAGCTGCTTCGGTTTCTAACCTTCCTTGATCTACATTCCCAATCGCAGCCCACGAGGGGATATTTCCTGAAGATTCCTGTGGAAAATAACCCTGATTCTTTAAGGATTGCACCGCTTCGGGAGTCAATGCATCTCCACTTAGCTCTGTGGTCTGTCCGTCTAAATTAACATATTTAATCTTCGCCAGTTCAGTTGGTACTATCTTAGTCGGCACAGTGGGTTCTTGAACGTGCCAGTTATTATCTTGTCCAAAAACCTGATTCTGTCCTCCGAATTGTCGAGTAGCACCTACCGTTGGAGTTCCCGAAAGTTCACTAAGTCTCTGATTTCCTTTTTGGACATCAGCTATAGCTTGATCGGTAGACATTATTCCCAACGGAGAAAGATTGCCTTCTGGATTTAGGGTTTGTTTCGCTCCGTTTATATCCAAAATATCCCCTTCTTGCATCTTGGGGACTTCGAGGGTGTTTGTATAAGTTAATTGTGGCATTTATTTTTTTGCTTCGAGTGTTTTTATTCTCTCGTCGTGCCTCCCAAGTAAGATTGAAATGTCCGTCTCGTTTTTTACTAATTGTTGAAGAAGAACATCTTGTTTAATTTGAGTCTCTCCAATATGTGAAACCGATTCTACTATTTTACCTCCTCCGAAAATAACTCCTGCCATGAAGATCCCTGCCGTTATTATCCATCCGATTGCTATTTG
>ERZ1292632.2818-Hain-H43-01um-R2-2818-length-14044-cov-24_pt1 | contig 14044 bp, 20 predicted proteins | sample MGYA00564407_ERZ1292632 | MGnify/ENA primary metagenome ERZ1292632 (study PRJEB36523, sample SAMEA6512637) | groundwater metagenome | collected 2019-01-08 | study: AquaDiva: Metagenomics assemblies of 32 groundwater samples
TGCCGGGTGGCTTGGTGTGGGCGACGACGTAGGCCCAAATCGCAAACACGGTGGAGCCTTTGCCGACCATGCTGCCGGAGAAGGTTTGGCTAAAAAGTTTGCCGTACATGCAGGTTAGCCATTGAGTATCATGTGACAGGCCGCAAAAGTGCTTATGATTGTGCGTTCGGTTTCACAAAGCAGCCCGCAGTGCCCGTACCCACTCGGTTCGCGTTGCCGCGCGGTCCACCTCGCCCGCGTGCTCGCGCTCGTGGTACTGCAAATCACGCACCAGTTTCGCGCGGCGCTCGGCCGCCCAGATTGCACCAGTCAGGCGCACGGTCGGCGTCTTGCCGTAGTCGCCGCCGCAATCGAACTTGATGGACTGCTCGATCTGTGTCCGCATGAACTCGTGCAGGCCAGTGTGGTCGGGCGTCGGCGGCGCCCAAGCCTTCACTTTCACCAGCATAGCCTCGTAGGCTGCGCGTTGCTTGCGGTTGTCCTCCAAGTACATCAGGCGGCTTGTCTCGGCGTCATCCCAGGCGCGGGTTGCAGCGCGCTCCAACTCGGGCGGCGTCATGGTATCCAGCGCGGCCAGTTCGCCCCGCGCCTTCTCCACGGCTTTCAGGTGGTAGTCGCTAGGCTCGAAGGCGTCGGGTATGCGATCGCCGCCGCCAGGCTCGTCGCGCAGCATCACGCAGGCACCGAACGCGCGAGCGCAGTTCATGGCGTAGGTCTTGAAGTCGATACCATCCTTGATGTCGGCGGTGTATCCAGTGGGCATTTGTGCCGCTCCTAGTGTTGTGGCTTCGTTTACCAGTGAAGCCGAACTGTCGGTTCAAGCGGACGCCGTGCCGGAGCCGCTTAACTTGGCCTTAGCTCCACATTCGTTCGCGCTGTAGGTGCGGCGGCAGTAGCGGCAGGCGATCTCATCGGGCAGGAAATTCTCGGGCACATTCGCGTCAGGCGGGTCTAGGATCAACCGCAGGCCCAAGCTGGCGATCACGGTAGGTCCGTGGGCGGCGCACTCGCACAGCGCCTCTATGCCGCATCCCTCGCAGGTGAGCAGGAGCGATCCCTTTTCCGCTGGCTCATTGCGCCATGCGACGGTGCGCCACGTTCTCATGCTGTGATTCTATGTGACAAGTTGGCTATTGCGGATTATCTCTCGGAAAGCCTCTCGGCGCTTGGCGGCGCTTTTCTTGACGCAGGCGGTGCAGGCGCTATTCAGAATGTAGCGTTCGCTCAATCCATCGGCGTTGCCGTGGCCGTGGCGGCACGCGCGGCCGAGGTAGGTGATACGCCCCAGTTGGGCGCACTCCCTTTTGGATAGATTAGGCATGGGATGGATTGTATGCACAAGACACGGCGCAAGGCAAGGGGCGCGAAAAGGGCCGCATCGCGCGGCCCCGGAATCCCCCTTTCTCGCGTGGTTTATGGGTGAAATCCTACGTCGCGCATTGGCCCCTCAAAGCACTCATAGACTAGGGCGTTGAATTCCTCGCGTGCAGCCGCGCTTGCAGCCGCGCTTGCAGCCCATGCAGCCTCGCGTGCAGCCCATGCAGCCTCGCGTGCAGCCGCGCTTGCAGCCCATGCAGCCGCGCTTGCAGCCGCGCGTGCAGCCTCGCTTACAGCCGCGCTTGCAGCCCATGCAGCCGCGCTTGCAGCCGCGCGTGCAGCCGCGCGTGCAGCCCATGCAGCCTCGCGTGCAGCCCATGCAGCCGCGCGTGCAGCCTCGCGTGCAGCCTCGCGTGCAAGTTCATCGCCTGTATGGAGCCAGTCAAGCACAACCTCCGGAGGTTTTTGCTGCCACCGATCAATGCACGAAATGGCCTGTAATCTTGCGAAGTAGCGCAGCATTTCGGTCGCGTCCATCTGCACGATAGTCCGGCGTCGAGCGCAAACGATTTTGTCCGATTGCTGTTCGCCCACCTTGGCGTATTCGACCAGCCGCAGGGTATCCCCGGGCGCGTATTGGAGCGCGTCCCAAGGCGTAATCCCGACATGCAGGCCGGATTTGCACATATCGAGCGCGCCGCTGTAGCGTTCCCACACTCCAACCTTTGGCAGCGGGGAGCCGTCGCGCAGGGTTGAGCCTGCGAAATGCCAGCCGAACAGGCGTTTACGTTTCATTGAGTTGTCCCTTGTGTGGTCAGTGGTCAGGTTTTTCAGCAGGCGATGCCGCGCAAGTAGTCGTTAAGCGGCTTTGCGCTTCGCCTGAACCTCGGCGAGCGTACGGGGTTTCCAGTGCAGGTCGAAATCCACACCAGCGCGCACGAGTTCCACGATGCTGATGTAGCCGAGTTCGCCGCCGTCGCCGAACAAGTCGGCAAGGCCGAAAGCCTGGTGCTGCGCTGGCATGCTAGGCGATCTCACTAAGTCAATCTGTGCTTCCCCGTCGCCCATGTCGCGCTCGGTGATGTACCAGTCGGCGCCGCCGTGGAAATAGTGCAGGTAGACGATGGCCTGATCGCCGAGTTCTTCTTGCTGATAGGTCTGCGGCATGGTGGCGATGCGCTCGGCATATTCGGCGATCTTGTCGCGGAAGTATGCGCCTTCCTCGCCTTTGCAACCAGCGAGCATCACGGCCATTTGCTGCGGGCAGATGAAACGGCGCAGCGTTGAGATTTGTTCGGCTGTCATGGTATCCCCTCAGTTAAGCAATGCGTTGCTGCGGTTGCCGACCGGGCGGCCAGCCGGAATGTTGATCCTCGCGCCAGCTTCCGACCCGGCTATGCTCGCGCCGGATGCGCGATAGCTTCGCGTGCTGCTTGTTTGCTGCCTGCCGAATCGCGCAACTAGCTCGGAATGCTTACGGTCCACCACCACAAGCGCGCGGCTGTTCGACGTAGCGCGAGCCTGCTCGTACATGGCGCGGCGTTCCTCGGCGAGCGTGCTCAGACGCTTGGCGAGGGTTGAGGCAGCGGCTACCTTGAACGTATTGGCGTCGCTACGTCCTTTCCATCCGCTCGCACGCTGCTCATTCTGGACTGAGGCTACCAGCACGCCGAAGATCCAGCGCGCTAGGAGCACGTCATTACGTTCGCCCCTGAATACGTACATTTCACCGTTCGCGGTACGCTTGCGGGCGATGATGGTATCTGTAAAGCGCCCGACCCCGACCCCGAGCACTCCGCACCATGTCGGCGCGCTCTTGTAGACCACGCCAGCGGCAGGGGCGCGGCCATCGGGACCGCATTGCGCCTCGCCGAATTGCATCTCGCCGGCATCAATGGCGGCCATGTCGCATTCAGCCTCAGCGATGCCATATTCGGCCATCAACTTGTTTGCCTGGCGCATGGCTATTTCTTCTTCGTTCGCGTTACCGCGACCGTCGCGCGCCATGTTCAGGAGCTTGCGCACCTTTTCCAACGTTCGCGCCCTGCGCTCATCTTGTGCGTGGTTCATGGCGTCGCCGTGAATTCTTCGGAGTAGTAGCCGGAATGATAATCCGCAGGTCGCTCGCGTTTCGGCGCGTTGTTTAGTGAAAGCGTGATATCCACTGCGCCTGCATGATTCTGATCCACGACGCCTGTTTCAACCTCTGTCGCCGTGCCGATCTCGGCGGTCTGCGCGACATCGAACACGGTTCCCATGAGGAAATGTGTTTCGCCGTCGCCCCCGTTCTCTTCGCTGGTACTGGTCGGCACCCAAAGCGCCAGGCCATGCTCGCCCTTCTTCACGCAGCGACCGGCTTTGATCCATTGCCGGAATCCGCCGACCAGCGTCGCGGTGGGGCATTGCGAGGCAATCAGGCATTGATTGAACGGTGACAAGCTGCGCCCTTCGACGGTGGCGATTACCGGCAGCTTGGCAGCGAGTGCTGCGCGAGCCTCCGGCGTCATGCGACCGATGTCCCCGGCCAGCTTGCGAAAGGCCGCGCGCCTTGAATCAGCAGCAGCGCGTTGCGCCTCAGTCAGATTACGTTTCATAGTAACCCCATCTGTTGAGTTATCGTGCGCTCATCTGTGCAGCGGAACGTGACTGCGCTCCATGACCGTGCCGGTGCGAACGGTGAAGTCCTCCGCGCACCTGTTGCAGCGGTAGTAGCCGTCCCTGCGCGTGGTGATGCGCTCAAGGCCAGCGCAGACCGGGCAGCGCGGACCCGAGGGCCAGAGCCGCGCTTCGAGATAGACCCGCGCGGCCTCTTGGTCCGGGAACATCTTGAAAAGCTGGAACGTGCTGATGGTCAGGTGATCGTTCATGACGCTTTCTCGGAAAGAGCCGCCCTGGCGATCTGCGCAAATCTTGGACCACCGAACTCCTCGTTATCGTGCGGACCTTTGCCGATCTTTTCCAGCGCCTCGCGCAACCTCACGACGGCCGGTTTCTCCGCGTCTCTGCGAAGGTTATTCATCCACTGGATAACCTCATCATGTGGAAAATTGAGTGGATCCAAGTTCGTGCAGATTCGCATGGCGTCGCAGCCCATGAGAATGGACGTTTCGTGCGCGCGCCTTTCTTCTTGGTTTTTCATGAGATTGAGGTAACGTTTTGGTCTATATATCTAACCGTTTTGTAGCGCAGCACGGCTTTGTCGTTCTTCGCGCAGAAAGTACCATCTGCGTCGAAAAAGAATTCCTTGGCCATCGGGTTGTCAAGCAAAGCGGCTTTGACAAGCCCTCGGGCTGTTTTGTACGTCTTTCCGCGAAACTCGTATTTCCAGAAGCGATTTTCCATGTTTTCTCTCCTTTTTCTTGCACCTACACCACCGGACCCATAACCAGCAACGGGGGCACAAGCGGCGGCGTTTGTAAAGCATGGCTACCTGGTAGCGTCTATTTCCGCGTAAAAGCGATGCGGCGGGAATTCGCCGCTCATGCGCTTGACTTCAAACTCAGGTGCATAGGCCGCCTGTACAGAGGCTAGGGCTTTGTCTGGATTCTGTGACGTACAGTAAACAGTGTGAATTGAACTCTGTTTGATTAGCGAAAATTCGTACTGTTTCATTGTGTTCCTCCTGAGTGATTAACCTACGTTGCGGTAAAACTGTCTTGCCAACGCGATGGCCCGTGCTTTGTATGTCGCTGACGTGTGGGAGTAAGAGTCAGAGTCTAAATTCCAATCTGAACCCAAAAGATCGTTCAGGTTTGGAAATTCGTGTTTAGCGAATCGCGCCTCAATAGCTTCCAAGATCGTGTCTAGTTGGTAGAGCGTGCCGTCGCGGTTATATTTCATGGTATTCTCCGTGAGTGAATTGAATCATAGTACAGGGCACAGTGCAAGCACTAGAATGTAAAGTTTGATCGAGCCTGCAAATGAGCGAATAAGCCAGCCTAATCCCATGTCACAGAGGAATTCCGCACCGGTCCGCCAGATGTCCACCTTTGTCTGCCACCGTCTGCCAGTCACAGAGGAAGTCCGCCCATGCAGAAGCAGAAGCAGTATGCATAGAAAACAAAAACAACGCGCTAGCAGCTCAGACTTGCAAAGCCGAAGGAAAAGCGTATAAACCGAACCGTGCATCAACGCAAAGAACGCAGACAAGAACAAGACCGCAGATGGCCTCAATAGCCCTTCAGCACCGCGAAAAAATCATCGAGAGCATCTCACAGGGCCAGCGTCTCACCGACATCGCCCACGCTCTAGGCTACAAAGACCACAGCGCCATCGTCCACCGGCTGAAGGATGACCCCGAATACCTCGTGGCACGCGAAGTCGGCGCAGAAGCACGCCTGGAGGCCCGTGAAAGCGATTTGGAAGCGGCAAGCTCGTCTGTCACAGTCGCGCGCGCTGATCGCCTCTTGGGCCATGCTAGGTGGCGCTGTGAGCGAGAATTCCCTGCACGCTGGGGCGCCAAGCAGCAGATGACGGTCGAGCATGTGCTGCGTGTTGAGCAGCGCCTTGAGCGAGATCTATCGCAGCTTCTTGGGCGCGTGGTAGAGGGAGAAACTGTTGCGCAGGAGCCACAAATCACGCACCAAGAGGGTGCAACGGATAGTATGGGTAGTATGTCAAATCCCTCTGCGTTGCCTGATAGCAACACCTCTGCCAAGCGCAGGTCATCTCACCTCGATCACCTTGCCGCACTCGTCCACGAAGACGAGCAGCACGAGCCGTAGCCCGAGGCGGGGGGGTATGGGTCTTTCTCGCCTTGCCCTCCCCCCCGGTGGTCGAAGGGGTCCCCATCCCTCCACCTTTCGCCAATTTTTCCGGCGCGCGTAAAAATTTTCCAAATGAGTTTTAACGTTTCTGTTGTCCGCAAGGCCACGCTGAAGGGTGCGTTGAAGGCGTGGAAGGAGGCGGAGGCGTTTGGGAGGAGGGAGGGAAAGTTAGCGCAGGTAGTGAGGTTGTTGTGTTTGAATGATCTGGCGTATTTGCTGATTGGGGTGTGTGGTCGGCACGACATGGCGAATGCGTTTGCGTATGCGAGGGTGAGGGAAGTAGAAGGTGCGCCGAACGGGTATCTGGATTTGTGGTCGCGGGAGCATTTCAAGAGTTCGATCATCACGTTTGGGCTGACGATCCAGAATATCTTGCAGGATTCGGATGTGACGTTTGGGATATTCAGTCATACGCGGCCGATTGCGAAGGCGTTTTTGCGGCAGATCATGAGGGAGTTAGAGGCGAACGAGACGTTGCAGGCGGCGTTTCCAGATGTGCTGTGGGGCAGGAATTTGAAGGATGCGCCGAAGTGGTCGGAGGATGACGGGATCATCGTAAGACGCAAGTCCAATCCCAATGAGGCCACCGTCGAGGCGTGGGGGTTGGTGGATGGGCAGCCCACGTCGAAGCACTTCAAGGTGCTGCTCTACGACGATATCGTAGTGCAGGCGAGCGTGACGACGCCGGAGATGATCCAGAAAACGATGACGGCGGTGGAACAGAGCTATAACCTGGGGACGACGCCGGGATTGAGGAGGTTTACCGGCACGCGGTGGCACTTCAACGATGCGTACCGGACGCTGGTCGAGCGGGGGACCGCTATTCCGAGGGAGCACCCTGGGAAGATTGGCGGCACCGAAGAGGGCGAGAGCGTGTTCTGGAGCGAGGAAATCCACCAGAAGAAGCGCCGCGACATGGGACCGTACACCTATGCCGCGCAGATTTTGCTCAACCCGAAGGCCGATGCCTTGCAAGGGTTCAGACGCGAATGGTTGAGGAAGTACAAGTCGGTCAAGCAGGAAAAACTGAACTGGTATCTTGTCTGCGATGGCGCATCGAGCAAAAAACGCGGCTCGGACTACACCGCGATGTGGGCCGTGGGCCTGGGTGTGGACGGAAATTACTACTGCGTGCCGGAGGTGCGGGATCGCCTGAATCTGAAGGAGCGGGCCGACCGCCTCTTTGATCTGCACCGCAAGTACCGGCCCTTGCAGGTGAGATATGAAAAGTATGGCCTGATGGCCGACATCGAGCATTTCCAGCAGAGGATGGAAAACGAGAATTACCGCTTCACGATTACCGAGGTTGCTGGTCAAACGAGCAAGGAAGATCGTGTCAAGCGCCTCATCCCTCTCTTCGAGGCAGGCCGAGTCTGGATTCCCGAGAGCCTTCATGTCACCGACTGGCAGAAGGTGCCGGTAGATAACGTCCGGGCCTTCATCGAGGAAGAATACATGGCGTTCCCCGTGGGCTTGCACGACGATATGCTGGATGCGCTCGCCCGAATCGCCGAGCCTGACCTGAAGCTCGTGTTTCCCAAGGAAGAAAAACCGGAGTACATTCCTCCGCGCATCGAGGCCGCACGGCCCCAAGTCTCGTGGATGGGCGGATGAAATACTGGCGCACCGATCCCTATGCGTGGGCGAAAGCCAACCCCTACCGGGGACCGTACTCCAGCGCCGAAGAAGCCGAACGCTGGTGCGAGTCCATCCGGCGCGTGCATACCGATACGTTCCGGGTGATTAAGACCGAAAGCGGATTTGCCGTGGAACAGGACATCCCCAATGGCCCAAAAAGAAAAAACGACGACCTCCGATCCCATCCTTGAAACCGCCCGCGAGCGCCTGAAAGCCTGCATCGAGGACGAATCGACAGAGCGCGCGAAGATGGAGGACGATCTGGCGTTCTGTACGCTGGATCAGTGGGACGCCAATATCCGCCGCGAGCGCGAGAACGACCCGAACGGCGCGCGGCCCTGCCTGACCATCGACAAGATCAACCAGTACATCGTGCAGGTGGTCAACGACATGCGCCAGAACCGCGCCGCTATCAAGGTGCGGCCCGTGGACGACGCAGCCGACGTGGAAACCGCCAAGGTGTTCCAGGGACTGGTGCGCCACATCGAGGACCATTCCTCTGCAAGCGTCGCCTATGAAACCGCAGGCGAATGGGCGGTCAAGGTGGGCCTGGGGTACTTCCGCATCACCACCGAGTACGACAACGACGACACGAGCAACCAGAACATCGTCGTCAAGCGCATCCCCAACACTTTCAACGTCTACCTCGGCCAGCACGACATGCCAGATGGCTCGGATGCCGAATATGGATTCGTGTTCGAGGATATCCCCTTGGAAACATTCAAGCGCCAGTATCCGGGCAAGAAAACGGCGAAGAAGGATTTTGACGATCTCGGAGATGCGCTATCGTGGTGTACCGAGAATACGATCCGCGTCTGCGAATACTTCTACGCCGATTACCAGAAAATTCCCGAAACGGAATTGTCCGATGGTTCGCGGCGCAATGTTTCCAAGCGCACGATCAAGTGGGTAAAGTTCACCGGCGCCGAGATCATCGACCGCCGCGACTGGGCCGGGAAGTATGTTCCGATTGTCGAAGTCGTCGGGCGAGAATCCTTCGTCAAGGGCAGGCGCGTCCTGTGGGGCCTGGTGCGACCAGCGAAAGATTCGCTGCGCATGAACAACTACTGGATGAGCGCGATCACGGAAAAGATCGGCTTGGCCCCCAAGGTGCCGTTCATCGGCGCCGAAGGCCAGTTCGAAGGCCGCGAGAACGAATGGAAGAACGCCAACCGCGAGAACCGCGCCTATCTGCAATACAAGCCCATCGACGTGCAAGGCAATGTCATCACGCCTCCCAAGCGCGTCGATCCCGCTCCGGTCGAAGCCGCCATGATCCAGATGACGGCGCTGATCGAGCGGGATGTTAAGGCGGCTCTTGGCATGTACAAGGCGGCGGTCGGTGAATCCGAATCGCAGCAATCCGGCAAGGCGATCCTTGCCCTACAGCGCGAATCCGATAACGGGACACTGCATTTCGCGGATAACCTCAACCGCTCCATACGCCACGCGGGACGCATCATCATTGATCTCATCCCCAAGATTTACGATACCCGGCGCGTGGTGAGGATTCTGGGCGAGGACGGCGATTCGCAACCGGCCACCGTCGATCCCTCGAAACCGCAAGCCATGACGAAGGTACAGAGGCCGGATGGCAAAGAGCAGTCTATCTACAACTTGGGCGTCGGCATCTATGACGTGACGGTCACCACAGGACCGAGTTACAACACAAAGCGCATGGAAGCCGCTGAAGCCATGCTCAAGATCACCGAAGGTAAGCCCGAAGTCCTGCAAATCATCGGCGATCTCATGTTCAAGTCAATGGACTGGCCGATGGCCGACCAGATTGCGGAACGCTTCAAGAAGCTCCTCCCGCCCGCCCTGCAAGACCCGAAGGACGGTCAGATGCCGGTGCCGCCGCAAGTGGCGCAGCAGATGCAGCAGATGCAAATGGCGATGCAGCAGGCCGCGCAGCGCATCCAAGAGTTGGAGTCAGGTGAGAAACCCGCCATGGCGAAGGTTGCCGTGCAGGCGAAGGAAGCCCAAGCCAAGCATGAACTCGCGTTGCAGGAGGCCGACCGTGAAACCAAACTCGCACTCTACAAAGCGAAACTCGACGCCAATACCAAAGTCGTCGTCGCGCAAATCGCGGCCAAGCAGGCGGGCGATACCGCGCTCATTGCAGCCGAAAACGAAGCCAACATCGCCTTCATGCAAAGCGCCAATGACCGCGCAATGGCCGACGAGGACCGGTCTGCCGACATGGCTAACGCGGACGCCGACCGAAGCATCGAAGTCGCAAACGCAGATGCAGATCGGGAGCTTGCCGCCGATTCTTCCGCCAAGCCCCAAGCCGCTCCCGCTGGCGGAGGTCTGCGCGAGGTCATGGGCGGCATGGCTCAAATGCTGGCGCAACTGGCGCAGCAAAATCAAGCCATGATGCAGATGCACGAACAGTCCATGCAGGTGATGATGCAGGTGATGGGTCGAGAGAAACGCATCAGCGGCACCCTGCCGAGCGGCAGCCACTTCAGCGCCACGGTGCAGTGATTCGCCTGCATAGAAAAGTGTGGTTGTGGTACGGACGCTGGTGGGCACTGCAACTGCAATGGGGAAGCTATGTGTCGCTAGGAATTCACTGCGACTTTGCCAAGCCCTACGTCGATCTGCACTTTGCTTGGTTCATCCTGTCGGTCGGCAAAAATCCGGTCATGGGACATTGGCAGGACAGAACCCGAGGCTCCTGTCGGGGAATGCTTCGGCCTGATGCGCCGATTCTCTGATGGCCGATACTGGCTACCTGTTCGCAACCTCGACGCAAGTCTCCACTGGAACGTGGGCGAACGTGTCGAACTTCTTTTCTACGAACGGTACGGAAGCCGCCTGCACGATCTCGACGAAGAACGCCTCCAGCGTCGCGCGCCTGCTGAATTTTGGCTTTACCACTTCGGTCCTGCCGAGTAATGCCACCGTCTCGCAAGTGTTCATGCGCGCCGTGTGGCGCGTGACGACAAACGCCTCCGTCATCGCCAATCTCGGCGTGGCCGTGCATCACTCTTCCGCTGGCCTACTCTCGACGCATCTGAATATAAATGAACCGACTTCGCTCACCACCGACACGTTCGACATCTCTGCGGATCGTGCATGGGCACCGGCGGACTTCCGCGACAACACGATGACGGTGCATGTCAGGCCACATAACGGAAATGACGCCTCGGACCCGTTCTATAGGTTCGACTCTGTTTCGCTAGATGTGATCTACACCGTGCCCGCTGCGCAGGCGCGACAGTTCTTCCGCAGCGCACAGAATCTGGACGGCCTCGGGTCGGATGCCTTCGTGCCGGGAAATCAACTGGAATAAGCCATGAAAATCTCCAGACAGATCGGTTCCACGAGCGAAATACTAAACGTTTACATTCAGGATGGGACCGTATCGACCGGCGCGGGTCTTGCCAACATCATCGCCTCCAGTGTCACTTTCGGCATCCTGCGGGACAACCAAGCGACGGTTTCAACCGGCACCTGCTCCACGGGCGGCACGCTCGGCACCTACGGCGTATCGACACTCACGCAGATGAATTCGACCAACATGCTCGGCTGGTATCAGTTCGGCGTGCCGAACTACGCACTCGCCAGCGGCAAGAGCGTGGCAATCCACCTCTACGGTGCGCCGAACATGGTCCCGTTGCCAATGGAAATTGAACTCACGGGATTCAACAACCAGCAGTGGATCTCGACCTATTCGGTAAGCACCGTCAATAGCCCAGTCGGGGTATCGACGCTCGCAAACAACGTGCTTACATCGACCGCCATTTCAAGTGCCGCCCTGAATGACAAGGGTAACTGGAATGTCGGCAAAACGGGATATTCAGCCTCCGCAAGCGTCTCCACGATGGCAACCTTGGTAGGGGTGTCAACTAACACGGATAAGGGGAACTATGGGGTCTCCAGCATTGTCACTGTGGGCGTGTCGTCGAACGCCGACAAAGCAGGCTACAGTGTTTCCTCGCTTGCAAACAACGTGTTGACCAGCACTGCCATTTCCTCCCAAGCCATCGCAGGCAAGGGCGATTGGAGCGTGGCCGGGGGCGTCCATGTCACCTCCTATGGGGCGCTCGTGGGCGTGTCCACCGTGACCGACAAAGCGGGCTACAGCGTCTCGTCACTTGCAAACGATGTCATCAAAGCCGCCTCGATCTCTAGTGCAGCATTGACCGGCAAGGGAGACTGGAACGTAGGCAAGACCGGCTACGCTCTCACCGCGCTCTACGATCCGGCCACGACAGCTGCACAAGCCGGGGACGCGATGACGCTGACTGCGGCATACGGCCCAGCTGGGTCGATCTCAACTAATGTCGTCAAGATGGCAAACGTGGCCGTCATCGGCACTGGAACCTCCAGCGATCTCTGGAGGGCTTGATGTCTGCGTTCGGTAGCGCAGCGTTCGCAACAACGGCATTTAGCGTCAACGCCTTCAGTTTCGATGGCGAGGGGCCCCCTCCTCCCCCGCCTCCAGTTGTCGGCGTTCCACCGCCTCCTTCCGGCGGCATCCCGTCAGACCGTGGCCCAACCCAGGAGCAGATACGGCGCAGTCGCGTCCGCTTCGGGCTTGAAACCGAAGTCATCGAGTCGGTCGCCGCCCGCCAAGTTGCGGATCTGCACCTTGATGAGATCCAGCGTAGGCAGGAACTTGAAGGAGAACTGCGCCTGCGCGGAGTCGAGTTTGAACTCCGGCACCTTGAGGAACTGAACGGCCGCCGTCAGGCGATGATCTATGCCGAGATCGCCATGCGCCTGCGGGCGATCATGGCCGCCGATGATGATGCCGCGTTCCTGATTATCCTCGCCGCCGCAATTTAGATATTGCTTAATGAAACAACGTGTGCTATAAGACGCACGAATGTCGGGACGCCAATCTGAAGCAATGACACGGGCGCTCTCGGCACACCGCAAAGGCGAAAAGAACGTCTACCGCCTCGCCCGCAGGTTCGGGCTATCACCTTCCTCGATCTATCGCGCTTTGAAGAAAGACAGGAAATGAATCACTGTAAGGATTGCAAATTCCGTTCAGTAGATGGTTATTGCGATAGCGAACATTTCATTGAGGGACGCTACGATGAGGACGAAAAGCATCCAGCGGATCTTGTATATTCCTATACGGAAGGCGGCTCTTTTTGGGCCGGACCTGAATTCGGTTGTGTACATTGGGAGAAGAAATGAAGATTGCAGTGCTCGGCGCAGGCGGGTGCTTTGCGCAGAACTTTGTTCGTTATCTGGCAGACCAAGGCATCGAATCCTTCGGCATCGGGCGCACCGGCCCGAAAGCGCCTCCATTCTGGAACGTGCCGAAGGATTTCCGCTTCTGGCAACTACATCTTGTCACGCAATTACCCGAAACCATGAGGGTACTCGATGAACTCAGGCCGGAAATCGTCGTCCAGTTTGCGGCGCAAGGCGAGGGAGCGGCGTCCTTCGGTGACAACGCGCCGGATTATTTTCAGACAAATTGCACGGCCCTCGTTAGACTCGTCTTGGAACTTTCCAAACGAACTTACTTACGACGATTTATCCAGATCGGCTCAAGCGAAGTTTACGGCTCTCCTACTGTCCCCGCTAAAGAAACAGACCTCCTTAATCCGACAAGCCCTTATTCCGTCTCGAAAGCGGCGTTCGACCTCTACCTAGAATCGATGTGGAGAACTGCACGCTTTCCCATGAACATCATTCGACCCTCGAACTGCTACACCGAGGGCCAGCAACTCTACCGAATCATCCCGAAAACGATTATCCATGCGCTGAAAAAAGAGAAGATCCCGCTCCACGGCGGCGGCATGGCGATGAAGTCCTACCTGAACGCAACCGACCTCTCTAACGCCATCTTGCGGGTGATCCAGAAAGCGCCATTCGGGACGATCTACAACGTGGGACCGCCCATGCCGATTGCGATTCGAGGACTTGTGGCGCTCATTGGTAAACTCATGGGCATCGCATGGTCAGACTTGGTGGAGGAAACAGAGGACCGCGTAGGTCAGGACGCCAAGTATCACCTGAACTGCGACGCCATCCGCGAACTCGGCTGGAACGACGACATCAAGCTCTGGCAGGGGTTGCACGGCATGGTCAACTGGGTGCAAATCTATCCGGAACTCCTGACCATGCCGACGACCTATCAGCACCGGCCATGATCTGCATCGTCGGTACATCGCACGCCCCCGGCATCTTCCGCGAAGCTGCGCGCCTGAAAGGTATTGAGCAGACCGATGATCCGACCAAAGCATCGCTGATCCTGTTGGCACAGGATGCGCCGATTGGCGAAGGCGGCATGCGTGATCTCTCGGAAGTCAAGGATTATGTCCTATGGGCTGCTGCGCTGAATGACTGCC
>ERZ1292632.2819-Hain-H43-01um-R2-2819-length-14043-cov-6_pt1 | contig 14043 bp, 16 predicted proteins | sample MGYA00564407_ERZ1292632 | MGnify/ENA primary metagenome ERZ1292632 (study PRJEB36523, sample SAMEA6512637) | groundwater metagenome | collected 2019-01-08 | study: AquaDiva: Metagenomics assemblies of 32 groundwater samples
TCTTTGCCGAGGTCGAAACTTTTTATCGCTACTTCAACCCGAACTACAAAACCCCCGAAGCCAAAACCGAGCAGTAACTAGGGAATTACTACTCAACGGCTAGTCTATTGTCGCAACAAAACACTTCGGCAAAGCACCGCCTAGCTTGATCCAAGTAATCAGGTCCGCTCCTACAGAGCCTGTTTAAAACCGATAACGAAGCCGATCGTAAAAGCAATAACTGGGATGGCTATGGCGATGATACTAATTACGACTCCGGCAATAGCCATACCCCTCGCCGAAGTTTTCATACCTTTTACGCCGAACACCAGACTTAGGATTCCCAATAAACCGATCAACATACTGAAGATCGTTCCGGCCAAAGCAACGATACTAATAATTAGCGACCACATCCCGAGACTACTATTTGGTGCTTCTGTAGCCTGAACTGGCATAGCGACCGGAGCTGGAGCAACTACTGGCGTTGGAGTAGCTACCGGTGCTGGTGTCACCGAAGCTGGTTGCGTAACTTGATCGTTGGTTGCTTGTGTATTTTCCATACTGACAGCGTATGAATTCGAAATAGTGGTGTCAAGTTTTTGAGATTTGGTTAATCTTTTTCTCGCTATTCGTTGGCCAATTAGAACCGCGACGCCAGCAATAATCAAGTCACCAATTACGTCAAGGATCTTTCCGGTATCATCAGATGCGAACCAAAAACGGAAAATCACTAGAGCGACAACAATCGGTGTCCAGAGCCACCAGTTATTCCAAATCTTGTCTATGGAGACCCTAAGTCTGCCTCGGTTGAAAATAATAATAAACATTGAGATGTCGGCAAAAATCAGAATTGGTAGAGCAATTATTATCTCTAGGTTAAAATCCCAGGTTAGGGCAATCAGACTAAAGATAATAATGGGGGTCAATAAACAGGTGGCAATAATAGCCGAACGACGCCGAGTTCCGTCTAGTTCGTTTCGAGTTTGATTCGGAGAAAAATCGTCCATTTTCTACAAGCTAGTACTATTCGACGATAACCGCCGTACCATAGCAGAGGACTTCGGTGACGCCAGACATAACATCGTTAGCATCGTAACGCACAGCGATGATGGCATTAGCGCCCACTTCCTCGGCGTGACGAACCATAATTTCGTACGCTTCGGCTCGGGTTTTCTCGCAGAGCTCGGTAAACAAGCTGATATTGCCGCCGAGAATTGTTTGCAGAGAGCCGCCAAGCGTCCCAAAAATTGATCGCGACCTAACCGTGATGCCACGAACTAAGCCAATATTCTTGACGATTTTCTTGCCCGGTAACTCAAAAGCAGTGGTAATATTTTGACGATCCATTGGAGATATTTTACCATTTGTAAAGCAAACTTGACATTTTTGAGGTAAAATAGGGGTAGATGGCTAAAGATTTTTATGATGTTTTAGGTGTTTCCAAAGGGGCGAGCGAGCAAGAGATTAAAAAGGCCTACCGAAGTAAGGCTCATAAACTGCACCCCGATAAGGGCGGTGACAAAGCGGCGTTCCAGGAAATTAACGAGGCCTATCAGGTGTTGGGCGATAAAAATAAAAAAGCCCAGTACGACCAGTTTGGTAGTGTCGGTCGAGGAGCAGGAGGCTTTGGAGGCGCTCATCCGCCAGCTGGCGGAAAAGGATTTGGTGGCTTTGACGGTTTTAATGTTAATTTCGGCGGCGGCCATCCGCCAGCTGGCGGAGGCGGTTTCGGCTCTATTTTTGAAGATTTATTTGAATCTGCTTTCTCACAAGTACAGGTTCAGCTGGCTATTTCTATCCCTCAAGCCGTTTTAGGTGACACGGTCCGTTTTAAGACTAATTTTGGCGATGAGATTGAGCTAAGAATTCCTCCGGCTACCCAAGAAGGGCATTCCTTCAGGTTCAGAGGTAAGGGTCAGCAAACCCGCCGTGGTCGCGGCGACCTGACGGTGGTTATCCACATCGAAATCCCCCACCGCCTGACCCGCGAACAAAAAGAGCTTTACGAACAGCTAAGACGAGCTTCGTCGTAACGACGGTTGATTTCTTGACCATTCCCTAGTATAATTCTCTAGTTTCGAGGTGAGGTTATGAAAGCACTTTTTATTTTGGAAATTCTGCTATTTGCAACTTTTGCCACTGCGCAGGAACTGCCGCCTCATCCGAGGCAAGATGAAATATTCGCCCGGCTCCAAAGTGCGGGTGTTGGCTTGTGGTCATATAAGGTCTACGACCCAGCCGTGATCAGCCAGATCTGTGCCGAAGTGGGAGCGGGGCATATCAAGCTTAGAGCATTTGCCGATGGTCGACGTGCCATTCAACCGGCGCGTTTAGCCAAGCTGATAAACAAGCTCAGCCCGCTGAAGGTAGAGGTCTGGTGTCATACGCGCGGAAGAACGCTCGATGCCGATCTCGACTACTTGGCCAACTTCTACCAGCAGGTGGAGGATCAAGACAACTTCGTTGGGCTAATGCTTAACATCGAGCACAATATCAGCGCTCGCCAGGCTGGTTATCTGGTTAGCCAAATCGCATCCTATCGTGACCGACATGCGGCGGGGTCGCTGATTGGGTTTTCAAGCTATCCGGTCATCGATCTACACACTGACAAGGTGCCGTTTGACACGATCGTTCGCCAGGTCGATTATGTCGCCCCGCAGGTCTACTGGGCTCACAACGGTAGTGGACCAAAGGAGTATCTCGATCGCAGCTACCAAACCTGGCTTCGTCAGGGAAAACGACTTGGGTTTGATCCGATCATCGCTCCGGTTGGCCAAACCTACTCGAGCGAAGGACGCCAAACGCTAAAGCCCGGCCAGTTGACCGAGTTCATCGAAGCAACGAAGGGCTATAAAGCAATTTCCTTTTACTCGATCGACGAGCTTAAGGAGAAACAGTGGGCGATCGATGAAGTAGCTCGAGCGATCAGGGAGTATCGTCCTCAAGACATCCCGGGTTTGGCTGGCCAACCTAACGCAACAACGCCAGTACTCGAAAGGGTCTGGACATTGGTTCTGTGGTTGGTGGGAGCGTACTTGCTTGTCGCTTTCTTAGTCTTCTTGGCCAGGTTCCGGCAAAAAGGCGCTAGTTGGCTTACTCTAGCCACGGCACTGAAATGGCCGAAATGGTTATGGAAGATTAGGAGATAGACGATCTTGACAGTGTTCTTGGGCCGGTGCGATTGCGCCGGCCATTTTTGAAAAAACACCGGATGGCCGAGGTGATCTGACGGTGGTTATTCATATCGAAATCCCCCACCGCCTGACCCGCGAACAAAAAGAATTATATGAGAGATTGAAGAATTTAGGCTGAAAACATATAGTCGTTACGGTGGGTAGCTTGGAATACACGGCGTGGTCCAGTCATTGGATGAGTCTAAGAGGTGGCTTTCTGGTAAGGTTACCCGCCATAACGGACGAACAGCGGTACCCAGACCGTGATGGGTAAGCCCACCACCGGGTCGTCCTTACCGGCGACCCATTTTCTAATGCGGGATTTGACACTCAACCCAGTTGCTTGGATACTAATTGTAGGAGGAAACAAAACTGCAAACCGTACCCAGTTGGGATCTGTTCTTAGTTATCTTTTTCATCGTTAGCATTGGCTATTCGTTCGTCTTGCAACGCGACAAAGTAGTGGTGACTTTGCTAGCTATTTATGTCGGCATAGTTATCGCCTCGGTTTTGGGCGGCCCAGCCCAACAATTTTTCCAGGGCGACAAGACGGTTGGTAACCAGTTGTTTATTAAAGCTAACACCTCGCCATTTACTATTCAGGCCGGACTGTTTTTCTTGACGACCGTTTTGGTTTCGATTCGGTCAGGAATAGGTAATCGCGGCTCGTCTGGTGGCGGTAAGCTGTCGGCATTCGAACTAGCTCTGTTTAGTTTTCTTAACTCGGCCCTAATCTTGACGGCGGTTTTCTCGTTTATGGATCCAGCTTCTCGGAGTCAGTTTGCTGAAAATTCCCGAATTGCTCGGGTCTTCATTAATCGGGAAATGTGGTGGACAGTGGCGCCGCTCATCGCCCTAATCGCCACCGGCGGCTTGGGCAAAGGCCGTTCGCAGGATTACTAGAATCCCTAAAAGAAGGAGTGCGTATTCAGGCTCGGACTAATTTTTGCTACCCTAAAACCATGGTCGGTCTCAATAACGAAGAACGGATACTCGAGCTCGAGCGGCAGATTTCTAGTTTGCGTGAGCAGTTAATCACTGACGAGCTAACCAGAATTCTCAACCGCAAGGGTTTAATGACCATGCTCAAGCCGTTAGTCGGTGAAGTCACCTTTCAGCTCAATAATCCCGAGCGACGAAAAAATGTCATTATCCGCGCCCTGTCGCTAGTCTTCATTGATATCGACCACTTTAAAGCAGTCAACGATACTTACGGCCATCAGGCCGGCGATTTAGTTTTAAAAACGGTGACTAAAATTTTACGCGATTCTGTACGAGAAATTGATGTCGTTGGTCGCTACGGCGGCGAGGAATTGATTGTTGGCCTGGTCGGAGCGGGACCAAAAGACGCTTTAGAAATTACCGAGCAACTGCGTCAAAAAATTGCCGAGACTCCAATCAAGTTCCGCGATCAAATCATCATAGTTACCGCCAGCTTCGGTATCGCTAGCCTTTTGCCTGACTTAAATTTAGAAGAACTGATTAAAAGGGCCGACGAAGCGTTGTATTTGGCTAAGAACTCCGGTCGCAACAAAGTGGTAGTAGCCAAGTAGGCTGGTTTTGATGACAGTGGCCGGGTGCAAGCACCCGGCCACTAGTATGACGAAGACTCAATTGGGCTTCTGCTTTGTTCGATGCCGATTCCAGCAACAGTTGCGGCAGCCGCTCTGTTGCCTCACCGTCTTACCCCCACGTTTCCGAGTTGCCCCAGAACGAGTGCGACCAACAGAGCCGAAAGGTGGCAATTGAGTTTGATGATTCAATTTGTCTCATGTCCTCCGTGAATTACCCTAACAACGAACCAGTCGCAAAGTTAAGTTATCGTAGCCGTTAATCATATTAACGTCAAGGAGTGGATTAGGATTTAGGGACACGATTACTATTATGTTTGGTAGGCCTGGCGGGAGTCGAACCCGCCGCACAGTGCTTAACATCCGGCAACAAGTTACCTTGTCCCCGCCAAAGGCGGGTTGTCGGCTGGACTATATCTTCGCCGCAGCGAAGATACTGACCGCTATCGGTGGGTATATCTTCGCCATTTCAGGCGCATCGCGTGTAGTCTCTGAGGGGAGTTTCTCCTCCGCTTAAATCGGAATACTCTTCCCTGCTGATTGTCCTCGTCGTAAAGACGGTGGGAGATCCCAGCATATAGCGATGTTCACTTGATAAGTTTTGTTCCCCATCAAGGCTCCAAAGAAGGCACCTGCTCTACCGCTGAGCTACAGGCCTAAATTTCAAAATGTACGAACACAACAGACTAATTTTAGCATATGATTAGATAAGAATGAAGCCGGATACGCCTTCGATGTCGAGCCTTTTATTGGCGAGAGCTATGAGCAGAGCGATTATTTGCTCACTAACGTTCGCAAAATGAAGCCACGACACCCATTTGAGCTTAAAGCAAAAGTCATAAAACGACGGCAAGAAGGAGAATCACTCAAACGGCTGGTTGTTGAATTTGGGTTGCCCAAAAGTACTGTTCAGGGCTGGATAGCGAATATTCTATTGTCCCAACGCGCCAGAAACCGAATAGACGAACGAGCTAGACAACAAGGGAGAAGTATCCGTAGTAATCGGCGACTAGTCTTGCCTCCGACCATATATTCGACACCGTTCTCACCCGATTTAGTTAGATTTTTCGCCCATTGTTTATTCGATGGCAGTATTCGTCACGATCAGGCCATCTACTACTCTAGTCATTCAACTCTAGCTCAAAAATTCGCCGAGAATGGTCAAATACTGTTTGGCCTGAAACCAAGATGGGGGAGAAACAAGGATGGAGTCTTGCGAGTCCACTTCTTTTCCAGAAATTTGGCAGAATTCCTACTGGCTCGAAAAGAGATGTTGTTCAAAAACATTGGGAGAATGGAACGAGCCCATCAATTAGAATTTCTTAAAGCGTTCTTTAACGACGAGGGATCTGTTACTTTCCGAGCAGAAACTGGCAAGAAGGCAGTCAGGGGCTATCAAAAGAATGTTAAAATCCTTGAGATCGTCGTTTCTCTGCTCCATGGTTTAGGCATTGATTCAAAACTCGAAAGCTTGAATCACTCGCCCGAAATAGCAATCCGAGGCCGAGAAAACATTAAAAAATTCGCTCAAGTTATTAACTTTGATGCTGGTGTTTCGTTTCTGGCGACGAGGAAAAATAGCTACTACTCAAAGCCAATTGAAAAACGAGTTGTTTTGCGACAGCTGTTAGCCTCTTATCGCTAGCTTTTGGGCTTCTGTAAAAAGTTAAATGCGCTGGTGGCGGCGACCGAACCCATGGCGGCGGCGGTAATGTCTTGTTTAAAATGCCCAAAGAAGTTGGTGGCGTCGCCGGCGGCAAAGACGCCTTCGATATTCGTTTCCATCATATTGTTGACGGCCACGTAGCCGTGTGGGTCGAGCTTTACTCCTAGCGATTCGACCAGCTCCATCTCCGGCACCGCACCGATTTCGACAAACAGGCCATCAAGTTTCAGCTCCTGGTCGTTCGCAAGTTTGACGCCTGTTAAACGGGAGTCACCCAAAATCTCCTTGACTTGGGAGTTTGGCAAGACTGCCACTTTCGTACCAAGATACGGCTTGAGGCGTTCGCCGTTAATTGGCTCGGGGTGAAGTCCATCTCCCCGGACGATCATATATATTTTTTCGGCGTACTGGACGGCCAAAAGCGCTCCCTTAACTGAAGCGTCACCGCTGCCAACAATAGCAATGGTTTTACCTTTATAGAGCGGTCCGTCGCAGGTGGTGCAATAATGGACGCCCTTGCCTTGAGAAAAGTCGTCTTCTTTCGGTAGGTTGAGCTTGCGCCTGGCGGCACCGTGAGTAAAGATCACTGCTTTAGCGAGGTATTCTTCGCCCGACTCGCCAGTCAACTTAAAGCCTCCGTCTCCGCCAGCTGGCGGACTAGTAATCTTTTCAATTTTATCGGCAATGACTTTAGCGCCCAGCGCTTCAACCTGTTCCTTGACCTTGATAATTAAATCGTAACCATCGATGGCTTTGAAACCTGGGTAGTTTTCAATCGTCCAGGCTGTCGAAGTGGCCCCTCCGAGCTCGGCACCGATAACTAATGTCGACAGCTCGTAGCGAGCCGTATAAAGGGCGGCACTAAGTCCGGCCATCCCAGAACCGATAATTATGACATCTGTCATGTCGACCCAGCATACTCATAAATTTTGCTTGCCAGCAAGCTGTCACTAGCGTCAAGCCAACTCTTTGTTACAATTAGCTCATATCTATGGCTAAACTTGTTCGCAATTCTCTCTTTACGCTCGTGATATTGATCTTAACGGCCATCGGTCTTAGCTGGAACAAAAAGGTTGTCCGCCAAGCCGACCCGATCCAAATTAGCAATACTGTGCTCTCGGCCGCCTCGGCCGAAGACAAGCAGGATTTTCCGTTGAAATTGGAATTTACTCGCCGCCACGTTAAATTAGGACAGTATCAGGAAATGAAGATCGCTACTCTTGCTAATGCCGAACTGCAAATCGTCACCATTTATCCGACAGGCAGTATTAATAATCCCCAGACAATACGTGCCGTTGCCGATGAAACCGGTCACTATTCGATGAAGTTTAAACTCGATGATTTTGCCTTTTTGGGTGTCTTCCAAACCAAAGTTTTGGCTCGATTTAATGGTCGGGAGTCGCAAACTTCTGGTCGATACGCCTTGCAAACTTGGACTCAATCTGACAAAACATTAGGTGCGGATGGCTATACTTACCCAATTGTGCCCTAACAGATGACCGATCGTTTGAAGGTTGTGGCTTTGGGTGGCGGCACTGGTTTAGCAACGCTATTGCGCGCCCTCAAACACCACCCAATTAATTTAGCGGCGGTGGTGACAATGACTGACAACGGCGCTTCCAGCGGGCGATTGTCGCGAGAACTTGGAACACTGCCCCCGGGGGATGTTCGAAAATGTTTGGCGGCTCTTGCCAACGACGAAACTCTTTTAACCCAACTGTTTGATTATCGATTTAACCGTGGTCGGGGGATTAACGGCCACTCGCTCGGTAATTTATTACTACTGGCATTGGCCGATATCACCGGTAGTTTTGACAATGCCGTTGAAGCTTGTAGTAAAATCCTCTCAATCAAAGGTCAAGTTATTCCCTCAACTTTAGATCACGTCAGTATCGTGGCGGAACTCGCCAATGGCCAGAGAGCTTTGGGCGAAGTTGATATTCCGGTCATGGGTCATCGCTTCGGCATTGATCACTTGGAGCTATTACCGGAGGAAGCTAAAGCCAATCCGAATGCCGTCCGTTTTATCGACAGTGCTGATTTGATTATCGTTGGACCGGGTAGTCTGCTGACCAGCGTTATACCAAACTTTCTGATTAAAGAAATCGGCCAGGCTTATAGTCGCTCTAAAGCCTTCAAACTTTTTATCTGTAATGTTTCGACCGAACGCGGTGAAACCGAGAATTTTTCCGTCGATGATCACATCAGGACAATCCAGCAGCATGTCCACAAATTAACTTTTGATGCAGTGTTGGTTAACGACAATATTGTTTCGCTCTCTGACCAGGAGGGAAAACTCGGCAGTATCCGTAATATTACAACCGACCAAGAAATGATTCGAGGCATTCCGGTGATTCGAGCCGATGTGATTGACGAGCAAAGACCGCTCTATCACGACCCGAAAAAATTAGCCGAAGTAGTTTGGCGCATCATCGCTCAGAGCCTGACAGAATCTAATGCCGAGGAAAAACTGTCCCATTTCAAGCGAAAACCACGAAGACCGACGAACCATGTTGAGCCGCTTGTCGGCGAAAGCTAGGAGCGAAGCGACTATATCGAGATACGGTGAGGAAGGATGAGTGGTTTGCAGACGAAATGTCGCTCGCAAGCTCGCTCGTCTTGGTCGCTGAAGCTCATAAGATGGGGCTGTTTTAACCGGCAAGCAGTATTGTTATTAGTTTGGATGTTGCGGTTAGATTTTGTCAGGCTCTCAGCAAGAGTTAGTCGTAACTACTTAGAGTCCTTAACCTGGCCAGATTGGGGATCGATTACGAAACTTATGCCGAGTGGGCTGGTTGGCAATTCTTTGATAATGCCCTTGGTAACTAAGTCTAGCGGGCTGGTTGGGTAGCGGCTGAACTGTTGATGATATTTATCGACCGCGTCTTCCAAGAAGAAAATCATTTCCATATGGAGCAGTTGCTTGCCACTGCGCTCACGAACAAAATCATCTTTGGTGGTGTCGTGGACAGTTTTAAAGATTTGATAAGCCAGTTGACGCTGATCAGCTTCCTTATAATAGATACCGGCGAAATATTGGGTAATTGGCGGGGCATCTTTTTTGGTCGCTGCAATCTGAAATTCTTTAGCAGCTGAAACAAAATCCTTTTTATAAATGTGATAAACCAAGCCGGTATAGTAGGGCATCTCCCAACTGTCAGGCAAATTTTGCTTACCTTTCTCACCTAGTTGAATGGCTTGATCGGGAAATCCTTCACCCGGTAAAATTATCAGCCCCGTTTGATAGGCCTGGAGGAATTTCGGTGACAGGTCGGTGACGACATTGAAAAGTTCGGCTAATTTTCGGTATTTGCCGTTCGGCGTGCCACCGCCGTAGTACTGAATCAGAGTCAGCCAGTAGTAATCGGCTAAAAATTCAGTCGAGCCAAAACTAATTGCTTTGGCTAAAGGCGGTGAAAGCGGTTGCGGTTCGATATAAATATTGTAATCAACGCCGATTAATTTCGGCGGCGAATAACGTCGCCAAGCGTCGTAATTGATCTGCGCCACAAAGCTCAATCCCAAGAAAACCACCACCCAGATAATGGTCAGTTTTCTCAAGCTATCTAGTCCCCAGTTCCTAGTTCCTAGTCCCCCCCTAGAACTCATCTTTTCGGAAAGCCGACATTCCCAGAATTAGCAGAAAGGCAGTATAGCCGACAAAGTAAAGTAATATCCAGACGACTTGGGTGATGTCAGGTGCGAGGTTAAAGACGACGTCGTTACGGAGATTAAACTTCTCCAAATTAGGAAAGACATAGTAAACTCCCTCCAGAATACCGCGAACGACAGGTGAGGCTTTTTGAGACAGTAACCAAATGGTCGCCGAGCCGTGACCAATCAGCGTGACGCCAAAGGTGTAAATAGCGCTCGACAATGGCGAAGTAAACGAACTGAAAAGCAGACTGACAGCCGTCAGTAACCAAGCTTCTAAAATAACTGCGCCGACGGCAAAGTATGCGGCGACCGGCACTTGATGAGTTTTAATCGCTAGGACAGCCACAAACATCGTCGCCATAATTAGACCAGCCACTAATATCGTCAAACAAAGCCCAAGAAATTTTCCTAAGTAAAAAGTTTCTCGCGACACCGGTTTACTTAAGACCAGATAGATTGTTTTGCGCTCGACCTCTTTAAAAACTAATTGGGTGCCGATGAAATAGGTGATGATCAGCAAGAAAACCAGCATCGCTGTCAGGCTAAAGTCTTGAATAACTCGAGCGTCCTGCCCGAGCGATACTGACCCAGCCAGAAGCGATGCCGCAATTACTAACACCGCAAAACCAACCAAAGAGTAGAGTAGTTTATCGCGCAAAGTTTCCCGAAAAGTATTGAGGGTAATCGCCCACAGAACTTTAGGCCTCATGACGAATGCTCCGAACAAATAATTCTTCCAACGATTGTTTTGACGATTTGACTAAGGCTTTCGGCGCGCCTTGAAGGATGATTTTGCCCCGATGTAAAATTGCCACTTCGTCACAAATCTCTTCAACATCCGACAGGATGTGCGAGCTAAAAAAGATTGTCGCGCCAGCTGATTTAAGCTTTAAAATCATTTGTTTAAAATCTAATCGTCCGAGCGGATCCAAACCGTCAAGTGGCTCGTCTAGTAGCAATAATGACGGATTATTTATTTGGGCAACGGCGAAGGCCAATCGTTGATGCATGCCCTTGGAGAACTTTCGAACGGGTATCTCTTTGGCGTCTTTGAGGCCAACCTCCCTTAATAGCACGTCAATTTTTTTCGTGGCAACTTTTTTATCGATTTCAAACAAATCAGCCACGAACTCCAGCACTTCACGGGCTTTAAGGTGGTAATAAAATTGAGGATTTTCGTTCATAAAGCCAATTTTTCGCTTGGCTTCCAGGGATCCGGCTGGCTGGCCAGCGATGGTAATATTGCCCTTATCGGGAAAAAGTAGACCAGCCACGAGCTTAACGGTCGTTGTTTTGCCAGCGCCATTGGGACCAATCAGGCCAAACACCTGACCTTTCTTGATGTGTAGCGACAGGTTGTCTACGACTGTTACAGTGTCATTTCTCTGGTAAAATTGTTTGGTCAGGTTACGGATAACTAGCATTAATCTTTTTTAACCTAAAAAATTACTCAAGTCAAAGATGCACAAACTCATTGCCGTTGTCGGTCCGACCGGTTCGGGAAAAACTGCCCTGGCGGTCAAACTTGCCCAGAAATTCAACGGTGTCATAATTTCGGCCGACTCCCGACAGGTTTATCGGGGGCTGGATATCGGTACTAATAAAGAAGGGACACCCGGCAGGTGGAACAACCAGACAGTCAGACTGATCGACGGCATTCCCCAACTTTTGATCGATGTTGTCGACCCGGGCGATCGCTTTACTCTCAACGATTGGTTGCAACAGGCCCGGTATGGGTTAAAACACATATTTGAAAGAGGGCAATTACCGATTGTGGTTGGTGGGACGGGGCTGTATGTAACGGCACTTTTGGAGGGTTATCAGCCCGGCGGCGGTCGATTTGCTATAAATAATCAACCGGTCGATTTCGAATCTTTAATATTAATGCCAGCTATCGACCGAGAAATATTAAACCAAAAATCCGACCAGCGATGCAGCCGTGTTTTCGACGCCCTAGTAGCGGAAACAGAAGAATTGTTGGCGTCAGGAGTTTCGGGCGACTGGCTCGACAAAATTGGCCTTGATTATCGATATGTGTTTAAACGTATACGGGGGCAGTTGAGTCGGGAAGAAGCGATCGAGCAATATCAAGCGGCCAGTCGGGCTTATATTCGTCGTCAACTGACTTGGTGGCGCCATCACGGAGAGCCGGTGTTGGTTGGGTCGGTTCGGCGGGCAGAATTATTAGTTAAAAAAGGACTCGGCATAAGACCGCCGAGTCGTAGGAGTTGATCGGCTCAATGCAAAACCGATCGAATTCATTATCCATTAGCTATTCTTGAAAGTCAACCGAAAAACGCTAAATTGAGACTATGGGATGGAGGGGATTTTGAAGTGTCCGATGTGCGGTGGCGATTTTGAGAACGTCAACTTAAAAACAGTTGGCGGCAGTGGCACTTGGGCCAAGCACTGTAATCAATGCGGCGGCTTTTGGTTTGAGCGCGAGCCAACCGAATTTTTATCGGTTAATTCCATAGGTAAGGTCGATGTGCCAACTCCCAACTATTCGCTCAAAAATATCGACTTGGTTTGTGCGAATGACAATTCGCTTCTGGTTGGCGTCGAGCGGGATGATTTACCGGCTGGAACGCAGTACTGGCGTTGTCCTGATTGTGACGGAACATTCTATCCCAAGGGTCAGTTGGCGTTAGTCACCCACTGGCAACATGATGTCCACGGCGATCAGATCGCTGGCTTGGTTTCGGCTCGGTCGCGCGCAACTCTAGCTGGTGTGCTAGTGTTCGTGGGGACGGCGATGATGATGGTTGTTGCCCAAGAAACTGATCCGAATCTCTCGGCCGCTAGCGAGCAAGTTCTACCGACTGGTGGACCAAATATCTTAACCCTTTTATTATTGGGCATTACTTATCTGGCCGGGACAATTTTGGCGGTTTTGGGCCGAAAAGTCCCGATCGTCTTGGTTGGTTGGAGCGTGATTATTGTTTGCTTGGTCGGGTTCTCGGTCATAATTTTCGGACCATAGCATGGAAAATTCGAAGCACGAAGCACGAAATCCCTGCCCGCTCGTGCCTCGCAGTGGCAGGCGGGCGAAACAAATTCAAAAAGTTTTAAATTTTGAAAATTCGAATTTAAATTTTGTTTCGAGTTTCGAAATTCGAATTTCGGATTTAGCCATCCATAATGGCATTGGCTAAAATTTCCTCGGCGGCGGTTAACGGTGTCGAAGCCATTCGCGTAACTATTGAAGTTGATGTTTCTAACGGCTTGCCTGGCTTTACGATTGTTGGACTAGTCGATAAAGCCGTCGAGCAGTCACGTGAGCGAATCCGTTCGGCGCTTAAAAATTCTGGTTTTAGTTTTCCGCTCTCCCGAATTACCGTCCATTTGGCGCCGTCCGACTATAAAAAGAGCGGCTTACATTTCGATCTGCCGATGGCGTTGGGAATACTCTTGGCTGACAAACAACTCAAGCGAACAAGTAATTTGACGAACACCCTTTTTATCGGTGGGATTTCACTTGACGGCGGCTTACAGCCGATTCACGGTACGCTAGTTTTGGTTGAGTGGGCCAAAAGTAATGGTTTTGAGACAGTCGTCTTGCCAGCGGCTAATTTAAACGAAGCTAAATTGATTGAAGGAATAAAGCTAATTGGCGCTGATAATTTTAACCAAGTAATTGACTGGTTATCGGGCAAATTTACTGGTGTCGCGGGTGTCGACGAACCCCCATCGGGGAGCGAAAATATTGATATCGACTGGCTTCAAATCCAGGGACAAGAACGGGCCAAACGGGCGGCGGTTGTTGCCGCTTGTGGTGGACACAACATTTTACTCGAAGGTCCGCCGGGCGCTGGCAAAACCCTCCTCGCCCGTGGTTTGCGGGCGTTACTGCCCAAGTTAGTCGGCGACGAACTGATCGATGTTGTCAAAATCCACAGCGTCGCCGGTGCCTTAAAACCGCATCAACCGATCGACACCATCAGCCGACCGTTCCGCAATCCTCATCACACTGCCAGCCCGATTGCTATTGTCGGCG
>ERZ1292632.2820-Hain-H43-01um-R2-2820-length-14040-cov-6_pt1 | contig 14040 bp, 21 predicted proteins | sample MGYA00564407_ERZ1292632 | MGnify/ENA primary metagenome ERZ1292632 (study PRJEB36523, sample SAMEA6512637) | groundwater metagenome | collected 2019-01-08 | study: AquaDiva: Metagenomics assemblies of 32 groundwater samples
CATATACTGTAGGCTGTCCACACCTTTGTATATGGAGATTTAATATGGCTGGTAAATTTGCAAGTCCCCGCGATGAATTCGTCAGAAGCCTGGAACGTGGTGGGCGTGGTATGACCGTTGGTCAGTTAGCTCGTAAGTGGGGTATCAGCCTAACGGATATACGCAAGCTCTACGTATCAGAGAAGTGGGAAGACGCTCGCGCTGACTATATGACCAAGATTGCCTATTACACCGAAGATAAGTCCGCCAAGAACATGGCTGCCAAGCTGGCAGAGATTAATGAAGAAGCTGATGCTATATATAAGATGGCTATGTCGCAAGCTAAACACACGATTATGGCCAAGTACTATCACTGCTTCGGTATGCAGGAAGTTGAACAGACCGGAACTAAAGCTAAACCCAAGAAGAAGGTCAATTGTGATTACGTGAGGTCCGTGTCTGATATTGACCCTAATCAATTATCGTGGGTCTGCCCCGAATGCGGCAACGTCAACCTTATGATGATGCAAGGCGTGGAGATGCAGTATTGGACAATCATGATGCGTGGTATACGGGAGGAGCGCGTCAAGATCTATGGTGGCGATAAGATTCAGAGTGGTGGAGATATTAACCGTGAAGCCTTCCAGGAACAGCGCAACTTGTACGAATGGGACATGCTCGCTTTCGCAAAGGCTCTTTTCCCTCATCTCGTACCAGACTACTTCTGCCAGTTACATATTGATAGCGCAACTGGTTTCAAGGAGCGCAACGGACTACGAGGTTTCAAAGAGGTTATCGCGGCTCCGCGTGGCTATGCGAAGACTACTTTTGATGTTACTATTGAGGTTATACACGACTGTGTATACAGCCATGAGAAGTTTATTATAGTAGTTTCAAGTACTTCCAACTTATCACTAGACAAGGTTAAAGCTATCAGGGATGAGATGGAAACTAACATCATGCTGAAAATGATCTACGGGGACATGAAGGGTCCGAAGTGGAACCAGGATGACTTTGTGACTTCGACCGGAACTCGTGTCATGGCTGTGTCACCCAAGACTCAGGTCCGAGGTCTTAACGATAAGGGTAATAGACCTACTAAGATCATACTTGATGACGCTGAGAACTCTGAGCACGTACAGACTCAGATGCAGCGTGAGAAGATGAGGAAGTGGTTCTATGAAGATATCAGTAAGCTGGGTACTAGTCATACTAATGTTAAACTCGTGGGTACTTCTCTCCATATTGATGCCTTACTGGAGGATCTATTTAAAAACCCAGGATTCACCCCAAGGCGATACCGGGCTGTCATCAAGTTTGCTGATGAATCCGCCCAGCCGCTATGGGAGGAGTGGAAAAACATTCTTGTGGATATCAGCAATCCCGATAGAATGAAACATGCCGATGAGTTCTACTCAGCACATAAGGCTGAGATGACCCTTAACAGCCAGGTACTCTGGCCTGAGCGTGAGCCGTATGTTGACCTAATGAAGATGAGACTCTTCGAAGGTAATACTGCGTTCCAACTTGAAAAACAAAATAACCCGCTCGCTGAGGATAGGCTTCTCTTTGATATGGAAGATGCTGGTAAGTTCTCGCTTGCTATTGGAAGGTTGATTCGTGATGATGATCGCGTTGTGGATTTTATGGACTTCGAGGATCGTATTGCTGGATTCTTTGATCCTGTTGTTGGTCAGGGGGAGGAATCGGACTTTGCAGCTTGTGCCATTATTGCTAAGGATAAGAATGGATACAAGTACGTGCTGGACTGCTACCTAAAGCAGCATGTATCTCCTAGTGATCAGATTAAGGCTGTTGTGGATCTTCTGTGGAAGTGGCGTGTAACCCGGTTCGGTATTGAGGCTAATGGTTTTCAGAGTCTGTTAGTGACGAACCTTCGCGAGGCCGTAGCACAGAAAGCAATAAAGGAAAGGGCTGAGTGGACCGTAAAGATTATTCCTGTGACTAACCTTCGCGCTAAGCACGTGCGTATTAGTACGATGGAGCCTAGCGTGACTAACCGGTGGATGTGGTTCAACGAGAACCTGCCGCCTGAGTACTTTGAGCAGTTTAGGCGCTTTCGCCCAATTCCAGACGCTGGATATGACGATGGTCCTGATGCTACTGAGGGTTGTGTGAGGGTGTTGGATGGTCACTTGAAGTAGGTAGAGAGCCGGGACTGCTGGGTCCCGGCTTTTAAGGGGGATTTAAATATGTCATTAAAGATAGATATAGAGACTCCCGCATCTGCACTTCCAAATCTTAACCACGAATATGGTACAGCACTAACACAGGTTCTTACCGTAGTCAAAAATCTTACCGATTACATGCCAACTGATTTCATAAGAATGAGCGCAACATCAGCTATATCAAGTTACAATTTAGTAATATCAACCTCTGATGATCGGTTATGGTCTCAGTTATTTACTAATGTCGGTCCTAATCTGGACTACAAAATGACTTTTTCTGTAAGTAGTATGTTTTCAGAGCCGGAACACATTCTAATCCATGACCTGGCTGGTGAACTACTAGGCTTGGTTATAAACTTCGGTGTTACTAAAGCTAGGTTTGATTTGACTTAAATAGAGCCGGGACTGCTGGGTCCCGGCTTTTGTTTATTTAACTCTCTCTCGTCGCTTATACGTTGTCTCACCCCTGCAATATAACGCAATACCCCATAGTTCTGGCCTTGGTGTCACAAGACCCTTACGTAATATTGCCCTCCAGGGTTTAACATTTACTGGCCTATGCTTGGCACCATAGTTAGTCTCTAACGTATAATCAACCCACTTTATTCTCATTTGGGCATAATCAATAAAAACATTGCCAGTCTTCTCGCTGAAACCTTCCACTATGATAGAGTTAATAGAATACGTATTACGGGGGCTGTACTTTTCCTCGCCTGCTAGCATTAGATTGAATTTATCTATTGCCATTTGTCTTACATACTTAAGTCCATTTCTGTCTGGTCTCATTCCCTCCATAGCTCTTTGTCTGTGTGACATAGTTTCCGACATGAGCATATATGTCTCAAGAAACTCGGGCTGCTTACAGTCACCATACATAGATCCTAACTTGTGTATCATCTTGTTATAGAAGGCTGAATACTCCGCGGCTTGCTTGTTTAGTCTCCAGTCAACCTGATCGGAATTAGTAACTACTCCAAAGAAAATATCAAACATATCAGTCTCCTATAATTAAAATATACCCGTCTAATTGCATTAGACAGGATTATACCATTTGTTAATTGAAACTGCAAAGTGTGACATTATGCCACAGTATATTTTATATACCATATCATTTTGAGATAGTATATTTTATATACCATATCATTTTGAGATGCAGCTAGTTGGCTCCAGCGTTTATTGTTGAAAAGGTGCTATACTAATGTTTAGTATTTACAGAGGTTTACATCTACCACAAAAACCCTTTATTATTAGGACAGGATTTGTGAAAATGAAATCAACATGCACTGCCTTTCTATTTTTTCTTTTTATTTTATCCTCAACTTCAAATCCACAAATCCTGTCCTAATAATAAAGGGTTTTTCCCAGGAGGACTAAAATGCCAAGGATCATTGTTCCCCGAACCACATTCAGTAAAGAAGAATCAACCAGCGCCGCTCGCGCAATAATTAACCTCGGTCAGCAAATTCTGCTCTGCCGTGGTTCAGCCGAGAACTTCACTCACATGCCAGGCGGTCACATCGATCTCGGTGAAACTCCCGAGGTTGCCCTGATCCGAGAACTTCAAGAAGAGATCGGCATCTCCCCGGTTTCTTACCACCTCGTAGCGGAAATGGACCACGAGTTTATTCGAGGCTACGACTCTGTACTAGAGAAGCAGCACTCCTATATCTATAACGTGAAGCTGGCACCCTTTATCTGTGAACTGGGGCAGTTCTCCAAGGAAAAGAAGCTTTCCTATGAATGGCACTGGCTGCACCAACTCCAGGAAGCTTCACTCCAGCCCCCCGAAATAATCCCCATCATCCTGAAGTATGCCGTGTACTAAACCCTCAAAACCCCCTTCTGGAAGTCGGGGGTTTGTAACCCCTAAAAAATCCTGCCTATACTTCGTTTCGGATAACGGATAATCTAGAAAAAAATTTAATTTATTTTTTTTCATTTTTTTTTCCTAGATTATCCTATCCGAGTGTTTTACCTTCAGGTATATAGACTTACGACCGATATTACAGTATAGACCAGTATTATCCTGTAACTTTTACATAGTGATATATATCAATAACTTGCAAGTTTCAAAATACTGGTCTATACCGCTTTTTAACGCCCATTTTCCAAGACCCCCGATCACCGAAAAATGACCCATAATAACCCCTGGATTATCCTAAATCCTAAACTCAGCGATCGTCATTATTACATTCATTAATCATAAATCAATATACTATCTAAATAACTAATATAAACTTCCCCCTAGCCATACCAATAATAAGATGGTATACTTATTGACATGCAAGTTTAATGCCACATATACTTGGAGAGGAGTGTGCTTTTATGTTGAAGTACTTAGCACTGATCCTTATGGCAGCAACACTGACAACTGGTTGCGTAGCACGGATCACACCTCACGGAACGAAGATCTATACTCCGGATATAGTGATCGACGCGCCACCTGTTATTGTCGAGCCATACTATGACGAGTACGGACTGTACCGTAGCCGTCCAGGTCGCTGGCATGGCCCTTACAATAATGGTGGCTGGTAATGAGCTGGGAAAAGAAAGACTACGGTAAGAAGAGTAAGGCCGAGCGCCCTCCGGTACCCGAGAAGACCCCCCGTAAAGCAGTAATTTCCATGGACTATCAAGTCGATGACGATGAGTTGGATAATCTGACGTCAACGACCAGGGATGACATGTTGGCACAGGGATGGGTTGACGACATCACGTGGAACCGCATTAGACGGTCCATGATTAGGGGGATTGAGACATTATGAAAACCGCTCACGACCAGCTTATTAAGCAGATGTGTGCTGCCCGGTTCCCGGACGTAGATCCTGTACTAGTCCAGGCTATCGTCTGCCAGGAGTCCGGAGGCGACAATACGGCTATCCGGTTCGAGTTCGGATTTTACGAGAATCCAGTGGTCCGCAAAGAAGCGAAGCAGTTTTCCAAGGATCGCGGGGGAATCCCCACATATGAGACGGAACTGGTTGCGCGATCACTGAGCTACGGTCTGATGCAGATTATGGGGCAAGTAGCTCGCGAGGTAGGCTTGGAGTCTAAATTCTTAACTATACTAATTGATGCACAAGAGAATCTCCACTGGGGTATGACTCTACTGCAGCGACGAATATCTCATTCTAAATTCAATAATGATACGTCATGGATTATCAAGTCATGGAATGCTGGAATGGGATGCCGACGCCCATTGGTCGATGATCCTTATGTAGCCTCAGTGATTAAGTTCATGGAGTCAACTCCGCTATGATTAAGCATATTCGTAATGCAGTAAAGAGTGTTCGGCGGCGTATCGTCGCTTCAGAACTGAGGGACAACTACAGCCTTGCTGTGGACGTGCTCCGCAATGATAAGGACCTGGCTTTTCAGATTGTAAATCAGCATATGGCTCGATCAGCTGGCTTTCAGGCAGCTACCGGCACTGAGCAGCGTACCGTGGCCTATCCTGCACTGGCGCACATGGGGTATGCTACCGGCACTGTCGGGATGAAGAGCCTGCCTAAGCCGACGCCATATAATCTTCGGCGGTTTTCGGAACTTCCCCCTGCTCGTCGAGCGATCAACTTAGTGAAGAGTCCCATTGAGGACTCGAAGTGGAATGTGGTACCCTTTCAGTATGTGGGAGACCGCAACGTCCCCCTGACCTCCGATCAACGCCTAAGGCGCGAGGTCGCGATGAACTGCCTGAATGTACCCAACAATGACATCTCGTGGCGAATGCTTATGAGTCAGGTTCTTGAGGATCTAGTGGTTGGCGGGTATGGTTCTATCGAACTGTCCAAAACATATAACAAACTTCGCCCCTACTTCTTGTTTCCGGTAGACGGTGGTAGTATTCGAGTGAACGGCGACTGGAAGGAATCCCAGCCCTGGGAGCCCCGATACGTGCAGAGCTATTCCTATACCGGGATTACAGGTATTGGTGGGCAGGTTATTGACCTACTTGACAGCGAGCTGATCTACATGCGGCTGCACCCCCGCACATGTACACCGTTTGGGTATGGGTACTTAGAAATTGCATTCGAGGCTGTTAATGCATGGCTTGGAGCATTTAAGTTCTTTGAGCGTAAGGCATCGAACTCCACACCAGCGTATGGGATCTTCTTAGGTGAGGATGCTGACGATGGACAAGTGCGACAGTTTCGAGCGTATTGGCGAGATCAGATTGAGGGTTACGGTCAGGTTCCAGTGTGGGGCGGTGGCGAGAATCCTCAGGTCATGAAGTTGACTGACGGTCAGGAGAATGACATCTATCTGAAGTGGCAAGAGATGTTGATCCGGATTATCGCTACATCGTTTGGCTTGTCGGCAATGGCTATGGGTATTGAGCGGGATGTTAACCGTAGCACGGCAGGGTCGATGCAGACTGAAGACTGGTCGAACATTAAGCCCGTCATGAGTTTGGTTGAGGATTACATTACCCGTAAGTTCATATGGAAAGCCTTAGGATACAGGGACTTAGAGTTCAGGTTCACCACTCGTGACAGCGACGAGAAGCGCCAGGCAGATGTGTTAAGACTTCGATGGGAAGCTGATAGCATTACAGTGAACGAGCAACGAGAAGTGTATGATTACGATCCGATTGAAGAACCTTGGGGATCGATGACTAAGACTAGATACGAGGCTGCGGCGAAAGCAGAGAATGCTACGCGGCCAGAGTTACCTTACATGGGGAGTGTGTAAGATGGATATGAGTAATGCGTTGTTTAAGGGTCCGATGGGCGAGATGCTGAAGGGTATGATGCAGCAGTCCGAAGAGAAAAATACTGAAGCTCAAATTATGGCGAAAGAGCTACAAGACAGAAGCATTAATCAGAATCAGAAACTCATCGACGCGATCAACCGGCTCAGTGAAGTTCTTGAACGTATGGCACCGGTATTCACTTTCAACACATCACTGGAGCAGACAGGTGTCCAACAAGATTAGACCAGGAGTAGAGGCATACCTCTGTACTTATCAGATTGATATAGTTACTGATTGGTCAGATCATGAGCGGGAAGTATTTGTATCACGGAGAGACCTAGCCGTAAAGTATAGTGCATCGGTCATTGAGATAGGAATATTCCTTAAGGATGTCATGGGCGCTCAATATGACATTGTTGTAAGAACTAAGCGCCAGAAGTTTTTCAGCCGTGTAGGTCTATCTAGGCGTAACCAGATCAAAGCTAAAAGAGAAGATGTATCCAATCTTACCGAAGAGCTTCAGGCTGTCATGCAAAGGCGATACAGTTCTTACCGTTCCAAGGATGATATGAGCGAGGAAGAACTCAGTGGTATCTCTTCCAGGTTACTAGAAAGAATCAAGGATCGTCCCAAACCTAAGAAGAAGTATCGAAAGCGTGCTCTAGACTTATTTTAACTTGCAGTGTTTGTTATTAGTTGTGTATCATAAATGTAAACGGGATCGTAGCTCAATTGGGGGAGCACCTGCCTTGCACGCAGGAGGATGAGAGTTCGAGGCTCTCCGGTTCCACTGGAGGCAATATGGACGGAGTGGCACCTCCTGGAATGGAGCACGTAGTAAAGAGGCTTAAGCAAGAGAAGGGGGTAACTAATCCTTGGGCAATTGCTTGGTCAATCTACGAGAAAAAAGGTTCTGCCTGCGGGGAGATGTCAGCCGATGAGCTTGAAGCTGAGATCGCGTCCATCGTGGCGGAATCGGGACTTGCGAGCTATGCAGGAACACCAGCGAATGCTATCAGAGTCGCTACGGAATTCGCGGTCAGAACGGGAGAACTTCTCACACAGGCAACAGCAGATTACGTCGAAGCGCCTGGAGGAACTAATTGCGCGACTTGCATCTTTGCTAAAAGATTACCCGGCGAAGTTACAGGCTGGAAAGAAGATGTTGCAGAGTGTGCCGTCATGCACGGAAGAATCAGTCTCAGAAACGGTTGCTGCGCACTCTGGAAAGCACACCCCGATCAACTCAGGGCAATGAAGGATTAAGTCATGGGAGTGAAGACCGGAGGCTAGTATGGCGTTCACCGCTCAGTCCATATCAGGAAGAGGGCTCCTAACCTACGCTCAGTACAGACGACCCGATGTTTCTCCAGGTGTTCATGCTTGCGTAGTTGTGATGAGTAGTGTTTCTGGGGTTTCAATAGCTAGTGGTGCCGTTCAGTACATCAGCTTCTCTTCGAGATACATTGATACCGCAGGGTTTTGGAATACTGGCACCAATGACAGAGTTACGATACCCGGAGGCGTACACTGGGTTGAATGCACACTACAGGTAGTATTTCAGGGCGAGCCCGTAAGAAGTACCGGATTTGATACTGACCAGGCAATGCGTCACGTAGAGATTGTTAAATACGATAAATTTGGTACTCAGATTGACACTCCTGGGGTAGGTAGCATAAGAGTTCCGCCTATAGCCGGTGATATAGCAACAAGTGAGTCAATTTGGCTAGGGCAGAGAGTAGAGTTAAACTGTCACGGCTCTGTAATTAAGGTTGACGAGGGTGACTACTTTAGGGTTTACATAGCAGCGAATCAATCCGCAGTCAGCTACGGTGGAGTGTCAGCATACGATACGTGGTTCTGTCTTAGAGTTGTTGCTTAATGGTATAGTATTATTTCTTTTGTTGGTGGTATTATGAAATACGAACGAGTTGAGCTTGAACTGAATATTGAGGCTATGGGATTCACGTTGCCGACAATGCTGGGGGATCACCCCAACCGGGTACCGTTTCGTGGCGTACTAACCAGGCTTGACGAACCGTCAACAAGGCCGCCCAACGGCTCGCGTGGGCATCTTGTGATGATCAAGACTGCTGTGGCTGAGGCGGCCCTGGCTAGCCTAATTGGAATGGCAGTTAATATTACCTCAGAGTTAACCGACCATGACGCCCAGAAGAAAATAGGTGTCATTCAGAATGCTGAAATACAGGGGCGTGACTTATGGATCGACGGCTTCATCTACGGGAGCGACTTCCCTAAAGAGACAGCCAAAATACAAGCAGAAAAAGACAGACTTGGTTTTTCATATGAAGTAAAACAGGTTTTAATAGATGATGTAAATGCCCAGATTTGGGTGCCGAGATCGTTAGTTTTTACTGGCGCTGCCATTCTGTACAAGGATTCGGCGGCATACGCACGCACTAGCATTGCCGCTAGCGCTGAGGAGGATAGTATGGGAATGGAAGCCATCACAGCTCAGCTTGATTTGATTCGTGCTGACGTTGCTACATTGCTCGCAGCTAAGCTTGGGGCTACCCCTGCTGTTGTGGCAGTTGAAGCAGCCGTTGAGCCCGAAGTTGAAGCTGAAGCTACTACCGAAGTCGCAACCGAAGTAGCAGTTGATGCTGCTTTTCCGGTTGAGCCTAAAGACGGCGACAAGCCTATGGGTGACAAACCTGCGGGTGATAAGCCTGCAATGGGCAAGCCTGCTGGTCGTGGCAAGAAGCAGTTCATGAAGATTTGTAAGGCTATGATTGATGCCATGATTGACGATGACGACGATGGCGAAGCTCCCCCGGCTGGCGGCAATCCTGAGCACCCCGATGAGGATCAGGACATCGCCTTGTTCCGCAAGATGCTTCATCGAGCATCAGCAGCAGCCGATAAAGATGCCGAACGAATGGATGCCGTCGAGAAGCATATGGAAGCAACGGCAGCCCTACTGACCGATCTTACCCAGGTTGTTAAGGGTCTTATTACCGATCACAACGAAGGTGCTGGTCAACTGGTCACAGATACCAAAGCTGAGGTTTCAGCAACAACTGAAGAGAAGCCTGAGGATGCAAAAGCAGAGCGCCGAACACTTACGGCAGCTGACGCTAGCAAGTTCTTGGCCAAGCATCAAATTGAAGAGCGTGAGTACACGATTCCGGAGCTAGATCAAATTCTTAAAGCTAACGGTGTAAATGACCCTACAACCCGAATGGGTATTAAGCTTGAATTGTCTGAGCGTAGGTTGATTAAATAACGCGCACGTGCGCAGAACAAGGAGTTGAAGACATGGCTGGTAATTTCATTAGTATGCAGGGCGCAGCCGATTTCATCGGACCTGGCGCGATTGAAACCCCCAAGTACGAAGCCGAGATCCTGGACATGACTCGTCGGCGCGGTGTGCTGGGTCAACGTATTAAGAACGAAGTTGCTAATGGGCATCCCCATCGTTACTTCGAGCAGACACGCATCATTCGTGGATCTTTTGCCGATCCTCGCAATATGTCCTATAGCCCCGGTAATGACCCGACCCGGCGTGAGCGCGGAGCGATGTTGAAGGCTCTGTACAGCCCAGTCCTGTTCGGTCTGTTCGATGTTGAAGTTGCTCGCCAGCAGGGTAATTATACCCAGCTGCTCGCGAAAGACATTGCCGATGCCGTCGAAGGCGTGCTCTACACCTCAGACGTGGCACTGTGGAATGGTACAGATACCGACCTGATGCTGCCCTCTACGCTTGAGTATGTTGGTGGGCTTACCCAGATCAATCGTACCTTCTCCATCGCATCAACTGCTAGCATCGTTGACTCGATTAAAGCTGAAGTGGCTTCAATTATGGCTGACCGTAATTTCGCGGTTCGTCCTACGGCTATCTACGGCTCACCCCTCGCACTGGATCTTATCGACCAGGAAGAGCGTTTGAATCAGCGCCAGATGCCGCAGGCACCCCTGAACGTGACTGGTGGAATGGTTGTTAACCACCTCGCAACTCAGGCTGGCTTACTGCCTCTGATTCCTGATTGGTCCTTGTTTAACGGCGCAGCTGGTCAATCCTCGACTGAAGCTGGCAAGACTGACTATCGTCTGGTCATCCTCTCCGAGAACCTGGTTGTGTTTAATTACCTGACTTCTTCAGTGCCCCGCGTGTTTGCGCTGGGTCTTGAAGGCGACCTGAATACTCGTTATTCGGTTGTGTACTTCGGCAGCCCCATCTTTAAGGGGAAGGCTGATTACAACACGAATCAGTCGCAGGTTGAAGGTACCCAGGTTACCTACGCACATTCAGTTGGTACGATCGTTCGATAACTAACTAGGGGGCTTAGGCCCCCTTCTTTGTTATCGGGAGGTAATTGACAATGGGGTTAGTTCTAATCATATTGCTCATCCTCCTGTTATTTGGTGGTTTACCTGTTTCTGGGTGGCACAGTTACGGTTACGGTCCCAGTGGTGTTCTCTTTGTGGTTCTTATTGTGGTGCTAATCTTAGCGCTACTAGGACGTATATAAGGGGAGATTGAGGGAGAACCATCTAATGTTTAAACGAATCGCTTGTATCTTAGTTTTATGCTTTGCTCTCGCTGGTTGCGCTAACTCATTACATGAAGCCAATCAAGGCTACTCAACAATGGGCGCAGCTGCAACCGGTGCATTAGCTGGAGCTGTAGTTGGTGGTATCCTGGTCCCAGGTATAGGTGCTGCACCAGGCGCTATCGTCGGTGGTGTTGCTGGTGGCTTTATGGGTTTTGCATCCACTGAAGATACCTACGAAGAAGATCTAGCTAAGGGGCATGAATATGCTAAGTAAACTGTTCTTCGGAGTGGCTATGTTTCTGTTTCTAGCTGCAATGCCTATCCCGATGAGCGGAGTTACTAATACTGCTGAAGCTTCTATTTCAATCGAACTGCCAGATGTCCACATTAACCCCGAACGGCATTACCCTCAGTACTGGGATTATGATTACAGGGGATACAGGAACTGCGAGTCTTACTGGCACTATGGACATCGACACAATCCCTGTCGCGATGCATGGCATGAACATGAAAGATACCGAGGTAGAGGTCGTCATCGGGGCTGGTATCGATAAATGGTATAGACAAAGAATTTTAACGTAGTGTATTATGTATTAATAGTTTGCATTTAATTTTAATGCGCCTAGATCTTCTGGGTCGGCGCAGGGAGAGATAGATGGGTAACGTTCGTTCTGAACAGCTGTATGCTTTGGTTTCCGCTGCCGTTAGTTCTGTTGATGGCATCCAGGCAAAAGGCGTGCAGGTTAAAACCTCAGCTTTCCTCGGGACTATGGCCGAGATGCTGATGAAGATGAATAATCGCGTGCTTAGCCCCCTGACTCATATTCATAACTCGGCTGGTACGGGTATTTCCGTTATTATGTCAACCGTGGCTTCCGCTACCCTGGGTACGGTCCTTGGTGCCTCAGCTGGCACATTGGTCCTTTTCCACGGTGTTCCTTATTGGATTACTGGTTCAGCAGCTGTTTCCGGCGCAATGGCCGCATCGCTGGTTTCTACCGGCGCTAGCCAGATTCGTAAAGTCTTGGTTTGCTTGGCCATGCCCAGCTCACCTGCCAGCAACTTCGGTGACGTGCTTTCTTACGCATCAGGCACGGCGGCATCAAACGTGTATTTGAACTTCGTCTACGGCTCCGCTTTTGGGGTTTCCGGACAAGGTTCAGTGTCAGTAGGAACCGACAGCGCATTCGATGCTGTTCCTCTTCCGAAGGCATCTGCAAATCAGATTCCTCTTGGGTGGGTTAACATCGTGTGTAGCCAGACTTCAGCAGTGTTCGCTATGAGTGCTGCGTCAATCCGGATGGATATGCGCGAAACTCAGGGCATTAACTTCAATGCCTTCATGAGCGCGATCGTTCAACCGTAACAAATCGGGGTGCTTCGGCACCCCTTTTCTGTTTGGGGAGTTGCCATGTCTAGGATTTTTGAGTTCCTCCAGGAAAGTGATGGTGGCTTTTCTTCTACTCGCCTTATTTCCCTACTAGCATATCTTACAGTTTTCAGTGTTTGGGCATACCTCAGCGTTAAGGGTGGTGCAATGATAGACATCCATCCTACTATGTTAGGGATTCTTGGTATTGTGGCGGCGCAGAAAGTTACCCAGAAATTTGCGGAGAAAAAAGAGTAGTGGAACAGTGCGATCTTGATGTAATACAGCAGATATACTACAAGGTAGTCGAGGCATCACCTGACGCCAAGATAGTAGTCAATGATGCTGGAGTCATTGTTGTATTTAATACCCAGGCAGAGCTAATGTTCGGGTATGATCGCAGCGAGGTTCTCGGTAAAAAGATAGAGATTCTTATTCCTGAAGGTAGGAGGTCAGCCCACACCAAACATCGTGATGACTATTTCGAAGATCCTCATACCAGAGAGATGGGCATAGGAATGGACCTTCTCGGACTACATAGGTCCGGAAAGAGCTTTAAAGTTCAGATAAAGTTAGCCCCCCTAATTGTACCCAACGCTGGCGTTCATACACTCGCTGTAGTCCGAAGAGTTAGGGACGCTGAACTGAATCCAGACTCAATTCATGTCATGGAAGCTAAAGAAGTAATTAAAGCCATAGGTTCCGTTGAGCTAAAATCTGTAGGAGTGTCCAATGTATCGAGTGTTAGGACTATAGTAAAATGAACTTCACAATAACTGAAGTTGCTAGTATTATAGGCATGATGGCTGGAATAGTATCACTAGGTTCCATAGTTTACCTTACTGCGGTGAAGATTACAAAACTTGAAGTAAGGGTAGAAACTATGTGGGACTTTTTAATGCGTAGAGCACTCAGCGAGGCCATAGAGAAAGGAATAGTCAAGGTTGGGGGCAGCCACGATAGGGACTAATACTTATGATTTCAACAGAGTCCTACAACAGAGATATGTATTTTATATCAGTTTTATCACATAGCAACAGCCCTAAAGTAATGGAATGGTTACCTGATATGAGCTTACCAATAAAAGTATCAGAAGAAGCAATTTCTTGGTTGGAGGAGTTAGCTCCAGCATTAAGAGCTTTCTATCGAAAACTTGGTCGCAATATATCCGAGAAAGATCTGGCTATTGAGATTGAGCGTCGATATGGACAGGAGATTCTAGAAAAGGTTTGCATACCTCATGGCCTTTTCCAGGGTGCATGTTTATTGATTGCCATGGAGGTTGCTAGGGAA
>ERZ1292632.2822-Hain-H43-01um-R2-2822-length-14029-cov-5_pt1 | contig 14029 bp, 23 predicted proteins | sample MGYA00564407_ERZ1292632 | MGnify/ENA primary metagenome ERZ1292632 (study PRJEB36523, sample SAMEA6512637) | groundwater metagenome | collected 2019-01-08 | study: AquaDiva: Metagenomics assemblies of 32 groundwater samples
TGATATCGGCATCGAGAAGGGCGGAAAGGTAATCTATGGTCCCGACGCCTACGGTAACCCTCCATACTATTGTCCACTCGGACACGACTTAGATACGTGGGGGTGAGAGTGATGCGAAAACCACCATTGGCAGCGCGTCTGAGGCGGCAGAGGAGAAACCCCCCCGCGCCGCGCCAGTAGCCGCGCACAGAACCCAAGCACTACCCGCGCCCTGCGTACAGCAAATGCAACGCCGGACACGAGCTTGCAGAGGTCTACGACGAGAAACGCAATGCGTACGTATGGGACTGCCCTATCTGTATCGCAAAGATGTGAGATGTTCCTTTCGGCGAGCTAGATTTTGCTTTCGTGTGTAGATGTGGGTAGGAAAACCACCCTTATCTCGACATAGACGCAAAGGCTTGACGACGGGCGCGGAGGGATTCGAACCCTCAACCGTCTGGTCCGAAGCCAGATGCCCTATCCGATTAGGCCACGCGCCCTTAGCAGAGATTTTCGGTGATTGATAGATTTTCGTTGTTCGACGAACGTTCACCTTTTAGTGAAACGTTCACTGTTTTGCGAGCGGGCGCAGTGGGATTTGAACCCACGGCCTCCAGATTCGCGGTCTGACACATTATCCGCTGTGCCATGCGCCCTTTGGGGCCAAGAGCGGGAATCGAACCCGCGTCCGTGGAGTCACAGTCCGCGATGCTGCCACTACACCACCTTGGCCATATGCGACCGGCGGTATTCGAAACCGCGTCCGGGGATTAGGAGTCCCCCGTTCTATCCATCTATACTACGCGCCCAAAACGAGTCGGGGTTGATAAGTGCTGCTACCAGCTACGTCTACCGTGGCCAGGCAGCGGCCTTCTACGCCGACAAACGAGCGCGTACACTTCGTTTCACCTTATTTTTATGGGGTTCATCTGGCGTCCCCGTAAGAACACCAGGGTCATTTTGGGCAGGCCGCAATCGGTCCTCACATCGCTCAAGGATTCCGGTGCGTTTTCCGACTCTCGCCCAACCACCGTCGGTGGACTCCGTTGGGCAGTCGATGTTCAGTCGGTCCTGCCATGAAGTGTATGGACGCCGAAGTATAAAAATGTTCTTATGAGCAAGTGCGAGCGCAACCCCACACCCTTTAGGGGTGGGTCAAGCGAGTCGAAAGTATTATATGTGTTGTCTGCATATACACAATCATGGCAAAGGGCTACGACTCATCTCAAACCTCGGTCCATTTCATGGGATACCACTTTGTCTGGTGTCCCAAGTACAGGCGTAAAGTGCTTAGCGCCCCGATTCAGACCAGACTTCGGCAGCTAGTCGAAGAGAAAGCTGCCCAGCTAGGGTGCAAGGTGATTGCCTTGGAGATGATGCTAGACCATGTTCATCTATTCATCCGGGCACAACCGAAACTAGCGCCGAACCATGTTATCGCCCAAGTAAAGGGATTCACTTCTAGGGTACTTCGTCAGGAGTTCCCAGAACTTCGGGCCAGACTTCCAACACTCTGGACTCGAAGTTACTTCGTCTCCACTCACGGTCATCTCTCCGACGCAACCATCCAGAAATACATCGAAGAACAGCAGGGGGTCTAGCCATCATCGAGATTCGCAAGTATCGCATCTATCCTCATCCAGACCAGGAAACTACGCTCCTGGAGCAGTTGGAGACTTGCCGGAGGCTCTGGAATCGTCTCCTGGCGCAGAAGAAGGAGTCCTGGGAACAGGAACGGAGGTCGGTCGGCATGTTCCAGCAGAAGCGAGACTTGACTGTCTGGAAGAAGACCAATGGCTATCTGGTTCGTGTTTACAGTCATGTAACGCAGGATGTCGTCCTGCGCCTGGATAAGGCATTCCAGGCGTTCTTCAAGCGGATTGCGCGGTATCCGAGATTCAAGAAGGTCGGACGCTACGATTCGATGACATATCCAGATGCCTACAATGGCTCGGTCAAGCTGGGAACATCGGAGAAGAATCCGAAGCTGTATCTCTCGAAGATTGGTTATGTGCCGATTGTCGCGCACTGGGAGCCACCGGAAGGCATCAACAAGCGATGCACGGTCAAGAAGGAATCAGACAAGTGGTTCGCGGTGCTGGAGTACGAGGTTCCAGACCCGCCACCGGTTCCGGCGCCCGAACTGGCGTCAATCGGCAACCCCGTCGGGATAGACCTCGGCCTGAAGTCGGTCATCAGCACAACCGATGGCTTGCGGGTCAAACCGGTGAAGCCTTTCAAGGTGCACGAGAAGAAGCTCAAGCACCTTCAGCGCAACCTGTCCAGGACCAAGAAGGGCTCGAAGAACCGTGTCAAGGCCATCGTAGCCCTGAATAAGGAACATCAGAAAGTTGCAGCCATCCGGCGAGATATGAACCACAAGCTATCCGACCAGCTCGTTGCCGAACATGACTTCCTGGTGTTCGAGGACTTGCGAATTCGCAACATGGTGAAGAATCATTGTTTGGCAAAGGCCATCCATGATGTGGCTTGGAACCAGCTCGTTAGCTTTGTCCAGTACAAGGCGGCACGAGATGGCAAACTCGTTGTGCTCGTGCCACCAGAATACACAAGCCAGGAATGCAGTATGTGCGGGCATCGGCAAGAGATGCCGCTGAAGGTTCGAACGTATTGCTGTCCCGTCTGTGGCAATACCATAGACCGGGATTTGAATGCTGCTAGAAACATCCTCAAGCGAGGACTGTTCCAGGTAGGTCGGGACACGACCGAACTGATGCCTGTGGAGAACGGAGTCCGGTTCGGGCAGCGCACTGCTCCAATCCAGCCGTTCTATGAACCAGGAACCACTTCAAAGAGGGTCGGATGATGTCATCCGATTTCCCACGAAGCCTACCTCGTTTAGAGGTGGGAGGATGTCACTTCTGAGGATTCAGAGTCCTCCGTGCTCCCCAGTGCACTACGGGGCCACAGGCCAGAGCGGACTTGAACCGCTTCCTCTGGCTTCAAAGGCCAGAATGCTACCGTTACACCACAAGCCTACGTTCTTGTTGGCCTACATCCTTGTAGGGTTACACGCCCTCGCCGCGATTTGAACACGGGGCGACTGCGTGACAGGCAGCCATGTTGCCGGACTACACCACGAGGGCATGCTCCCGAAGGGACTCGAACCCTTGTCTGCTGGTCGAAGGCCAGCTATGCCTTGCCGCTACACCACGGGAGCGATGGGGTCAGAGGGAATCGAACCCCCATCTGAGGCTCTGGAGGCCCCCAGTCTGCCGTTAGCCTATGACCCCTTGTGGTGCACCCGCTGGGAGTCGAACCCAGGCCGAAAGCTTGGAAGGCTTTCTTCATACCGCTAGAGCACGGGTGCGTTTGGTGCTGCCGCAGGGATTCGCACCCTGGTCCACGCATCGAGAGTGCGTGATGCTTGTCTGCTACACCACGGCAGCATTGTATGGCGGACCTGAAGGGATTTGAACCCCTGCGAACGCGGTTAAGAGCCGCGTCCCTGACCTAGCTCGGGCACAGGTCCATTGTGTGATGGGCTCGCCAAGATTTGAACTTGGGTCTGACGGTTCCAGGCCGCCGGTCTTGGACCAAGCTGGACCACGAGCCCATAGGCTCCCAGAAAAGATGCTTCAGAAGAAACAAGATTCCAGGAGCAACGCTACAAGATTACTGCCCCTCTTCGGGCTTATCTTGTTTCGGTAGTCCTAGCATCGTGTTCAGCAAGGATAATGGTGACATTCTATTTGAATCTTTCGAGAAAAATATCGGACCTCGCCGACCGGGACGGTTTTTTCCGGCGACTTGGAAGCACCATCGGGCGGCCCAACCACGATGCCAGGGAAAGTTAATTTTTCGTCCTCACACGTCTTTCCAACTGTGCGGAAAGGTCAGAGCTAATGACTCCCGAGCGGCTCTGACCAGTCTCGTGCGCTCTCGGGAGACGACACACTGGGTATCCGTCACCCTCGCGTGTGTCAATATCCTAGAGCGTATTACGGGTATTTATAAACTTGGGAGGGGAAGGAGTTGAACCTTCGCTGGTTCCGTTAACAGCGGAGCGCATTGGCCACTGTGCTACGGCGGCATCTGAATGTGGTTTGGGGCTCCCAGAAGATTTCAGCCCCACACTCAGGAAAATCATCCGAGAGCACCCACGCTACCCATTGAACGCGACCGTTGCGGTCGCTATAATGGCTGCGTGAGCTATATTCTCGGCCATTGTTTTCAAAAACCATGATGGACGCCGAAGGATTTATACTTTTCCTTCAACACTTCTCTTGAGTCGTCTCCGGTGTATTTTTCTTGTAACGAAGCAGTCTAGCAGAAAATCCTGGTAGCCACTTACGTATGGCAGCCTCACTTTCGGACCGAATACTATATGGATTTCTAAGAACTTAAGCTTAGTGTCAATATCACACCAAAACGACTCCAACAGGCTTATATAGTTTCGCACCAATGTGGGGCCGAGACTATGGCAAAGAAAACGAAAAAGGATAAACCGCTTACACTCGAAGACCTGGAAATACGCTACAAAAGTCTGAGAGAGAAAAATCCGCAGATGCCAAACTGTTCATTCAAGGGGTGCGTGAACCCTCTCGATTGGACCGGACGCATGGGTTGGGATACATCGTGCTCATATCATCGATTGCTGCATGACTATTTTCTCTATGAAGTGGACGAGACCAAACATCACTACAACACGCCGGGCGGACTTTCGGTTGGGGAATATCGCGAGATGTTTCGAGCGTGGGTCAAGAAAACCGGTAAGAAGCGGTGTGACAAGATTGTGGTCAAGATGATGAGCGACGTACTTAACTGGGCGTGTTGAGAAATGCCGAAAAAACATGATATCTCTGAGTTTGCACTGACTGAAAGAGTCTCTATCGTGGAAACAAAACTCACCGTTCGCGAGTCGCGAAGGCGGACTACCGTTCCTTACATCATCTTCAAGAAGCTCAAGATGAACAAGAACACGAAGTTGCGTTGGATTCTATTCGAGGACGGTCGTATCTACATCGAAGTCGTTGGAAAGGAGTGGATAAGCGTATGATTCAAGTGAAAATCTATCGTGAAAACAAAGAGGTCACGATGATAGGTGTAGATAGAGGAAGTCTGCAATGCAAGATGGGCGCACTTCTTGCGGATGTTGATAAGGAACGCACGTTGTTGCTTGCTTTGCTTCAGAACATGCGTCTCGAACATCTGTGCGGCGGAAAGAACGGTGGCGTCACTTTCGATGGAGAAGAATGGCTGTGGCTTTTGGCGGAGGAGGAATCGAAAGATGTCAAGAAAGAAAACGCCAAAGGATGAAGTGTTTGACGACGAAATCATAGGTGGTATCTGGTGTCCGGCCTGTCAGCGCAAGGTCAATATCGTGGACGGTCTGTGTCGGGAGTGCGGTAGGTGGCTTGGTTGGTGAATATGCGGTGTGGTGTTGTTCAATGGGAACGCACCAAGCATCTATACAAGCTGCCGGTTCTGGTTGCACTGGACAACGGCCTTGAGGCACAAGCCATCTGCGATAAGCTCAACGGCTGCAACAGCAAGGCCATGCCGGTATGCTCAAGATGCAAGCTCAAACACGAGCTCTGTTATGTCGTTGTTTTCGGGACCGTCCGACCGGACGGCTACATTCATGCTTCATGTCCAGCGGACCTGAAGCGAGCGATGGAAGGAAGAAAGAGGGGAAAGAAATGAAGTGTGTAATTTGGAGATGGAGACATAACCTGTTACGAAGCTCTGGGCAAGAAGATGGCAAAGGGAATGAGGTGAGAAAATGTATCTGAGAGAAATAGAAGTGAGAGGGATAGCCAATGCGTTGTACGTCATAAATTCTTCGGCAACGTCCATCGAAGAGAGGGTCCAAAGAGTGAACGATATAAGTTCAATCTTACTTTCCGAGAGGCGATGGAGCGAGCGCGTCTGGCGTGATGCGGTTTCGATTGCTTTGACTGGAAGACGATGGAAAGAGAACAGCTATGTCGTGCGACAAGCGATTGGACTATCACGGTTTCTTGGCGGGTCGTTTGCGGAGACGCATCGAGCGATGACACAGAGGCGTTTGGGGACGTAGAAATGGAACTTATCGCATTTCTAGTCTTGATAGCTCTCATGTTCATATTTGCGACAATCAACTCCAGTTTGGGCCAAGGCTACGGAACCCTTGGGACTCCCATATTGTTATTGCTTGGCTACGGCCCCAAAATCGTTGTTCCGCTTATTTTGGTGTCGCAAGCTATAGCTGGTATAACGGGAACGTTGTGTCACAACAAATTAGGAAACGCCGATTTTGGCGGGATAAAAAAACCTGACACGAAGAAGGTTTGTGTGATTGTTCTCGCTGGAATCATGGGGGTAATCGTTGGCGCGTCGTTCGGCGTCAAAATCAGCAAAGACCTGTTGATGACATTCATTGGCGTCAGTGTTACGACGATGGGTATAATCATACTGTCGGGCAAGGTCGTCACCTTTACATGGAGGCGGTTGAGTATCATCGGCGCTATCTCGGCGACGCTAAAGGGGATAGGGGGCGGGTCATATGGGCCAGTGGTGGCCGGAGGTCAATCTATTATTGGGGTAGAGCCAAAACGGGCGGTAGCCATAACCAACTTCGCGGAGATTATGATTTGTGCCGCTGGCTTTGTAGTATGGGCGATGCTGTCGCCGATGCCACCAACGGACATGATGTTGGCAATGTGCGTCGGTGCGGGAACAGCTCCGGTTCTTGGAGCATACATAACCCACAGAGTTCCACCAAAATACTTCAGGAAGATTCTTGGTGCAGTCATACTGGTGCTAGGAATTTTCTGTCTCTTCAAGATACTGGGTCTGTGAAGGTCCTCGGGCGTCTCATGACGCCCATCTTTTGCTTGAAGGAGGAAAGGAAATGAAGTGTGTGAAATGTGGGAAAGAAATGACAGATGCGAGCGAGAGAACGTTGATAAGAAAGGAAATCGACTCTCTGAGCAATAGCTTACAGATAAAGCTCGGAAGGGTCAGGGTTACTCTGGAGAACGCGCTTTCTTTTATCAAGAGCGCAGAGGTCGTTGGAAACGAAATAAGATGGTCTCCCGAGAAGTCGTTCAAGCACAGCGATATGATGCCTCTTCTTCGTGGAGCAGAGAGGGTGTTCGGCAACAGGTCCGTTCACGGTCAGATAAACTTGTGTGTAGATGCTCTACAAGAACTCTTGAACGCTTACAAGAAGGAGTGATAGAATGTCACACAATTCTAAAGGTTTTCGGCTCATAAACATCGGTCTGGTTAGGAGCTACGTGGAGATATTAGAGAGAATGTCTGATGGAGACGGATTTCTTCCACGGCAAGGCGTAAGTCGCTTCGACCAGCGCTGGCCTTCGGACTTCGCTGACGCTTTCAATAACGACGAGGAATACCAGCAACGGTATGTCGCATCAGTTGAGCAAGTTTTGGGGTTGCTCAGGAAGGAACTAAGCGAAGGAGAGGCTCAAGATGCCGCGAAAGCGTAGAGTTCTCATCAAGCTAACACCGGAAATGCGAGGCTTTAGTATGGCGATTTGGGATTCGGGAGACTGTGTAGCCCCGAAAGACTGCCCAGAATGCGGGACCGAGATGCCCGGAATAGTTGATGTTGGTATCGGAGAGTGGTGGAGATGTCCGAAGTGTGGTTATAAAGAGACCCATCCCGACTGTCCCGTCGGAACTGAGGTCGTACATGGGTCATTATGGAGGCCGTGAGCATGGGTGATTGGTGTCCGCTGGCGAAAGAGAAATGCAAGCAAGGAGAATGCGTTGCTTTCGTTCCATCAGGATATATCACGGGACTCTGCCTGTATCTCAGGCTGACAGTCTATGTGTCTCTGCCGAAGGAGTCCAAAGATGAAACGTCTGAACCAGTGGATATTGAAGCACGTCACGCTCAGTAAGACGCTCACGTATCGTGCTGTCTGCATCGTAGTCATCATGACGGTATGTTACGTGTTCACGAGGAGTTTTGCGGCAAGCGTCTACATCACAGTCATCCAGCAGACCGCGCAGATGGTGTTATATTATTACCATGAAAAAGCGTGGAACCGCTGGCTGGGGAAACATTAAATACTGTGTAAGCTATATCCTTATGTAGAGGCGTAGTGTAGCGGTCAGCATGCCAGACTCATGGGGAACGTAATTCCTGGGGCATCTGGTGGTCAACAGTTCAAATCTGTTCGCCTCTATAAAGCAAAGTTGAAAGTGAAATGGAGTGAAAGATATGCCGAAAAAGAAGTCAGCGAAGTCGAATGAAGACAACGATGAAGAAGATATGTGTGAACGCTTACAGGCAAATTTTCCTGACGTGGGACCCGACGAAGCCAAGGTCATCATGGAAATTGCCGAGGAACAAGAGTTCGAGGGCAACGAGCCTCATGAAGTGAATTTTCGTGGAGATATGATGGTTGTTGCCTGGGGTCGTCAGATGCCGCGTCAGGTAGAGTATACCTGGATGCCATCGGACCAGGCTGCTGAAGACTTTGCTCAAGAGCAACTAATGAGCGACGAAGGTGAGTGTTTCTGGCGCGATGCTGTTGCGGCGCAGAGAACAACCAAGGGATTCAAAGATTGGGTTGATGAAGTCATTCGCATGGACGGTTGGCAGTCTCAACTTTGCACTTACGATGGCAATTCCTACGAGACATCCGATGGCGGAGTGTACTGGCGGTCTAATTAATGGTTCCGAAGCGTCTCTCTCGTCGCGTTGCGACCGAGCGCATCACATGGCGACGTCGGGCACGTCAAGCACGTTGGTTCGGTGTTTTCCATAGATGCTGGCCTATCGCTTTCGATACTTCTTGGCATCGCGAGTATCTCACGAAAGCGTTGCAGAGACATCGGTATCACAAATACAGTGGCGGGAGCAAGATAGCTGGAAGGTCAAAATACGTCCGCTCTAGACATGAGGAAGTGGGCGCGTACTACCGACCCGAGGCGAAGAAGTTTGATATATAAGAGGTTTGATATATGAACGAACCCGAGCTTGCCGAGATAAAGGTAAAGGCCGTTTCCAACGTAGAATACAGAGAGCGTTGCGGTAGGCCGATTCGGTCGAAAAACTTTATAACGACCTGTGTTCTACGAAGGGGGCATCTCGGTCGTTGTCGGATATGGCCTGGCCCAAGTCGAATGGTTCAAGATATCCGAGTCTGTGGTATAGAGAAGTCACAAAAACACTCTCAAGAAACTGAATACGTCCGGTTCGCTGCTGTATCATCTTATGGAAGAAGGCTTGAAAGGGCTGTCATGCGCGAGCGTCATAGAGGCCCGACGGCGGGAACTATTCTTAGAGCCGCAAGTCCATTTACTGTAGAAATAATGACTGACAGAGGTATTCTGGTCATGCGGAAAGGGTGGCGAAAAGCGATGCAAGAAGTTGCGTGGACGTGACGTGAACGGATTGGGGTTTGAAGAAATAAAGCGGCGAGCGGTCGGTGGTGCGGTAGAGAGCGAACTCTATGGCGGCGCTCGACGCATGGAATATATTGACCCCGGGACTCCTTGGAAAACTTACTTTATCGCGTACTCGGACTGTTCGGATTGCGGAGGAAGCGGCAGGGTCCGGGTCGAACCACTGAAGATAATAGAAAGTTCATACTACAGGCAGTGCGAAAGGTGTTCAAAGCGTTTCGAGAAACCGGTTTTACGAAAGCGCAAGACACCGAAGCCGACGATAACTATCAAGCTGCATCCGGTAGACCCTATGCGCGCACTTCTTGGAGGAGTAGACAAGTATCGTTTTCGGTGTCCTGAGTGTTTGCGCGCTGCCAAAGACAATTTCTGCAAGCTTCATGGAGAAGTGTCGGTCATCGACTTACTGAAGCTAAAGGATTTTTGGAAACTACTTGCGATTCTGGAGATTGACATCAGAGGCGTTGTCTATGATGCCATCGAAAGGGGCGAAACTGTGTTGTCGGTGTCTGAGATTGCTGGAGCGGTCGGGACCACGCCCGCAATAGTCGAATACTGGCTTCAGACGCCAGATATGCAGTCCGACGACCCCAAATCATTTCGAGAGGACGACATTCTGCGCTGGCAGGGAGTGCAGATAAAAAGGTGAGATAATGGATAATCTTGACGCATTGATGAAACAAGCAAAGACTTATCGGGGAGATAGGCTATCTATACGTCCTCATGTCTACAGACGTAAATCGGGTTTTCTGGTTTGTGGTACATGTCGAGGGAATCGTATAAGGATTTTCGCGCAAACGCGAAGTGGAGCAGAGGATATTCGTGAAGCAGAGAATTGCGGTGACTTTAGAGCTGTCAACCGTATCCTCATAGCAGGTGGATGAGTATGGACGAAACAGAACTCGCAGAGCTGAAGGCGATGGCCATTAGTCAGCACATCCCGGCCGGGGAGATGACAAGAGCACACTTTATCGCTCTGCATATGGACCGATTTGCTAGGCGCGGCAAACGGCGAAATATCTGTGGGGTTATCTCTATAGACAATGTGAACCTTTGGCGGCTTCCGAAAGAGAGTGACCAACGCCACGGAAAGCTTACGCGACCGCCCGAGGAGATACTTGGTGATATACATCGTTCAGAGGTTTTCTGTCGTCTTAGCATGGAGGTGTCTGGCACTTTACCTTTTTCCACCCCCATTCAGCGTTGGGCAAGTGCACACCCTGTTCCGTTGCACATTGTCAGAGAGTATCCAGATTTGATGGAGAAATTTCGAAGAGGGATGTAGCTTGGGCAAATCATCTTTCGAGCGTCTTAAGGCTCGTGCGCTGGTCACAGATGACCTCATAGCGGAGCCTCCGGCAGACCTGCGATATTACGGCATCGGGCTCATCGTTCATACGGGTGCGCCCCAGCACCACTTCGGGAATGCGTGCGTCTCGAACGAAGAGGATAGGACTGCGACGGCCTATCATGTCACTGACAGGCCGGAGCGAGTTGGAGCGCTTCTGCGGAGCGGTCGCCCGTTGGTCGCGGGGCGCGACGAGGGGAAGTATGGAGACCTCGGCCCGGGCCTCTATCTCTCTGCGGTCCCCGAATACTGGGTCGGTCGTTCGACCGGCAAGTGGGATTTTCTCGGGGCCGCAACCGAGAAACAACGGAAGGATATCGCCACGATGCTTGCGAAGCGTATCGAGGATATGCCAAAAGGATATATCAGCGAGAACGAACGCGAGCGCGCTCTGCGGTGGCTCGATGAATGGAAGGGTGGACTGATTGGTGATGGTGCGGTCGTTGCGCTGGCCGACCAGCCGTATAACATTCGGTGGTGGGAGTCGCGATTTCTTGCTTCTATTGGCATCGTTCCGTCGAAGCCTCCAGTCAACGTGCGAGTTCGCTTTGCGGGGTGGTTCGGCAGAGTCGGCAGGACGTTCGATTGTGGCAGTATGCCTGCGATGCGGGCGTTCGGACTTGACGGTATATTTCATCCGGGGGGATGGGTTTCGAATCCAGAGTTAGTTATCTGGGAGAACGCCGCTGTTCTTGAGTTCGGAGATTTCGAGAGGTAATAAGATGAAAGGACCGTTTCGAGACGATTTCCTTTTCCGCCCCCTTGCAGAACATCTTCAGGATTCGCTCGGCGCTCGCTCTGAGGCCCGAACTCCTTGCTTCGACACCATTCCATCGACAGCCCCGCATGATTGCTTGTGGGGCGTTCTAAGGGCTTAAAACCTTGTGTCACGCCCGTTTTGGGCCAGCCAGTGGCTTGAATCGCTAGATAATGTAGGATTATGCAGTGGTCGGGCGGTCTCTATACAGAAGTTACAGTAACTTTTGGTGCTTTCTAACCTCTACATAAAAGTGTATGGGGTGGCTCCGGTCTCTTATCAATACCGTTTGCCGGAGTGCATGAACCACGGAATCGGGCACTTGAGCGTGAACACGCTCAAATCCTCGGTTTCTATGCGTGAAGGGCGTATATCCTCACTTCACGATACAAATCTAACCTTAGCAAAAACATCGAACGGAAACGGCCCTAGAAGGCGCGAACGGTAGGCGAGACATAGTAAAGTATGTCCCGAAACAGAGGCTTTGCCGTAAGGGATGCTAGATGCCCTAGTGATTATTATCGAGAAAGGAAGATGCAACTTTAGAATTATATCGTTCGATAAGTATAGAAGTAGAGATATAAAAAATGTTTATATACTCTCGACACACTGTAAGGTATGACGATATGAACGCAGGGATGGAGGGAGAAAAGATGGAGAACGAGGTGGAACAGGGACTGATAGATGACTGGAGGCGGAGCGAGAAGGCACGGAGCATGGGTACGGTGTGTCCAGACTGTGGCAAGGGCCACAGCACCGTCATGAAGCCTTCAACGGCGGATGCATGCCCAAAGGATGCGGGTGGCTTCCCGCTCGTGCTGTGCCTCAAGTGCAAGCGGGCGATGGGGGTCTGAGCGCGATGACCGACTTCACGCAACAGCTCGCCAAGGCGAGGGAATCACTGGCATCGACCGAGTTCACCATCGACTACGTCAGCGGGATGGGTGAGCACATCACAATCACGCGAGCGGCTGTCACGGACCATCATGTGTCTATCCGATTCAGTCCAGACAATATGAGGCCCTGGAAACTCCAGATGTACGGTGGCCCGCACAGCCTGCCACGCGGTCGGGCGATGTACTGCGCGACCTTCGAGCAAGCGGTCATCGCAGCGGCGAAGAAGCTCAACGAGCTTGCTGGCGTGAAGCCCGAAACCCCAGCCAAGCCAGATATGATTGTGTGGGTATGCAGCGGTGCATGCGGCGAACTGTTAGATGAGGTGCCATGTGAGTTGCGGGACAACTCAAGCGCGAACAGGAGTCCACCCCATGAGTGTCCTCACGGCTGGGGCGATGCAGAGTGGCGGAGGAAGGGGGTCTGAGCGCGATGCAGCGAACGTACACAATTAAGCTCGTCGTGCGAGGCACGTTCTCGCGCAAGCTCAAGGCAAAGTCTCTGGCTGCTGGAATGCTCAAGCGGTTGCGCTTGCCCGAAGAATGGTCTCCAGCGGGTACAGAGGTCTCGTGCAGGGCCGTTCGGGAACTCAAGAGGCCCGAACCCAAGGAGAATCCCGAAGACGCGGCAAGAGCCAATGTTCTGACCCGCTGCTGCGCGATTCTTGAAGAAGCCCGGGCCATCACGCAATTGCCACGTCAGGTCTCGTTCCGCTGGCACAGACATACCGATGGCGGCTGCGGAAGCATCGGGCAAAGGCACACTGCCCATGCTCATAGGGGTGGAGGCGGGAGTACCAGGCGACCGTCCGGGAACAGGGTTAGGCTGCCAAAGAACTTGGTCTGCTTGAACAATCGCTTTCTGAAGATGCTCACCAACTACTCAGAGAATGAACTCACGGGGTTGGTACTGCACGAAGTCTCTCATTTTATCGTCAAGAAGCAAGGTCACGGGAGCAGATTCCAGGGAGTAGAAGGCCGAGTCGTCGATGCCTGGAACCGACACAAGAACACAAATCTCGGTTCGTCGTATCTGACTGCTCTCATGGCCGAGGTCGAAATGCGGCAGCAACAGGAGGCGTGAGCGATGGCCTACGAACTCATCTACGATGCGGCACGGATGCTGTCACAGGTCTGCGATGGCGCGGTTCATAAAGATGAGAGCGGTTTTTCTGGCGCGGACCAGTGGGTCAAAACTCTCCTGAGCGCCGAGGTTACGCCGAAACGTGCGATGGCCATAGGGCGCGCACTCATCAAGTATAGGGGTCAGCTTCTTGGCTTCGGGGTCAACTACAGTGCTCTAGTGACCTCTGTTCGCGAGCTAGAGGCCACTGTGAAGGCAAGCGACGACGGAGCAAGACCCGGAGCCGAGGCACGAGTTGATGGCCGTGTCTTGGCCATCTATAGCCCCTACAATGAGGGGCTTGTTGCGACCTTCCGACAGCTTCGGAGTGCACGATGGAACTCCGAACGCAAAGCCTGGACCTTCGACCTCCACGACGCGGGAAAGGCCATAGAAGCGCTGCTACAGCGATATCCCGATGCCGAAGTTCCGGCAGACCTGCCCGACCCGGAAGAGACGCCCTTTGGTCGCATTGATGTCGTAGAGGATAATCCGAACAACGTCGCTGTGTTGAGCGGTTACAACGAAGAGCTCGTGGC
>ERZ1292632.2823-Hain-H43-01um-R2-2823-length-14027-cov-6_pt1 | contig 14027 bp, 28 predicted proteins | sample MGYA00564407_ERZ1292632 | MGnify/ENA primary metagenome ERZ1292632 (study PRJEB36523, sample SAMEA6512637) | groundwater metagenome | collected 2019-01-08 | study: AquaDiva: Metagenomics assemblies of 32 groundwater samples
CTCAATCCATTTCTTTAGAATGGTTGCACGGTTCTTAACTCCCTTTTCTTTACCTTTTTTATTGATATTCTCAGGATGCTTATTAAACCCGGCTGTATTTATTTTATCTTTAAAGTTCTTTTTCATTGAGTAGTAATAGAGTTGCTTTTCTTAAATTGCTTCCAGTCAATTAAATAGTGATGTCTTTTAAATCTTATTACTGTTTTCACGTACAGTGGCCATTTATTCTTAAAAGAGATTTTGAAGTTATGTGTAGAGATTATCACAACTAATTCTAATATTTTAGCTTTTAATAAATTCTTTTTCGGGTCGTTACCTTTATATAATTCTGTTTGATTCCCACCTTTCATTTTATTAGCGGTGCTTACTTTATCTGCTAAATAATAAACACAGCTTGCAGTTGTTCCCCCGTTATGAAGTACCTGTAAACATAAATCAATATCCTCATTATATTTTAGCCTCCATCTGAATGGCAATGAATTTTTTATAAGCATCGCACTATATACATGACAATTCTCTTTAAACGGTCTTTTAGGTATTCTTACTACAAAATTTGGCTCCTCAAATCCTAAAATATCTATATTTGTTTTATCTGCATAATTCTCTACATATAAAAAAGCTGGAATTAAATCGTCTATATGCGTTCTCATCCCGTTAATCCATTTTTTCCACTCTATAATATTATCATCGAATAACCAATGGTATTTATGCCCGTTTATCTTTGAATGTTCCCAACAATAATTTCGTGCCGGGTAGCTTCCAAGTCCTAAATTTGAGAAGGGTAATTTTAAAACTCTTTCAGCACCTAATTTTTTAACGTAAAGTTCATATTCCTGCGGCTCAACTGCAATTAAGTAATTTAACCCTGATTTTTCTAAGTTATCAGCAGTTAAGGTCTTTTCGTATCTGCCTTTACTTATGATATAGATCGGGTACTTAGGTTTACTTGCCATGCTATATTTCTTTTTATAAACCCTACTCTTAATTTTTGTAAATAACTTTCAGCCTCTTCTGATCCGTCAAATAAAAACACAACTCTTTGCAGTCCTTCGCTGTTTCCTATCGGGTCGAATTGTTCTCCTAAATCCACATCGTTATCTGTCATTGAATTTGCTTCGTGCCCTTTATCCCATAACTCCATTCCCCAATCAATTAACTGGTCTTTATCCCAATTCTCCAAGCTGTTAAAATCCCAATCACCGAAGCCGACATTATCCTTAACGATAAACTCCTGCTTTTCAGCCTCTGTCAGCTCGTCTGCCCGCTTAACCCATTTATCCGGTATATCTTTATACTTTAATTCTTTGAGTGCCTTAAACCTCATATTACCACCCAAAATCATGCCTTCGTTATCAATTATGATAGGTCGAAGTGTTAAAGATGTGGGATTTTGTATCATTTGTTACTGAATAGCGTTACAAAGATAGTATATTTTACTTGAATAGTCTTTATCAGGACAATAAATTGTTAACATTTCATCAGAATTATAACCATGTTCTTTCCAGTATTCCTGCCATAGTTTATAATCAATTAAAGAATCAAACCAACTTCGATATACCGCCGAATGTCGATTCTCGCCTATTGCAGTTGTCACCCTGCATTTTGCTAACTTCATTCCGAATAAATTATTGTTCTCGAGATAGATAGCTGAAGTAAAATTCCCTGTCTCTAAAATCACCTGCGCAAAAGCTATTGCCGGTTTATCAACAAATATTTCAAGTGCTGTCTTTAAACACTCCGGAGAGAAGGGCTGCATTAAAAAATTAAATTCCCATGCCTTTATGATATCCTGCTGTGTCATAATTGCAGGCGGACAAAATGCCTTAATTGGAGAAAATAATATAATTAAAAGTAAAGTCTTCATGTTAAAAACAATTAGTTTTACGCCAGATATATTTTTTATGCTTTTTTACCTTATTATTTATTGACCTTTGAAATATTTCATTTTTTTATCTTTCTTTTTTGATAAAATATCTCCATTATCAAACACAGTATAATCAAAATAATTTATACTTCTCATAATAAAACACCCACACCAATAACAAAGGCTATCCAGTAGCGAGTTATTCGCAGTAGGCAATGTTAAAGATGTGGGATTTTGTATCATTTGTTACTGAATAGCATTACAAAGATAGTATATTTTATTTAAAAAATCTTTTTCATGATAATAAATTATTTTTCTTTCCAGGTTTTTGTTTGTCCGTACTTTTTACGGTTTCGTTTTGCAAAGTAAAGAAATATTTCAATCAAAGTCAATAGGACTAAGATTATGCCTAAAGATATTATGAACCAGAGGGTACTCATGATTTAGTAAGTTTATCAAAATTAATACTAAATGATTTCAATGTTTTTCTTATTTTATTTCTTTGAAGTCTGGTAAAAACCCTTTCATCTGTCATGTGATAAAAAACACACCGCATTTGACGCAAATATTCCTCAACCCAATAATCTGTAATTTCTTTCATACTTTACTTTTTAAATTGTTCTGCGAATTCGTGCATGGCTTTTAAAATATCTGAATAATCAGGTCTTTGAGTACTTGCCATGTAAGGAATATATTTTAATAACACCTCCTCCGCTGATAATACAGGCTTTTCAACAACCTTATTAAATTGTTTAATATAATCTGATTTTTTCATGATTCTGCCTAAATTTGGATAATTAGGATCATCAACTAATATAGTTTCTTCTTCATTTTTTACAGGCTTTTCTATTCCCTCACATTTTTTGCATATTTGCGGTTGTGGAAATCCTTCGCTACACCAAAATAAATCTCCACACTTATCGCAACTTAAATGATAAATTTGTTTATCTGAGTGTTTTTCTTTTTCAATCTCCTGTTTGAGAGAGGCAATTTCAGAACGTAATTGTTTGCCTTTTTCAAAATCTTCTTTAGAAGCCATCATCCCATGAATATGTAGAAAAGAAGCATTCTTACCTATATCATTTGCAAGGAATTTTATATACTCCTCCAATTTCTCTATTAACTTGTCTTTGTTGTCCATATATTTAAGAGTTAATCTATTTTATATTTTTCAAGTAAATCAACAATACTGAATAATTCCTTTAAGGTTTTAAAATATCTTAAACAGATACCAGTAGCTTCAAATTTATTCCCCCTTGTGTAGCTTTCTTTTGTAAAATGCACATAAAAATTTTTGTCCTGAGCTTGGTGAATTGAAATGTTTTTACCAGATTTAGCATAACAATAACAAGCCGATACTTCCTCATATCCTTTGGATTCCAGAAGTTTAATTTGTTTCTTTTTTAGTTTCATATATTTAAGAGTTAATTAATTTCCATTTATTAAGGTATTGTAAACCATCCACAAAATATACCGTCATTTGTCCAGTATTCCTTTTCACCACAAATAGTACAGGTTCTTACTGTTTTACTTTTAATCCCAACCCAGGGTTTCCCCAATATTTTAATTCCTGTTACTTTATCCCATGAATGAGAAACACATCCGTTGTTATCTTTGCGTTTCATTTTGTAAGGCTTTAGTTATTCTTATTGCTGTTGATTCACCCCATGTTTCACAAATCCGACAATCACACCACTCATCAATACCAGTTCTGTTTGTTTCGGTAATATCAAGATTAGTTTCACCAACCTCATAAATACCATCTTTTCTTTTTCTATAAACTATTTTCATTTCAGTAGATTTAACTTGTTGTGAAGCATAATCCTCTGCTTTAAATTCAATATCCAATTTATCCGGCAATTCCCGTTCTTCAAGCCAGAAAGCAAAATATTTCAACGCATCTTTCACGTCATATTCATTACAGGGATCAAATCTACAATAATCTTTATCCTTGTTATCATACCTATAAATGAATAAATATTTTCCTTCTTCCTGCGGCAAACTATTTCCATCCGTTATTGGATGTTTAATGAATACAGTTGTTTTCATGATATTTTAATTTTAAGATTTGTTTTGATTGATTCGTTCATTTCTCCATGTATCTATATCGCCTAAATTAACTAATTGCGATAACTGATTTTGTGTTAAATTACGTAATTCATTAACGATGTTAGAATCATACGTTCTAATATCTTTTTCTCTTAATTTTTGACAAATTTTGTCAATTAATTGTTCTCCATTCATTTGCTTTTTGAATTTAAATATTCTTGAATAAACTCATTCGTGATATAAATATTTGGATTATTAATCGTATTATAATCAACAAATTTTTTAATTTCATCCTTAATAACTTCCCTGAGATCTTTATCAAACTCCGTTGATTTATTTGCATCAGTCCTCATATCAGGCCAGTTTTTATCAATCCACCATTGATATCTTCTTAAAAATTCTTTTCGTGTCATATTGCAAATATTTGTTTACGATCATTATAATTATTGATATTCAAATCCATTTTAATAATAAAATCCTCAAGTAGGTTAATTTTATCCCTAAATTTATGATCAAACTCTATTAAATCATTAACTCTTTTTAAACTGTGAATAACTGTGCATCTATCCCTATAAATAATCTTTGCAATTTTTTTATTACTTAACTTAAATAACTTTTTTAAAAAATATATAACTATTTGTCTCGCCTCTACATATTCAGATTGATTACTCCTTGTTATTAAATATTTTACAGGATTTCTATAATTTGAAGGTATTTTATATTCCTGGCAGACTACTTTTATGATGTCTTCGATTTTCATGGCTAAAATGGTATTTCGGTTAATTTCTGTTTTATTGTTTCGATTTTATTGAAGTAATCCCGGTCAAATTGCTTCCGGTTAATAACAACCCGCCTGGAATAGATCACTGTTGAATGTTTACGGTTTATTTCCTTTGCAATCTCAATTACTTTCAAATTTGTAAACATTACAGCAAAATAACATATTAATTGTGCCTTTTCAATTGGTTTAATATCCAATTTTGTAATCGTGTTTTTAATTGTATAGATATTCATAATTCTAAATATTTACGTGGCATTTCAAGTTCCTCAGGTGCTTTTCCATGTATCTGATAACATAATTCCCGGCTTAGATTACCTGTCTTAAAACCATAAATAAGCAACTCCCCAACATCCTGAGCCCTGACAACTCCGCTTTTTTTACGTTCCAATTCAACTTCATAATGATACCTTAAATTAGCATATACTTTAACCCATTTCATATAAGCACTTAAATAAAAATTTCTTTCAGGTATTCCAAATATTTCCCCCAAGTCCCCAGTAGTTGATAATTTGAAAATGCTTACAATATCTTGTTCTGAATAACCTGGGTATTTCTGAATAATCACAGCTATAAAATTCTGTAAAAATATCTCATTCATATTCTGAGGGTTATTCATTGCAAATGTAAACTCCTTCCATGCATTATCAATACAAGGAATCCAGGAAATATCATAAGGGGTTCTTCCTATTAATAGATGTTCGGGAATTTTAGCGTCCTCAATACCTTTTAAACACCATTGTTTTTTAGTCATTCGTTAAAATTAAATATAACTGGTTTTTCTTTTGGTTTTTCGGGATGTTTAAGTTCAAAAAATCCACTATAATTATTTGCCATTGAATTTTCAATTATTAATAATCCTTTATTATAATCGCATCTAGATAATTTTATTAATTTATTCATCATTTTACTCATTCCTGTTTTTACATAAAATTCTCTTTTTTCTGATTTATATTTTAGCCAAAGTAAAAAAACCTCATTCCATTTTTCTATTTCTTTAACATTGTTTTCATTCTTTAACATTATTAAACATTCTTTGTATATGTCTTTCTGCTGTTCTTCTGCTGTCTTTCTGTTGTTCTTCTGCTGTCTATCCTGTTGTTCTTTTTTCTGATATTCTTCATATTTAACAATCGTAATTACCTGAATTATATTACTTTTCTGTTGTATTATCTGTTGTTCTTTTTCAAGGTCATTTAAGAACTTTCTTAATTTACTTCTTGACCATTTCCATCTCTTTGATAATTTTACTTCTCCCCATGATAATTGACCTCTTTTAACATTTACCTTATTCCCTCTAACATAAAAAAATGAATCTGTATAATTAGCCAAAAGCAATAAATCAACCCATGCCTGACCTCTTGTAAATGGTTCACAAGTCCAAAGTTTATTATCCGAAATTTTTCTATGTAAAAGAATCCATCCATCCATTATATTCTAATTTATTCTTTTTTCATGCATTTCCCAAAACTTTCTTATTTCTTCTGTTTCTATTTCATCAATAAGTTTCATTATAAGTGAAAATGTTTCAATTCCTATGGTTTTGTGTTTATAAATATAATGTATAGCTTCGTGGCACGTTTCACAAAGTGTTATTAAATTATCATTATCATATTCCCATATTTTACAATCTTTATCATAAATAAAATGATGAACGTGAAGTGTTGTTGTATTATCTGTGCAACTTCTACATACAAATTTATCCCTTTCTAATATTTCAAGGCGTTTTTTCTGCCAGCGAGGATCTTTATACTGGTCTGAATAATTATTTTTTTTAGTTGTCATTTCAATTAAAAATGAAGCCCCGCAAAGTAGCAAACCTAAATATCATGCGAGATGAACCCAGGAACTCTGCGAGGCTATGTTATTACTAATGAAATCTGATTGAATCATAATACTTAAGTTTGCTGAAGCAAAGATAAAAAATTATTTTGAATTATAAAACAAGTATTTGAATTTATTTAACATCTGGCTGATCTTCACCAACTCGCCGATTTTCACAACGTTTTTCGTTCGTGTCTCTTCGCAGGATGCTTTTATCCTGGCTGTGATTTCATCTATTACTACCTGCTTAAATAGTGGGTTCATGGTTTTTGATATTGTCAAGAGGTTTTAAAATAATTATTCCTTTTCAATTCTGAATACACCTTTTTCAAGTAACATTTCACACGCCCGCCAGTCTGTCAAATACCTCTCAAAATCTGAGGCTTCCATATCCGGATCGGGTTGTTCAACATACCAAACCTTATATCGTTTTTCAAGTGCCTCAATAGCATTTTCAGGCAGTTTATCTATCTTTTCAAAAGAATGGAAGCTAAAGGTATGAAACGGTGCTATCGCTTTGGATTCAGGCAGATATTTAACCTCTGCAAAAAATTGAAATCTTCTGCCGTCGGAGATTTTTACAATGTCGCCTTCGTTTAATTCCTGACCTTTACGGTCGAATAGTTTAAGTTTAAACATATTAAATAGTTTTATAAAATCCAGTCTATATAAGGTCTGCCTTGATAATATCTATCCCAAATAAACCACGCAAAAGCCATCATTCCTCCATTCTTATGAGTCCCTTCTTCCTTACCAAAACTAACCCTTCTACTGAATTGATAAATACATTTTAAAGGATAATCTTTATCCTGAAACATGGTATAACGTTCCACTCCTTCTAAAAATGTGGTTTTTAAAAACATTGCTATTTTATTTTTTGAATATTTTTTAGCCTGCAGAACAAACTCCAATGATAAATTAAAAGGTGGATTTGTTATAATATTATCAGCAATTTTAAAACTGTCATTAAATATACTGTTATCATTTAAAAAATCTATTCCAGAAATACCAAAACCGTAATTGTTTATATCAGTGCTTTTAACAATATATCCTTTATTTGATAATACATTAGATATTGCACCATTACCACAAGCACACTCCCATATCCCCCCGTCAAAACTTTCTTTTATCAGTAATTTTTGAGTTGCAAAAATAGGAGTAGGGTAAAAATCTAATTTCATTCTACCTAAACGGCTATTATCTCCGCATATTTTACGAGCTATACTGGATCCTATCTCATTCATTTATATTGTGATTTAAATTTTACTACTGTCAATGCTTTTATTCAGGCAATACCTTTCAAAATACTGGCTATCTAAAGATTTCATCTTCCGTAAATATTCATTGATCCTGGGAAGGTTCATAATCTGGCGGGCACTCCCGAAAGTCAACGTCCAGTGAGATGACGTCCCAACAGGAATAAGATTATCAGGGTTGTCAATGTGTTCAGGGAATTGAGACTTTGGCAAAATATGGTGCATTCCTTCACGCATTTCAAGCGGAAAAAACCAGCAATGGAAGTTAATAATATCTTTATCCATCTCCTTAATTATTCGCCTCAGATTTCTTTCTTGGATTGTTCTACTTTTTGACATATTAACATAGATTATCTAAATATCTTACACACATTGCAGCGACCTGAATTAACTCATGACTGATTTGGTCGTTTCCTTTAATTCCTTTATCTTTTTTTATAGCGTCCCATAGTTCATAACTGAATGCTTTTTCTTTTCTAAAAATTCATTATAATTCATAACAGTCCTTTTTCTTTGTAATAGTTATACATTTCAAGTGTTTTAATATCTTCCGGATCCGGAATTGAATATCCTTCACTCCTGAAAAATATCGTAAACTGGTCAATAAAATGGCTCGTTTGTTCTTTTGTCATCCCTGAAAGCGTCACCGGAATAAGCTCGACAATACCATTTAAGTCTATCTCTTTTGTGATAGGAAAACTTTTAAGGCAAAATTGGTAAACATCTTCTTTAGTATTCCCAGTTTCATTTGCGATATACGTGAATACAAGCCAAACATACGCATTCTGCGAGAGTGTCTTATTTTGCGTCACCGCTTCAATCTTTGCTTTCCTGCCCCTCTCAAATAGCTTTTTGAGGTAGATTGTAGCACGGTCTATTTCTGAATGATTAAAAATCATCTTTCCAAGTAAATAGCGAAGCAATGAATGAATAAATTAAAAAATTAAATACTTCCATAACACTTAATAATTAAAGTTCTAACTTAGCCTGGGTATCCTCACCGGAAGACTTCTTTTCAGCCTTTTTAAAAGTTTCGAATTTCGATGCCGGAATTAATGGCCGCTTTCCCTCTAATAAATCCTCCACAGAAATAACCTGGATCTTATCACTATATGAATTACCGAAATCGTCAGTAAATATTCCTTCTTTCTTAGCAATCAACTGCATATTCCTGGTGATCTGGTCTGCAAAACAGATAAATACCCCCATGGCACCCTTCTTGCTCTCTATGGTCTTGATAAAGTGGTTTAATTGTGATGGAGAGGCGTTGCCACTTTTAACCTCCAGCATGACAATATATTTCTTATCATTAATCGTAAATGTCCGGTATCCGTCAAACCCCATTTCATTCCGACGTTCGTTCATTATGCCATGCAGGAGTACCTCTATTACCCATTCTTCAAACTCCAACCTGCCCCCTTTAACATTATTGGCAAGTTCACGAGCCGAATCAATATCTTTTGGGAAACCATGTATTTCAAAAGTCTTTTCAATTTCATCCCCATAAGAATCTATTAATCGTTTAGTTATTAGTTTTACCGCAAGGTGAGAAATATCCACTCCAAGCCATTTACGTTTAAATTTTTCAGCAACAGAAATTGTAGTACCACAACCACAAAAGAAATCTGCGACCAAATCACCTTCATTACTACTTGCCTTTATGATACGTTCGAGTAAAGATTCGGGCTTTTGGGTTGGGTAACCTAATCGTTCAGTTACCTGTGCTGATAATGCTTTAATATCGTCCCAAAATGTTTGAATAGGTACTCCTAATCCTGTATCTAAATATTGTTTCCTTTGTGGAACATTTCCTGGCTTAGTTTGTACAACCATTCCATTATTAATTAATTCCTCCATTTTTTTCTTAGAGTATCGCCAAAATCTTTTTATACCCATAACTTCATACTCAGGGTTACCTTTAGCGGCATCACCAGGGGCAGTCATGCTAATTAATCTATATCTTCTTCCAGTGGCAGGCTCTATATACTTAAAAAAATTATCAATATAATCCTTACTATATTCCTTAAATGGTTGATTAAAAGTATTGTTGTGTGATTTTGTATAAAATAATATTGTATCAGTATTTGGGTCAAAGTTCTTAGTCCCTTGTCCAAAGTTACCTTTGATAGTTTCAGCACGCTTCCAAATAATTTCATTTCTGAAATTCTTCTCTCCAAATATTAAATCACACAATATTTTCAGATAATGACTCATTGTCGGATCACAATGCAAATAAAAACTACCAGTTTCCTTTAATAATTTATGCATATACCACAATCTTATAGCCATTGTGACTAAGTATGATATTGCACCTTTTGAAACATTAGTATTATCAAGATTCTTAAGAAAATTATATAGGCTAATATCTAAATCAGAAAGTTCGTTTAACATATCCATATAGGACACATTGGTCCACGTATCAGCAAATGCTTCTTTCTGAGCAGTAGAATCAGTTAAATCAATACTTTCAAATAATACATTATAATTCCTTTTTGAATTAAACGGGGGGTCAATATAAATCAGATCAATTAAACCTTGAGGATGCTCTTTAAAAAGGTCTTTCAGAATATCAAGATTGTCCCCGAAATAAAGTTTATTCATATAAATTTTTTAATTGAGGTAAGAGTTAATTAGTTCCTGCAGATCCCGTCCTTATCAAACGCCTTATTAACTGTTGATCCTTTTTTTAGCTCCTCTTTCTCGATCCGCTTGATGCTGATCTTCAAGCCCCAGGGAATATCCGGCGGCAGAGCTTTAATGAAATCATTTGTTCATAGATTAAATATTAATTGTTTTTAAATATTCTCTACACTCAATCACCCTCTGTTTTATTGCCTCAATATCCTGATCATTACGAACAACATCAAAGCATTTAATACGGTACTTATCGGGGATGTCTGAGTAATTGTGATAAGCCAAAATTTCAGCTTCATTGTCAGGATTAAACCGGATTTCTTTCTCAATAATATCCATCGGCGTATCCATCAGTACATAAATAACACGACCTTTAGAGTGTCCTGCCAGAGCCATATAACCCTGTAACTGCCAGTAATAATTTTTATCAAGTTGAGTTTCAAACAGCGGAAAAGTGAACGCATCCCAGGAACATTTAATATCAATAATTTCATCCTGTAAGATCAGGTCAGGCGTTCCGGTCATAAAGTCACTTTCAAAATTCTTTTCGTTTTTAATCAGCAAAGGCAAGTCAGGAAAATAAACAGATACAAACTCAATCGCTTCACTTTCCATGATTATTCCTTTATCCATATACTTAGATTCAACTTTTTTCCGTCGGTTGTATATTTGCTCTTTTAACCAGTCCTCAAGATAACTGATAGTAGTCTGGCTCAGAAGATCGGTTTTACTTCTGGCATTAGTCATAATCTGACCTATTGCACTGCCTCGGATCTTGAATTGTTTCATTGTTTTGGTTTTTCAGCTTCAAAGTTTAAATCAAGTGCCTGGTTTAACATCAAATCCTGATTTTCGGAAGTAAGATAGTATTTTTTCACTATAGGATCAATACCATGAGTAGCGCAGTATTCTGTGGCCTTATTCCATTTATCTGATTTTGGATTTAATTCAGGTAAGGCCTTTTCTTTTTTTTCTGGAATACTTGCTTTATTTCCGTCGTCGTCCTCATCAATATTAAGTCCTAAGATTGCACCTAAAGCATAACGCCTTTGGTAAGTAATAACACTCCCTGCCCCCTGCGGATCGTTTTTAGTAGGCTGCATTTCATAGCTCTCAGAGATCCATTCCCCTGAGTTGTGCATAAGCATAGTTATAAGTCCGTATTTGTCTTTTGGAAATTGAACAAACGAAAGCTCGTTATCAACTAAAGGCTGTCTTATCACATCCAATATATCAGCCAATGAAGCGTACTTAGATTTAAAGAAAGGATTAACGCTTGTTTTTTTGATTTTCTCTACCGCTCCCTGAAAATTGCAAAGAGCAACGGCAATTGATTTAATTGATTCTGATTTTTCCATTTAGTTTAGTTTTGATTTATATTCTTTGATTTTAGTATTTGAATAATCCATCATTAGAATTGAAATTTGAATCCGCAAAAATAGTTTTTCATCTTCTGTCAACCTCTTAAGATAATCCGCCTCGTTGACGAATTTCTTTGTGATTTCGGTTAACTCTGTCATAAAGTTAAGGTTTTTTCACGGATATATGAAGCGGTTTTCATTAAAAGAATCTTAATATTTGCAAGTATTTCCTTGCCTTCAACGATTTTTAATTCCGGTAATAACAGACCTTCAATAATCCTTGCAAGTTCGATCAATTTTACTTTATCCGGGGCTGCAAGTGCTTTTTTCTCTGCAAGTGCTTTAGCTTTCTGATCTGCTAAAATTTTGGCTTCTGCCTCTTTCCTTGCTTTTTCTTCAGCTAATTGCTTTGCTTTAATTTCAGCTTCAAGTTTAGATTTTGCAGCTTTTTCGGCATTTAATTTTTCATTCGCTTTTTCTCTTTCAATCCTTAACTTTTCATCTGCCCTTCTTTTTTCTTCGGCTGCTTTAGCTTCGATTAATTCCCGTTCTTTCCGGGCTTTTTCTTCGGCTGCTTTACGCTCTTTTTCTGCTTTTTCTCTTTCTGCCTGTAACTGTTTTTCTTTTTCCTCTGCCTCTTTTTTCAGCTTCTCATTTTCAAGCCTGATCCTTTCCTGCTCTTTTTCCCTTGCAATCCTTTCGGCTTCGGCTTTTTTTTGTTGTTCAATCCGATATTCAAATTGAAGTTTAGCACCGGTAAATATTTTTTGATATGAATCTTCTGAGATATGCGCAAAATCAGTCCCAGGGATCACAAACTCATTATAAGGTTCAAGTTCTTTTAACCTTTCAATCTTTAATTCCTGCGCTGCTTTTTCGGCTGCAATCTCACGGGCTTTTTCGACTTGTGTGAATGCTTCCTCTGCTAATTTACAAGATGCTGAAATAAGATTAAAAGCAGCCTGTTCAAGATTGCCTTTAAGTAAATGTATTCTTTTCCGGTCGTCTTTTAACTGACTTGCCCCGGTGCGGATTTTAACGGTCTTAAGCCTTAATTCCCGGCTTATCATTTCATCAATTTGCGCAGGATTTTCAAAATTTATCTTATTAGATTGTTCCTGAATTTCTGCAAGCTGATTTAAAAACGGGATGTAAGATTTTTTAATTTCTTCGCCTTCCTGAATTTGTAATCCTGAATTTTTTACAACCTCTTCAAGTTGTGAAGGTTCAATTTTCATTAATTTGTTTTCCATAGTATTAAAATTAGGTATTTATTTCCAATTAAAAAATATGTTGTATAACACTGTTTTCAAACATATCAAAGTAATTCATTTTTAATTTTCGGTATTATATTTTTGTTTCAACTTCAATCTGGTAAAAAGTCAGTAAGATTGTTGGATCAGGTAAATGCCACTATGGCAAAATATTTCTTTTTTCAGGGAGCTTTTTTCTTTCTTTTCTTTTTCCCCGTTTTTCTTTTCTTTCTTTTTGAAAATCCATTAAAGAAACAGGAAGTAAAGTTCTCTGATTGTAAATTTCAAACTTAACATAAAATATATATTTCTTATTCTTATACATAATTTCATCATGCAAAAAATATTTTCCTTTCAGTTTCATGACTTTATTTTATTAATTTTTGAACTGGGTTAAGTTAATTGTGTGAAATTTCCCATCACTCCAAATAATGAATGTATTAATATCACGGGAGGCTTCAATAAGTTGATCGAATTGTAAATCAGTTATTTTTATTCTTTGGTCATTATTATTTAGGATTGTTTTCATGATTCCCTAGTTATTATTTCAGTTATTGTTTTCCGTTCCGTTTTGGTTTCAATCGGCGCTTTTGAAATATAGTAACCGTTAAACTTAAATGACCCCTTCATTAAATGCCTCCTTATCTTGTGATACATCTTTGGAGGTACTTTTATATCCCTACACAATTGCGACAAGAATATATACGGTAATGTAGTATCTTCAAATGATAGATAATATCCTTCTTTTTTACTCATTCTTATTCCATGTATATAAAATTTCAGCTTTTTCTCCGCCGTGTAATCTCCATACTTCCCCGTCAAAAGAAGGAACTAACCCTTCATTCCATAAATCAATACAGGGCTGAAAGGGATTTTTACCCTTCTCATGTTCAATACATTCCCATATTTTTAAATCAAAATATGAAGATATATAAGCCCAGACCGAAGTCCAGACAAAATCCCTGACCGAATCCCTGACCGAAGTCCAGACAGAATCCCAGACAGAAG
>ERZ1292632.756-Hain-H43-01um-R2-756-length-35483-cov-45_pt1 | contig 14025 bp, 16 predicted proteins | sample MGYA00564407_ERZ1292632 | MGnify/ENA primary metagenome ERZ1292632 (study PRJEB36523, sample SAMEA6512637) | groundwater metagenome | collected 2019-01-08 | study: AquaDiva: Metagenomics assemblies of 32 groundwater samples
ATTAATTTCAGATAATCTAAGAACCATATCGGTATGGCATTGCAAACATTGTTTGTCAGATAACATATTATTTAAGTATGGCCATATCGTTAATCTTCTTGTATTCTTCTGGGTTTGGCATTTCAACCCCAAAATCTTCCGCCAACCATACTCTAATTTTCTCCAAGAAATCCATAGCTCTCACGCTATTACTTTCATCACCCATAGCACTTCGTCCAAATCTTTCAATTCTTTTAGTAATAGGATTTAGGGCATCAAAATAATTGAATAATTTTTTAAGGATTTCATGAACATCTTCGCTAGAGATATTTTCCCAATCTTTAACGCTAGCTTTGACGGTGGGGATAACCGCCCCAAAATAATATCCCCTAATTTTTTCTGAAACAGCATTTTTAGAGAGTTCTATCCTCAATATTTTGCCTTCATGGTTCTTACAGAATTCACGGAAACGCGCCTCATTCCATTCACTTTGAAAATTTATTTTTCCGTCAATTATCTTAGCCAAGAAGCGGGGGGTCATATTTCTTTTTCTTTCCTTACTTTATTATAAATCTCCTTTAGGTCTTCCCATTTCATCAGCCCCGCGCTTCCCAAGAAGTTCTGAACATACCACCACCCTGATACGGTAGATATATTATCTCCCAGCTTGTGTTCGTGAAAGACGTCCGGGTGGCTCTTTAACCATTTGATGAGTTTTGTTTTCATTTTCCTTTTACGAAGTTAGTTTAAATTTTTCTGCTAATTTTTTGGTTTCTTTATTTACGGGATTACTTAATTCAGGAATTTCTACATTCTTTCCGATAAGGTTTTGCTTAGCCCTATTAGCATAGGTATCGGTTGTTTTATGGCAAGGAACACAAAGAGTTCTCCCATTATCTATAGCAAAACGAAGTTCAGGATAATAAGCGAAAGGTTTAATGTGGTCAGCGTTCAATATGACAGAATTCTCTTTTTTACTTATCGCACCACACCACACACAAGTCCAATTATCTCTTTTGAATACTGCTTCTCTCCATAATTTGTATTCAAAAGACATTCTTATTTTTTGGTTTATTGGGGTGATACCACCTTTCCATAAAAAATTCTTTTCTCCTTTATGCCCATTACCAATATTCCGCCTCATTTCTAAAGTAAAAATACGATGTCTTTTACATCTCACTCTTTTGTACCCTGTTTTTTTATTACAGATTTCACATTTTGATTGAGATTTTCCCCGTTGCCAATTCCAATGTTTTTCACCAATTCTAAGTTCACTCATTTTTTTACGAGTGGTTTCACTTGCCCTTTTACCTAGATTAGCTTTCCTAATTTTTAATCTAGTTTTATTAGTTCTTCTATAAACACCTGACGGCATAATTTATTTTAACATTTTTATATCAACATTTATATTGCGACCTATTAAATTTTGCTGTTTGCTTTCAATCAAATATCTCACTTTATTTTCCATGAGTTGTTGAAAATCACGGGCTTTTCTGTCTATCCCTTTTTGTTTTAATTCTTGCCAATCAAAATCGTCTAATTTATGTGTATTATTCCACCCCATTATCCTGTGAAAATCCGGCGTAATTGATTGAATTATATTCCCACTAATAGCCCCGCTATGGAAAACCGCCTTGCCATTAGTTAAAAAAACTCCGATAGCTTTTTCAAGTTCATTTTCTTCAATAGATATTTCCCTTTCTTGTTCGTACCCGTGCCTAATTTTATAAAAAAGTTTCATAGGAATATGGGTTTAACACTTTTAAGAGATATATTTTTTTCTTTTTCTATAAATGCTTTAATTTTTGCCATATTATTTTTAAGTTCGTGGGGAGTTGTAGTTGTTGGGGCATAAGGTATAGTATTTAGTTTTTCTAGAAAGGATATTTTTTTCTTACTATCTTCTAGCCCGTAAGTGTCCAAAAGCCATTTACAGGCGAGGCGTTGGGTTTTATTTCCAAACCAAGACTTATAAGAGGGGTTTATCTCTTTGAATGCCTCAATTATCTCTATTATAAGGGTATGCGACTTGTCGCTACCTAAATTAGAATCTAAATCAGAATTAGAATCTAAATAGTTCAAACCCTTTGCATAGGGTATTGATAGGGTATCCATATAGTATACTGGAAGTATATAATACCCTTTATTTACAAGGTTTTTTAGAAATTCTAAATCTAAATCCTTTAAACAGTTCAAAATTCCCTTTTGGACTAGCTCACTCCCCGTTTCTTGATGTTTAACAAAGTTTTTAATTATCACATAACCCTTTATATACCGTATACGGCTTTCAAGGCGGGGCATAATTTTAATTATCATTGACACATCAATTCCAGTTTCAATGCCTATAATTTTTTGGGGGAGTTCATAAATTCCACTTATATTAGTGTGTTCGTTTGTAATAAAATATATAAACAAAAGTTTTTCAATAGGGTCTAACTCTGATATATAATTATCATTCCAAAACCGAGTATTTATGTATCTTTGCTTATTGTTTGCCATTTACAAAATAAAAAGGAGATACCCCGCTGGATAAGATTTCAAAGAAACCTTACGGGATACCTCCTTTTTATTCAATAAAATTATTAAAATAGTTTCTTTTATCTTATCCATTACCATACATCCTACCAAACCCCCGCAAGAAAGCAAGGATTTGGCAAACAAAGTGGGGATAACCATTTATTTGTAAAATTATCTTACTGGGGCGAAATTCAAGCGTCAGGCGGGGTGAAAATATTATACCACATCTTATTTATAAACGCCATTTGAGGAAATTTTACAAAATCGTGGTAAATGGCGTTGCAAATAAAGGAGCAAAACCTAAAAAATGGCTAAAATAAAGGTTAAAATTTGACTTTTGTCTTAAAAAATTATACAATGTATTTAGAAGATAAGCAAGGTATCTTTGAAAAAACAATATGTATCTAATTCAAATCGGAGTGGATATACCATATCCCAAAGAGTTTGAGTCCCGCCAAGATACCGGAAGCGTATCGGCGGCGGTAAGCCGAGCCATAAGAGAGGCGCGCAAGCAACTCAAAGGCAAACGGATAAAAGTTTATCGGGTTAAGGCCATAAAAGTATGACCCAAGAAAAGATATTTGCTTTCTCAAACAAATGCGTTTCTCGGCTCTCTGATGTGGATAACTGGATAATTAATGATAACTAATATTCCTTATAAAAACACTATAATTATACGACCGTGAGATTATAGTGTATATAGAAACCTTAAAACTTCCGTGAGCCGCGAACGCTAATGAAAAAAATATTTAAGAAAGGTTAAAATATTTTTTTAAAGATCTATCATTCGATGAAAACTGCAAAGAAATTTGTAGGAGATATTGAAAAGATAAAAGACCTCCCGCTAGAGAAGTCAATTACTTAGATAAGAAGATTATACCCCGAAAAGGACTAACCTTGCAACCTATGGGGTATTTTCTTTGTGGGGATAACCTATAGAGGGAATGTGGTATCTTGGAATAAATGGAACAATATCTAAATAAGAAGTATCTGCAAGGACATAGAACCGTATTATGAAGAAGTTGAGTAGAAAAATACTAACAGCCGAAGAGGCGGAAAAAAGAATGGCAAACCTTTTTCAAGCCCTTTCTATGCATTTTGATAATATAAACTACTGGAGGGCAAAAATAGGGAAACCTTTGGATTTTTCAGACACCTTTATTCTTGGTACAGATAAATTAAAATCACCCGAAGAATTCATAGAAAAATCCATAGAAAAGATAGAAGAGATTAGGTGGAAAATTTACAATGATTATGCAAGGTATGGCAATCCGCATAAAGCAAGAATGTTAGTAGGATAGAAATTTCTCCCGAATTTGGACTTAAATAAGAAAAGCCCGAATTACCGGACTTCTCTTCAAAAGCTATTTTGGTTCTTTGAACGATTATCAAAATCGTAGAACGTCTTAATTATGCATTAACCCTTTATAAAGTCAATAGAGTTTCTGGTTTTCTTGTCGCGCTATATATGTATCCATAAAGTTTTAGTGGTGTTCTCTTATTATGTTTTTGGCAAGCAGTAAAGTTACAAAAACACCTACGTCGCATTATAGGTTGTCCTGCTGTATTGTATCCGTCCTCATAGTCAAAACATTCCATAACATTATTTTGCCTTATCCTTTCGGATAGGGCGAGGCCGAAGCCATTATAAGAGAATTATAGCATACAAAAAACCCCTATTTCGCGAATTTAGTTTTTATTAAGAAATTCTCTTACTCTTACAGATATTTTACTTAAGATTTCAAAATCACTATCCGATTTAATATAATTACATCTTCTACACGCCACTACACAATTTTCCTTAATATAGCCTAAATTATTATCAACCCTGTCAATGGTTAAAATATCATAAGTTTTATCACAATAAAAACAAACATCATTCTTTCTTATTTCTTTATACTCTACCAAACTCAAAGAAAAATCATTTCCTCTTTGTTTAGCAGAAATCCTTAGTCTTTGAAATTTTATTCTATACCACCCCTCAGAAAATTTAATCCTCCGTTGATTCATTATTGTACCATAAGGAAGTAGTCCTAGTTTTTTTCTTCTTTCAATTCTTTTCTCTTTACCCTTCTTGTTTTTTCTCTTGTATATTTTTTCTTTATTCTTAAAAAAATAATCAAGATGTTTCCCTTGTTTCTTTTTTAATCTATAATATTCTTTTCCCCATAAACTAATTTTTTCTTTATTGGCAAGATAAAGATTATGTCGTTTTTCTTTATTATAGATATAAACCATAGATAAATAATACAAAAAACCCCCACCCATTGTCAATCAGTTTTGATTGCGAAGTGAAGGTTTCTTGCGTTTTTCTGTTATCAGTCCCAACTCTTGTTGAAATGACTAATAATCCTAGCCGTCAAGGGCTAGGTATTGGTAGATTTCAGGTCGGGGGGCTTTCCAGCACGTTTCAGAAGCCCTGAAATCAGCCCAATTTCGCTTTTTTACAAGGGAGATGGCATATTCTATATTTTCCCGGTAATCATATGGATTTAGGGCTTTATGGTGTACGGAATTTATTTGGAAAACGCCTATGTCAATTGTTTTGTTTTTGTTGATGTTTATGGCGTTGATTTTGAACCTTGACTCGCACCACGCTACCTTTAGCATAGTAATAGGGTCAATTCTTTCTTCCAAAGCACGCATGAAGATAGTCCGAGCAATGAAATGCTGTTCTGATTTTACTTGTGCTTGGCTAACTAATGGGATAACTAAAAAAAGGCAAAGTATTAAATGTTTAATGTCATTTGATAAATGGAAAATCAACCATGCTCACTAGCTTGGTTTTGTATGTTAACTGTTGTTAACCGACAAAACATTTCCCGGCGACACCGGGAAGCTAGATGTCTTGCTGTTTTCTGCCGAACTTGAACTTGACGAAGTTAAGAGCAATGGCAATTGTTCCACCGATAGTTAAACTTCCCAGAACTGGTTTTATGTATTTCTCCACCAAATCCCAGACCGCTAAATCCGAGAATCCGGCGAAAGCGACAAGTGAACCAATAACGGTAAGAAGCTGAACCGCCCCTTTTCCAAGTCCTCTCTTGAAACTATATTCCATAATTTTCCTAGCGTTGCTTGCTAGCGGGGGAAACGTCCTAAGACACTTACACCTTTCGGCGTTTTCCCCGTTAATGAACAACTTTATTCAAAAACTTCTTTCTTAAATTATTTTTAATCATTCTACGGACGACAGACCATTTCTGCCAGTTCCAGCCTTTTGCTCTTATCTTTTTTTCTATTGAAGTCATTACACTATCGTGCGGCATTTCTGGGCTGGATAGTCCCTAGTGAAAGGAGTCCATTATTTGCACCGCAACTGCCCTTTTAGTAACTCCGCCCCCGAAACTTGCCATGTATATCATTACACAACAAATATCAGGAGCATTCATACATACACAACCCGAATTTCTTCGGGAGCGGAACTACTAAAGAATTACTAAAGAACTACTAAACTTTCCTAATTCTATCATAACGTTTCCTCGCCCGCAACCGAGTTTTCCCCAGTTTGCAGTCGTAGCAGGTCTTAGTATTTAATCCGCCCAAAAAGACCTTTTCGCAGTATCTGCAAGCAATTTCCTTAGTTTGTTTTCTGGCTATTCCTTTAGTCGGCATAGAGGGTGAACAGTTCATTTTAAAAATTAGGTGCAAACTCTGCCTCTCTCCCCCCGTTAAGCATTCAAAGCCTTACGGGTCTTTGGGCCTACAATACTTCCCTTTAAAATATATCTTTCATACCAAGAAAGGGTTAGGTTTTTAATTTGGAAATCAAATACCGCCGCTTGTGTTTTCGGTCCGTAATACCATGTAGGGGTTACTCCCAGCCGTTTCTGCAAATAAAACACATCAATTGAATTTGCTCCTTTTTTAAGGTCTCGGTAAAAATAAAAATCAAGATGGGGTTCTGGGTCTATGTTTCCAAAGTAACCGTTTTTCTGTTCTATGTTAAACCAAGAGTCGTCATCTTCGTTTTGGGCTTGGGGCTTTAAGGCGAAATGCAAATGGTCGCCCATTGAAAGCCCTGTGTTGTCGGCATAACCTATAATCTCGCCTTGTTTGACTTGTCCGCTTCTGCGTCCTTCAGGCAAAAGATGCCAGTAAATAGTTTTGATAAAAGTTTCGCTGTCTTTGTACTTTAATTTCTCATTGCTTCTGATTACCACTCCGTAGCCTTCCTTATCGTCTACTCCTAAAATGGCAAGACCGTCATGCGAAGCATAAATTGGTTGTCCCCTTGTCGCCATTAAATCAATTCCAGAATGTCCCATAAGTCCAGGGACATGCTTGGAATAATATTCGGCGTTTCCTCCGAACTTTTGGTTTATGAAATATGGGTGGGTGGGATGGAAAAGTTTCATTTTCCTTTTGGCTTTTTCTTTAGAATAATTTTCTTTTTTCTTATTGTAAGTGTTTTCATTTTATTTGTACTTCGTAAGTTGATAATACTTGAGCAATCGCCGTGCTCGTGGCTATGTTTATTTTATCCTGTAAATTCACCAATGTATACAGCGACCAGCCAAGAATGGGGACAACTACCATTGAAAGAACGGCGATACCTCCGACCATCGTGTATCTCCACTTTTCAAGCGTAGTAACCCTACCGTTGGTAAGTTTAACTTGACTTTCAATCCTGTCCTGACCGTCTTTCAGGTCGTTGAACATTTCTTTTATTTCTCTGTTGGTGTAGGGGGAGTCCATTGTTATTCTTTTGTTATTCCTTAGTCATTGTGGTATGGTGTTTATACTATACTATGGAAGATATAATTATTGGGTTTATTGTTGGAGCAGTTATTGGCGTTGTTTTGTTTTCAATAGCTTGGAAACTAAAATATTTTGATTAGTCTCCAAGTAATTTTTCACCACCTGCTACAGCCCCTCCTGTCACTCCTGCCGTAATTGCAACTCTTTTAGCCCCTGTTTTATACACATCTCCTACAGTTGGAAAATCTTTACGAAGAAGGTCAAGAAAATCTTGATACCCCTTTAATTGAGAAAGAATTTTTTGTCCAGTAGCTTTTTCCAACTCTTGTATCATTGCTATTTTTTCAGCGTTTTGAGCTGGATTCTTCAGTCCCCTAGCTATGGAAGCTAATTTTGTTTCACCACTTATTGTATCCTTCCCCATTAAACCCCTTTTTATTTCTTCAATCCTATCAATGTTATCTGAAGCTGATTTGTAAGCATCCTTAATTTTCACATCAGGGATACTTTCAGAAATCATTTCTTTCAGTTCCTTATTGACTTCAGAAATTGCCCTATTTGAAGCATCGTTGCCTTCCTTGTAAAGTCCTTGAAGGTTTCTCCTTAATTTAACCAAACCAAAGGCAGACTTATTTGGCCATTTTTCTATCGTTGATTGAATTGTTTTTAAAGTATTAAATTCTTCAGTACTTACTCTTCCTTTCAAGTCACCAATAGTTTTAATTCCCAGTTCTTGTGGGGTCACTCCCATAGTTTTATCAGTAAGATTGGTTACACTTCTTGCGAGAGAATCATTCACCCTCAAAGCAAGTTGTTCTTTTGATATTGGAGTATTTGGCACTTTATCTATAACTGTATTGAAGTTCTTTATTGAATCTTCTTCCATTTTTGTAATTGATTTTTCAGTATCATCAGCAACTTTACTAAATGTTTTGCCTCCACCACCTTGTTTGGGAGATAAAAATGCTTTTGCTTCTGGGTTATTAAGTTCTTTGAGTGTTTTAACTCCTTCTTTTCCTAATATAGCTCGTTTAATAAACCCTGCATTTTCTTCTGCTTGTTTAAGAGCTTTTTCCTCCGCTTTTTTTATTGCCCTTTGTTCAAAGAAGTCAGTAATACCTGTTTTTTTAAGTATGGATTTTACAACTGGGGTTGCAATCTTAGCCCCCTTGACAATCCCTTCTTTTGCCAAACTCGCCGCTTTTCCAATGGGGGCAACCGTAGCTGTCTCAAGGGCAAATTCACCTGCCGCCCTAGGAACTGATTTCCCCCCTGCCACATCCGCTTGAAGAGTTTGAGCTGGTTCACCGGCAATATTGGTGTACTGTTCAACGGGTTCTTTTGCGCCAAATGCTTCTCCTACGGCTTGAACTGCCGTTCGCCCGGCCTTTATAAGGGGGTCAAAAAGTGTACCAATAGTTCCTTTGGCTGTTTCTTTGGCAATAGTTGCAGGTTTGGCCGCTTGTTGAGCCTGTAGTTCGGCTTGTTTTGCCTCCATCCGCATTTTGTCAATCATTCCTTGGGAATGGGCGAGAGTCATCTGGGACTTGTCAGTGGAAACTGCCCCAAAATCTGCCGGATTAAAGTTTTTTATTTCTACTGCCCCAAAATCTTTTGGATTAAAAGTCATATTATCTTCGTTTGCCACCTGCTTGAATAAAGTTCTCTAGGTTTTCAACGGGAACACTATAAAATTTTCCATCTGGCCCGATTCCCTCTACCATATTATCAGTATTTGTGCCCCCAGGCCTTGAAGACCCTGGGAGCTTGGTGAGAATCTCATTTGAGGCGTTCACAATTTCCTTATAATAGTCTTTATACCCACTCATGTCTCTTTGAGCGGCCGCTTGGTTTTTGATTTTAATCTCTGCGTTCTTTTTAATCATGTCTACAGTGATGTATAACACGGCGTTCCTTATGTCCTCGGTTGATTTCAGGTTTGGAAGAGTTTTGGCGTAATTTTTGATGTCGTTATCTGTCAAAACCCCAACCTCACCATAAATACCCCTAGCCAAGTTTGGAACAATGGCGTTTAATTGAGCTTTGATTGTCTGTGCCTTAGTATCCCAAGGGTTGAGACCCCGGAACGCTCCCTCAATGGGGCCTGTATTAAACGTGTGTTTCTTGCCGTTTTCATCATAATACGCGCCCTGGGAGATGTTTTCTTGAAGTACCCCAATTTGGCCAAGAACAGTTCCTAGTTTTTCCATAGATGTGGTAAAGGTATCAGAGGGTTCTTTGTCGTAAGCCGCGCTGGCCGCCATAATTCCATATATATCACCTGTTCTTAGTGCCATTTCTGCTCGTTTGTTTATTTCCGAAGCTACGCTTGCCCGATAATTGTTTTTTGTGGAAATATCTTGGAGATTAAGGTTGCCCGCCATTACACTATCGGCATCTCTCGTTATTTGACTAGAAACACCTGCGACTCCAGGTTTTCCCCCTCCCCCAAGAGGTTTGAATGTTCCTGTGTTTGGGTCAAACACCCCTGATACTTGATTTTCCGTACCGCTTACAAATTGCAATCCCTTGTCTTTTAGACTTTGCGTTCTCAATAAGTCGCTTCCTTGCGTGAGCGAACCCTTTGAGAGTCCCAAAAGACCCTCTACCTGATTTTGAAGTCTTGGGTTTCCCTGAAGTCCTTTTGCTAGTCCTTCATATCCAACTTGGGTAACAATGTTGTTGTAATTTGTCCTGGCGGCAGTGTCCATTTTACCCTGAAGGTCAATCATTTTTTCAGCAAGACCAAGTTTTCTATCAACGTCCTTTTCAACCTGCTCCCTGTCCATACCAGAGAGTTTCATTACCTGCTCAACATAATCGTTTTTAATCTCTAGTTGGTCTTGAAGAGACTTAGCCTGCTTAAGGAGAGTCTTATTCCTCGCTCCCGTTAATGCTTGCACCTGTGACTCTGTAGCGAAGCCACCAGCCCTAGTAATCTCATCCCTAATATCATCTTCTGTACCGTCCATTACTCTCTTAATATTCATGAGTTCGGTAGAAAGCCCCTCAATGCCTTGTTCGGTTCTCATTTTGTCAAACTCTTCTCTGAAAGTTTGCTTGGTTCCTGTTGAAGAAAGCATTTGATTCATGGTGTCATAAAGGGTCTTCACCATAGGGTTCATTGACCCATAAGCATCATAAAATAATTGCTCTGAGTTTTGTTTTGTTCCACTTCCTTCTTGGAAGGACTGAATGTCAGAGCGTGCCTGTGCGCCAGAGTCAGGGGCGGCAGAACCTTTCTTGGAATTATAAAAGTCTAAAAACTTCTTACCTAGTTCAGTGTTTTGGGCGGCGGTGCCGGCATATCCTTGAATGCCGTACTGTTTGGCTAATTCTTGGCGAGAAGCATAATCTGAAGATTGACCCGCCGCGTTCAAGATGTCTACAACAGAACCACTAGCAGGCATTTGTAGAGGGTTAGCTTGGGGAGTAGTTCCTTGCGTTGGGGGGGCATTTTGGGCTTGTGGTTGGTTTCCTCTATTAACCACAGTCGTAGGAGTAGGGGGAGGGGTTAATGTGGGTTGTCCCGCAACAACTGCCGCCTGTTGTTCTGGGGTTAGGCCTGCGGCTTGAAAGGTTTTTTGTCTTTGTTCTTCTGTTTGTTCCATACGATTATTATTATACAACACTACCGATTCCATCTACCCATGCCCCGTCTCCTCTCCTGAAAATCGGCCCACCTTTGGCGGTATCAAAGTATTGTTGTCCGACAACAGAGCTAATCGGTCTACCCAAAACAGAACCGTAAAGGTTTACATAGTTACGATTAACTAATTGAAGATTATCTGTTGGCGTGTCGCCTATTCTTTTACTAAAACTCCTTGTAGTAGCAAGTTCAATCATTTTTTCTATTTCTTTTTTGTCTTCAGGACTTAACATGTCATTTCCCAGATTCCTCAATGTCAAGTTCGCACTTTTTTATGGTCATATTAGTTGTACCTGTATTGGTAATCCTCACCCCGATAGCGTAGCTTGGCGCGGCCGTTGATAGAAAATTAATGCGGTCAAGTGCCCCCGTGAGAGTGGTGGGGTCAGACCCCGCGGCAAAAGAGTAGGTAAACGAGCCATTGGTTAAAACCAATCCATCACTTCCAATTAAGTCTAGTTGAAATCCGTTATTGGTCGCCGAGGGTTCACAGTAAACCCTAACTTGTTTAACGGACACCTTTTTAGAAAAGAGCTGTGTTTGGGTTTCGTACACACCGAGTTGGGGTGTTCCTGTACCGGAGGGGGTCGTAAGAAAACTGAAAACCCTGCAAGTGGTAGCGTTTATGGTCGTGTTGGCGGTGTTTACTTCATAAGTAGAGAAATAGTGTTTACCAAGACCAACTGTAATAATAGAAGTGATGGCGTTGTTTACCGTTTGATACCTATTGTTTACCACAATGTTCGCTGGAGTTTGATGGACATAACCACTAGCCAAATGACTACTTTTTCTCATCAGGCGATATAGACCTATTGGATTTTCATCATCAAGAGACCCGAAATAATACAGTGATGCGTTTATTGCCGTATTGTCTTCATTTACTTCAGGGCATATCCACGACAAAAAGTTTCCGTTTACTGTTGTGGCTGACGGCAGGGGGGGTTTATTTCTAGGCAAAGAAAGTATCTTTTTATTGCCGTCCATAATCTCCATTCCAAAGGTGTCTCCGGCGAATATCATATTGCTTTGTAAATATGTTTGAACCGCAGAAAGAGCGTGGGAGGGAATCGTTTTGTAAAAAGTTACCCCACTATCTACACCGTTCCACCCGTAAAGAGCCCCTTCACCAGAAGAGGCAAGCATTCTATTGCTTGTGATTGCGTTTATTTGTTCTGGGTCTTGATTAGATGTGGCCAAAAGAACATATGTCCCGTCTGTTGAGGGCTCTATGTCTATTATCCTTTTGTTTTGGGGCAACGCAGGGATAAGTTGGCTATAAATCCTTCCCGTTCCAGCCCCATAAATACTAGATACAGCAATAACACTTGAGGTTACCGTTCCTGTAGAATCTATTGCCCCAATGGTTGGGCCATTGCCAAAGATAAGTTTCCCCACAAAAGGAACCAGTGGTCTTAGGTTATTAATGGCATAGTTGACGGTAGTTCCCACTGCGTCCGAAGCCCCGTTTAAGATAAAGTCTGTTCCCGAAACCTCCCCCGTGGTAACAATTCTGTCATCCCCCCCCACATAAAGTCTTTCATTGAAGCCAAAAAACTCAAGATTTCCTCCGAAAGCAGTAGTAGCCGCTATAGAAGAAACCCCAACAACGCTATCTACTTGCGGGTTTGTTGTAGACGCTGATTCTATTTTATAAATCTTTCCCGTGCTTCCAACGCCAAAAACATAGTTTATTTGTGGCACACGCGCAAATCGTGTTTTCATCGCCACAACCATGTCCGTAACACCGGCTGTAATACTTGTGGGTTGTTCAAGCCATGTTAAATTCATCGGCTTGGTAAATGGGTCATAGCCAAAAGATGGCGCAAATTTGGCAAACCCGGAGTTAAGGTTTCCGTTTAAAATCCTAGTTAGTCGTCCTCCGAAATTTGTTATTTCTAGTGTTTTCATATTCCTATCTTACGCCGAGAAGATTAAAGAGACGCGCGTCTCGTGTTGTCGTGATATCTGAAGCGGGTTCAAATGACACTGCATGCCAGTATGTTTCTCCGCCGACATTTACTGTAAAGTTTAGAGATTGTGAACCAGTACCCACTGTCGCATTGCTATCTGCCATTACTCCAACACTTGTAAAAACATTTTGTCTAATTGTTGTACTGGCTCCTGCACCCACGCCAGAAATATTGTTGTTGGAACGAACATTTGCCCATAGCCAACAGTTCGCGGCAACGACTGTTGTAGTCGCAGAAAAATCACCGAGAGCATCTGTGCCAGAAGCGTGTGAGTCTGGAAATCCTGATTGTGAAACTCCTGTATAGGAAGCCCCCATACAACCAATCAGTCCACTGTCGGAACGAGAAGCAACTATATTATTAGCACCTGTTGCTGGACTTAAAAGATAGTATGTGAACCCAAAAAAGTTGTTGGTAACCGATTGATATGACGCTAGGCGGGTCATTGCAACACTGTTGTATGTAACTCCTGTTACTTTATCGGTCGTGTCGTTTGTTAAAATTCCAACAATTAAGAGTAAATCACTTCCTGTACAAGTGTGAGCAACAGTGACCGATGTCACTGGATTTGCACTGCCTGATGATGAGAAATCAAATGCTATTGGCATTAAATTTTAGCTGTAAATCCTTGTGCTGAGACTAAAACAGAAGCTGTGCCACTAATTGAAGCGGTAAAGGCAGAGTTCTCGCCTGTCTTTAGTCTAGTAATAAAATTAGACCCTCCACCGGCTGGGGCAATCGTATAACCAAGTATTGAACCTAGTCCTCCGGCAAAAGTTACAAGAACAGAAGCAGAACCCATGTTCGCTACCTGAATTTCACGAATATAAGTAAAGACAGATGCCCCTTGTGCGGCGATTGCCGTAACCGATGCTCCTAAGACAACTCTTAAGTCCGCCGTTCCCTGAATCCATTTGGTAAAAGGGGCATCTGCGACAATCGTTTCTCCTGCTGGCCCAACAACAAACGGTGAATAGTCGCCATCGGCACCCGTTACTGAAGAAAGCGTATCATTTCTTACTCCTAAAACAAAAACCCCTTTGTCTGCGGTAGCGTGGGCAGAGTCTTCCGCATAGGTTCCGACGATAGAAGGAATTTGTCCGAACACTGTTATCACCGAGCCAACATTAGTTCCCACCCAAGGATTAGTGCCTTGAAAGGCAACGACTGAACCGGGTATTATACCTATGTTTACAGTTCCCGAAATAG
>ERZ1292632.2824-Hain-H43-01um-R2-2824-length-14023-cov-7_pt1 | contig 14023 bp, 13 predicted proteins | sample MGYA00564407_ERZ1292632 | MGnify/ENA primary metagenome ERZ1292632 (study PRJEB36523, sample SAMEA6512637) | groundwater metagenome | collected 2019-01-08 | study: AquaDiva: Metagenomics assemblies of 32 groundwater samples
GTTCGTCCTGAGCCTGTCGAAGGACTGTTCTTTTCTTGGCGCAGACACTCGGAACAAACAAAAAAGGGCCCTTCGACAGGCTCAGGGCGAACGGAGACTTGGCTAAACCCTTTTTCACACCAAGGGCAAATTCCATACGCGATTGCCCTGCCCATTGGGGGAGGTGGCAGGTGCGTAGCGGCTGACGGAGGGCTGTCCTGCTCTCGATAGGGTGACACCCCTCCACCACGCCCTGCGGGCGCGGTCCCCCTCCCCTGCAAGGGGAGGAATATATTAAAAGGCCCCGCCCCTCTTGCGAGGAGCGAGGCCCGTTGCGACCCTCAGGCGAGGGAAATCAGATCTTGTCGCCGAGCGCGCCCTTGACCGATCCGGCGACGTCCTGCGCCGTGCCCTTGGCCTTCTGCGCCTTGCCCTCGGCCTCCAGGTTCGGATTGTCGGTGGCCTTGCCGACCGATTCCTTCACCGCGCCAGCAGCCTTGTTGCCGGCAGCCTTCAGCTTGTCGATGGTCTCACCCATGATAAACACTCCTTCAGCTTGTTATCCTGGGTTATGAACGAAGCCTATAGCATGAAGTTGCAGTAGAAACGACAGCGAAATGATTAAACCATAGACATCTTGTCAGATCGGTTTTTCGTAAATCTGGTAGATTTTATTCACCCGGCTTTCGATCGCGTCGGCGATAGCGTTCATGCCCTGATTATCGTCCAGCACCCAGCCGATCTCCCCGCGCGTCGATCCGTACTGCGCCACCGCGTTGCGGCGGATATATTCGATCATCATGAAGGCGAGCTGGCTCGCCATGCGCGACGCCTGAAGCCGCTGCACCACGCCCATCAATGGCACGCGCATGGTCCGGCATTGGGGCTTGCGCAGCCAGGACAGCAGCTTGATCCAGCCGAACGGAAAGAGCGCCCCGTTCAAGGGCTTCACCGCTTCGTTGAGATCGGGCAGCGTCATCATGAAGGCGACCGGTTCGCCGTCCAGTTCGGCGATCATGATGAGATCCTCGAACACGATCGGCTTCAGCTTCTTGCCGGTTTGCGCGACTTCCGCGTCGGTGATCGGCACGAAGCCCCAGTTGTTGCCCCAGGCGTCGTTGAGGATGCCAAGGATGATCGCGGCTTCCTTGTCGAACTGCGCCTTGTCGACCTTGCGCACATGGATACGGGGGTTCTTTTCGCCCGACTGCACGATGCGCTGAATCAGCGGCGGGAATGGCTGGGTGATGTCCAGTTCATAGGTTTTGAGCTGCTTGACCGGCGCATAGCCCGCCCCTTCGATCATCGCCCGATAGGCCGGGCTGTTATGCCCCATCATCACCGTGGGCGGATGGTCATGGCCTTCGATCAGCAGCCCCGGCTCCTCCCAGATGGACAGCGAGATCGGCCCCAGCACGCGGGTCATGCCCTTGGCGCGCAGCCAGTCCTCGGCGGCCGCGATCAGCGCCGCGCCGGTCGCCGCATCCTCCGCCTCGAACAGGCCGAAATTGCCGGTGCCCGGCCCCATGCCCTGGTCCACCGGCTGCTCCAGCGCCAGCCGGTCGATATGGGCGGAAATGCGGCCGACCACCGTCCCGCCGCGCCGGGCGAGGAAATATTGCGCCTCGGCATGGCCGAAAAAGGGGTTCTTGCCCGGCGTCAGCAGCTCTTTCACCTCGGCCTTGAGCGGCGGCACCCAGTTGGGGTCATTGGCATAAAGCCGCCAGGGCAGGTCGATGAAGGCCTTCATGTCGGCCCCATTCGGAATTGGGCCGGAAACAGGGGTAATCACCAGATCAGTCTGCGCCACGTCTGCCGCCTCGCTGGAAAAATGCTGCGCGTCCGTTCGGCGCTTGACCGCGCAAAGTCAATGCGGCGCGGCGGCGCGCGCATCAGGGGGCTGACCGCCATGCTGTTGCCATGATATCAGCGCATTTGGAGATTAGGACCGCCCGCATGACGAAGCACGACCCCCTATTGGCCGCCGCGCAGCGGGCGCGCGCGGCGATCCCGGACGACCCGGCGATGCTGCGCGCCGCGGCCGATCTGGCGCGCGAGTTCGCGGCCGCCAGTCCGCGCATTTACTGGACCGACCTCGCTCTGTCGGCGCTGATCGGCTGGGGGGCAATGGCTGGCGCGATCCTCGCGCCCTCGACCGGCGTCGCGATCGCATGGGGCATCGTGGCGATGCTGGCGCTCTATCGCGCGGCGAGCTTCATCCATGAGCTGACCCATATCCGCAAGGGCGCGCTGCCGGGCTTTCGCGCGGGGTGGAACCTCATCGTCGGCATTCCGCTGATGATTCCCTCCTTTATGTACGAGGGCGTCCATACCCAGCATCATGCCCGCACCCGCTACGGCACCAGCGAAGACCCCGAATATCTGCCGCTGGCGCTGATGAAGCCCTGGTCGCTGCCGCTCTTCATCCTGGTCGCCGCGCTCGCGCCGGTCGGGCTCATCCTGCGCTTCGGGCTGCTGACCCCGCTATCGCTGCTGGTCCCGCCGCTGCGCGCCAAGGTGATCGCGGAATTTTCCGCTTTGTCGATCAACCCCGCTTACCGCCGTCGCGCCCCCGAAGGGGAGTTCGCCCGCATGTGGGCGTGGCAGGAAGCGGGCGCCTGCCTCGTCGCGCTGGCGCTGGTGGGGAGCGTTTTCGCGTTCGGATGGACGCCGCTGCTCACCTATATGGCGATCCATTCGGCGATGACCGTCATCAACCAGCTCCGCACCCTCGTCGCCCATCTCTGGGAGAATGAGGGCGAGGCGATGACGGTGACGGCGCAATATCTCGATTCGGTCAATGTGCCACCGCCGGGCTATCTGCCTTTCCTCTGGGCGCCCGTCGGTTTGCGCTACCATGCGCTGCACCATCTGCTGCCGAGCGTTCCCTATCACGCGCTGGGCGCGGCCCATGCCCGGCTGATGGCGGCGCTGGAGCCGGCCTCGCCCTATCGCAAGGGCAATTATGCCGGCATGTCGCCGCTCATCGCCAAGATCGCGCGGAGCACGATGGGGCGGTGAGAGAGCTGACGGCGGCGCTACCTAAATCCTCCCCCTTGGGGGAGGGGGTTCACTGGAGGCACGTGCCTCCAGTGAACCAGCGAAGCTGGTGGTGGAGGGGTGTCCCGCTATCGAGAGGTGAACACCCCTCCGTCACGCGCTTCGCGCGCGCCACCTCCCCTTGCAGGGGAGGATGAAGGACAGATCGCGGCGCGAAAATATCCACCCGTTGCGTCTTGAAACGCAATTCCCGCTGCCCATATAGCGGTGGTTCCGGTCTCTTTCCCCTCCCCCTATGAGGATCGGAACGCCCCCTGTGGAAGGCCCCGTGCGACGTCCCTTGGTCGCCGGGGCCTTCTTTATTCCTCGGTACGGAACAACACCGTTTCGCCGACCAGCAGGAACAGGAAGAAGGGCGCCCAGGCCGCCAGCACCGGCGGGTAAGCGCCCAGGCTCCCCATCGCGAGCGAGAAATTGTCCGCCACGAAATAAGCAAAGCCCAGCGCCATCCCCATCACCGCGCGGATGAAGAGCTGGCCCGATCGCGCCAGCCCGAACGCCGCCACCGACCCCAGGATCGGCATCAGCAGCGCGGAGAGCGGTCCCGACAGCTTGTGCCAGAGATTGCCCTCCAGCTCCGCCGTCGGCCGCCCGGCATCGTGCAGGTCCGCGATCGCCGCGCGCAATTCGTCGAAGGTCAGCGCGTCAGGATCGACCTTCGCCAGCGTGAACTGGTCGGGGCGGATGTCGCGGCCGAAGCGCACCGTGCCGATCTGCCGCTGCGTGCCGCGCGCCACATCGAACTGGCGCGCATTTTCCAGCAGCCAGCTTTTGCTGGCCGCGTCATAATGGCCGCGCGGCGCCTGGACGATCGTCGTCAGGCTGTTGTTGATGCGGTTGTAGATCTGCACGTTGCGCAGCTGCACCGCCTCGCCTCGCCCAGCGACGATGGCGACGTTGACGAGATTGTTGCCGTCGCGCACCCAGGGGTTGGACTTGACCCCGCTCGACGGCGGCACCGGCCCATAGTCGACCGCTTCCCAGGCGGTGAGCGCAGCGGTCGACCGCGCGACGATCCGTTCGTTGAAGGCGAAGCTGATGAGCGAGACGCCCAGCGCCGTCGCGATCAGCGGCGCCAATATCTGGTGCGCCGAAAGGCCCGCCGCCTTCATCGCGATGATCTCGCTATTCTGGTTGAGGCTCGCCAGCATCACCAGCGTGCCGAGTAGCACCGAGAAGGGCAGGAATCGCGCCACGATCTGGGGCGCGCGCAGCGCCACATAATGCCATAATTGCGCGTCGCCATTCCCCGGATAAGCGAGGATATCGCCCGATTCGCCCAGCAGGTCGAGCGTCTGGAGCACGACCACCAGCAGCATCAGCACGGCGAAGGTGCGGGTCAGGAACAGCCGCGCCATATACCAGCTCATCTGGCGCGACGGGAAGAATTGCAGGTTCATGGGTCAGGCCGCTCCTTCAACCCGGCCGCGCCGCCGCCAGAAGCCCAGCAGCCGCGCCACCTGCTTGCCGAGCTTGCCGAACGCAAATTCGAGCGCCGCGATCGGCTGCCCCCCCGGCCGGTGCGCGATCACATGATACATCCACAGCACCAGCGCGGAGGCGATCAGGAACGGCCCCCACAGCGCGATGATCGGGTCGATCTTGCCCAATGCGCCGACGCTTTCGCCATATTGATTGATCTTGTGATAGGTGACGATGAACACGATGGAGAGGAACACGCCCAGCGCCGAGGTCGAGCGTTTGGGCGGAATGGCGAAGGCCAGCGCGGCGAGCGGCAGCAGCAGCATGAACACCACTTCGGCCATGCGATAATGGAAATTGGCCCGCACCTCATTGCGCAGCTTTTCGGGCGTCGCATCGTTCTTGCCGATCTTCACCAGCTCGGGAATGGTCTTCTCCCGGTCCACGTCGCGGCCCCGGAACCGCTCGATCTGCGGCAGGTCGATCGGCAGGTCGTGGCTGGAGAAGGAGAGGATGCGCGGCGACTTGTACTTGGGCGAGTCATTGACCAGCACCCCGTCGCGCAGGCGGAAGATGATGACGTCGGGATCGTCGGTGGCGAGGAACGTCCCCTGCGCCGCCGTTACGGCCAGCGATTGCCCGTCGCGGCTCGTCGCGCGCACGAAAATGCCCTGTAGGTTGCGGCCCTCGTCGCGGCTGCGCTCGATCCGCAACGTCATGCGTTTGCCGAGGTTGGTGAACTCGCCGACCTTGATCGACGCGCCGAGCGCGCCCGACCGCAGCTCGAAGCGCAGCGCCTCATAGGCGTGGCGCGACAGGGGCTGGACGAAGCCGACGATGCCGAAATTGAGCAGCGCGAGCGCGATCGCGAACATATAGGGCACCCGCAGCAGCCGCCCGTAAGACAGGCCCACCGCGCGCATCACATCCAGTTCCGATGACAGCGCCAGCTTGCGGAACGCCAGCAATATCCCCAGCATCAGCCCGATCGGGATGCCGAGCGACAGATATTCGGGTAGCATGTTGGCGAGCATCCGCCACACCACGCTCACCGGCCCGCCCTCCGCCGCGACGAAGTCGAACAGGCTCAGCATCTTGTCCAGCACCAGCAGCATCGCGGCGATCACCAGCGTGCCGAACATGGGCAGCGCGATCAGCCGGGCGAGATAACGATCGGTGGCGGTCAGCATTCTCTAAGTCGTCGTCCCATCACCATGTTTTGGCCGCAAACCGATTCCATATGGCACAGGTAAGTTTGCGGGGCGAACAGGGGCTCGCCATCCGGTCGTTGCCGGACGGCTATAGCTTCCAGGAGTCTGATGGTCATGGTAAAAGTTGCACGGGGTTTGATGGTGGCGAGCGCGCTGGTCGCGTCCTCGGCCGCGCTCGCCCATGGGCAGGAAATCGGCAATGATCTGGCGCGCTGCGCCTCCGATGCGAAGGGGCCGGCGGTGCTGGTCGACGTGCGCGGCTTTTCCGCCGCCACCGGCAAGGTGCGCGTCCAATCCTATCCCGCGACGAAGGCGTCGTGGCTGACGAAGGGCGAATGGCTGAGCCGCATCGACACGGCGGTGCGCCCGGCGGGCGGCGCGATGCGCTTCTGCGTGCCGGTGCCGCAGCCCGGCCGTTATGGCATTGCCGTGCGCCATGATCGCGACGGCAATGGCAAGACCGACATTTCGCGCGACGGCGGCGGCTTTTCCAACAATCCCTCGCTCAGCATCTTCAATCTCGGCAAGCCGGGGGTGGAGAAGGCCGCTTTCTATGCGGGGCCGGGGGTGACGAAGATCACCATCAACCTGCAATATATGTAGGCGGGAAAAGATGGTCTGCGTCGCGCTCCTGTCCAATCCCAAATCGACGGGCAACCGCCAGACCCTTCCGCGCGTCCGCAGCTATTGCGCCAACAATCCCGACATCTTCCATTATGAGGTGGAGCAGGTCGACCAGATCGGCCGCGCGTTTCAGACGATCGCGCGCGTCGATCCCGCCGTCATCGTCATCAACGGCGGCGACGGCACGGTGCAGGCGTCGCTGACCGAGCTGTATCAGGGCGCGCATTTCAAGGGGCGGGTGCCCCCCATCGCCGTGCTGCCCAATGGCAAGACCAACCTCATCGCGCTCGACCTTGGCATCCATGGCGATCCGATCAAGGCGCTGGAGCGGATCGTGCAGATCGCCAAGGCCGGGATCGACGATCATGTCGTCGCGCGCGAGCTGATCGCCCTGTCGGACGGTCAGGCGGAAAGCCGCCCGGTGCTGGGCATGTTCCTGGGCGGCGCGGGCCTCGCCGACACGATGCTCTATTGCCGCAACCAGATTTATCCGCTCGGCCTCTCCAACGGCATCAGCCATTTTATCACGGCCGTCGCGGTCATCTTCTCGATGCTGTTCGGCATCCGCGCGCGCTTCCTGCCGCCATCGGGCAAGCCGGTGCGCATCTCGCTGATCCGCGACGGACAACTGGTCGGCCGTTTCGCGGTGCTGATCGTGACCACGCTGGAAAAGCTGCTGCTGGGGGTCCAGACCGGCGGCAGCCAGCGCGGCAATATGAAGCTGATGGCGGTGGACCAGAGCCTCCCCGCGCTGCTGCGGCTCGTCTGGGCCAGCGTCTTCAAGCGCGTGGGCAAGGCCAAGATGCAGGGCATCCACCTGGAACAGGGCGACGTCATCCGCATCGAGGGCGACCATAGCAGCGTTATCCTCGACGGCGAACTGTTCGAGGCATCCGAAGGCCGCCCGATCGTGCTGCGCTCGACCGACCCCGTGCCGTTCCTGCGCCTCGCAGCCTGACCCCCCTCCCCATCCTTGCCGTTCTTCGTCACCCCGGACTTGATCCGGGGTCCCGCTGCCTTCGGGGCGGCAGCGAAGAAGCGGGATCCCGGGTCGAGCCCGGGATGACGGATGAATATTCCGACCGCATATCCCGCAACGCTACCCCTTTCCTAATAGGATTTTCTCTGCTCCATCCTGACCGATGCAGCCGTCCGCCACCCCCGCCGGTACCCGACAGGCGCGTCGCTATGACCCGCCCGGCGTGTCACCGGTGCGTCATGGTGACCCGACAGTGACTCACCTGAGCCCCAATAATGACCCACCCGTGACCCGAGCGTTGCCTTGCGGAAGCGTCGCGAGCGCGTTGCAGGCGCGTCGCGGAGGCTTTTGCCCGAAAACGCCTCACGACACTGTATACTTCGCTCGCCGTTACCCAGCAGTGCCCCACAGCGTCCCCGGCGCCAGCATCCCGTCCGCCACCGCCAGCCCACCCGGCCGGTCCTCGGCCAACAGCAACGCGCCGTCAAGGTCGATCCAGTCCGCCCCCTGCGCCACCAATGCGGCCGGCGCGACGCCGAGCGAGGTGCCGAGCATACAGCCCACCATGACCCGGAACCCGCGCCGCCGCGCCTGCGCCCGCAGCGCCAGCGCCTCGGTCAGGCCGCCCGCCTTGTCGAGCTTGATGTTGACCGCATCGAACCCGCCCAGCCGGTCGAGATCGGCGCTTGTATGACAGCTTTCGTCGGCGCACAGCGGCAACGGCGCGCGCACCCCGTCGAGCCGCGCCTCCGCGCCATGGCGCACCGGCTGCTCCACCATCTCGACCCCCAGCGCCGCCAGCGCCGCCGCTTCCGCCGATATGTCCATGTCGTGCCAGCTTTCATTGGCGTCGACGATCAGCCGCGCATTCGGCGCGCCAGCCCGAACCGCCGCGACCCGATCCCGGTCGCCCGCGCCGGTCAGCTTGCATTTCAGCAGCCCGAACCCCCTCGCAGCGGCGGCCCTTGCATCGGCCTCCATCGCTGCCGGCTCGCCCAGGCTGATGGTGAAGGCGGTGGGCAGCGGCGCGGGCGGCTCCAGCCCCGCCAGCCGCCACACCGGCACCCCGGCGCGCTTCGCTTCCAGATCCCACAGCGCGCAGTCGAGCGCATTGCGCGCTGCGCCGCGCGGCATATGAGCCAGCAACGCCTGCCGCTCCAATGGCCCGGCATAGGCGGCGATCGCCGCGACGCATCCCTCCGCGCTCTCGCCCTCATAATAGATGGCCGTGCCTTCGCCCCGCCCTTCATGCACCCCGTCGCCGACGATGCAGACGACCACATCGACATGCGTCTTGGCCCCCCGACTGATGACGAACGCGCCCGCCACCGGCCAGCGTTCAACCGTCGCGGAAATTATGCGGGTCATCGGTCTTACCTGTGTCATGGATTGCGCCCTATGCGCGAAAGCCGATGACGGGCATAGCCTTTCCGATAAGGAGTTTTCCTGCGTGACATCCCGCGAGCTTACCGGTTTTCTCCCGCTCAGCGAAGCCGCGCCAGCGCAAGGCGACCTGCGCCGCAAGGCCGGCGATCTCGCCTGGCGGCTTGCATTCGGCGCAATCGGCTGGCCCTGGCTGCTCGCCAGCCTGTCGGGCGGCCGCCCGGCGGACAAGCGCGCGCTGCTCGACGAACTCGGCCTGCCGCACGACGCGCTGCCCCATTTGGGGAGCTGGAAGGCCGATGTCGGCTTCCTGCGCCACATCGTCCGCGAAATCGCCCGGCTGCGGCCCGCCCATGTGGTCGAGCTGGGCGCAGGCGCGTCCTCGCTGGTCGCGGCGCGCGCGCTGCAATTGCACGGCGGCGGGCGGCTGCACAGTTTCGACCAGCATGGCGGCTTTGTCGATGCGACGCGGCAGTGGCTCGGCGAACATGGGCTGGATGTCGATATCCGCCATGCGCCGCTGACTCAGGAGAGCGGCGACTGGCCCGGCCGCTGGTATGCGGTCGATCATCTGCCTGACCGGATCGACCTCATCATCATCGACGGCCCGCCCTGGAGCGTCCATCCGCTGGTGCGCGGCGCGGCCGACAGCCTGTTTTCGCGCCTGTCGCCTGATGGCGTGGTGCTGCTGGACGATGCCGCCCGGCCCGGCGAGCGGCTCGTCGCGCGGCGCTGGCGGCAGCGCTGGCCGCATATCGATTTCCGCCTGATGCGCGACGGGACGAAGGGCACGCTGGTCGGCCGCCGCCGCGACCCGGCGCTGCCGGTCGCCAACGATGACGACGCGGGGCGGACATGGCGGCATATGGGCCGCGCCGCCGGCATCGCGGCGCTGATCGCCACCGGGTGGATCGCGCGCGGCGCGCTGGGCGAGTTTCCGCAGCCAGCCCAAGCCAACAGCTTCCTCGATGAAGCCGCCGCCTCGCGCCGCGCCGGGCTGCTCAGGCAAAGCATGGCGTCGCAGGTCGAAAGCGCGACGCTCGACCCGCATGAGATCGAGCGGTCGACCGGCATCACCCTTCCCGCCCTCCCCGCCGGCTGGCGCGTGACCGACGTTCAGCTTTTCCCGACGGCGGACAGCAGCGCCATCGCCATCAGCCTGGTGACGCCGCAGGGCGAGCCGCTCTCCTTCTTCGCCGACCGCGCCGAAACCCCGGCCGAGGCGACCCCGCTCATGGCCCGCCGCGCCGGTGAGACAATCGCTTATTGGGAAGATGGAGCGATGGCCTATGCGCTGATCGGCAAAGCGAATGCGCGGCGGGTGATGCAGCTCGCCGGGACGATCGCGCCCGGGGGGTGAACGGCCATTGAGGGGGGACGGAGGGGCTGCTAAGCGGCCGGTCATGGACGATGTTTCCGCAACCCGCGCCGCGCCGCGACCCGCCCTTGGCAGCCTGGCGATGCTGTGGCGGTTCGCCCGCCGTTACCCCGCGCGTATCGCCGCCGCGCTCGGCGCGCTGATCGTCTCGTCGGCGGCGACGCTCGGCATCCCCAGCGGCTTCCGGCTGGTGATCGACCGGGGTTTCATGGGCGGCGGCGACATCAGCCGCTGGTTCGAGTATCTGCTGCTGATCGTAGTCGTGCTCGCCATCGCCTCGGCGCTGCGCTTCTATTTCGTCTCGACGCTGGGGGAGCGCGTCGTCGCCGACATACGCAGCGCCACCCAGGCGAACCTGCTGCGCCAGGCGCCCCGCTTCTTCGAGGAAAACCGCCCCTCCGAAATCGCGTCGCGCATGACCGCCGACACAGCGATCGTTGAAAATGTCGTGGGCTCCACCGTCTCGGTCGCGCTGCGCAATCTGGTGACGGGGATCGGCGGCCTTGCCTATCTCTTTGTCCTCGCCCCCAAGCTCGCTGCGCTGCTGCTGCTCGGCATCCCGATCATCCTCGTTGTGCTGATCGGCCTCGGCCGCCGCGTCCGGCGCCTGTCCCGCGCCAGCCAGGACCGGCTGGCGGATGTCGGCAGCGTCACCAGCGAAGTGCTGGGCGCGATGAAGATCGTCCAGGCGTTCGGCCAGGAAGCGCGCGAGGCCGCGCGCTTCGACGCGACGGTGGAGGCAGGCTTCGCCACCGCCCGCCGCCGTATCCGGCTGCGGGCGATCATGACCGCGGTGGTCATCGCGCTGGTGTTCGGATCGATCACCGCCGTCATGTGGCAGGGCGCGCTCGACGTCGCCGCCGGCCGCCTGTCGGGGGGCAGCATCGCCGCCTTCGTGCTGACTGGCGGCCTTGTCGCCGGCGCATTCGGATCGCTGTCGGAAAGCTGGGGCGACCTGTTGCGTGGCGCGGGCGCGGCGAGCCGGCTCGACGAACTGATGCGGGCGGAACCCGATATCCATCCGCCCGCCGATCCAGTGCCAATTCCGGCCTCGGCCGCCGGGGCGCGGCTGGAGTTCGAGGCGGTGCATTTCCATTATCCGACTCGCCCCGATCAGGCGGCGCTGCACGGCGTCAGCTTTGGGGTGGAGCCGGGCGAGACGGTCGCCATCGTTGGCCCGTCGGGCGCGGGCAAATCGACCATCATCCAGCTGGCGCTGCGCTTCTATGATGCCGATGCCGGCACGGTGCGGCTGAACGGGGTCGCCCTGCCCGATGCTGACCCCGCGGCGCTGCGCGGCATGACCGCGATGGTGCCACAGGACAGCGTGATCTTCGCCGCGTCCGCGCGCGACAATCTGCGCTATGGCTGCTGGGACGCGAGCGACGATCGTATCTGGGAGGCAGCGCGTGCGGCCAATGCGGAAGGCTTCCTCCGCGCCCTGCCTCAGGGGCTCGACACCTATCTCGGCGAAGGCGGCGCGCGCCTCTCCGGCGGGCAGCGCCAGCGCATCGCCATCGCCCGCGCGCTGCTGCGCGACGCCCCGCTGCTGCTGCTGGACGAAGCGACCTCGGCGCTCGATGCCGAGTCCGAGCGGCTGGTGCAGGAAGCGCTCGCCCGGCTGATGCAGGGGCGCACCACCATCGTCATCGCCCACCGGCTGGCGACGGTGCGCGCGGCGGACCGCATATTAGTGATGGACGAAGGCCGCATCGTCGAGCAGGGCGATCATGCCGCGCTGGTGGCGCAGGGCGGCCTCTATGCCCGGCTCGCCAGCCTGCAATTTCAGGATGCCGTCGCCTGAGCGGCACGCGGCGCTCAGCGCACTTTGGCGAGGCTCAGCCGAACGATATGATCGAGGATAGCGGGGTGCAGCGGGCGCTCGAAGGCGCAGCCCGATTCATGCGCCTGCACCCATGTCACGCGCGCGCGCCGGCCTTCAAACCCTGGCAGCATGATCCAGATGTCGCTGCCCACGATCAGTTTCATGAAGCTTTGCAGGCGAAAGCCGCTGATCGACACATCGGTGATGCGGCTGGTGAACCAGCTTTCGCCGGGCCGCCGCACCTTGACCGCGATCTGCACATGGCGCCGCTCGGCCGCCCGCGCTTTCCGGTCATATTCTAGAAGTCGTTCCGCACCCATGGCCTGTCGATCGCGTCGCTTGCGACGGTATGATCGGCCATGGAGGTAAGCAAAAGGTTAAATGCCGCGCCGACCATGCCGTGGGCGCAACGAAAAAGGGCCGCCATGGAAGGCGGCCCGTTGTCTTAGGGCATGATCGGAACGGGTCCGGTCCACAATCCCGGCGAAGCGGGAAGTCTTGGCGCCGGTGCGGCGCGGACCCGTCAGCGATCAGAAATTGCCATATTGTTCGTTGCCGACGAAACCCAGCTTGGTCACGCCCGCGCGCTTGATCTCCGCCAGCACCTCGTCAACGACGACATAGCGGGTCTGCGCGTCCGGCTGGAACTGGAGTTCCGGCTCGACCGGCAGGCGCAGCGACTGCTGCAGATATTGACGCAGGGTCAGAAGGTCGATCGGTGACCCGTTCCAGGTGATGACGCCACCGGCGTCGATCGCGACCTTGTTCTTGACCGGGTCGACGACGCTGTCGGTCGGCGGCGCGTTCTGCGGCAGGTCGATCTTCACCGCATGGGTCTGGATCGGGATGGTGATGATGAACATGATGAGGAGAACGAGCATGACGTCGATCAGCGGCGTCGTGTTCATTTCCACCATCGGTTCGCCGTCATCGCGGCCGGCACTCATTGCCATGGGAGACTACTCCTAGATTAAAGCCGCTGGACGCCCTGGCCCGGCTCCGGCTCGGAGATGAATCCGACCTTGGGGAAACCGGCCCGCTGCATCGTGTAGATGGTGCCGCCGATGCAACGATAGGGGACGTTGATGTCGCCGCGGATATGCACTTCGGGCAGATCCTCGGGCGTCATATTCTCGACCCCGCCCGCCTTCTTGATGTCCGCTTCCAGCTTGGCGACGGCGCGATCGAGCAGTTCGCTCGAATTGACCGGCGTCATGCCCCAGAAGACCGCGCAGCTGCCGTCGCCGGCCGCTGTCACCGAAAGCGACACATTTTCCGGCTTCGTCGTGGTCGGCTCGAACGCCACCTTGGGAAGCTGCAGATCGACCGACTGAACGACGACCGGGACCGCGATGAGAAAGATGATGAGCAACACCAGCATGACGTCGACGAGCGGCGTCGTGTTGATGTCGGACATCGGCTTGTCGTCACCGCCGTCAGAGCCAACACTCATTGCCATTGATATTATCCTAACCTTGGTGTCGATGGCGCCCCGTCATGGGTAGCGCGGGGGCCATGGTCGGCGGGGAACCGGGCGGTCGCAGCCGCCGCCCGGTTCCTTACGCCGGCGTCAAGAGACCGATCAGGCCTTGGTCGGCGCGGCGGCCGGCTTGGCGGCAGGCGCAGCCGGGGCCGGCTTCACGGCGCCGTCCGAGACCAGATAGGCCAGCAGATCGACGGTGAAGCCGTTGAGCTGCTCGGCGATCGCCTTGTTGCGGCGCTGCAGGAAGTTGTAGGCAAGCACCGCAGGAACCGCGACCGCAAGGCCGAGCGCGGTCATGATGAGCGCTTCACCGACCGGGCCGGCGACCGCGTCGATCGATGCCTGCCCTGCCGCACCGATCTTGATGAGCGCGCGATAGATGCCGATAACCGTACCGAACAGACCGATGAACGGCGAGGTCGAACCAACGGTCGCGAGGAAAGCGAGACCGCCGTTCAGCGACGAGTTGATCGCGCCTTCCGAACGGGCGAGCGAGCCGTGCAGCCAGTCATGCGCTTCGACCGGATCCTTCAGCTTGCCATGCTCTTCCTGAGCCTTGATGCCGTCATCGACGATCTGCTTGTAGGCCGAGTTCTTTTCGAGCTTGGCCGAAGCTTCCTTCAGCGAAGCGGCGCGCCAGAAGGTCGCACGGATCTTCTTGCCCTGGCTGATCACCTTC